>Ga0208039_1000362_pt1 | contig 34748 bp, 34 predicted proteins | sample June2015DPH_20_1_2_FD_184722 | JGI IMG/M metagenome (GOLD analysis project Ga0208039, IMG submission 184722) | Peatland microbial communities from SPRUCE experiment site at the Marcell Experimental Forest, Minnesota, USA - June2015DPH_20_150... | ecosystem: Environmental > Terrestrial > Soil >... | reverse complement strand
CAGTCCGCCGCCCTTGAATAGTGTCGTGTCTCGGCTTCCGAGTATGCCTGAGTCAGGCTGGTGTGTGCCGTCTGTTGTCTCCCATCCGTTCGCCCAGTAACCGTTGTTGCGGCTGGATGGGCCTCCATAGTACCAGTAGAAGCCGTATACGTCGAAGGAAGCTGAAGCGCTTCCGTCATAGTTCAGTCTGTTGGCGTCGCTTGGATCCATCTTTACCCATCCTGCCCACGTTGAGCTTGGCACACCATACCATAGGCTTGAGAGGTAGGCTCTCTGTCCGTCTGGGTCCGTGTTGGCTCCTTCCGCTGCACCCTTGACTACTTTGAAGTCATTAGCAGCACTGTAGTCAAGATAGCTCCCGGCGTAGCCGCCGGTATACGTGCAGGTGTCGGGGGAGCTGCTGGATGTGTCGCAGTAGTTGGGTTGTGCCATGCCGTAGATGTTTGCGCCGACTAGCTTGTTACTGCTATCGTAGACTTCAACTCTGACGAAGCCGTTGAAGTTTGTTGTCTCGCCCTGCTTCTTGAAGTCAAGGTTCACGCGAACCATTCCGCCTTGGATTAGGTCCGCCTGTATGTCACCGCTTCCACTCACAGGAACCCAGACTGGATAGACGCGCGCCGTTGTGTAGCCGTAGGTATTGACCTGGAAGGTGTACTGGCCGGATGGGAGCATCGTCGGATACCAGCCGACGTTCACCACATCCTCCGGAGCTGGGTTGAAGCCGGCCCATGTCATTTTGAGGAGACCGTGCATGTTATCCGGGCTGACTGTATCGACGTCGTAATGACCAAATGGCCCGATGTGGCCGTTGTCTTGGACTAGCCCATACGCCCATTGATATTCCGTCGGGTCGACGGATGCGACAACGTTGCCGCTGGCGTCGACGAAGCTGATCCAGATTTCTGCTCCTGGGAAGAGCCATGGGCGCATGTGTGCTGGAATCTCGGAGTCAACGGATCTCAGAGACAGAGTCAGCTCCAGGGGTTGTACCTTGAAGCTGAGAGCGCTCGGGGAGTTGCACAGTGCTATTGAACCGGTGAATGGTTGTCCGCTTTGGATGTTGTAGATACCGTTACCGACCTGCTCCACGACACCCTGCGCATTCACTAGGCCCTGATCGGCTGCCATCATGTGGATGTCGTATGTGCCGGGTGCGAGACCGTAGTCCCAAGTCGGAAGTGCGCCAGGCCAGCCTTCAGCCCAGCCTTCCATTATGATCTCTGCGTCATTGGTGCCGCGAGTGCTCGCGGGTGGGACTGAGATTGCAGCTAAGCCGCTCTCGGTGCCAGGCGTAACTGGCCAACCTGTTCCTGTAGGAACGGCGGCAACGGCCAATGTCGTTGGGTATAGGTTGTTCAACTCGTGGACTGTGATATCGAACCAGTTGCTTCTTCGGAGATCCATCTCAATTGCGGTCCCTTTGGAGGTTACGGTGAATGTTCTCTGGTAAGCGTCGTCGGCTGTCATCACGTAGCCCGTGACATGCGTCTCTACGCTGTAGTTTGTTCCAGCCGAGAAGCCTGCGACGTAGTCGGCGTGGTCACTGGGCACTGTCATCCAGTTAATTGATGGTAGGCCTCGCGTGTCAGTTAACTGCATCGTGTAGTCAGTTGCTGTCGGTACGGTTGGATCTTTGAAGTTACCAGTTAACGCTGTCCAGGCACCGTAGAAGTTTGATCCCCACCAACCAATCTGGTTTCCGCTGCTGTCCTTGAGTACCATCTCAATGTCTCTTGGATGCGACAAGTCGTCACATACATTGGCGACGTTCGTTCCAAAAGGTGGTTGCCACAAGGAACACCATGGTATCGTTCCTCGTCCATGCTTCGAGAAGACGTGCACAGAGACCAATGGTCCCGTCCCTGGACCGAGGTTGCTAGTGAGGTGATACGACTGTCCGGCAGCTACGGTGAACCTCGATGAGGTGTCTACCGTACCACCTGACATTGTGGCGTTCACAGTGTACGCGCCGGCTGGTAGGCCAAAGATGTAGTACCTGTAGTAGCCTGCGTGTCCGCCGCCGCACTGATCTGCGAGCAGGGGACACTCATCTTCCGGTGAGAGCATATCGATTCCAGTTATGGATCTTCCGTCAGCGGTTGTTCCCACGGCGGTAACCATGCCTGAGAGTCCAGACCTGTCTCCCGGGGCTTCGACTAGACCTGTTACGTATGCTGAGTTCAGTTCGCCCTTCACGATGGCAATGGGCCAGTCCGCAACAGGTATGAAGCCGGCATCCGTGGCGATCTTGAAGTGGTATACCCCAACCGTGTTGGGTGCCGTCAATCCAAGGAGGCGCACATGGTACACGCCAGGCTCTATGACGAGCGTGGTATACATCGGGCTCGCTGTGGTATAGAAGCCACCGTGAAATGACGCAGCGTGCCGACCTATTGTGACTACGTTCCAGTTAGGCGCGACACCGTCAAACGCCCCATTAGCGCCAACGGCGATATAGCCGTAGTCGTTCGTTATGTCCGTCCAAACGTCGTACTTTACACTTGCTGCATTGTTTGGCTTGGGCCAAGTGAAGGCGGGATCCACGTAGATTCTTATGTAGCCTATAGGCTGGGTGACGGTGAAAGTGAACATGAAGTCACCTGTACTGCCCGAAAGTATTGCGAAGTTGTTCGCTGTGCTCTGGCTCGCTACGTCGCTCGCTATCATTTCAGGGTAATTTCGCAGGGTGCCAAGTGTGAGGCTGAACCCCGGGTTGTTGGGGTCAGGAACCCCTGGCTGCAGGAAGACGGTAACAGTGTTATCATATGCGGCTTTGGCAGGTGGAACTGACGTTATAGATGCAACGGTGAATATGCTGAGTACCATTAGTGATACAATAATGCTTGCAATTATTTTCTTACTCAATTCTTTTCACTACTTTTACATTAAGCCTACACGCGTTCGCGTTTAGGCTGTACAACGGCCTAGGACAAAGACTGCTTATAAAAGGGTAGATCGGCCTCCGACATACGCATCGGCCCCCAGAAACGTGGAACTCCTACGCAACCACCAGACCGAACAAAACAAAGCGCCCGCACACCTTTATTTGAGCCAAATAGGAGGCTTCGGGCTCAGCGGTGTTCGAGCCTGAAGTTCAGACATATCGCCAACCTAGCATCGGTTTACGTGGCGCTACTCGTCATCGTCTGCCTCCCGATCCCGCGTATGAGCGCCGCCGCGGACTTGAGCAAAACCGTTGAGGTCACTCTCGGAGCAGCAGCCGACAGCTATGCAGATAGCATGTACCCAAAGCAGGCTTACGGGAATAGGCAAGTGCTCTACGTCGGTAACAGCGTTGATCGAGCTCAGAATCTCACCGGGCCGGCAAGGATCTACATTCAGTTCGACATCTCAGCGGTTCCCAAAGGGGCACTCGTCATTTCAGCTGAGATACTCTTGTATCAGATGTACGCTCCTGCGTCAGCTCAAACATACGAAGTACGCATCGTCCGGTCACCGTGGAAGGAGTTCGCAATGAACTGGACGACGCAGCCGTCCAGCGATGCCGCAACTATCTCATCTGCTGTGGCCCCGGCCGCTAAGGATGTCTGGGTCTCCTGGAATGTCACCTCAGCGGTGCAGAGCTGGGTCAACGGCGACGCCGCCAATTACGGCTTGATGATCCGCATCCAGAACGAGCAGAAGGGTGCATCGAACGAGGCCTCTGGCTTCTACTCGAGGGAGTATCCGAAGGAGGAGGTGAGACCGAAACTTCAGATCCTCTGCGCGAGCCAGCCTCCGTTCACCTACGTGTTTTCGGCGCGTGTGAATGGCTTGCCCTCCGATCTGGCGAGCATGATTACAGCTGATAACAGGTCTACGATCAGAGTGTCGGGAGGAGGCGTCGGATACTTCCTCTTCGAGAACGGAATAACACACACGCTTAGTGCGGATGAATACATTACCGCAAGTGACTCAGTTCGCTACCATGCGAGCGCGCATTCGACCACGGCCACGACCGATGGAGAATTCACAATCGCGTACAGTCCTCAGTATCGGGTCACCGTGAATTCGGAACCTCGAGGTCTCATCGAACCGGAATCGAGCAAATGGTATGATGCCGGCGAACGAATGACGACACCGACAGCACAGGAAGCCTTCGACGAAGGCCCAAACAGGAGAAACGTCTTCGAAGGATGGTATGCCAACGATGTCAAGCAGACAGGCAATCCATTCGAGTACGTTGTGACGGCGCCGGCGAATCTGACCGCGCAGTATGTTATGATGTACAACGTGACTGTGAGTTCACCACTCGGCCAAGTGTCAGGACCTGGTTGGCGCGCCGCGGGCTCGAGCGTGGAGATCGCGGTTGAGCCGACGTATCTTCCAGTTGAGGGACCTCTCGGCTATCTCGGGTTCGGGACCTCCTTTGACCACTGGACCGGAACAGTCGAGAGCACATCGTCAGCAGTGAAGGTCACGGTTGATGGTCCAGTAGAGGAGAAGGCTGTCTGGAGGGAGGACCGATCTCGATTGCTTGCGGGCGTTGCAGTGATCATCAGCCTCCTGGCGGTGCTGGTAGTTTTGCGCCGGAGGTCGAGACATTCAGGATCACGCGAATCGACGGGACGGCCTGCCACCAAGAAAAAAGGCAAAGCTAGCTTCGAACGTCCTGCAATTGCTAAAAGCTCGTTTCACTGCGAATAGAACGAACGCGAGCGAGAGAGGTTGCTATGGCCTTCGACATTTCAGAGCCGACCATGGTGCAGCCAAGAATTCGCTCTTCATTGTTGCAGACGCAGTCTCCCATGTTATTTACGCGATGCGAAATAAACGAGACTTCATTGTTGCAGGGCACCAATTGATATATCCGTAAGCCCACCTAGCGGGCGGACGATTGCATATCTCGTAGTACAAGCTGATCCGCTATGAATAGGAATGTTCTTGTCTGGGCGATGATGGCGTCGGCGCTGGTTGGTTTGATGGATTCTGCCTACCTCACCTATCTCTCGTTCTCGCCACCTACGAGTTGCCCGTTAGGAGAGTTTAGCATATTCTCCTGCAATGAGGTCATCTACAGCCAGTACGCGCACGTCTACGGGATCAGCGTCGCTCTGCTGGGCCTCGGCTGGTTCGTCATCGCACTCGGGCTTATCCTGATTGCGTGGCGAAATGTGCGGTTAATTCGCGCTGTTGTAGTCTGGTCGTTGCTCGGAGCTGTGGGTATTGCAGGTTTCGTCTATACCGAGATCTTCCTTCTCGGGTCCATCTGCCCATTGTGTACTATCGCACATGTTGCAGGGTTAGCGATCCTTGCCCTCTCAGTAGCTAGCATGAGAACTTCCGGCTGACATCGTGATACATCGAGTCCACTCAACAGCATTGCGTTCATTTCTTATCTCGCTTGTCCCCCGAATAAAGTTCGGGGGTTTGCGCTCGGCTCATTTCTATCATTGGGTTATGCTATCTCGGTTAGGGCGTTTGACGGTCGACAGGTGCTTCTTCTGGATTAGGGTTGGTTGCACATCAGGTTGAAGCTTCCTAGAAAGGTCGTGGCCGTTGACTTTCGCTCCAGGGGAGACCTGTGTGCTCACTTGATTACCGTGCCTATGCTTCATCAGTAAGTTCGCTGAAAATCTGGGAGACGCTCGTTAGAGTATTGATACATCGATCACCGTACCATTCTCCATCGTGGGCTTTCTTGCTGTGCTTTCTGTAAATTACGGAGCTCTTCTCTGAGCATTACATTGAGCGATCGGCGGATGTCCTTGCCACCTTTCAGCGATTTCATGAACTCGTCCAGTTCCATATTTGGTGCCTGATCCTCCAGTCTTGACTTCACTATTTCAGATGCTTGCCTGATTCTTCTCTTGTCTATATCATCCATTTCGTACCCTTCGAAAGCAGCCTCAGCGTATCCACGCATTGACTCGTTCTCCTCCGCCGCATGGTTCAGTATTCCAGCCGATACCCCAAACCCGTGTTTCACAACCATCTGCCCTAGTCTTGACTGCTGCCTTCTTATTTGATCCACTTTCCGCTGCGCGATTGCGTCTATCAGGTTCCTTGCTTCTTTGACGTAGACTCTCCTGATTTCTTCGCATGCTGACTTGATCACATCTTCGAGTAGAGTTTCCGAATCTTTCATCGCATCAATTGAGTTCGCGGCGTCTTTCCTTAGATTGTTAAGCTCGTTGATGTATGCTGCTGTCTTATCCAAGGATCATCTGCCTCTCGATCTTGTCTCTTAGGGATTCGATCTGTTGTCTCGTTTCCGAGTACTTCGGCTGATTCTTGACCCATTTGGAGAGGCCGTTGAGAGAAGCGACAGCTACTGCGATCACGTCGTCCTCTTCACCTTTTCCTTTCGCTATAAAATCAATCAGCCTGGAGGTGAGCTTGTAGGCTGCTACCCGAGATTCGACGGCTGCTACGTCTCTTCCAGCGGCCAATGCCGCCTCTTTCAGTTCATCTACGCCTATTGAGGCCTTTCCCATGGTGTCCCCGAGACTTTGAACTTGGCTTGAGAATTTGTCAAGCGATGATTTGACGCCTTTTACGCTCTCATCAGTTTTAGCTGGTAATGCTGCAAGCTCATCTTCGATGGTCTTGATTCTTCCTCTCAGGGATGCTTCGGTTCGAGTCAGCTCCTCAACCGATGCGTCTAGGCTCGCTTTCTCCAGCTGGACATCTTTCACTGATTTGTACATATCGAGTGCTTGTAGGATGGTGGCTGGAGGACCGTACTTCTCTGCGAGACTTCTTATCTTGGCTATCTCATCTATCCCTATTCCATATTTCTTCCTCAACTCTAGCACGCTATCTATAGCTTCCTTCAGGAAGCTGTTCTCAAGGGCCAGTTTCTTCTTCTCAGACTCCAGCCGTTGCACTTCTTTGGCCGACGAGTCCCTGTTGCCCTCAAGCTTCGCAGCTTCCTGCTCAATACGGCTTGTAGCTTCGTCGATGTCCCGTGCGTTCGCCAGGAATCCCTCGAGGTCTGCGGCGGCTTTCTCAGGGCTTAGGCCTCTGCTTTCAACGAGATCGCAGAAGACCTTGAGCACATTCCCAGCGGTTGCGGCTGCGTCTATCTGTAAGCCAGCCTTTTCTAGGCTTTGCCTTATCTTTAGGGCCTTGTCGACCTGCTCTAGCGTTATCCTGTTTTCGTCCAGTCGCTTTGTCAGATCTGTCTCAGCCTTCTTCTTCTTTTCTGCTATCTCCTCAAGCTCGCGTTTCGCGTCTATGAGCTGTGTCTTCAGTTTAGCGACTTTCTCATAGGCCTCTTTGTATGCTGACACGACCTCATTGTAGCTTAACTTGTGCTGTTGCTCTAGACCGATCATCTCGACAGTGGCTTTGGCGAATGCGTCCTTTGGGAAGTCTTTTGGAGATATTATTCTGTAGACCTCGATGACGGCGCCAAGCAGGTCCAAACTTATGCCCAGCTTGGTGAGCTCGTCTATCATCTTGAATCCCTTCTTTGCCTCTTCGACTGTGATGCCTGCATTCTTCAGATCTACCGAAAGTGACCTTAGCTCATCGATTTGGTGGCGTAGAGGTTTGCTTGCTAAGGCCTCATCGTCAGAACTCCGTGAAGGATTACGCTTGTATCGAGAGATGACCGCCGAGACCGTGCTTTGGCTTACGTGCTCTTTCTCTGCTGTCTCGGCCTCGTTCACTCCCTGCAGGTATAGGCTTATGATCGCGGATTCCTTTTCCTGACTGATTCGAGCGGGCAAAAGGTTCTCTCCATCGAATATATTGAATATATCGAACTTCTCTATTTGGGTGCTTTGATTCTATTCGTTTGAAATCGCTCGCATCTGATGTATCCGACCGGACAGCGTTTCCACACCAATTTCACTGACGGCTGTGCCGCTGGAGGACTGCCCACAGCACGCTCGAAACTGGCAGTTCCCACGACATCGAGGCTGATCGCATAGGTGAGTGCCTGCTTTCTGTCGGACGTGACTAGTCCCTTTAGTCCCTCTTCGATAATGCGACCTAGTGTGGCATGGGACGATTCGATGTATCCGATGCATCCGGGGTTGCCCAGGCGAAAAGGGACCCCTGGCCTCTGGGCTCAGACACAAGCTGCCAATGGAGTCTGCTACCGTCCCTGTCGAAGACAGCGATGTTGCTGTATGACTGGAATGGATACGCTGAGGTCGCCATGATCCTTCCGTAGGAGTGATTCAGATCGTAGACGGGGATTCCCTGAAGGACGCGAATGCGAGACACCCACAACACGCAAGTCCGTCGGAAGCGTGCAAGTCGGAAATCCGGAGAATCCAGCACCTCGCGTGGCGAGAGGAGGCAGCACGACCTCATCGACTAGTACGCGGTCCGCATCTCTCTTGCCGCCAATAGAAGGATCGCCTTCCTTTGATACGTGCTGAGGGCGTGGCTTAGTATGCTGTCGAGCACGGATTTCTCAAATCTGACAATCGTCAACTCAGGACACCAACAGCACACTCAGCTCAGCAGACGCGCATCAGAAACCAGAACCTCTAGCTACTCGTCGACTTGGACGTGGAACGTTCTAGCCTTCGTGCAACCATCCGAGAAAGAAGCAAGTTGAAAGCCCACAGCGTAACCGACGCTATGAGCAGCATTGTCGCGAGGAAGGCTGCGGGCGAGAGTGACGCACCTGACGTGGTGGGTATCCATGTTAGGATCAGAACCCAGGAGGTGTCTCGGCCGGAGCCCGAGTAATCCGGTAGTATCTGGAAACTGTGGAATCCTTCTGACAGGTCAAGAGTTACTGTCCTGTTCGAAGTGACCACGGAAATCGGACCGTTGTCCGCGAGAAATTCAAAGTCTCCGCTGCCTACGCCCAAGTAGGCGCTGTATGAACCAGCCCTTTCGACGTACAGCCCTATCTCATTGACTGGCGCCGGCGCAGACTGCGGACTCCGGGTAAGCCCTCCAAAACTAGGTTGAGACAAATCGCTCGGCACTCGTGGGATCTGGAATATCTTGAGGACGAACGTGACTGGTTGCTGAGCTTCAGCGCTAACCCGGACTGCAAGATCATAAGATCCAGCTGTCAGATTGCCGCCTAGAAACCACGCCTCGCCGCTAATGTCGGTCCATAACTCCCCTGTCTGTTTCATCTCGACATCGAACGTCTCGTTGCCGCTGGACCCGCCTTTGGCGTACAATAGATAGTTCTGGACTTCGTGGCCGCTTGTGATCTCGAATTTGAATGTCCATTCTCCTCCCGGCTGTTGCGTCTTCGGCCCAAACGAAGCTATGACGCCTAACTGGTTTATGCTTGGTTCGTAGGCCGGTTCTTGTTTAACAGCCAGAGATAGGTACGGGTCGAACCTCCGCAGCACCGTTAATGTCCCCGGGTCAAATGCGATATCCAGCACGAGCGTCACAGGGACTTTCTCTGTCACAACGAAATCCACCGGCGCAAAAGGGATGTTCGATGGAACCTTCAGAGCGATGCTTGACTGAGCTGTGTACAGGGAGGCGTTGCTGATCGAGATCCTTGCAAGGTTGTACTTTCCGATCGGCAGCGTCACCTCCGTCAGCACTTGGGGGGATTGGCTTGCGTCGACGAGCTCCACCTGCCTCGGGCCACTCAGACCTTCAACCCAGGTCCCCTCCGAGACACCAGCTCGACGAAGTTCGATGTCAGTCAGAACGACGAATATTCGGGAATCCACGAATCCCTGAGCACTGCTGCTCGTCACATAAATGGTGACGTCTCCGGTTTTCAGTGCGGGGGAGAAGAACGGAACCATCTCGGGAACGGCGACAACGCTGAATATCACGATCGAGGCTAGCAAGAACCCTGTGAGAACGAACGTGACTAAACCGCCGTAACTTTCCGACATTGTCTCAATTCTCCGTGATCATTTATCCAGTAGGCCTTTCGCGCATCGCCCTCGCCGACTCATACCACAGTATCGCAGCTGCAATTAGCGTGACTAACAAGCCGTAGACACTGTAGAAGGTGACTTCGCCAAGTTGGCTGAGAAAGAAGAAGAAAAGGATTGTGAACAGAACCGCGTAGAGGACGAACCTTGGGACGAACACTGTTCCAAATCTGAGGAAAGGCTTCATCACGCCTACGTTGGCCTCGCCGATTGCTACGTACTCGGTGCTCTCCTTCTTCGCGAGTCCAAGTTCCTTCAGCTTCTCAAGGTGGTACTGAGCGAGCGTCGGGCTCGAGAAGTGTAGTGCTCGCTGAACCTCCCTTATGCCCGCAGATCCACCCGGCACCTTCAACAAGTACAAGTACACTCTGAGAGTGTTGCCTCTGAGGTGACTGTCGACCTTCTTCTTCTGCGAATCAGTCTGAGTCAAGACGACCGGGACAACCCCTCACACAAACGCGAGAGCTCTGGCGAATACACCCAACAGACGCTTGGCTTTCAGAAGGCCTCCATCTCAACCGATAGCATGAGAGAGCCTCATAAAGCAGTTGTTGAACCCGGATCTGTTAACTTGTCGGCTCTCGTTCCTCTTCCCGCATTTTCTTTCACTCATGTCTCAAGCTTAACCCCATGCAAGTCGTAGTGATTGGTCGTGCAAGTCTTCAAGTCCGTCTGGCAACACTATGCACCTACGCCTGAGACTTCATGGTTGCTTAAGCAGTTCCGTCAGATGCTGAACGATTGCATCCGTGTCGGACTCGCCGAGAATGTGACCAGTCTGAAGTCGTTGTCGTTAAAGGCCTACAAGCAACTCAGCCGCTACGATGTCGCGAGTTACCATAAGCTCTGCGCAATCAGCGCAGCCACAGGTATCTTGCGCAACTATCGGAAAGCGAAGCGGAAGAACCCATACGTGAAGGAGCCGTATGCGCGGCGTCTACGTTTGACCACATGCTACGGGTTCAAGGTTCGAGACGGCGAATTGGTCCTTCCCATTCGTGCGCGGGAACATGTTCGGATCTCCCTGAATCAGCATGTCCAAGCTACAATCAACGGTTTCACGCCTCGGTCTGTCACACTCACGGAAGATAGGCTATCCTTAGCGTATACGAATGAGGTTCAACAGCTTGAGCCATGCGGCTTCATCAGCATTGATCGAAACCTTGACAACGTCACAGTTGCCGCAACTGATGGAACCGTTCAGCAGCATGACCTCTCGGAAGCCACACGGGTAAAAGCGCTGTACCGTGATTTGCGGTCACATTTCAGGCGCAACGATGTTCGCATCCGCCGTAAGATCAGCGGCAAATACGGACGGAAGCAACGGGACAGGGTCACACAGGTTCTCCATCATGCTTCCAAGTTGATTGTGGAGGAAGCGAAGGCGAAGCAGTATGGCATTGCGATGGAGAAGCTCACTGACATTCGTAAGCTCTATCGTCGTGGGAACTGGCAGGGATGCCGGTATCGCGGACGCATGAACTCATGGTCGTATGCAGAGCTTCAACGCCAAATCGAATACAAAGCCAAGTGGAAAGGTTTGTCAGTCATCTACGTGCATCCTCATGGGACAAGTAGCAGGTGTTCGATATGTGGGAAACGCATGAAGCCCGAAGAGAAACGAATGCTACGATGTCCCAGTTGCGGATATACGGTGGACCGTGATGTGAACGCAGCCAAGAACATCTTGACTGCGGGAACCCTGAGGTTCGGGGCAGTCGGCCTCACAAGTGAAGCGATGGTAGCGGAACCTGCGCGGGTGCAGCAATCCGCAAAGTCGATGCGAGGCAGTTAACCATGTCAGCCATGCGCCGACAAGTTAACAGAACCAGTAAGCCCCATATACACGTTCATGATAGAGGCGCGCCGTTCCGGGGAAGTCGAATGCGAAGAAGAACAGTTGTCATCGCGTCGGTAGTTGCGGTAGTGGCTGTTGTGCTTGCCCTCACGATTTCTCCAACCCTCTATCGTGGGCAAACCTTGACTTCTACAACTAGCACAAGTGCAACTCCAAGTTATCAATGTCGAAAGGCCGACCCAAACTCGACGTATCCATTGATCTTGCAGATATGGAACCCTAGCGGGGAGCCCGTTAAGGGGGCTTGGATAATCCTCTACGACTCGGACCGCGGCATCCCATTCGAGGAGGGCTACAACTCCGACAACGGGACATACATATCGAAGCACGCCTACTCGCCGTCTCAGAACATGACCCTGATGATTCAGAACGATCAGAACCTTCAGAGCTACGTCGTTGACGTTGCAATCCCCGATGTTGTCTGCGCCGATGGCTACATCCACGTCGAAGTGAAGACTTCCTGAGAAATCGTTAGATCAGACACTAACGTAACTCGCATTCCACTTCTGGCGACTTACCGTTTACGTCGTCTTCCTACCAGGATCAGGGCAGCCGCGGAGGCGACTGAGATCACAAGAGCCAGGCCTGTTGATGAGAACTCGGGAACCACTATCGGCCAGGTGGCCAACCCGTTTTCGTAACCGTCCGCCGTCGCGTTGACCGTCACCCTGTATGTTGTTTCACTCGAGCCGCCAGGAGCCGTCCAGTTCACATTCTGGCCCAGGATCGAGGAAACACACCCACCCGTCCCGTTGACGAAGCACCCGCCGCTGGCGGTCCAATTATATTGAATGTCAGGATGGCTACCGTCGCTCGCCGTCGCGTTAGCACGAAACACGCAAGACGACCCAGGCGCTATGCCCGTACATCCTTCAGCGATCCCCAAATGCAACGACGGTTTCGATGTCGGCGACCCAATCGTGAATGACCAAGCTGTCGCCTCGTTCTTTCCTAGAACATCTGCCTGTACCTGGAACTCGTAGATGCCAGGCTCGCCGATTTGCAGCGTGTCCTTCGTCGCGCCAGTGACGTCTATCTCATTAGTGACTTCAGGGATAAGCGCAAAGTTGCCTGCGGCTGCGTCTGCTGAGATCGAGTAGTTGCCCGCTTCGGGCAGACTGATGTGGATGTAGGCAATATTGTTGATTGGTCCTGCGGGGAAGGTTCCTTGAACGGTGAACGGTGCTGTCGGGATATCATAGAACTCCACGCTGAAGGTGATCGGGTTCACGGCGTCAGGAATTGCTGCCGCTGTGAGGGTGTGAACTCCCGCAGTCAAGGGTCCAAAAGTGTCAACGTAGTGCCCCCAGTAGTCCCACCAGTCGCCCTGAAGGTCCGTCCACTGTGCTCCATTGTCCATTGTCATGTTAAGTCTGTCAGTCTGCGGCGCGGTCGCCGTCACCGTCAGATGGAGGAGAGCGTCATTGAGTTCCTTAGGGAGCGAGTAGGTGAAGTCCTTGCTCTCGCCCACCTTCAAAGTGCCCGTGACTTTGGCCAGCGGTGCGGGAAGTGCAGACATGGCCTGTGGGACAGGCGTGAACAGGAAGGCCAACAACGCGATGAGAATGAGAATTGATGCCCTCATATGTCGTTCGCCGTCATATCGCGCTGTTGGCATGGAAACCGATTAATCAGCTTTTCCTTCAAGGCCCCGGAGGACGTCTAGGAAAGGCTGATCTCAGATGCGGTGCCTACTGCCCTTGTTTGTCCACTGGGAATTGAACGACGGCTCACAGCTGCGGCTTAAGCCGCCATGTACAAGACTGTTGTATGCCGAACACGTTAAGTACGATGAGGAGCGTACACGCGACCATCCTGGGTTTGCCGAAAGGCGAACCTGGAAACAATTGGAGAAAGAAAAAAATGAAAAAGTTTGATATGTTGCCAGTAATCGCTGCATTTGTCATCGCAATTCTTATCCTTCCAACACTTGTTCTGCCAGTCAACGCAGCCTTACCAGCCGCGAACGCAAATATCGCTAGCGTCGTCACGATAGCTCAAGACGACATGAAGATGAATATGGGAGTCATGGTTCTAGGCCTCACGCCTACCTCAAGCACACTCCTACCGACATTCCCTAATGCGTGGTACAGTGACTCTATGTGTGGAGTACTGGTGCCTGCTGCAGGAGTCATCGTAGGTCCGGAGTTGACCGATGAACCAATCCTCTCGGCTAACACAGCAACCTACTACCAAAAAGTAAGCAACACCCTATGTGTGGCACACACATTCGCAATAGTCTGGCCCAAGCCCATCCAACCAGGCTGGGACCTAATTGCAAACTTCAAGATGCTAGCGACCCTCAACGGCGTGCCTACCAAGCCTGACTACCTTCTCTGTGAGTTAGTGGAGAAGGAGAAGGCGAAGATCCCGCCTCAGAGCACTAAGTCACCAAGCAAGAGGCAATTCAATGACGAGCAGACCAAGACCACTCTACAGGATGTGACAAGCAACTTCGTGTGCAAGTTCCGCACGGACAAGCCGGGCGTCTACGTGTTAGATGTCTACTTCGTAGGCCCAGGCATCGCCAAATTCATCGCTGACCACATGCTCATCGTCACCGCTGGGTACAAAGTTGGTAAGAACACCGTATGGGCTTCCGACCTACAGGATATATGCATCCTCGGATGGTCCATGGGTAATGAAGTGCTTGCCATAGGCCTCTTCGGGCCCTACACGATGTCGACAGGATTGTACGCGGACACGTACTTCAGCTGGGATAACGCACTAGGCCCATTCGTCAGCTGCGACGAAGCAGCCACTTGGCAACTCGCTTGGATAGTCGGCGGATGGCCGTACTCGACCAACTAGGTCGAAGCACAACGGCCACACCCGCCTTCCCTTTTTCTTTTTTTCTGACTTTCTTGCTCGAAACGCCTTCATGCTCACTAGGGCTCTCCGCGTGGAATCAAGGACTGACACGTTTCTGCTAATCACCAGATCATGTCGAATACAGCTTGGATAGGACCCCGTCGTATGATTTCAGAGACGTGGGCCGACGCTCGCTCGTTATGGGAAACATGTCCACTCGAGAGAGACTAAGGCGCCACGCTTGATCTACACCTGTCAACGGCGGCTTATGGCGGAGACCGGACACTAGCTCGTCCAAAGTGAACGAATATGCCAAAAGCAAAGTACATTCTGATAGCTTGCCTAATGATACTACAAATGTCGCTAGTGGTCCGGTTCGCTGTCGCCGCACCGATGGCGAAGGGCAGCTTTACCGACGTGCATGATCCCGGGTACTCAGTCCCCGGGGGGTTACTTTTCTTCGACGCCACGGCGGTCAACGACGGCGACTCGACTGGCTGGTTTAGAATATGTGTCATCAGAGTTGGTCCTTCTTACCATGAATACTTCCCTAATCCACTCGACCAGGTCACAAGCGAGACGGCGGTTCACTGTAGCAGGACCACACCGACCGACCCGGGAGCAACAATCACATTCGAGTCCAGCAAGTTCCGAATGCTATCTGTCCCCAGCGAAACGTTCTGGGTTCTGCTGACCGTGCAACAGCAGGCTCCCATATCTGGCAGCGAAGACGGAAGCGACTTGATCAACCTGACCGTGGACGAGCTCAGAGTAATAGTCGTAACGAACCTTCTCTATGCGTGAGAGAAGATCGAACGAAGATAAACTGCTCTGACTCGTCACATTCCTACCCTCCCTTTTTCTTTGTCTAACTCATCCCGTAACTGGGCACGTTGCCGGGAATGCTCTTAGACTATGGTATCAGGCACTCCCGAGAAGACCTTAAGTTCATCAATGAATGATCTTCAGCTTCGGCTGTGGCTGTTGACAACACCGGAGAAGATTTCGAAAAGAAGGAGAGCAGGAAGGAAAGCAGAAAGAATCGCAGAGTTCGAATCGGCAGTTATCGTAGGGGTACTTCTCGGAGGGGCGCTCGGTGCACTGCAGCTTCAGGAAGCCATACCAAGGTGGTCGCAAGTTCCTGAATCTTTGTTCGTCATAGCCCATCTCGCGGCCGTGCTTCTCGTCACTACGGCTCTCACTGAGCGAGTGAGGGCAGGCCTGCTCTGCGGAGTCATAGCTTCCATTTCGCAGTTTCTGACGTTACTTGGCTTCTACGCACATTCATACGGGATCGTAGTATCCATAATTGTGATCCCCCTTCAGTCGCTAAGGATACTGACGTATCCCCTAGCGGGGGTTATCGGCGGCTACATTGGAAATCGTATAGCTGAGGCATGGAGTGGTAGATCATCTCGACCTATCAGACGCGTTAACCGATGAATTATAAGACTCATGCAGCAGAGAGAGCCACATGCAGCAGGCATAACACATGGTCTCTCGAAGCATCAGAATCAAGATAGCGTTCATCCTGCTGGCGGTACTGGTTCTTTTTACACCCTTCCTTTACCCAGCTTTCTCTTGCCGAATAGAGAAAGAGCAACTGCGTACCAGCGTGGGTTCGCCGCGGTGGATCGTAGGTTCGGAAGGCGGCATCCTCACAATGAAGATAACCATCCAGAACACCGCCGGATGCGATGCCAACATAGAATTGCTCCAGTTCACGATGTACAGACTGATCAATCCCGACAACACCACAGAAGATGTCAGCCTGAACGACTCGCAGGCAGTCCATACCACAATCCCGGCGGGCGGAAACATTACAGTGAACTTCGCGTTCGAACAACCGTTCAAGGTCGGGCCGCGAGCTGTCCTGGTGAGGATAGCTATCATCCTCCAAGACGGTTCGTCACTGGAAGTCTTTGACGGAGCGATCGACACAACGGTCAGACAGAAACCTTAGTGGACCGTACATGCGCCCCGTGGCCGAAAGTCGCGTTAGCCTGCGAGCGCAGCGTCTAAAGACGATGTGAGGACTTCTGTTGTTGCGACCCCCTTGTACATGCTAACGATCACGCCATTTCTGTCTAGGATGAAGAAGGTGGGCGTGGCCTCTATCTTGTATTTTTGGAAGACGCTGGCTGAGTCCAAGCCGTATGTCCACTGCGTCTGATACTCTTTGATGAAAGCTGCCGTGGATTCTGCGTTGGCCCCGCGGTCCGTTCCTGCGACAGAGATGAAGGCCACGCCTTTCGGCTCATAGTCCCAGCGAATCGATTCGACGGCAGGCGCAACAGCACGGCAATATGCACACCACGACTCCATGAACTCCAACAATACGACTCTACCACGGAAAGAAGAAAGCTTCACTGTTTCGCCAGTCAGTCCGTCCGGGCCAACTACTGGCAACTGGAACTCGGGAGCGATACTTCCAACGCCTACTGAGACAGCAGGTTGGGTCACAATGTAGCCCAAGACTGCAATCGCCAAAATGATCGGAATCAGGAAAAAGAAGGACCTCCTCGCTCTACCTGTCTCAGGCTTGACCTTGCCCGGTTTGCGTTTTCTACTCGTGCTCAACTCAATTCCGTCTGACGGATACAAGACCAATAGTATAAGCGTTTCAATAGAATGAAGTAACCCCCTGCCTGCTTCTTGCACCATGAAGTCCGGACGGATGTCGTGGCTCATAATCGCTCTCGTGGCCGCAGGCTTCCGAGGGAGCCTACGTGCTTAGTCTCTACGCGCGCCCACCTATCCCGATAAACACTCTCGCTTCGCATCAGCGAATCCTCATTGAAGAAGATGCGACAGTGACCGGAGCTAAGAGAAGAACTTGCGCGGAACAACGCTCATTTACTTGCGCGTATCGCTAGATCTAGAGACGGGCTTGTAGATTTGCGACATCTCGGTAAGGGGCGCGTCGAGGTTGCAGCCGTTGTAGCGGTCTACAGTGTCTTCTTGATTGTTGGGCTGTACGCGCAAACAGCATCGACCTTCGATGGGGCGACCTTGGAGCTTATCGGGCCGCCAGACGGAATGCAGTTCCAGTCGTCTCCTGTCGAGCTTGCTGCGATCGTCACGAATCAAAAGGGTTCGCTGCCGAATATTGGTACGACGATCACAGTTCTTTCGCTTACAACGGGCGAGCGAGATGAATTGGCGGGCCTGACGAACAAGGATGGCATTGTCAAGGTTCTTTTCCCGGCGCAGCCCGGAAGGTACACCTGGTACGTCGCGACCAAGATGGAAGGATACCCAACTATTGTGTCGCGTCCCAGGAACTTCTCGACTAGACTGGCTCTGATTGTTGATTGTCTCAACCCGTGCAGTTCCAAGTATCCACTTCTCTTGCGCGACGAATACTTGCGTTTGCAGGTGACGGTGACGGATATGAGTGGAAGCCCGGTCGAATCTGCGAATGTTACATTCTATCTCAATTCGATGGCCGTTCACTCTGGACTGACAGATCCACGAGGCATAGCGACGGTGTCTTGGAGCAAGATGCCTCCAGGAAACTACACTTGGTTTGCGATTGCTTTGAAGGATGGCGAAGTCGGAGCTTCCCGTCTATCAACCTTCGTCGTTACGTAGCACAGCTCCCTTGCAACGCGCCGTTCCCCTCGTCGGTCAAAGGAAGAACCCCGCCTGATCTTTCGGGCGCTACGCGCAGTCACTTCGGTTCCTTTTTCACGCGCTCTCCTAGGCGTCGAACCACAACCGTTATGGTAGCGGAAGGAGCGGCAGTCCGAACATCATCAACGTGTAGCCAAGCTGAGAAACGAACAAGTACGCAGCGAACGCTCCAGCGAAGGCCAAGCCGGCGGGGATCTTCCAGGGCGACTCTCGCCCGTTGACTCTCCGGACGACGCTTTCGGCGCCCAGTGCCGACAGAATATACAGTGGAATCAAATAGAGGCCTCTCAGGGGGAAGTAGGAAGGTGCGTTCGGCACCAGCTCTATCGCAAAAGGCACCAGAACCATCGCCGCGATCATCCTCGTAAAAGAGCGAGTTTGAGGCGCGTGATCAAGCAATCCCAAGACCGACAGCAGGGCCAAAATCGGCAACTCCATCCGACTCTGTGCCAAGCTGAAACTAAGCGCGGACAACGTCGATCCGATCGTCTGCCCTCCGGCCGCAAGTGCGTATCTCCATCCCAAAGCGAACCAAGTCTTTGGATCCAGTCCTTCCAGACGGAAGCCCACAAGAGGCGTCGCTACGATGGATGCTAAGACGAGCGGAACCAGCACGATGCCGAAGATCAGGCCGGACAGAATGCCCACGTCACGTTTCCACTCGTTGCTTTCAGTTGCTCGAAAGGCGGTGAGCGACCCGATCAGGGCGACCAGAAGTTCAACGACAGCAACAACCCACCCATAAGCATACCCCGTAAGAAGCACGAGCGAAAGCACGAGCGATCCGACCGCCGCCAGCGGTGAGCGAAGCCTGACAGACCTGATGACCATTGCAAACGTGAAGTTGACAATGGAAAGAGCAAACCAGTTCGCCAGTATCCCCCCATACATACCTAGTGACGTCTGAGCTGAGACCACAGACAATAGTGCTGCAAATGACGAAACCCACACACGGCCTGTCCCTTCTTTAGCAAGGAGAAACGTAGTCAAGACAAGCAAGACCGACAGCATCGCTGGCGCAAACCTGACCACATCTTCCGCAGTAGCGCCCGTCACGGTCCCTATCAACGAAAGGATCATAAGGAAAAGGCCCCGGTCCCCATGAAGGAATGGAAGCACGTCTGGGAAGCTAGTGATGGGACGCAAATTTCTGACGTACCAAGGATAGTCTGCGCCGCCTGGCCAATGAAGCTGGAGTGGTGGATATACTGTAGCTGCAATCCCCAACCCCAATGCTCCTACCAAGGTGAGATACGCGAGCGAGGCGTGAGTCTCGCTTTGACGGCTAGGCAGTTGCGCTTCATTCCCGGTCGGCCTCTCACTCACCAGTGACTTAACAAATCGTTCAGCAGGCTTCCGAATAGGTTCCCTGAACAGGGCGACTATCGCTGCAAGCGCAACTGTCAGGAATATTGCTGTGAGTAACGGTTGCCCAAAGTAGAAAACTTCCAAATCGGCGGCCAATACGCCAAGCAGCACGTCCATCATTACCTGACTGATCTCAGAAGTCAAGGCGAAGAATGCACCAGCTTGCCAGAGCAGCACACAGATGACGGCGCCGATAGCGGTCAGTGCAAGAAGACCGGAAACTACTACGCAGACTAGCCTTCGCGCGGAACTAGGGTCAATGCCAAGCAACGTTCGCGTCCTGGATGTGACTGCGTATGCAACCAGAAAACCAGAGCCCACAAGAAGGGTTGCACCAACACCCGGTGAAATTGGCACGATCAGCAGTGACAACGACGGGAAAACAAAGAACGTCAGCGCCACGACCGGTTCTAGCCTCATTTTCTTCCGAGCGAGTGCCGCGACGCTCGGACATGCTGAGACGAGCAAACAGGCCGCCCAAGCCACACACAGCGCCATCCATTCTTGGACAGAGGGACTGAGCTTGATCCACCCGCCGAACATCAACGGATCTTCGACATGTCGCAGCACCCCTACAAGGTCTCCTAGAATGACAAGCCCGAGAAAGACAGAGCCGCCTGCTGCCAGCGGAGGGACATATCGAAGCTGCCTTGACGATCTCATCGGCTGCACGTTGATCCCCAAGCATTTGCCCTAGATCTCAATTTACTCTCTCCGCGATTGAAGTCGGGAGATTCATGCTTCTCATGCTGCACGTATTCATCTCAAGAGATCAGCTTTAAGCTCGCTTACTCCGCGACTAAAGTCGGGAGCTTGCGCTCGCTCCATTATGGGTAGTAACCAATGAAGTATGTAGGTTGTGGAGACGCCAATTGACACGACTAGTTGACACTCTCACGAATGGATTCGTGGGATTCTGCTTCCTCATGCAGCGGACACTCCCCATTCCTGAGAGTTCTTCCGCTCGCCTCATTTCTATCACGACACCCGAAGTTTCGTGGTCAAGACAAGCTGTATGATCGAATCACTAGCTTAAAGTAAGTGCACAAGTCCCTGTCGATCATGAAGCTTGGCACCAAGATCTGTGTTGGTGTCGCTCTCGTGGCTGCAATTCTCCTGATTCCTGCTGCAATGTATACCCTTCACCTTCCTCCAACTGGAGTGTTTGAGTCCGCGACCTCGAAGAGCGACCATTTGGCTCCACACGAGCGGATCACAATACAGGACTCTGGTGAGTTCACTATGCCAGGAACTGGGAGCGGGTGCGAGTGTGTGCGGAGCGGTTCGGGTAGTTCATCTGAACCTTTTGTCATATCAGACTGGGAGATCAGTGCTTCAGGCGACAACGGAATATCAATTTCGTGGACTGGCGTGCATTTCGTCATACTCAATGTCCACGTCAATGTTACAGCAGCCGACAATGGCGCGGTTCTGCGCGGTGTCGCGAACGGGACGATCCAAGCCTCTTCCTTCTATGGCGGCGGCATCTCGCTCTACAACTCCAACGCCATCTCAATACTCAATAACACAATCACCGGCGGCGAATTCGGAATACTGTTGGAGGCGTCCGATGACAACACAATCTCAGGCAACAGACTTGACCAAGTTCGCGAAGTGGGCATCTTTGTTCGGGCATCACATAATCGGGTCGAGAGCAATTACGTTACTGATGGATCTTATGGAGGGATAAACATTGATGGAACGACTGGTTTTGGCAACGATAACCACATTGTGAATAACGTCGTGGAAGGCAACATCCAGTACGGATTGGGCCTGTGGGAGGCTCAGAACAACTCGATCCAGGGAAACGTCGTCTCCGAAAACGGTGTTGGAATCATGATGATATTATCGTCCACCAAGAACATAGTCGAACAAAACAATGTCGCTAAGAACGTCGCCGACGGGATAGTCGCTGATGAACAATCCATTGGTAACAGGATCATGGGGAACACTGTAACTGGCAATGGGAACGGAGTGACGAGCTTCGATCTGCACGACGAGAGTTCAGGCAATCTCTGGTCTGATAACACGTTCAACACGAGAAGACCCGACACGATCAGTTAGAGAATGATACGACCTTCGCTTGGCCTGTCCGCAGTGTGTGTTCTTGCAGCTGAGAACGATTCGCGTGCAAACAATGGTCGACGGGGCGGACCCCCTATGGCAAGGTCCGCGTACTTGTCATCTTCGCTTCTGGTTTCCTTCTCAAGAAGAGACAGAGGAACACGGCGGCAATCACCAGAGATACAAGTGGACTAGTGATCTCTGGAACCGTATTGGAGCCTCCGACCATCACATTATGCGTCACTGTCCCGTTGTGAGAGATCACATAGCTGAATCGAACGAAGTAGTGACTCGCATTCTGTGCAAGAGTGGAACGCACCATTACGTCGTCCATGAAAACGATAGGAGAACCATTGAGCAACCCCTTGGGGATGAGTACCACGAATTCGTCAACATCACCGCCGGGAAGATAAGGCTCGCCCATAGTGAAATTGAACATCCGCCTTTCGGCGTCGAAGCGAAGATTCCAGGCGGGTGGGCTTGAATATGAGTACCCGTTCACACCTACCGTGTATCGGTTTCCGTCAAAAACGACCGTTGTCGCGACAGGCGGCCAGGTGTTCATGTAGCCTTCAAAGCTGTAGGATCGGCCCGGCAAGATCTTGAGAACGTGGTCAACTGGGTACTCCGGACCGACTGGGTACTCTGGATGACTGAACGTGATAATGAATATCGAAGGTGAACCCTGACCACTAACCAGTGGCTCAAGATCCACGTCGACAAGTGTTTTGGCGCCTTCAGATACGCGGACCGTAGTCGAGTATGGCTTGAGAGGGTAGTAGGGCCAAACCGTCACGTTGAACCAACCATCTATGTTTGTGAGAGAGCAGCCTCCAACATCTTTCTCTGGAAACTGCGGCCTAACAGTGACATTGACTCCCGGGACTGGTGCCACTACGGATGGTGTGATATAGGCAAGTGCCTGGCCGATGACGGATGTTGGACTGATGTTCGATGCAGGCGGAGCAGCTGAGACTGTGAGATTGTAGTCTCCTGGACTAAGCTGGAGACTGAAGTTACCATTGGCCTGCGTCTGAGTAGAAGAAATTTGTGTCTTCGTCAATGGGCGACGAGCCTCGACCTGCGCACCTGCTATGGGTATGAGATCACCGGCCAAGTTGTAGGCGTTGACGGTACCCTGCACGCCCGTTGTGGTCGCAGCTGAGGAGGCATGACTGCCGATGGCCGCGGCGAGACTAGAGGCGGTCAGAAGGATTAGACACAATGCTTGGGTCCATCCTTTCAAATGCCGGCCGACCAGCGAGCAACCATCCAGCTAAGATATAACAGGATTTCGGCTCATGGAATAGTTGCTCTGCACGGGTCCGGAACAGAATCATGCATTGGATAGAGACTCTGCAGCGGCAAGAAAAGGTCGCCTATGGTCTGTTGACCACGAGCCGCGATGCTCGATCTTCGAAGGTTGCCTATCAGAATCAAACCCATGCAGACAAATAACATCGGCCCTCCGCATCAATCTGGAGCTCCAACCTGGACCCGATGGCGCCGTGTGAAGTACAACAGGACCAGTACAAGCACCACCAAGACAGCGGCAATCGCAAGCAGCATGACGGGCTCAATTGGTGTAGCCCTAGTGCCTTCTTCGTGCGTCATCGACTCTTGTTGCTTCGAGAAGACGAGATTGCCGAAGTATTTGGTGCTCCAGGAGCCCTCGTATGCTGGCCAATGCATGTTCACGTTTCTTGATGGGTCCCAGACGCTCACCCTGATGGCTGAGGGACTCGTGAATATCTGCATGGGCATCGCGAGTTCATATGTTGCGTGAGATGTCTGGGAGTCAGGGTTGCTCGTGGCATCGTAAGATACGGCGCCATCTATCCCGGCGTCTGACGGAGTCACGGGTTGAGGCGCACTGTACCCGCTCAGCCACTTGAGCTCTATCAGCACACATCTCGATCCTGAGACACACTCAGCAAAATCGTCTCTCTCCCCTACCGGTTTCGGTTTCTGCTCGTTGGCATGCTCATCGATTCCGACGCTAACGCCATCAAAGGACCAATGCACCGGCTCGCCTCTGCTCTGCCTGATCGCTGGAGTCGTGTCCGAGATGAAATCAACGAGCAGGTAAACGTACTGATCATCGCTCTTGATTCGTAGGTATCCTGTGCTTTGTGGGCCTTCGGCCACATACATTGAAACGCGCTGTGTGTCTAACCATTCGTCTGGTGTGGTCCATTTTCCATCTATCGTAACCGGATTCACAAGCTTTGACACGGCCAGCGAGTCTCTTGCAACTGAAACGGACACAAGGACAGAAGACAAAATCAGAACAAGGAGGACACATGCAAGCATTCGTTTGCTCATCCGTACGTCCCTGAATCCGAGCACATGCGATCGGTTCACCAAGGCACCAAGATCGCGCATATAATCAGTACGTTCGTGGTTCTCGAGTCGTTGAGAGCGATTTTCCATTCACGTAATGATAGAGGAATGCATGGAGCCCGTTGTTTGGCAGGAGGTTGTTTGCGCCGTTCACGTCCGCGTTGAGTCTCACGTTTGTGTGAGGAACCTATATCCGCGACCGCTCGTAACGATCTGGGTTGAACTGCGCTCTCACGTGAAAGTCTCCTCCAAGGACGCTCGTCAGCTGCTTATGCATGTTAGGTTTCGTGGGTGGTTCAAATCTCGACGCCGAAAAGTCAAGCATATTGCTTAGAACCTCTAGCACAACACGTCAAAGGATGACCATTCGATGAAATTGCGAACTCAACGCCTCGCTAGCATCTGTTTTCTCCTCATTGTTCTGTCCACTATGATTCTTCGTGGCGACGCCCTCAAACCCTCATATGCAGTCATAGGAACAGATACCACAACAGTTGGCGGCAGCCCTGACATTAGCAGCAGTGCATACTTGAATCATGCTGCCAACGTCATGATCGTGATTGGAATATCAATCGACTGCAATGGCAGTCCATGTCCGACAGTAAGTAGCGTCACCATAAATGGCCACAGTGCAAGCCAGGTCCCGGGCGCAGCAGTATCCAGCCTTATTTCGGTCAGGGCTGAGGCTTGGTATTACTACGCGTTCTCCCCCGCCAACGATCTAATCACAGTTCTAGTAAGTAGCTCAGCCACGCATGCCTGGGGAGCAGCAGGCTTCACCGGCGCAAAATCATCAAATAGCTTCGAGGATACCGCAACAAATTCCGGCTATGGCATCGTTCCGACAGATGCAAGCGTAGCGGTTGACAACGGAACATCTCGCCGGCGTGTCATCCAGTTCATCGGCACAGATAGACTGCCTAGTTCTGCCGCGAATATTTCTCCAGGATCAGACCAGACCGAGTTGACCGACAGCAGAATATTCGGTTTTCCTGGGACAATCGAAGAAATGAACTACGAAGATACAGCAAGCCAAGTCACGATGACAGGCACAATCAAACCTTACGGGATGGGAGACATCTACTGGGCGACAGTCGCAACGGCAATCCTATCGACAGGCGAGCAGAATGCGACTGAGACTTCCGCACCAATGTCGAGACAACTCGTGACCGGAGTAACCATGTCTGAGATGTTGGCGATGGCGGGCGTGGCGATCACAATTGTGGCTGCAATAGGGACCCTCCACTGTCGAAAGCATGACCTCCAAATGCGGCGGAGGCATAACCATTAATGAAGAGCAAATGATGCTGTTTCGATTCGAATGCCTCTGCGTGATCGATATTTCCTCAGTCTCTTTGTCGCTGAGTCCCTTTCTTTCCCTGTGGGATGAGGTGTAAGTTCGGTAGGCCATGCGTAGGCTGTTCGCTTCTACAGGTCTCGAATGATCTTGCAGACTCACGTCTGGCTGGCTCACGCTCTTGCCTCGCTCAGGGTTAATGCGAGAGCCCTATGATTTTCCCGTCCCTTCCGGTGAGATTTACGCCGTCCGTATCCTCAACGAGTCTCTCCAGTTTGTTGAGCAGGTCAGACTTGGGCTTGTCAACGGTGAACGTCTCCTGAATATCGCCTTCTATCACAACTATGACCTCAGGAGCCGTAGATCGGTTATGATGCTGACTTGGGGGTTCTGTTGCGTCGTTGCGGCATCTGGGAGGGGAGGCGGAACGAGTTATGCGGCGCTCAACGACGGCATAACCATGGGTTTCTATTCTTGTCAAACACGACAAGAGATCAGCTTTAAGCTCGCTTACTCCGCGACTAAAGTCGGGAGCTTGCGCTCGCTCCATTATGGTCAAGACGCCGTTTCTGTGACCTTGAAGGTGACCTCTGCTTGTCCTGTTTGGTATCCAGCCTTTGTCGCAGACGCCTTCACTTGATATGTGCCTAGGTTGTTCGGGAGTGCCTGGATCTGGAAGACGAGATTGTACGCACCATTAGTGTCGGTCGATCCCTCCGAGACGGCCGTTTGGCTCGACGGCGACGTGACTTCAAGGTGAACCATCGCCTCCGGCACTGGTTTCCCACCCTGATCTAGCACGGTGACAATGATCGTTTGGATGGCTCCAAGGCTAGTCGGACTATTTGCGATCTTGATCTGAACCGAGAGCGCTCCGCCCGATGTTGTAGTCACCGCGGTCGTGGATGAGGTTGTGCCTTGGGGGAGAATAAGTATTCCTGGAGATAGAATCGAGGTTGCCACAAGTGAGACCACAATTATCGTAACTGCAAGTCCGACGGCGGATATTACCAGCGACCTCCGCGAGAACTGAGGGTGCCAAGAGAAGATGGTTCGGCCTCGTTTCGGAGTTGGGGGAGAAGGCGCTGTTTCGCGCAGGTCTGACACAGTTGCCTCGCCAACTGCCCGATGACCTACCCCTGGTGTCTTCTGCGGTGCAGGAATGGCTTCAGCTCTAGGTGGCGGAATGAGAAAGACGTCTGGAGCGGTCGGAGGCGGAATAGATGAAGATGTCGGGGGATGTTCCTCGAGGGTGACCTTTCTTCCGCAACAGTCGCAGAACCTCGCCTCAGGCGGCAATTCCCTGCCACAATTATCGCAGAACAAGGCTTCCCCAACAGAACCCGTAAGGGAACCCGTAGATAGAGTTTTTGAGCTTGATGTGACAAGGGAGCCTGGCACGTACGAAGAAAGAGGCAATTCTGACTTGCCTGAGTCTGATGAGATGCGCTCGGAGAAGGAATCACTCGACCTGAGTTCCTTCAGGCGCGTCTTGCTGTCAAAGACCTTCCTGGCCGTCGTGCTCGTGATGCTCATCGCGATCGGTTCGATATCGATCTACTTCCTATACCCAATTCGAGCGACCAACGTTCCGCACGTGGGAGAGAACCGAGCAGCGATCGTTGATGCACTTTCCATCCAGCATCCCAACCCAGAATTCGAGAACACGGCGATCAGCTACCTAAATTCAGCGGGATTGTCCGTTGACGTGTACAACGCGTCGCAAGTCACTGTGGAGTTCATGAAATCCTTCCCGGCAGGATACGTGCTCGTCATATTCAGAGTCCACAGCGGCACGAGCAGACAAGGCGTCTTCTACTTCACCAGTGAACCTTACGATGAGTCAAAGTACGAACCAGAACAGTTTCGGGATGAACTCAGATTTGCAAAGGACTATGAAGGACATCCCAGTGTGTTCGCGTTCGGCTCCAAATTCATAGACGCATACCTTCAACGTCGCTTCCAAAACGCGGTCATCATTGGCATGGGATGCTTCGGCGCAGGCACCTCATATGGGACAGAAGAGGAAGTCACCATTGGGGGCACACAGTCGGGAAAAGGACCAAACCTTGCCGACGCTTTCCAACGACAGGGAGCAACAGCCGTAATCGGATGGAGCTCTTTAGTGACTCTGGAATTCAGCGACCAAGTGACACTAGAACTTGTCAAAGCCCTGGCTGTCGAACGGCTCACGGTGACGCAAGCGACAGAGAAAGTGAACCTGGAAAACGGAGCTGACCCAGTCTACAAGAGCCAATTGACCTATTATCCGGAACAGAACGGTGACAAGACGCTCATGGTCGAATCACAGCACCCTCAACCAGAGGCTTGGACGCCGTCGGCAACCTCTCAAGTTCGAACCCACCAACGAGTACCCCTCAGCGTGTGCTGTCAGCTACCAACGATTGAAGTCGTTGGCTTGTCCCTGAGGAGAGCTTGAGGCTCCAAAAGATTCCTCGGAACGATGGGGCTGCTGACTTGGCCCCTTGCGGCGATGTTCAACGCCGCTATGTAGTCGGCTGGACCAGCAAATCCGCATCCGACACATCTGAATTGGTCTCTTCTTGGGCGACTCTTCTTGTCCTGGGCTCCGCATCTTGGGCATGTATGCGATCTCCCTCGCGGGTTCACATATATGACGGGTACGCCTGCGAGTTTCGCCTTGTATTCAATGAATTGTCGGAGCTGGTTGAAGCTCCAGGAATTGTGGCGGCGACGCTGCGCTTTACGAACCGTTGTCTGGCCGCGTATTCCTTTCAGGTTCTCTAACGCGATTGCGCGGCCAGTGTCTTTCGCCTTCGCCACCAGCCTCTTGCTGATGATGTGGTTCACGTTTCTCCTGTGGCGTGCTTCGCATCCGCTGATTCGTTTCAGGTGCCGTTTCGCGCTTTTCGATCCACATGCTTGAAGTTTGGCTTTGATTCGCTCATTGCGGTGCATGGCCTTGTCTATCTCTTGTCCCTTGTAGGCAGTGCCGTCCGAGTCTAACGCGAGGTTGACGATGCCGAGATCCACGCCAAGGGCACTCACAGGATCGTATTCGTTTGCTTCGGGTGCATCAACTACAACTGCTAAGTAGAATCTGCGGTTGCGGAGGATGAGGTCGGCTTGTCCACGTACTCGAGTCATGCGTGCCTTCTGGTATTCTCCAATGCGAATAGGCACTAGTATCCGCCCCTTCAGTGTCAAGATGGATGCTCGCTCAAGATGTTTCCAAGAGAGGATGCGTTGCATGCCCGCATCATACTGATAGCAGGACATAGTTTCAGTTTGCTCTCGCGTCTTTAAGCGTGAGATGGATCATGAAGGATAGGCGGACGGGTTGAAGCTGACGATTCCCGCGTACGTTCGCGGGTTGCATCCTGAAGTTGAGCAGCTCATGTTTAGATTCGGTAACTGCCGTCGACGTGCGTACTCGATGAACCGGAAAGGCATGGATAGGCTGAGCATTATCAGGCAGCTACGTGAAGAAGTAGGCATACCTGCCCGCTATGTGAGCGCCGCCTACGACACCATCAAGGCTCTGCCATCACACGTTACCTTCGGTGGGCTTGAACTGCGAAGACTCAGAGAAACAGGAAAGATAACTCGTGAGGAATATCACAGACGCAGGAACAGGCTGCTTGTCTGCCGAGGCGAAGCAAGCCAGAAGGGCAACCTCTGCCTCAGAATTGAAGAAAGCGGAAAGCTCAGAGTAACCGTTGCTGAAAAGCAATGGGTCTCACTTCCATTGTTCACTCCGGAAAAGTACAGGCCACGACTAACAGAGGCACCCTACTACACTGTAGCCCTCAAGAGACGAGACGACTGCAGCGGCTACGATGTGCGAATCACCATCCCCATCGAAGAGCCAGCAACTGTGAATGAACCTAAACGCGTTATGGCTCTAGACATCAACTCAGGGCATGTAGACTTCGCAGTCATCGAGAAAGAGAATCTGAAGCCTGTAGCTTTCGGAAAGCTCAACTGCAGCACGATCCTCGACGCCCGGAAAGCTGAGAAACGCAGACGCATCCACCTCCTCGTGAATAAAGTCCGGAATGTAGCGAAACATTACGGCGCCGAAGTCGTGGCGGGGAAGCTTAAGACGCTGCATTCAAGAGTCCGCAGCCGCGCAAACCGTAAGACGCAGGGCATGAACCAGTACACAATGCAGCAGATAATGGCGTACAAGCTTCCGATGAATGGCGTCAGGTATGGTGTACGGTCTGAAGCGTACACGTCCAAGGTTGGCAGGAAACTATCGAAACCGCTCGGCCTAGACGTGCATAAGGCGGCTGCGTACGCGTTCTCCGTTAAGGTAACCGACTACCCATCGTTCCTGTTCCTTCGTGGTGTCCATGCAAATGAAGAAGATGGAATTCTAAGCATGCGGCTAAACGGAGGAAGCGAACCCACAGTTCTGCATCAGACCCTCGCGGGCTTGGTGCACAATGAAGCTGGCCTGCTGCCAGTGGAGGCTACACCCCAACACAAGGTAGGGGCGGAAGACATCACGATGTCTCTTCCAACCCACATCCTACAAGTGAAAGTATGATGCAGGGTTCCTTGATCGTACACCATTGCGCCGTGTGGTTTGAATGTGGGCTTCTTGGACCTGTCTTGCTTGTAGGCTTCGCAGACTTTTGCTATTGCACGAATCGCCATCTGCGCGGAGAGGCCAAACTTTTCCCTCGCTTGTCGGTAGACCTTTCTCTGAAGCCTCATCTTGTTTGCGGTGTGCAACTTGTACGCTGTAAATGCGATGAAGTTACAAGCCTCATTGAAACGGCGGATAGTCTCAAGAAGCGCGTCGAATTGTACCTTGTCGGTCTCCAAGCGCACGAATAGTGTCTGCTTCATGTCGGCGAGCATCCTGCGACTGAGGGATTGTATTGTTCAATACGCCCGCATAAGGCTCCCGCAATTCCTCCCACGAATCAATTCGTGGGCTTCCTTGCGGTTTTCATGTGACACACTCAAGATCGGTACCTTTCTGGGAGATGATCGCAAACTGCAGCCAAGTGGTTCAACATAGAGGGACTGTCAGATAGCACTGTGAAGGTCAAGGAACCGCACGTCAGAGGAGACGCAGAACTAGTCGCTCCAATCCACATCATATACGAAGTTGGCAACTCGATCTGGGGGAACCCACAGCTCACAGATAAGCATGCAAGGGATGGCGTTGTCTCCATCCTGAGGTTGGGCATAGAACTGATTCAACCGACTCCAGAAAGAGTCAGCCGCGCGATGGAGATCGCAAGACTGAGGCACACAACTTTCTGCGCGTGCGAAGGATCAACGAAACCGACTGCAAGGTGATCAACCTCGACAAGCTCACATATGCCGGGAACCTGAGGAACATCAAGGATCTTCGTGGCAACAAGCGACACAGGTTCGTTAAAGGGGATGTCAGAAACCGCAAGCTTGCGGACTCGCTTGTCGGGAAAGTCGATGCGGTAGTGAATTTCGCGGCCGAGTCCCACGTCGACGTAGCATCCAGACGCCACAGGTCTTCGTTGAGACGAACGTTCTCGGAACGCAAGTCCTTCTTGAGGCATGCCGAAGGTTTGGTGTTCGGTTCGAGCAGACCAGTACGGACGAGGTCTATGGTAGAGAGAGTCAAGTATAGCCCTTTAAGCGTGAGCCTCTGTTGACCATTAGCAAGGAATTGAGCAAGAAACCCCACAGCCCTTTAGGGGTGGGATGAATCGCGTGTCAGCCTTCAGGCTGACCAATTCCGCGAGCACAACCCTCCACGGTTTATAACCGATCAGTAGATCGAGATAGGTAGAAGGGAACGTGATGCTTGTCGTCAAGACTGTGAAGATTCCAGTCCACTACGGCATCACGACGCATAAACTTTCAATTCTTGATTCGTTGACGGCGCGAACCACATACGGTGTCTGGTTATGGTCAAAGTTGTTCAAGGAACACGCATTGAAGGGCTCCTACGTGGACAGGCGATTGTTCCATGAACATGTTAAGCAGCAAGCAGAACTCAGTGGTGCTATGGCTCAATGTTGCTTCGACGCAGCCTCATGGATGTGGCGGAGTTCCCGTGAAGCACACAAGACTTGGCGTAGAAACGTTGCGATCGCCAGACGCGAAGGTGACAAGTGGTGGCTTCGCAAGCTTCTACAGAGAGAACCGCAGGAACCGTTCACGAACGGCATGAACGGAAAAGTATCTATTTGGTTTGACACGCGGATAGGCTCCATTGAAAAGTCGAAACATCTCAAACTCTGTCCATACGTGGCACGTGTCTCCACGCTTCGAAGAGGCGTCAAACTCACAATCCCGCTGAATCCTGCAAAGTATCACCTGGACATCCTAACGCGAGGTGCTGTGAAAAGTTTCCAACTTGTGAAGCGGCATGGGAAATGGCATGTTCACGTGAAGGTTGAATGTACAGTGAAAACGCAGTCTGTCTATGCGGTGCGTGGAATCGACCTTGGAGTGAAGCGGTCAATCGCATCCGTGATGCTGAAACCGAATCAGCCTCTAAGGTCAACTGACTTTTCAATCCAGACGGACGGGCCTAAACGGCATCGCCTCAACGAGCTTGAAAAACGCATAGCGACACTCCAGTCCGCGCGGAAGTGGGGGCCGCTGAAACGACTACGGCATAAGAGACTGCATGTCAGCGAATACTACGACCGACTAGCAGCGAAACAAGTTGCCACAACATCCCAAAACTGTTTCGTCGCGGTTGGCTATCCGAAGGACATCAAGTACACGAATCCAAAAGGCAACGGCAATCCACGTCAACGCAGGATGCTTGCACATTGGACCTACGGACGCATGATACGGTACCTCCAGGAAGAATGCGGGAAGCTAGGCGTTCCAACAGAAGCGCCAGATGAACGCTGGTCCAGTCGAACATGTCACCGCTGCGGCTCACGCCACACGGAACGCTTGACGCAGAGTATCTTCCACTGCTGGAACTGTGAACTCATCTACAACGCTGACTACAACAGCAGCATCAATATCGGGTCGCGTTTCATGCCAAAGGCCACGACTCGACGGGCCACAGATGATTTGGCCTATGCTCGGAATGAACAGGCAAGAGAAATAGTAGCCTGCGAGCGGAGAAGCCCACACCCATTTATGGGTGGGAGCTAATCACCTAACCGGGGAAGCCGAGAGTTGCTTCAGGTCGAATATCGTGAGCTTGGAGAAGACTACGCTGAGGCGGTGAAAGCATTCTTCGGCGACCGCCTTGTCTCAATATGCTTCTTCGGATCTACGACACGAGGCGAGGCCTCGCTCGACAGCGACATTGACGTATTGGTAGTGGCAGAGGATCTGCCAAGAGATCTTGGGTCGCGAGTTCGAGAAACCAATCGAATTCATGAATCCGTGAAGAGAGGAGAAGCGTACCGTAGAGTGAGGTCTGGAGGTAGAAGCGCGTTCATATCCGACGTTTATCTGACGCCTGAGGAGGCTCGATCTCATCCCCCGATCCTCCTGGATGTCGCGGATCATGGAGTAATAGTGTACGATAGAGACGGTTTCCTAGCGGGAGTGCTTGAGGATATCAGGAAGAAGCTGAGGCAGCTCGGGGCAAGGAAGGTCGCCGCCAAGAAAGGCTACTATTGGGTTCTGAAGCCGGACGCGAAGCCCACGGAGGTCGTCGAGATTTGAGGAGCACGAAAATGGCGAAGGACTACGCTGAACGTGCGAGCTGGGTTATCAAGGAGGCAGAGGGAGCTCTGGCAGCCGCGAATTACGCCATCTGTGTCAGGCGGTCGCAGGAGGCGTTGGAACTCTCGGCCAAGGCAGCCCTAAGACGGCTGGCTATAGAATACCCGCGCGAGCACGATGTCAGTGAAGCGCTTGAAGCTGCTGCAGACCGGCTGCCCGACGACGTAAGGAGACAGTTGGAAGAGATCAAGGCGCTCTCCGCCGAGCTGGCGAGAATACGAGGCCCAGCACTGTACGGGTATGAGGCTGAAGGTGTACCGGCAAGTGAAGCATTCACGAGAGACTACGCAGCCCGGACGCTTGACAGGGTCAAGCCGATTGTTAACCTATTGGTGAGGTTCGCAAGCGAATCTTGACGCCCATTCTTTGAAGATGATGGAAGAGGCGCGGGCGTGTCTGTGACTCGTCCCGAAATGCGCTGATCTCCATAGTACGGGGCCGTCGTATCGATCGCCTTTAGTATTGTGCGGTTGTTGCGGTGTTGATTGCTTTCACGATCTTGTGTGGTGCCGTTGAAGGGTCACCTGAAACGACGCAGTGTACATGGTGACCACGGATCTTGCGCCTGCGAAGGATCACGAGAGGCGCAATTATCGCGGCTACCACTGAGGCCCCAGTCAAACTGGCTTCAACTGCAACGTAGGTGTTCGCAGTGCTGCTAAGGGGTGTCAAGTTTGAGGCTATCGTGGTGGCGGCGTAGGTCTCTGTTTCGTTCCATCCGCCCTCACGTGTCTTCATTCCGTAGGCGCCATGGTATGTATCCTGTAGAAGTAGCCCGCGTGTCTGGTCATACTCAAGGGTTTCCTCTTTGAATCCAGTTGAATGATTCCCTTCCGCGCTCCAATATCCAGTTGTGAGATTTCTGTAGGAGACGATCCATGTGTCAAACGCGACTTCTCCAACCCTGAAGCGACCCGAGCCAGATACTCGATACCGAACCTCAACATAGTGATAGTCCTTGTCCATCCACATCTGCGGTACCGACCGCGACGATTCCAGCTCCTTCATGTTGCTGATCCATTGGACAGGTCTGCCCTCGAGATCTCTGAAGGTGGTGGCGTTGACTCTGAGGGTGTACTCCCTATCGATAGTCCAGAAGTCGTGCGTGCGCCCCGAGATGATGAAACTCCCGTCAGCGTCGAGTGACCCATTTCCAACGCGCTTCAATTGCAAGCTGAACCCGCCGCCCGATACTTCCTGGATAGTCAGTGTGTCGTTCGAATTCTCAGTCTCCACTCTTGAGCCAGCATGATCACCAACACCCGATGCATTCCACCGCCATCTCGACGACAGCGTCCAATGCGTTCCTGTTTTGACGGGAGCCTGATCTTCGTAAAGGGCAACCGAGCAACAAGTGTAGACTGACGACTGAATGCTTGCCCAGAGCATCACAACCAAGCATACTGCAGCCATTCTGTTCATAGAGAACACCGCAAGGAAGCCCACGAATTCATTCGTGGGAGGAATTGCGGAACACTTACGCCTTGCTCTCCAATTGAAGAGGCAGTTGGCGTAATATTTCCTTGTTTGGGTAGGTAGCGACGGAGAAGATACTGCCACTCAACCTTCTGCCACTCACGGACAGCAAGCACCGCAAACTCCAGGACACCTACAGTGTCTTCAAGACTCTTGCAGCGACCACATTTGACGCGATCAAACACGAGAAACCCAACACCTACACTCGACTCCACCATCTCCTCTACGCGAAGAACAAGGCCAACGGCGCAGCCAGCCAACTCGTCGAGGAAGCCCAACGGTACGCTTGGCAACGACGCAAAGTCGCCGACACGATTCAGCAGCCAACGATCCGCTTCGATAAACGCCTCTTCAGCTGGAAGACGCGAGCCAGAATGCC
>Ga0208039_1000358_pt1 | contig 35040 bp, 41 predicted proteins | sample June2015DPH_20_1_2_FD_184722 | JGI IMG/M metagenome (GOLD analysis project Ga0208039, IMG submission 184722) | Peatland microbial communities from SPRUCE experiment site at the Marcell Experimental Forest, Minnesota, USA - June2015DPH_20_150... | ecosystem: Environmental > Terrestrial > Soil >... | reverse complement strand
CGAGAAGAACCGCGCAGCATCTTAGGTTCTCTAAGAGTGACGACGCTTACGAGCATTCGTGTATTCTGACCTTGCTACCAAGCCTAGGCCCTCTCCACTTTGTGCCAGCAGATACACCGTCGCCTCGCGGTTCCGATGCTACCCTTGCGGGTATGGGTACATTGTCCGAGGGCTTCGAACGGTTTGTTGCCGCCCCCGCTCCTACCTCGTAGGCTACGTGCGATGGCACGCACGGTCTGATAGTGTTTTTATTCCTCCTTCAGACAATCATTCCAACAGCTTTCAGGTCGCAGACGGGCAACTCTTCCCTAATCTTATAAGGTAAGGTTTGCCGACCAACCGTCCGGAATTGGTGCGCATCCTCTGCGATGCGTACGAGCTATAATTGCGCGCATCGATGGCGCTTACCTCGGGCACCAAACTCGGGCCGTACGAGATCGTATCGCCAGTAGGAGCGGGCGGCATGGGCGAGGTGTACCGCGCACGCGACACGCGGCTCGGGCGTGATGTCGCGATCAAAGTGCTGCCAGAGGCGCTGGCTAATGATGCCGACCGACTGCGGCGTTTCGAACAGGAAGCGCGCACGATTGCGGCGCTGAACCATCCGAACATCCTGGGAATCCATGACATTGGTGCGCACGACGGTGCGCCGTTTCTGGTCAGCGAATTTCTTGAAGGACAAACACTGCGGGAGAAGCTCGTATCAGGGCCGCTGCCGGTGCGGCGCGCGATCGAATACGCGCTCGGCATCGCGGAGGGACTCGCGGCGGCCCACGAGAAAGGAATCGTGCACCGGGATCTGAAACCGGAGAACGTGTTTGTCACTCGTGACGGACGGATTAAAGTGCTGGATTTCGGGCTGGCGAAGCTGGTTAGGCCGGAGGAAAACCACGAAACGGCAGTGACGCTAACGAGCCCGGCGACTTTGCCGGGTACGGTGATGGGTACCGTAGGCTACATGTCGCCGGAGCAGGTGCGGGGCGAACCGATCGACCCGCGATCGGACATTTTCAGTTTCGGTGCAGTGTTGTACGAGATGCTCACCGGCAAACGCGCTTTCAAATGCAAGACGTCCGCAGAAACGATGACCGCAATTTTGCGCGAAGAGCCACAGGCGCTGAACGATACCGGCTGGCAAGGTCCGCTGGAACTGCAACGGATTCTTGCGCGATGCCTGGAAAAGAATGTCGCGCGACGATTCCAGTCGGCCAGTGATCTGGCGTTTGCCATTGAATCGCTGAGCGGAACGTCGACCGCGAAGAGAGTGTCGGAGCCGAAGTCAAGGCGAGCGTGGCTCCCGTGGGTCTTAGCCGCTGCACTGCTGATGGGAACTGCGGTCTGGGAAATGGTTCGGCCGGCGGCTGCACCGGCCAACCCGCTCGAAAAAGCGCATTTCACGCGCGTGACCGACTTCGAGAGCGTGGAGGCCGCGATCTCGCCGGACGGCAGGTTCGTGGCTTTTGTCTCCGATCATGACGGCCCCTTCGATGTATGGCTCACCCAGGTGGGTACGGGACGGATAATTAATCTAACCCAAGGAAAGGCGGGCCCGTTACCTGGGCCCTTACGAAACGTCGGTTTTTCCGGCGACGGCTCGGAAATTTGGATCGGCGGTGGTGATGTGGGGATGCGGCTGCGGCTGATGCCCCTGACAGGAGGTACGCCTCGTAATTTCCTCGGCGAGGAGGCCGCCAACCTGGCTTGGTCACCGGACGGCGAGCGCATTGTCTATCATACCTTCGGCAGTGGCGACCCCATGTTCGTGGCGGACCGCTCTGGCGCCAATGCGCGGCAGATATTCGGGGACCGGCCGGGACTTCACAACCATTTTCCAACCTGGTCGCCTGACGGCCGCTGGATCTATTTCGTGCATGGGACGCCGGCGACGAGGGAGATGGATCTATGGCGCATCGACCCGGCCGGCGGGACTCCAGAGCGTCTCACGCAACGCAATACAGACATCGCGTATCCCACGCCGTCCGGCAAGAACACAGTGTTCTACGTGGCGCGGGACGGCGACGGTTCGGGACCGTGGCTGTGGGCGTTTGATCTGAAACGGAAGGACTCGCGGCGTGCGAGCATCGGTCTCGAGCAATATACGTCCGTGCAAGCCAGCGCGGACGGCCGTAAGCTGGTGGCCACCATCAGCAATCCCGTGGCGGGACTTTGGACTGTTCCGATTCTTGATCGCGTCGCCGAAGAACGCGATGTAAAGCCGTTTACAGTGCCGACCGTGCGGGCGCTGGCGCCCCGTTTCGGCGGCTCGTCGCTGTTTTATTTATCTTCCCTCGGGACGGGCGACGGACTGTGGCGCCTTCGGGACGGGCAGGCCACTGAGGTCTGGAAGGGTGCCGATGGCGCGTTGCTGGAAACGCCCGCTGTTTCGCCGGATGGAGGTCGCGTGGCCATTGTGCTACGGCGGAACGGGAAACGCCAACTACATGTCCTCTCTTCAGACGGCGCCGAACTCCAGCCCATCGCGGAGGGAATTGTCGCCCAGGGTTCGAGCTGCTGGTCGCCGGATGGCAGATGGATCGTCACTGGTGGCAGCGACGCCACCGGTCCCGGGCTTTTCAAGATTCCGTTGGAGGGCGGATCGCCAGTTCGCTTGGTCGCCGGGCAAGCACTCAATCCAGTCTGGTCGCCGGATGGAAGCCTGATCGTATATGCGGGTACGAATGTGAGCACCTTCGCTCCGCTCCTTGCCGTACGTCCGGACGGAACCAGCGTCGAATTGCCCCATATCAGCTTGCGGCGCTTGGGCGAGCACGTGCGCTTCTCGCCTGATGGCAAGAGTCTGATCTACATGCAGGGACTGCTCGCATCACAGGACTTCTGGCTACTCGATCTCGCCTCCATGAAATCGCACCCCCTTACCAGGCTGCAAAACCGTGCCGCCATGCGGACCTTCGACGTCACAAGCGACGGGAAACAAATCGTCTTCGACCGCTTACGCGAAAACTCGCAGGTCGTCATGATCGATCTTCCCAAGGAATAGGCTTAATCCAGCAGCTCGTCGCGGCCCCCGAGCCGCGTGAGGTATCTTGAAATGCCTGAGTTACGGGCAAACCTTCCGTAATCCGGTAAGGTAAGGTTTGCCGACAATCCCGACAATAGGCGGATAGACGGCCTTCTGGGCGGACGCGACATTCCCTATGCTGCCCGCCTCACGCGTCAAAACACATAGGGAATCAGCGCCTTGACACGTGCCTTGTAAGCGGGATATTCGTCGGGAAAGCCGCGCTGAAGGAGGCGTTCCTCCTGGTTCAGTTTTATCCAAAACCCTGCCGCGAACGACGCCAGCCCCACGAATGCAACCAGCAAGCCCGCGGCGACAGCGGTTCCTAGGCCCATCAGCAGATGCCCTGTGTAAATGGGATGGCGCACAAACCTGTAGGGGCCGGATTCCACCAGCTTGTGTCCTTGCTTCAATTCGACATCCCGGCTCCATTCGGCACCCAGTACCTTGCGCGACCAGATGGCCACGAACAGCCCCAGCGCACAGATGGCCACGGCGACCGAATCCGAAGAGACTGTACGCCGCATCGCGACCGGGCCAAACGGGTGCACCCAGGCCGCGACGAACAGGACGAAGCCCAGCCATACCGGCATCCGGGCCAGCCTGGCCGCAAAATTCTGCGGCTCTGCCGCGGTCTTGACGGAGCGGGCGCTGATATTCCAGTACACGACGAGCGCAACCCAGCAGGCAAGAATGAGGATTCCGGTTGGCATAGAGCCGATGGTATCGCCGGAGCGAGCCGCACGGCAATTACCGGACCAGACGTCCCGGGACGGCATCGCCGATGACCGAGGCGATTCTTGATGTTTGATCAGACGATTTGTGCGGTCATCGGAACCTGCTTTCGGTTGGCTTGGACCAGATTGTTGACGGATGACGGGCAACCCTTCCGTAATCCGCTAAGGTAAGTGTTGCCGACCATCTGGAAGTTACCCCTTGCGGCTCGAATCTGGAAGCTCGACGCGAAAGAGCAGATTCTATTTCTTTTGTTCCTGCTGCCAGTTCACGATCAGAGTAAGGTTAGACGAATCCTGCACCGGCGCTTGGATCATAAGCAAGCGCTGGCCGTCTGGGCTGACCTCGAACTGAGTGGCTCCTACGGACTGTGTGGGAAAAAGGATTTTCGGCTTACCCAGTTCCACGCTGTCGCCGTGCGTAGTGACTTCCACCGAGGCAAGGCGCGAGTGGTCATCCCGGTAGAGAATTTCTTTGCCGTTGCGGTTCCATACTGCTCCCAAACCATCACCGACCAGGAACCTGCCCCCAGGTTTTGGGAACGCGACGACGTAGACTTGGCTGTGCCCGGACTCTGTCGATGTGAAAGACATCCATTTTGCATCGGGCGAGAACACGGGATAACGGGTGTTGTACTTTTCCTGCAGGAAAGCAAAGGGTTTGCGATCGCCAAACATGGGCATTACCCATACATCGAAGTGACCGTTGGAAATGGCTTCATACGCGATGTATTTTCCGTCCAGAGACCAATTGAAGGGATATTTGTCTAAGTCGTCGTGATAGAGCAATTCCTCCTGGCGAGCGCCATTGGCTGGCCTGGTGTAGAGGTCAATTTTCCCGTTACGCGCGGAGTCGAAGACGATGGTGTTCCCGTCAGGAGACCAGATGGGATCGTCATCTCTGGACTGCGAGAAACTAAATTGTGATTTGGTGCCGCGGACTAAGTCGTAAATGTAAATCTCCAGATGTCCACCGGCATCGGCCCGGGCCGCCGAGACCTTCTTTCCGTCGGGCGAGATGTGGGCGTCCTGGAAGGTCCCGCTGTCAATGGTGTCGCCTTTCTTTCCGCTGCGGTCATACCATGCGAGGTCGATGGTAGCCGACTGACCGCCGGCGAAGATCAGCTTGCCCTCACTCGAAAGTGAAAATGCCGCCGCTCCCCGAATTTCACCGCGGACCTGCTCGGCGATGGGCACAGAATTCCCGATCAATTTCAGTTTTTTCTCATCGAAGGTTTGGCTCATCAGATTCCCACCATGGACGAACACCAGATGTCCGCTGGCGTATTGGGCGCGGTAATCCGAATCCACCAGAATTGTGTCCTGTTGCGAATCGAGCGCGCCCAGATGAATACTTCCCCCTCCTCCCTGGTTGTCGGGTAGGTATTGAAAAAAGATATAGTGCCTTCCATCCGGTAGAAATGAGGGCCAGCGCGGGGATCCAATACTCGCGGCTGCCCGTTCCTGGCCGATCGCGCGGGATGGTGTTCCGCCGGCCGCAGGGATGCGAAACATGGCGAACACGTGGGCGGCCCTCAGCCGAATCCGGGAGCTGGTTTTTCATACAACATCCACGGGGTTGCACCATACTGGCGCGTCGCGTGGCAGCAATTGACTGCGAAGACCCAGTATGAGATCGGCACCTATGGCATGCACGTGCGGTCCACTCCCAACCAGATCGTTGGTACTAACGGGATAACTGGCCCGGAAGATGAGTACACGGATTTTGCCTTTGACACTCAGATCGATCGGACGTTATTCAGGACGGATGTGCTTTCGTTCCGGGGCACGTATATCCACGAAAATTCCGATTTGTTAGCCAGCGTCGCCCAGAGCGTGACACCACTGGGTTCGCACCATCTGAACACTATTCTTGCCAATGCCGAATATCACTTCGGCAACCGCTATACTGGCACCTTCGGCTGGTTCGATACCGGCGGCACGGTCGATCCGGCGCTGTATGCGCCAGCCGCGGTGAGCGGCAGCGCCAATGGAGACCCGAGAGGCGCAGGATATATTGCGAACTTCTCGTATTGGCCATGGCAGAATCTGCAGCTCGCAGCGCAATATACGGGGTATACACGGTTCAATGGCGGCACGACCAACTACGACGGTTCGGGTCGCAATGCCAGTGCCAACAACACAATTTATCTGGATGCGAAGATCATTTTCTGACCCGCACGTGACCAATTATCAACAACTCTAAAGGAGAATAACTCAATGAAGTGCAGGGCATTCGTACTCGTGGTATTGACAGCATGGTTGTGCAGCGCGGCGTGGGCGGGCGACATCGAGGGCAAAATTACCGGAATGAAGGGGCACTCGGTGGTTTACGTCGAGGCCATCGCGGGCAAAACCTTTCCCGCTCCCAAAGAGCATCCGGTGATGGATCAAAAAGGGCTGGTCTTTGCGCCGCACATCATGGCTGTGCAGCAGGGGACAACGGTTGAGTTCCTGAATAGCGACACCGTGGCGCACAACGTCTTCTGGACTGCAATCGGCAGCGACAAGAAGGCAGGACACAATCTCGGAACGTGGCCCAAGGGTGAAAAGCGTTCCTTTACCTTCGATAAGGCGGGGGTCGTGCCGGTGCTCTGCAATGTGCACCCGGAAATGGAGGGATATATCATTGTCAGCCCAACTCCCTATTTTGCCGAAACCGACGACAGCGGCAATTACAAGATCAAAGACGTCCCTGATGGCAGCTATACCGTCACCGTCTGGCACGAGGGCGCCAAGAATCAGTCCAAGCCCGTGACTGTAGCCGGTGGGGGAAAAGCGGATTTCACCCTGAGTAAGTAACGAGTCGTCAACGGGCGACATTCCATACCCATGCCAGACACTGGGGCCAAACATTGGATGCACAGGTGTACCGGGCGGGAAATAGTCTGGGTGCTCGTCCGGATAGATCAGGATGACTTTGATGGACAATTACTCCGCGTAGCGCAGAAAGGCTATGATCGTTTCAACCTTGCATGCGGACCCATTACCGTCCGCACCAGACCAATGCCGTTGGCGTGCATGGTTTCGAGTGAAGTCTTCCAGACGGCGTCGGTTTTTGATCCTATGAGCGTCGGACTATTGACGCCATATGTCACCTGCGCGCGCGTGGGTGAGACGAGGGCAACGGAGAAAACGATAACAAGGAGAAGGCGCCAGGGGAAGTTCAGAGTAGCCACGTTCATTCCTTAAACTGGCCTCAGGCATCAGAGCGCCATTTGGCTCGGTGAGCCCTTTGCCGCCGGGCTGGACGCAATGAACTACATCGGCGCCAATGCGAGTCGGCCACTCTCCGACAGAGCGCCGCAGCGAAAGGCACTGGCCGGGTTCTCCCGGTCAGCATGCCAGTCGCCATGCCAAACATAGAAGATCAGACCCTTTAATCGTCCCTGTCGCGCCAGTTGACCGTAATAGTCCCTCATCTCGCGAACTAGCTTTACCTTATCTTTATCATCGACAGGGCAAGTACGATTTGTGCCGCCAACTCCCCATTCTGTAATCCAGCAAGGTTTTCCGCCTGCTTTTCCGGGAGCCTGGCATTCCGCTAAGCCATTCTCTTCTACGTGTGCGCGTCGTTTAGCCGCACCTGCGCTCGTTCCTGGCTCGCTTGATGGAGGATAGCTATGAACGCCGTAACCATCCACCAACTTGTCGAGACCGTTAGCGCGCATGAAGTCGAGTGTGGCGGAGATGCTCACGGCATCCGCTTTTCTCTTCCGGGGCCAGTCTGAGCCTCCCACATCAGCCAGCCCTGCGGTAATAATAGGCGTGTGCTGATTCATCTTCGAATGGTCGCGAATATCTTTCAACACCTCGAGAAGCTTTATGTATTGGAGAAATCCTTTGGCCACCCGCCTTCCTTCGGGATCGTTGGTTAGATCCTCCATTTCCAAAACCCTGCCCTCACCTGGGAGGGAAAAGTCGGCATTGAAACCAGCCCAGTTAATTTCGTTCCCAGGCTCGAAGGCCTCCAACACAATTCCTTTCGCCTCCAGTTTGGCAAGCATGGGCTCAAAATTCGTCCGAAAATGGTCAGGATCTATTGCGGACAGCGGATATCCTTTCCACAATCCTTTGAACCCTTCCGGGGCGTGGGGCCACGGCGTTCCTGGCGCAGGCGTCAAACCAACCATCCATATTATTTTGACCCCGTGGGCGTAAACACGTTGTGCGAAGTCCAGTCCTTTGTCATCGTAAGACATGGAACAGCGAACAACCCGAACCCCGGCGTGCTCCATGTGTCCCAAAATAGTCTCTTGCTCTGCGGGCGGAAGCTTGTAGGGTGCAAATACAAAGCCCACACCAACCGCTGCGTCCTGGGCACGCACTAAAGTTGCTGCGAACCATATGATTAACAAACATCCAACTAGGAGAAGGCGCGAGGAGAATTTCAGAGTAGACATGTTCATTCCTTAGTGACAGCACTGGCCTCAGGCAGCAGAGCTCCATTTGGATCGGTGGGCCCTTTGCCGCCGCCGGGGGAATAACAGTAGTAGAAAGTGGGCCGAGCGGAAGCTGCAGCTTATGAAGAGCGGCATAAAAACTTCGTATGCCGTCACTGCGGGTCTGCCCTCGCTGTTGGGATACTTCTTGGCATCCAGCCCCCATTCTGTAATCCAAAATGGCTTATTGCGCCACACTCCGGGCGAGTTGTTTGTGGTTCTGTGTCTCCTCGACACGTATTCTCTCATCTCCGGGATCCAGGACTCTCTGCATGAGTAGAGCTGCGACGAGCATGAAGCAGCCGCCAGCCACGACGGCGGTCAGGCGATTGTTGTGGAGTAGGTGGTTCATCACCCATCCGAAGAACAGAGACGCGATGATTTCGGGCGTCACAATAAAGAAGTTGAAGATGCCCATATAGACACCTGTCTTTTCCTTGGGCAGTGATCCAGCCAGCACCGAGTAAGGCATGGAGAGCGTGCTGGCCCACGCGATGCCGATACCCACCATGGTCAAAAGCAAAACGTATTTGTTATGAATGAACGCGACCGATATCAGTCCGATCCCGCCGGCTATGAGGCAGAGGGTGTGCGTGTGCTTGCGTCCGATGGTGCGAGCGATCGCGGGAAGAAAAAATGCGAAGGCAAAACACACAGCCGAGTACAGGCTAAAGCAGATGCCACCCCACTCAACGCCGGCCGAATAGAGGGGCGAGGTGGTCTCAGGCGCACCGAAAACGTTACGCGCGACGGCGACCGGGAAGTAGAGCCACATGCAAAAAAGTCCAAGCCAAGTGAGAATCTGCACGGGAGCAAGCTGGCGCATGGTCTTCGGCATCCTGGCTATGGAGTCGAGAATTTCCACCACGTTCGCGGCCAGGCTGCGTTTCTCGGCCTTCCTCTGACGGAAGGCATCCATGTCCTCGGGGGGATATTCCTTGGTGGTGACGATTGTCCAAAGGACCGCACCAAAAAATACGGCAGCACCGGTGTAGAACGAAAGGCGAACAGTCAGTGGAATGGCGTGTCCCGCCGCACCCACTCCAAGGTGGAACCAATTAGTGAGCATCCAAGGTAGCGCTGAGGCAACCACTGCACCAAGTCCAATAAACAGGCTTTGCATGGCGAAGCCGTGGGTTCGTTGCTGCTCAGGAAGGAGGTCCGCGACGAAGGCACGAAAAGGTTCCATGCTGATGTTGATCGAGGCATCCAGTATCCAGAGAAGGCCGGCCGCCATCCAGAGAACCGCGGAGCGTGGCATCATGATGAGAGCCAAGGAACTCAGGATCGCGCCCATGAGGAAGTATGGCCTGCGGCGGCCGAGGCGGCCCCAGGTGTGGTCGCTGGCATGTCCGATGAGGGGCTGGACGATGAGTCCGGTAAGTGGAGCGGCGAGCCAAAGGATGGGAATCTGGTCGGCGCGGGCACCAAGGTATTCATAGATGGCGCTCATATTGGCCATTTGGAGTCCCCAGCCGAATTGAATGCCGAAGAAACCAAAACTCATGTTCCAGATTTGCCAGAAGGATTTAGTTGGCTTTTCCATGTGTGTCCCTGAAACGCACCTCAACGGTCGTAGAGAGTACCCATTTCTCTTAGCCTGGTCGCGATCTCCGCGGCTGCGGCGCCAGGCTTCATGCGCCGTTCCCAGTTGCCGCACGATGTGCCAGGAAGGTTCATGCGCGCTTCGTTGCCCAGGCCCAGGATGTCCTGCATGGGCGCAATGGCCGTGTTCGAAACCGACGACATAAAGGGCGAGTCGGCATAGCCCGTCGGATTCAGGGGAAGGACCTGCCAGAATTTCTGTCCGGCAGCGTGTAGGAATTCGACGAAACGAAAGGCCTCGGGGCCGAAATTGCCGACGCCGTGGGGCCCGGGCAGACTCGTCGGATGAAACAAAATCCCACTGGCCCGGGGAAAATTCATGTGAAAACCATAAACAGTTGTTGCGCGGGGCGCAAGGCCGGGTGGCGCTCCGTCAAGGACGGGCGGATACGAAGAGGTACAGCCGGCTAAACGACAAGCAAAAAAAGTGCATCATTATTATTATGTAGCGACTGCATGAGGATGATCTCGTGGGGCACGTTCTAGAGCAAGAGCACTGGGAGCACGTGCGGCTTCCCGCCATTGCGGAAGAAGACGAAGCTCATATCATAGAATCGTGCTATCAGATACGCACAGTGCGGCGGAGCGCGGGTGAAGCGCTTCATCCCGAACGTGAACCACTGGATCTCCTCGGGCGCCTGCGCCAGACCATCGGCGAATACAACTTTGCCGGGCAATACCAGCAACGCCCCTCGCCGCTCGGTGGCGGCATGGTAAAGGCGGAGTGGTTTAAGTACTACGTTCCTGGACAGGAACCTTCCAAGTTCGATCTGGTATTTCAAAGCTGGGACACAGCCAACAAGTGCACCGAATTGAGCGACTTCAGCGTTGCTGGCGAACTCACAGTAGAATCAAATCCCGGTTTGGGGACTCGTCTGGAAATCAAGGTTCCGGAGGATGGAGAGGTTTCCGATGAACTTTAAGAAGTTGCAGCCCGTTTGCATAGCGATTGCCGACGACCATCCCATTTTCCGTGATGGCCTGCGCCGGCTGCTGGAAGCGGAACCGAACCTGAAGGTGGTGGGCGAGGCTTCCGACGGCGCGGAAGCCGTGAAAATCGTGCGGCAGTTGAAGCCCGACATTCTCTTGCTGGATCTAGCGATGCCCAAGCATCCTGGACTGGAAGCGTTACGCGACCTGAGTGTGGGCGTGAATTCTACTCCCGTGCGTGTGATTCTGCTGACGGCAGCGGCGGAAAAGAGCCAGATTGTGGAGGCTTTGCAGTTAGGCGCGCGCGGAGTCGTATTGAAAGATTCTGCCACTCAACTGCTAATTAAAGCGATCCAGACGGTCATGTCAGGCGAGTACTGGGTGGGACGGGAGAGTGTTTCAAACATGATGCAATATTTGCGGACGCTAGTGCAGTCGTCCCGTGACGAAGCGCAGCAGAAGACATTTCGGCTGACCCCGCGCGAGTTGGACATCGTGTCCGCGGTCGTCGCCGCATATTCAAACAAAGAGATTGCGGAGTGTCTCAAGATCACCGAAGACACGGTGAAACACCATCTGAGCAACATCTTCGACAAGCTGGGGGTTTCGACCCGACTGGAGCTGGCGCTGTTTGCCGTGAACCATTCACTTCCCTTGAGAAAGATTGGAGAGGAATAAAGCTCCTTCCGGCGAACAGTCCAGCCACGAAACCAGAACCACAGACAATATGAATGCTGGCTTCGTTTTTCACTTCCCGGCGCTTGCGGACAGGGCTTTCAAAATGCATAGATCGTATTCGGCAGCGAAGTGTTCCACCTCCGACTCTTTCCGGGCATTATCAATGAACTGCTTTAGCGGCGCGGCGCCGGGGTCCTCATCAAAGTCACTTCCGCTTCCCGGTGACCCGCAGCACTTCCCATCAGCCGCATAGACGACCGCTGTGAAGCGGTTCCCGTAATCTAGGCCTTGGTCGGTGATGACCAGCCGAATTCCGTCGTTAAGGTCTAGGAGTCGCTGCTTCTTTCTCCCCGCCATCACCGACCTCCTGCTTTCGCGGCCTTCGCTTTCGGGCCGCTCCTGTTTTGCGCGCGGACGTGGGCCGGGAAATTTATCGTAGTGCTCTGGGTGCGGTTCACTTCCCGCCTGTTTTCTACGGCTTCACCAACGTCGCATCGATGCTAGAGCTTCCACCAGCGGTGACTGTCATTGTCCGCTGCCAAGGCGTCATCTCCTCCTTCTCGATTGAGACTTGGTGTTCTCCGGGGGCCAACTGGATGGTGGATGGAGTGCTACCCATATATTTCCCGTCAACGTTTATGTCACAGCCCGGAGGCGTGGATTTCACGATTATGCTCGCAGGCTGCATCGCAGGTTCGGATTCGACGCGGGACTCTGCCTGTGAGTTGTCGGCGGCGGGTGGAGGCTCTGGCTGCGCGACTGCCGTGGTCAACATTTCCTTCCCCGAGCTATGCTCAACAAAATCCTTTAGATGCTTGGCAACCGCTTCTGCCATTGATTGCGAGTTCTTACTGCCGCCTTTTTGCTTGGCGACCGAGTAGGCCCAAAGAACCTTGGTTGAACTCGTCTCAATTAACTGCACAGAGACATTCCCCTTGTCCTCAATCCCGGCGCAGTAAGCGAATAAACAGCGTGCGATTTTTCCACCCGTGGATTCTGTCTTGATTTCGACAGGTGCGGCTCTGAGCACGTAGTTTGCCCTCGTTTGGTCTGTCACTACATCAACGGGAACGTTCTTCTTCGAAATCGCTGCAGCTAAGTAAGTTTCAAAGCCCTGTTGTGGTTCGACGTAAACCGTAGGCCGTGCAAGTTGACCAAAGCACGACAGCGACGCAGCGAACACCAGCAACAGTCCGAGTTTCTTCATGCCTTCACACCTCTGACGTTGTTGTAGTGTGTGAGGGTTACGAGGACAAGTTACGAGCGACCAGTCGCTTCGCCGTCTATTGTGTCAGAATGTAGCAAATCGTGCCCTGCTGCTCCACGCGTGGCGAGTTGGCGCTGTTCGCGGTGAACATGCGAGAGAGCGAACGTGAACGACTGGCACGCCGCGACGCATACGAGCGGGAGTTGGAACGCCGTGGTAAAAAACAAAAACTTAGGATGAAGCTCGACCTACTTTCCGAAAAGGGTGCCGATCTAGATCGAATGACGCGACATCGGAGGTAATGTCCACGAAGAAGCGGCAGCCGCAGACCAAGCGCAAGGCGAAGACGACGGCGGCTCTTGGACCGATCGCCATCGGCAACGACATGAGTTGGGTGACGAAGCAGATCGCAATCGGAAGCTGTATTCGGGATGCCGCCAAAATGGCCGACGCGTCCCAGCAGGGCATTACTCACATCCTGAACCTTAGCTCCTTCGACAATACGAAACTCGCCAAGCTCCACGGGATACGCATTCTCTGGAACTACGTCTCCGACGACCTGGCGCCAAAGTCAACAGAAGTTTTCAGGCGCGGCGTGAGGTTCGCCAAGCTGGCATTATCCGAGAAAGAGAACAAGCTGCTCATCCACTGCGCCGTCGGAATGCACCGTGCCCATAGTGCGGCGCTTTGAAAATGTGACTTCGTAGCCCCCGCCTGGAACCCTGTTGTAAACATCGCAACGAAAAGGAGCACTCCCATTGTGGATTGAGATTCAGAAGAATCCAAGAACCTGCCGGATCACGACAGTAGGCCGTGCTCGCGCAGTTTTCGGTACAAATTCCGCTCACTAATTCCGAGCATCCTGGCCGCGTTTCCGCGGTGACCCTTGCTGGCCTCGATCGCCAAGCGGATGTGCGTGCGCTCCGCTTCTTCGAGCGTCGGCAGTGGGGCGTCCTGCGCTAACGGATCGTTCGGCGGAGCCGGCTTCGAATTCCGCAAGGAGGCGGGGAGATGCTCGGGCAGAACGAGCGAGCCCTCACAGAACACCAGGGCCGCTTCGACCACGTGCAGCAGTTCGCGTACGTTCCCAGGCCAGTTGTGCCGTCGCAGGAGTTGCAGGGCCGCTTCGCTGATCTGTTTATCGGAGCCAAAGCGCTCGTTGAGCACGGTCGCGAAGTGTTGTGCCAGCAGGTCCACGTCGGCCCCTCGGGCGCGCAGAGGTGGCACCTCCACCGTGACCGTGCTGACGCGGTAAAACAAGTCTTCGCGGAAAAGGCCCTGCCGCACCATGGAGGACACATCGCGATTGGTCGCGGCCAGAATCCGGACATCCACTCGAATTTCCCGGGTGCCGCCGACACGCCGGAATGTGGAGGCATCGAGAACGCGCAACAGCTTGGTCTGCGTCGCTGGGCTCACCTCCCCGATCTCGTCGAGGAAAATCGTTCCGCCATTGGCGACTTCGAACAATCCTGGCTTGGCGCGGTCTGCTCCAGTGAATGCGCCACGCTCGTGGCCGAACAGTTCGCTCTGGAGCAGGCTTTCCTGCAGTGCAGCGCACTCGACTACCACGAACGGCCGCGACCGGCGGGAACTGCGCGCGTGAATCAGCTTGGCCACCCATTCTTTTCCGGCGCCAGTCTCGCCGGTTATGAGCACGGTTGAATCGCTGGGGGCCACCCGATCGATCAGATTGAGCAGGCGGCGGAATTCCGGGCTGTTGCCGATGAAGGAATTGCCGGGATCCGGAGGAGTCAAAACATGATCGAGAAGATTGGCTCGCTGGCGTAGTGACCGCCTTTCGAGCGCCCTTTGAATGCGAATGTGAAGTTCGTCCAGCGGGCAAGGTTTCACGACGTAATCGAAGGCACCGACACGGATTGACTCGATTGCGGTATCGATGGAACCGTGTCCGGTCAACATGATGACCTCGGTTGCCGGGCTGGCGGCTTGGATGGCCTTCAGCGTTTCGAGCCCGCCCATCCCCGGCAAGCGCAGGTCGAGCAAGACGATTTCGGGTTCCGCCACTGCGACTCGCCGGATTGCTTCCTCACCTGTGCCCACCGCGTCAACCTCGTAGCCGAGACGACTCAGTTCGCCCGCCATCACCTGCCGGAATGCCGTATCGTCATCGACCACAAGGACGGAGGGGGACTTCATAGTCCGTCCTTCGGCTGCGGATCGAGGTGGATTACCGGGATCACGACTTCGAAGGTAGAACCCTTTCCCTGAGTGCTCTCGACCAAGATGTCGCCGCCCCAGCTCCGGACAGCGTTCAGCGACAGGAATAGACCGAGGCCAGTGCCGCCTTTGCGGAGGCTGAAAAAGGGCTCAAAGATCTTTTGACGGTATTCCGGGGCGATCCCGCATCCTTCATCGATGACGCGAATGTGTACAGCATCACCGCCTTGGGTAGCAACGACGACCTTGTCGCCCGGCTTCGATGCCTGAATCGCATTGAGCAGAAGATTGACCAGCAGGTTTTGCAACTCGGCTTCGTCGGCCCGGACATGGAGAGTCGTTGCAAACGGCTGCACCGCGACGTCCACTGAGTTGGCGCGAGCCGTCGGATCGACGAGCCTCTGGGCGGCCGCGATGGCCGCGCCCAGGTCCACGACATCTCCTGCGTGGCGTTGTCCACGCGACAGGCGCAGGAAGTGTTGGGTGATACCGCGGCACCGCATGATCTGCTCGCGCGCGATTATCGCATTCTTGCGGATTCTAGCCTCATCCATTTGCCCGCTCTGCCCGCGAGGAGTCTCGCGGAGGATTCCCTCCACGCACATCAGGGTTGTTGCCAGAGGAGTGTTCATCTCGTGCGAAAACCCTGAGGCCAGGACTCCGACCGACGCCAAGCGGTAGGACTCCGCCAGTTTTGCCTCGGCTGCTCGCCGCTCGGAGATGTCGCGCCAGACCTCCACTACCTGAGTTAGCCGCCCCGAGGCGTCCAGAATCGGTGAAGCGTGAATTTCTTCCCAAGCCACCGTCTCGTTGCCTGTCTTGCGCTCGTGGATCCGCACTTGGCGCGCACCCGAACGCAGGCAGGCGAGGGTGGGGCAGTCCGAAAGGTTGCACGCCCCTGGCTCAAGTTGGTTGCAGCAGCAGCCCAGAGCCTGCTCGCGAGAGTTTCCGGCTCGCTGCAGAAAGGCGTCGTTGGCCGCCATAATCTTTCGTTCCGCGTCGAGGACTACGATTCCGTCATCGATACTGTTGATCACCGTTTCCAGCCGCTCCCGCTGAGTGCGGACTTCACCGACCAGACCTGACACCGAGTCGGCCATGGCATTGAACTCTTTCGCCATCCACGCCAGTGTGTCCGAGCCTTCCGCGGGCACGCGCCGTTCCAGGTCGCCCTGGGAAATCAGGCGCGCTGTGGTTTCAAAACGCTTCAAGCGGCGCAAAACCGACAGCCGAATCACCAGGGCGATGGCTCCCACGATAACGAAGGTTAAGGCACCGGTGCCGGCTACCATCCAGCGCAGGTCCCGTGTCATCGCGGTGCGGACCTCCCCGGCGTTGTAGTCCAGAATCAGGATTCCATTGATTTTCTGGTGGGCATCGTGGCAGTGGTAGCACTCCTCGCGGTTATGAATGGGCACGACGGTTCTCAGAATCGTGCCACCACGGGTCTCGATCACGCGGCTGGACCCCCGGCGTTCCGGCGGATCGCGATGACAGGCCTGGCAAGTGGGAGAGTCGATCCGAAAATCATTTCCCGCGGTCCCCGGCTTACTGGAATAACGTTCCACGCCATTGCGGTCCAATACTACTAGTTGTTCGACGCGCGACTGTTTACCGAAGCTCTCGACCATTTGCGCTATCAGGGTGCGGTCATTGCCCACCATCTGGTGTTCGAGCGCGGTTCGGATCAATTCGCCTTCGGCAAGCGCACTACTGTGTTCGGTTGCGAGGAGGCTTTGAAAGTGACGGACCGAAAAGATGTAGGCGGCGACGGTGCAGGCTACAACCACCGCCGCGGTGACACCGAGCGCGAGGCCGACCGTCATGCTGGCAAAACGCAGCTTCATCATGATGGCACAGAGATGGCGGGATGATGGCATACATGCTGACAGCCGTCAACGACTGACGAATAGTCAGACCCAACATGACATTCTGGCAGTCCGATTGTTACGCACATCCCACTTCGTCTGAAGCAAAAGGAGTTAGGCCTCAGCCAACGCTGGCATGCCACGTGCGATAAGAAGTGCTAAAGGAGGGTTTTTGCCATGGATATGCTCTTGATGGGCTTGTGCTTTGGCGTGGTTGGCGTAGTGTTCGTAGCTCTCGCGTTTGGAGCGGCGATGCGTTCGGAGCCATGGAATTCAGCAGTGCAGCCCGAGATTCCATTGGTCAAAGCGGCTGCCCCGGCCCGCTTTTTCTCGGACCGTGTTGCTATACCAGCAACTGTCCCGCCCTTGCAGCTGCCTATTGAGGTCTTGTTGCTGCAAATTGAAAACCACGTCCGCATGGAGCAGGCTGCCGCGGAGTCGTTCATCGCATTTCCCACGCAAGCCCTGTTGCACAGCAAGACAACTTCGCCGTTTGTGAACTGAAAGAGTGGCTCATGACGCATGAACTGCTGAACGGTCTCTCATCCGCCGAGGTCGAGCAGGTTCTGGAACTGGGCACCAGGCTGATCGTTGCCACCGGAACCTCGTTGTTCCGGCTGGGAGAACCAGCCGATCGCCTGTTCCTGATCGAACGCGGGCGAATCAGGCTTACCCTGCCGATGCCGGTCCGGGGCCGGGAAGAGGATATTTTCGTGGAAGAAAGATCTCCCGGTCAGGCTGTGGGGTGGTCGGCCCTGATTCCGCCCTACCGGTTTACGCTCACCGCCACCGCGCCGCTGTTTGAAGCGGAAGTTATCGCCCTGCCGCAGGAGGCATTGCGCCAATATTTTGCTGCGAATCCGGCGGCTGGACACAAAATCGCTCTGAATCTGGCAGTCGTTATTGGACATCGCCTGCAACTGTTCCAGACGATGTGGCTGCGCGAGATGCAGCGTACCGTGGAAGTGCGTACGGTTTGAGCCGGTGAATCGGCCCATGAAAATGACGATCCGGATACTGAGTGGTTCCCGCGGCGGGAGGCGCAGTGAATGACCGCTGAGCAACTTTCCAAACCCAAGCCAACGCGCCGCCGCGCGATTGAAATGTTCCTCGGTGGCGGACTACTCGCCTCTTTTGCTTCCTTCATCTATCCCGTGCTGCGCTATCTTGTCCCTCCGGCGGTGGCAGATCTCGGCGGGGACGAGATCGTCGCCGCCAAGCTCACGGAGCTGAAGCCGAACAGCGGGAAGATTTTCCGGTTTGGTAATCGCCCCGGTCTGCTGATCCGCACCGCCAGCGGAGAGTACCGCGCCATGTCAGCGACCTGCACTCATCTATCCTGCACCGTGCAGTATCGCGACGATCTGCGTGAAGTCTGGTGCGCCTGCCATAACGGCAAGTACGACCTCAACGGCCGAAATATTTCGGGCCCTCCGCCGCGACCGCTGGAAGGCTTTGAGGTGCAGGTACGCGGGGACGAGATATTCGTACGGCGCCGGAGGGAAGCTTGAGATGAGCGTGCGCAACTGGCTGGACGAGCGGTTTGGTTGGGATGACCTGATCGCCCCGTTGCGGAAGAAAACCGTTCCTCTCCACAAGCTTTCCTACTGGTATTTCCTCGGAGGCATCACCCTTTTCCTATTCGTCATCCAGGTGCTGACCGGGATCCTGCTGCTTCTGTACTACCGGCCCGGAGCGAACGAAGCCTTCGAGAGCGTGCAGTACATCATGACCCGGGTGCGGTTTGGCTGGCTGATTCGGTCGATCCACTCCTGGTCGGCCAACCTGATGATCTTTACCGCGTTCGCGCACATGTTCAGCGTGCTGTTCCTTAAGGCGTACCGTAAACCGCGCGAGCTCACATGGGTCAGCGGAGTGATTCTCCTGTTTCTCGTCATGGGCTTCGGCTTCAGCGGCTACCTGCTGCCTTGGAACACTCTGGCTTTCTTCGCCACCAAGGTCGGCACCGAGATTACTGGACAGGTTCCAGCCATCGGCAAGCCCCTGATGATCTTTCTCCGCGGTGGTGAAGAGGTAACTGGCGCCACGCTAACACGGTTCTTTGGATTCCATGTCGCCGTTCTACCCGGATTGGCAACTGTGCTGATCCTGCTGCACCTGCTGCTGGTTCAACGCCTTGGCATCAGCATACCACCGCAACTGGAAATGAAGTGGACTGCGAATCCGTCTGCCAAGCGGGAAATGAAATTCCTTCCCAACTTCTTGCTGCGGGAATTGATGGCTTGGTACGTGGCCCTGGGAGTGTTGGGCGCGTTGGCAGCGGTCTTCCCGTGGAACCTCGGCATTAAGGCCGATCCTTTTGTGTCTGCCCCAGCGGGAATCAAGCCCGAGTGGTACTTCCTTTTCATGTTCCAGACGCTCAAGCTCATCCCGCCCAAAGTGTGGTTCATCGACGGGGAGATTGTGGGCGTACTTGCTTTCGGCCTCATCGGCTTGTTGTGGCTTCTGCTGCCTTTTTTTGAGAGTGACCAACCTTCACACATGAAAAGGTGGATCACTGGGCTTTCCGTCTTTGCTCTGGCGTACGTAGTGGGTATGAGTGTCTATGGCTATCTTGCGAAATAAGCTCCGATCGTTCAGCGCAGCCCGCTACGTCGGGCTGGCCGGCTTCATCGTGTTCGCAGCTTGCCTGAGTTACGGGCAAACTACGAACTCCTGCCTGGATTGTCACTCCGCCTTGCCTGATCCGCTGGGAGTGAGCCAGGAGAAGTTCAGCCAGGACATACACGCGCAAAAAGGTCTGACTTGCGCCAGCTGCCACGGGGGCGACCCAACCAGCGACGATCCAGATAAAGCCATGAGCCGAAAGGCTGGGTGGAAGGGTAAGATCGATCGCAAGCAGATCCCGCAGTTGTGCGGAACGTGCCACTCGGATCCGGCGTATATTCGGCAGTTCAACCCCAGCTTGCGCACCGACCAGTTGGGCCAGTACCGCACCAGTGTGCACGGCAAGCGCTTCGCGGCCGGAGACACGAAGGTTGCAGTGTGCACGGATTGTCATAGTGTCCACGATCTGAGGGCCCCCAGCGATCCCCGCTCCACGGTCAATCCGGTCAACGTGGCGAACACGTGCGCTCGCTGCCATTCTGACGCGAGTTACATGAAGGGATATTCCATTCCCACGGATCAGTTTGCAAAGTACAGCACGAGCATGCACCACGAAGCGCTCGCGGTGCGAGGCGATCTTAGCGCGCCTACCTGTACAACGTGTCATGGAAACCATGGCGCGGCGCCGCCAGGAGTCGACAAGGTTCAGAATGTGTGTTCGAACTGTCACACTTTCCAAGCCCAGATGTACGAAAAAAGCTCGCACAAAAAAGCCTTTGAAGCGGCTTCTCTTCCAGAATGCGTCGTGTGTCACAGCAATCATGGCATCAGACATCCCACTGACGCGATGCTTGGCACTGGTCCTGATGCCGTCTGCATGCGGTGTCATACCCCAGGCGACGCCTGTGATCAAGCAAGGGCAGGATTACAGAATGCCTTGAGTCAACTGGACGCGGCCATCAAAAGTGCAGACCGAGTTCTTGGTGTCGCCGAGTCTTCTGGTATGGAGGTGAGCGAGGCTCGGCTGGGACAGAATCAGGCACGGGATTCGCTGACCAAGGCTCGAGTCACCATCCATAGCTTCCGGACAGACTTGGTAGATCAGGACATTCAAGCCGGCATGAAAATCGCCGCCAAGAACCTGCAAGCTGGGAAGGAAGCCATGATTGAGCGCAACCATCGCCGCTTCGGGCTCGGAATTTCGCTCATCGCGATCGGGATGGTGTTAGCTGGGCTTTGGTTGTACATCAAGAAAATAGAGAGTTAGACCTCAGGGTCGAAAATCCCCCGCAGTCACGCTGGAGTTCCCAGCGGTTCGACCCGATAGCCGAGGTTTCGGAGTTCCCGGATCATCCTACTAGTGCGCTGTCGTCTTGACTTTGTATTCACGGATGGTCCTCTTTCTTCGTAACGGACTCCCCGGTGCAGAATGATCCAGATCAGGTGGCACAGCCGATGGGCGATGGCGCCGATGGTTTGATTGTGTCCCAGGCGCGACACCAGTCGGCGATAGACGATCTCGAAAATGGTTCCTTTCGACTTGACCGCAGCGTTAGCACATTGATTGAGAATGCGCCGCATATGGCGGTTACCTTTCGGGGAGCGGTGGCTTCGGGACACTTCCGCGCTTTCTTCGTCTCCGGGGCATGCTCCCACCCAGGAAGAAAGGTGCTTGCCGGAAGGAAATGTCGCTGCTGTCGCCCCCACCTCGGCAATGATCTGCTGCGCCGAATCCACACCCAGGCCGGGAATTTCCGACAACCGCTGGACGCAATCCGGATGCTGGCTAAGCAGAGCCGCCATCTCTTGGTCCAGTTGGCCGATCTGCTGCTCGATCAGTTGCAACTCCTCCAGAAACATCTTGAGCAGTCTGCGGTAGATGGGTTGGAGCTCCGCGCATGCGCCCAGCGCGTCGCATAACTGTGCCGGTGTGGCACGCAACTTCTTATCGGCCAGGGCGGCCGGATCGGTTCCTCCATCGGCGATCGCCTTCAGCATGCGTCGTGCACTGACGCCCAGAAGATCCGAGACCAAGCTAGACAACTTAATGTGGGCCTCCTCCAGTAGAGCCTCCAGTTGGTTTTGCAACCGCACTTTGTTGCGTGTCAGCTGGTACTTTCGGCGTGTGACCGTCCGCCATAGCCGCTGTTCGGCATCGGGCACAAAACTTAAGACCAGCTCGTCGGCCACCAGCCGCTTTACCAAACGTTCGGCGTCGGGGAAATCCTTCTTGCGTCCGCGCCGTCCACGATTCGATCGTGCTTGCGCCAGATGGAGCGTTCCCGACATTGGGCCTGCACCTTCTCGCTTTTGGCAGCTCGGTTTCCAGTACCGTTCCAGTGCTCCCCAGACGGGTTTCCAATATTGTGCAGTTGATTCCATCACGACTTCCTCGACCTCGTGCTCGATCAGCCATGCGGCCAGCAATCGCAGAGGCTCAGGATTGCTACCGTATCGGATCCGTTCAAACTGGTACTCCCCCTGAACTTCAACGTCGGCCACGACCACAGCCAGCATCTTTTTATGTACGTCGATTCCCGCTATCCTGTACGCCATACGTCTCCTCCTGGCGGGAGCGGAGAGCGTGCTGCGAGTTCCTTAAGCAGGGTCACAGGCTATCGCCGCTCTCCCAGGAGGAGAGAGACAACGCCCAATTATTCGCTCAACCACGCACGCTCCGGATCAGACAGATAGACAGCCTTAACTTCTCCACTGAGACTTCAATCTCGCCGCTCCGAGCCTCTCCTATTTTGCATTCGACTCGGAGTAATTTTCATGAGCTTTCGCGGGCCGCAGGCCCTACTCGACAGATAGGAGGAACTTGTAAATCTGCGACGTTGTTTCCTGTGGGCCAGTAGGCGATCCAGGCGGACTTCTCTGGCGGTGCGCCACCCTTCCGGGGTCCTGACTGGCCGGCAACGGTCCTGAGAAGCAGCCGGTAATGCAAAACCACTCTTGGCCAAGTCTCAAAACGTTCCCAATCGCTTGGCAATGAAAAATTGTCGATGCCCAAATCCAGGCCACTTGCGACAAATCGGATGAGGCCCTCCAGAATCTCTCGATAGCAGCCCGTGACACCGCAAAATGCGGCTTCGTACCTGACCAGTTGGAGTCCCGTCTTGCTCACGCGGATATCGAACTAAATTCCGGAAGAATTGTCTCTGGTTACGCTGAACTTGCAGCTCTTTCATAAGGATGCTGCAGGAGAGGGATTTGGCCTCATTGCTCGAAAGGCAACGGCGTTAATAACCAAGAAACAGCACGGGCCTTGAGCATTCGATTGTGCCCGGAGTCAACCCGTCAACCGTGTATTAGTCTGAGGCTTACGGATGAGCGCGTCATTTTGCATATCTCAGTTGTACCCGGTGCGGTGGCGCGTCAGTTGTGCGGACCGTAGGGAAGTTGGTCGATACTGTCGCGGATGATTTCCCAGATGCCGTTGAGCAAGCCTCCGACAATCATAAATGCAAAGTATCCAAGGACTATGTACGCAAGAACGACTAGCACAATCTGCATGGGGACGATCCTAAGGGGAGAGCACGGGGAGGGCAACGGCTCTCATGGTATGCGCCTTTGGTAATCACCCTCGGTAGTCAGGCGTTATGCAATGCACGTACAGTTGAGGTGTCCGCGCAGTGACATGGCGGCGCCGGCGGTGTGGTTTGCCTACTCACCGGACCGTAAGGGTGAACACCCCGAGCGGCATCTGCGCGAGTTTCGCGGACGCTGCAAGCCGACGCCTACGCCGGATTCAATCAACTCTACGAAACCGGCCTGGCGAGATCACCATCGGGCTGCTAGATCCAGTTGGTTGCGTCGCCGTGGCCACCGACGAAGATAATAGCCTGGCCATGCTGCTCCGCCGTCCGGGCGAAACCTTGGCCCAGTTGCTCGCCCGCCTCGACCAAGCTATCGACAAAGCGCTCACCGAAGATATTTACACCGATGAAATCAACTCGCCGTCCAGGCGTTCCTGAATCCCTAAGTGCCACATCCTTGCTCTTGTCGACAGGGCCTACTCCGGGCGCTCACCCTCATGCTGGGCCAACCTGCAGAGATGCAACGTAGCACTTTGCTTCAGCGCTGAGATCTCGCAGCAGAGGAGCAGAGTCCACTTGGATGGTCCATCTCTAGGCCGCTCATAAGTAACACCACTGTAACTCCCCGGTGGTGACGTTGCTGCGCACAGCTCTCGAAAATATCCTCGGACCATGAAACTCTTAGGCTCCGGCTGCGGTTCCCCTCAGACAAGGCTGGCAGTGATCCGGCAAGCATCCGAGATGCCCTGCAACCGCGAGGTTCTCCCGGTGTTGAAGCAGATCGAACATGCAACACGAGTAGAGATTGCCAGCGATGACATCCGGCTCCACGCGCTCGGGGTGCGGTGGTCGTGAAGCCTTCTCAGTTATCCGTTAAGAATCACTTCCCGCGAGTCTCATTCTTTCTGAAGTTGCTTGCCAGTTTTCAGACGCTTTTCTACCAGTCGTTGTGCGCCATATTCGCCGATCCTATCAAGTCAAACGATGAACGGCTGAGAACGCTAAAGAACTCCTGCATCAAAACTAGGCATTTTGGGTTGGATTGGTACCCGGAATGTGCACATTCGTGAGCACAGTCAAGGAGTCAAGGGTTCCCCGAACACGAACATAAGGCGGTACAACTGCGTCGATCCTTGATCCTTATTATGAACCCGATGGACTGGTTGAACGCCCATCTACGAAGCCTTTGGAACCCCATATCCGCGAATGTCTTTGAAAAGAGCCGGTCGAGTGTTGTTACGACTCGCGTTCTCGCAGGCCGAACCGCAACTTGAGATCACACGTTTAGCTTCCAATAACCGTTAAGAGGAGCCTTTTGGACTTTGCGTTCGCCCAAGAGGATATTCAGTGCTGTGGCAACAGTGTCGGGGCGCTTGCGAAATTGTTCCGCCAAGTCGTTCTCGCTGACGACTACGTCCCCGTCTGGGTAGCGTTGATGGACATTGCGTCCGTAAGTCGAAATCCTATCGGCGAGTGCGCGAAGTTCTTTTTTCCGGTTACGCTCCGCACGTTGGACTTTGGCTCGGTCGGGTTCGAGACAAATTCTGCATGCTGCTGCAATTCCGACCGCACAAGCAATCATCGCGCTGATTCTCCAGCGTGAGGCAATCCACGAAGGAATAGGTGTGAAAGGATTCATCATTTGGATGAGAGAGCCGTGAGCCCCAGAGTAACCTGCTAACATGTCCAGCACGAAGATTACAAAAGTCCTACGCCGTCAGCGCGGAGTAGGCGGTGAATCCGCTTTGCACCGCGATTTATGCAACCTTGCCGAATAGGAAGGAGCCGAGTTGAAAACTGAGAAGAACAGGTTGAGAATCCGCCCTGCGGATCGCCATCCCTACAGCGATTCGAGACTCTGTACTTTCTGTGGTGTTCTTAAACCATGCTCAGCCGAATACTTGGCTTGGGTTAGAAGACGGGGGTGGGAAACAAACGGGAGGCGAGATTGCCGCCTCCCATTTTTTTCTCATTGACTGCTCTTAGGCCGCCTTGCCCTGAACCTTAGCTTCGAGGACCTTCTCGCTGCCAACATTAACCTTAATCTGCTTGGGCTTGGCTTCCGCCTTCTTGGCGAGCTTGATCTTCAGAACGCCCTTATCATAATGGGCGCTCACCTGCCCGGAATCAACGGAACTGGGCAGCGTGAACGACCGGGTGAAGCTCCCGTACTGCCGCTCGACACGACGGAAGTTCTCCTCTTTCTCTTCCTTTTCGATCTTCCGCTCGCCATGGACGGTGAGGGTAGAGTTCTCGACGCTGACATTAATGTCCTTTTCGTCAATGCCGGGGACTTCAAGCTTCAGAGTGATGTTGTGCTCGTCTTCGTAAATGTCCACGGGCGGTGCAAAGGTGGTGGTTGTTAAGGAATCGTCCGGGACTTCGGGGCTATACGACTCACGGAAAAGACGGTTCATGCGGTTCATGCGGTCTTGCATGGTCGAGAACTCACGGAAAGGCTCCCAACGGGTCAATAGGGTCATAACGTAGTTCCTCCTTGGAGGTAATCTAAGAGGAAAAACTTCAGATGGGCTGACTTAGTTCAGAGGACCTGAAAGAGTAAGGAGAGATAGCTTGCTCAACTTAATGCTAGGCTTCTGGGTACCCGCTGTCAAACTGCGGCTAGGGTCGGCAGCCTCGCGCTGGTCGAAGCGACGGTGCGCCAAGTCACGGGCAACCGAGGCGGGCGTGAGGGCAAACGTCGCCGATCCCTGTGACCGATGCCAAAGCTGTGAAATCTGGGGTCAAGAAGTTCCGAGAGAAGTACGGCGCGAAAGATGTGAGGAAGTGCTATTCGAAGTTCGATGTGGCGGTGATTGAACTGGTGCGCTGTAAGTGCCGGAGCAAACACACGGTTGACAGATTAATCCGCGGCTAGCGTGACTTCACCACTTGAAATTCTCAGGCGGCCAGTCTTCGTTCAGGGCGGATTACTACCGGTTATCTCGTCGTCCGACCACCGAGAATCCATCGCGTTCCACTTGGAGTGCGACAATTCGCCCCTGCCCCCTTGAAATTTCTCGAAGTTTCCTGAATTCTGTCGAATGGGCCCCCTCTCATCCGTCATACGTTCAGGCGCAGAAAGGCGCGCATCATAGTTCCCATTAGGAGAAAATCTGATGCAATTTGCCCTGCTAATCTACGAATCACCGGAAGCTTTTGCGACCCGGAACGGCGACGGAGCCGACCCTTACACGGGTGCTTGGCGGGCGTACCATAAAGCTCTCGTCGAATCCGGCACCTACGTCGCTGGCGATCCTCTTGAAGTTCCGGAGACTGGAACCACAGTGCGGCTTAAGGAAGGAAAGCGGCGCGTGCAGGACGGCCCCTTTGCCGACACTAAGGAGCAACTCGGGGGATTCATAATCATGGAGCTTCCCTCGCTTGACGCGGCGCTCGATTGGGCCGCGCGCTGTCCAGCATCCTCGCTCGGTGCCGTGGAGGTTCGGCCCCTCGCGCCACAATCCAAGCTGCGGATCACCGGATGAGCGTAAGCGGGCAAGAGGACACACATCGGGCGATCGAGCGCGTGGCCCGCGAGTCATACGGTCGTCTGGTGGCGTATCTCTCCTCGCACACGCGCGATGTCGCCAGCGCCGAAGATGCCCTCAGCAATGCATTGCTTGCAGCACTCACGGCTTGGCCGCGAGACGGACTGCCACAAAATCCGGAGGCCTGGCTGCTGACGGCGGCGCGCCGCTCCTTCATCGATCTTATGCGTCATCAACAAATGGCCGAAGCAAGTGAGCCCACTCTCCAGCTCCTAAGGGAGGAACGCGAGGTGACGTTGCCGGCGGAGTTTCCAGATGACAGGTTGAAACTGCTGTTCGTATGCGCTCATCCGGCAATCGATCCGGCGATGCACACGCCGCTCATGCTCCAGACCGTTCTGGGGCTGGATGCGGCGCGCATCGCCCATGCCTTCTTGGTTTCACCCACGACGATGGGGCAGCGCCTGGTGCGTGCCAAGACGAAGATCCGCGACGGGGGTATTCAGTTTGAAATCCCGCAGGAGCGTGAATTGCCGCAGCGGCTTGACGCGGTGCTGGAAGCGATTTACGCCGCCTTCGGAATCGGCTGGGACGACATGGCGGGTGTTGATCAGCGCGGCCGAGATCTGGCAGAGGAGGCGATCTGGCTCGCGCGGGTTCTTCTGCAGTTGATGCCCCAAGAAGCAGAGGTCCACGGGTTGCTGGCTCTCATGCTCCACTGCGAAGCCCGCCGGGCGGCGCGGCGGGGGCCGGACGGCCGGTACGTGCCTCTCTCGGAGCAGGATTGCCAGAACTGGTCTCTGCCCTTAATTGAAGAGGCGGAACGGCATCTCGACGAAGCGTCGAGTCGCGGTCGCACCGGCCGGTTTCAACTCGAAGCTGCGATTCAGTCGGTACATGCCGAGCGGGCGCGGAGCGGCGGGATTCAGTGGAACGCGATCATGATGTTCTATGAACAGCTGATCCGGATATCGCCGACGCTCGGCACGCGAACTGGGTATGCCGCGGCCGTAGCCGAAGCGAAAGGAGCCGAAGAAGGGCTGGCAGCGTTGGATGGGATCAACGCGGACGCTATCTCCGCCTATCAGCCCTACTGGGCGGTTCGCGGTCACCTGTTGCAACGGCTAGGGAAAACACCTGAGGCCTTGGATGCCTTCGACCGGGCGATTGGTCTAGCCGAGGACCCCGCAGTGAGACAGTTTCTGCTCCAAAGGCGAGGCTGATTTTTTTTTATTCTCCCTGTCGAAATCACGCCACCCTACCCGTCATCTCTATAGAGGCGGCTTAACGGTCAAGTTGGCCACCGAGGAGGTAAACGATGTGCCCATTCTGTTTGGCAACCATGGGAGTAGTCGTCGCCGGGGCGGTTTCTACCGGTGGTCTAGCAGCATTGGCTGTGAAAGTTTCTCGCAAAAAGAACGCAGCAGAAGAAGAAGAAATCGTTTCAAATTTGAATAACAAGGAGAAATGAAAATGTCGACGAACAAGGAGCACGCGAAAGAGCATCTCGCGATGAAGACACCCCCGATCGTGTCGAAGCAAGAGTGGGAGGCTGCGCGGCAGCAGCTCCTCGTGAAGGAGAAGGCCTTCACCCGGTCGCGTGATGCGCTGGCCGCCGAGCGCCGGCGGATGCCTTGGCAGGCTGTGGACAAGAAATACGAGTTCGACGGACCCAAGGGCAAGGTAAGCCTGATCGATTTGTTCGAGGGCCGCCGTCAGTTAATCGTCTATCGCGCCTTCTTCGAGCCTGGAGTGTTCGGCTGGCCCGAGCACGCCTGCCGCGGCTGCTCGTTGGGCGCCGATCAGGTCGCCCATCTGGCCCATCTGAACGCCCGCGACACCACCCTCGTCTACGCCTCACGCGCGCCGCAGGAGGACATCGCGCGCCTGAAGGCGCGGATGGGCTGGGAGATGCCCTGGTACACCATCACCGACGGCTTCGACGCGGACTTCGGCGTCGCTGAATGGCACGGCCACAACGTGTTCTTCCGCGACGGCGAACGGGTGTTCCGCACATACTTCATCAACGGTCGCGGCGACGAGGCGATGGGGACCACCTGGAGCTACCTCGACATCACGCAACTCGGCCGTCAGGAGATTTGGGAGGACTCGCCAGAAGGTTACCCCCAGACCCCGCCGTACAAGTGGTGGAACTGGCACGACAACTACGACGCCGAGGCCTCGCCTGACCCGAAGTGGGTGGATATAATCACCGATCCTCAAGGAGCCGCTTCCCGAAGGCGCGACGCAGAGGCGAAAGCGAGCTAAAAGAAGGGCGCCACTTCGCCGCCTTCGAGCCGCCGACGCTTTTTCGCACTGGACCTTCACGAGTGCTCCGCAGGATGCGCGGAGCATAGCCAGGAGGAGATCTTAGGAAAATGAAAACAGCGCCCCCACGCGCTGACGGAGACAACGATGACAGACATCATGAGAGATGAACTTGGAGCTCCTAAGATAGTCGATCGCGCGACGTTTCAGGCTGAGCTGGACGCATTGCGGGTTCGGGAAAAGGCTCACACAAGAGAAGGCGACGCCATTGCAGCCGCCCGCCGACGGCTCCCCATGGTCGAGGTGGATAGCGCCATACCGCTCATCGGCAAACGTGGGGAGGTGACACTATTGGACGCGTTTGAGGGACGCCGGATGCTCATCGCCTACTACTTCATGTGGCACACCGGCCACCCTGCGCCGGAGCAGTGCGAGGGTTGCACCTTCTGTACATCAGAGGTCTGCGAGCTGTCCTTGATTCATTCGCGCGACGTCACTTACGCCACGTTCTGTCAAGGCCCTTATGAAGAGAGCGCCCGGTACCGTGACTTTATGGGCTGGGAGATGCCTTGGTACTCGGCCCCCCGAGACTCGCTCGAGACCCTCTTGGTTGGACGCCGCGTAGGCATGATGCACATCGTTTGCTACCTGCGACAAGGCTCCAAGGTCTTCGAGACTTACTGGACGACGAGACGCGGCGTCGAGGCTATGGATACCAGCTATCGGTTGCTCGACTTGACCGTCTACGGGCGGCAGGAGAGGTGGGAGGACTCGCCGGCTGGCTGGCCACAGTGGCCGAAAGGCGAGCACCCTTACCGTATCGATGGACGTCCCATCGCCCAGTGGTCTCGCCTGAAGGCCGGACGCTCCGACAACCTCGGCACCACGCCCCGCTAAACAGCTCCTGCGACGGTGAATTGCCAATATCCGTCAGCGAAGCCTTGATAGCGGCCACGGCTCGAACATTGCAAGGCGCCGAGTACTCGGCTTATCCAACCGTCCACAACTTATCCACAATAACCGTTTCTATGTTCTCTTTGCATTCTCCTTTTCGGAGCGCACAATTGCGGTTGTCATGGATGACCACAACCTTGCTCGAAACGATCTCGTCGAAGCCATACGAGGAGTGTGAGAAAGAGTGGCGGGAATTTCTAGGGTTGCTTCGGTTGAAGGTTGTGTATGTATCAGCCGTGCAAACAATTCTCAAGGAAGGAAGATGGCGAAACAAACCGAATCCCCTTGCCTACATCAGGAAGGGGTCCATTTGGTGCACTCAACGTTCAGAGCGGTAGCCTTGTCGTAAATAGAGCTACAAAGTTAGTGTGAACGCCATGTCTCAACAACCGATGAAATCGATCCACATTGACCTGAGCAGGAATTGGATGGAGAATCGGAAACGTTCTTGGGCCGAGAAGGAAATACCGATTTAGGATCCTAAAAGGCAGTCGGATAAACCGAAGTGTCCGAGAATCATTGCATGACGGAAACAGCTGCGACTCTGCTAGCTGCCGTTCACGGGTTGAGCCCCTCGCAAAAGCCAGATTTTGGCCAATCGCCTGTCCCGAATTACGGTGTCGCTCGAAATACCCAATACTTCTGCCGTTTCTTCGACATTCAATCCGCCGAAGAACTTCAGCTCCACAAACTTTGCTTTTTCTTTCATCAACCGCAGACAATGCCTTCTAGGCATCGTCTAGGGCCACCAGATTCACATCAGGTTCATTGCATACCGACGGAGCTTCTTCCAGAGAAATGTGAGGAACGGCACCTCCGCGCTTCAAATAACCGCGCGAGCGGGCAAAATCGATGAGGATGCGCCGCATCAACTGCGCTGATACGGCGAAGAAATGAGCCCGGTCCTGCCAGTTTACCTTTCCACAGTCCACCAACCGTAGATAGGCTTCGTTGACCAGCGCGTTCTCCGGCCATATAGCGCTGCGCGATCTCGTGCAATTGCCTGTACACCAGTGGCGTGAGCTTCTCCAGCGCCTCTTCGTCTCCGCCACTCCAGGCTTTGAGTAGGCGCGTGACCTCATGACTAGAAGGCAGCCCCATCTATCCCCCAAGGTGTCAAACATTACAACGAGAACACGCTAAAACCTAGCCTCGGGTGTGCAATGACGGTTGTTGGCGTCTTAGTTCTTTTGATTCCTCGACTGCGGTTTCTTTCGATCAATTCCCGCCTTACTAAATAGAGGCATGCGGCTTGGCTTTAGCAAGAAGCTCAGAAGGCGCGCCTCCACAATACTTCACAACAGGAGAAAACAAAATGATGATGAAAAAGCAGGCCGCTACACTACTTATCCTGATGTTGGTCGGGCTGACGGGGTTGGTAAACGCGCAGACGTCCACCATGATCAAAGCACAGGTCCCCTTCGAGTTCGTCGCGAATGGCAAGACGATGCCAGCGGGCGAATGCATAATCGCAGTTGTTGTGAGCAATGGACGGACAGTTCTCTCGATTAGCGGCGGGAAGCAGCACATCTACGCCCTTCCCAATGCGGATGAGTCGCCGAACGCGAGCAAAGAGACGGCGCTTGTGTTTCACCAATTCGGCGACCGGTACTTCCTTGCCGGTATCAAGCGCGAAGGAAGAATTGGCTACCAGTTGCCCGCGAGCAGACTAGAAGGTGAACTACAGGCCCGGAACGTCGCCGAGCAAGTATTCACGCTTCTCGCATCCGCCAAGTAGACGAGCAACTTGCTCGTATCCGGGAGGGAACGGATTTTGACTCTGTTCCTCTTTCTTGAGTCTCCCCGAAGGCGCCCCATCCTTCGAAAAACAATGAAGGGTGGGGCGAGCGCATTCAGTGCTTCCTCGAACACCGCGCTTGCCTGAGCACTCTAAAGGTTGAGGCGTAGGAATCCCCAGATCAGTAACCGCGTTCTGCTGTGACGTGCTAGCCGCGCTGTCATTCAAGCAAGCCGCACGCTCAGGAATGTCCTCAAATTCTGCCGCGGCGAGATGAAAACCTAGCCTCGGGTGTAATGATGGTTATTGGCTCTTAAGTTTTTTTTTATTTCTTCATTGCGGTTTCTTTCGATCAATTCCCGCCTTACTAGATAGAGGCACGTAAAGTCCGGGACCGTGCAAGACAGCGGTTGCTGGGAAGTTTCCTCGACATAAGGAGAGTTGAAACATGAAAAAGACACCGTTTGTCGCTTCAGCTTGCTCGACGCTGTTGGTTGCCATCCTGACACTTTCCTCCATTGCCTTGGCTCAGCAAAAAACGCAGCCAGCAGGACAGGGAGATCAAAGCAAGCTCGTTCAGATGGTTCGCGATGCCACGAAGCAGTACCTCGACGTCAACAATGCCATCAAGGACGGGTATGAACCTTTCCTTGGGTGCGTCAGCGGTTCTGACCACGGTGCGATGGGCATCCACTACGTCAATGGTAATTTGCTGAACGGAACGATTGACGTCGCGCACCCGCAGGCTCTGATCTATGAGCCTTCGAACGGTCAAATGAAGCTAGTCGGCGTCGAGTTTATTACCATTGCGACGACGTGGCTGCAGAACAACGCCAGTCCACCCGTCTTGGAAGGTCAGGTGTTCCTGTACGTCGACAGCCCAAACCGGTTCAACATACCGGCGTTTTTCGAGCTTCACGTCTGGGCGTGGCGGGACAACCCGCAGGGCGACTTTGTGGACTGGAACAACCACGTGACTTGCGCACATGAGTAGAGCGTCTGGGAAGCGTCATCCCATGATGTGCGTTTCCCGTCAGAGGCGCAGCCAGTTGCGCTGCGCCTCTGAATGCGGCATCTGGATCCGGCATATATAATGACCGCTACAAATCGAAGGGCGTATGCGGCTCCGATTTCCTGAAGACGAGCCACCCCAGCAGTCCGACACACAAGAGCGCACCACCAAAAGCCGCTACAAGTACCAGCGTGTGCGCCGACCACATGCTTGTCACGAACCGCCTGCCGAACACGGATGCGAAGTAAGCCAGTAGAGCAAAGCGGCACACCCGTCCCACGCCGAAAGACAGCACAAATGGAATGAAGGGATAGCGTGTTACACCAGCGCCGATTACAAAAGCGGAAGTCGGAAATGGTGGCGGAAGGAGTGCGGCGAGCGACAGAGAAGGGCTTCCAAACCGATGTAAGAATGCCGTGACTCTGTCGAATACCGCTCCCTTAATACGTCGATGGAGGATTCCAAGACGCGACAGGCGGTAAGCGGCTGAAGCTCCGCAGATCGAACCTGCCGTGCTGCACATAGCGTAATAGGGCCATCGCTCTGGGTGTAGAGAGGCCAAGACGATTGTGAGCGCGTCAACTCCACCGAGAGTGGGTAGCACAGAGCTATCGAGGGCGGCAAGAATGAACACCCCAATCCCACCCAAGTGCCTCAGCATTGAGATCAATGATGTCATTGGTTCGATGATACGGCTGATTAGCCTTCCTTCGGGTCGCGTTCATTCGAGCGTTTTTCTCGCCGGGTATTGGGAATGCCCGCGTTTGCCAACGGGTACTGAGGCGTACCATCGGACATGAGCAGAATACATCCAGAATGCTGCGACCTACCTAGACCCTCCTGATCGGTCAGTTGATGCCGATGCCCTCCCGCGGCAAGAGCCAGACGAGGAAGAAGAGCGCCCTCCTTAGCAAGCGAGATCGGCAGAGCTTTGGCGCGCCTCTTCAACCCCCCAGATCCTCTTCGAGACTTCGAGATATCCCTTGATCTCCCTGAAGCCCGTTCCTGGATAGTCGGGTCGGAGGAGGCGCGCTTGCGCGCTGGCCTCCGTCCGCCTCCCAAACTGCACGTGCACGGTAAACCCGGCAATCGACGGGTGATGCTTCCAAGCAGGAGCGGGCGGAGGTCAATTTCTCTAGGCCCGGAGAGGGCGCTGGCCGCAATCGTATGCGTTGCGGCTACAGCGAAAGGAGCCTCGCATTGACCGCAAGTGCCGGCTGCGCTATGCTTTCGGCCCAAGGGGGGCGACAATGACGGCTCATAAGCTGGGGTTTGGTGGACTCATACTGTGCCTCCAATTCGTTTTCACTCCCGCGGCATGGGCACAGTTAAGCGAGGCCGCGAGATCGGCCGTACTGATCAGCACCAATTATGAGGTACTCCCGAATATCACATACGGAATCGCCAACAATTACGAGCTTAAGCTCGACGTTTACCGACCAACAACCGCGAAGGCACCCACGCCCGTTGTGATGATGATCCATGGTGGCGGCTGGATACAACATGAGAAGGAAGAGGAGGTCCTCTCGCTCCTTCCTTATCTGGAAATGGGGTGGGCCGCAGTAAACGTTGAGTATCGGCTAGCTCGAGTTTCGCTCGCACCAGCAGCGGTTGAGGACTGTCGTTGCGCGCTGCACTGGATTGGACGCAACGCAAAGAAGTACAACTTTGATGTCAGCAAAATTGTCGTTACGGGAGCTTCCGCCGGTGGACACCTGGCGCTGACGACGGCTATGATTCCGGCCTCGGCTGGTTTTGACAATGGCTGTGTATCGCAAGACGACCCAAAATGGTCCGGCCTGTGGACTGACCCGACGCCGAATGTGGGGGCGGTCATAAACTGGGTCGGGCTCACGGACGTCGCCGACGCGCTGCATGGGGCGAATATCCGCTCCTGGGTTGTGTCCTGGCTTGGGAGCCAACCCGATCGCGAGGAGCTGGCGAAACGGCTCTCGCCTATCAGTTATGTCCGACCCGGATTGCCACCTATTCTAACCATTCACGGCAACGGCGACCCGATCGCGCCCTATTCGCAAGCGGTACGCTTCCACGAAGCGCTCACCAAGGCAGGCGTCCGCAATCAATTGCTGACGATCGACAGCAATACTCACGGGGACTTCACGGACGAGCAGATGCTGAATGCATACAGCGCGATTCGTGAATTCTTGCTGAAATCCAACATCGGACCGGTCCGCGGGCCACAATAGTCTGCGGGAGCTGGAGTGTTGGTGATTCGAGCAGTTACGGGGCTCTACCCCGACACCGTGTTGCTCGATGGGAATCGCGGACGCGGTTACGCATCGCTCTTACGGGTGCGCCATCGAAAGGCCGTTTTTGTTCACCGTCCGGAACCACATAGACTGCCTTCGAATCCGACGACCAGTCCGTAACCCCTTCGGGGGCGTGCACCGCAATCGGACGAGGGCTTCCACCAGCGATGGGGAACAGCCAAGTCGTTCCGTCAGTTCGTGTGCCTGCGACAAACTTCCCATCCCGCGAGAGACAGGTCCGGTTAGCCTTACGCCCTCAGGAGTGACCCTCTTTCAGCTCTCGCTGCAACCGATCCAACTGCTGGTCCAGCTGCACTTCGAAAGCCTCCAGACTCTGCCCATCGACTCCTCCACTTCCCCGGTTCGCTTTCACCTTCTCCCAGGCCATCTCCAGGTTCTTCCGCTTGTACACTTTGTCAATTAATGAATGGACCTTCCTGGCACCCGTCAGGTTGATCCAGTCCACCAGTCTCCTCAGACGAGAATGTACGGGTTTTTCACTCATGGAACTGTTCCTCCTTCTCGCCTTTGCTCAT
>Ga0208039_1000334_pt1 | contig 36638 bp, 35 predicted proteins | sample June2015DPH_20_1_2_FD_184722 | JGI IMG/M metagenome (GOLD analysis project Ga0208039, IMG submission 184722) | Peatland microbial communities from SPRUCE experiment site at the Marcell Experimental Forest, Minnesota, USA - June2015DPH_20_150... | ecosystem: Environmental > Terrestrial > Soil >... | reverse complement strand
AATTGGGACATAATCTAAAACCTCCTTTTGGTTTCTTTAGATTATGTCTCTTCGTCAGATTAAAGAAGGGTGCACTTTTAAACTTTAAATCCATAAAAACCAGTGCACTTTTAATTTTTAAATGACAATGGGAAATTGGGTTGTTGATAATTCAACATTTTTCCAATAGAATGAAAAAAAGACAGGAGGTGCATGATGATCCCTTCAAAAAACCTCTATAGAATAGAAAGAGATTCGATGGGTCCGGTCAAGGTTCCGAAAGAAGCTTACTATGGCCCCCAGACGCAGAGGGCAATTGAAAATTTTTCTGTGAGTGGTTGGCGATTCGGAAGGGAATTTCTTTATGCCCTGGGCCTCATCAAATATGCTTCTGCAAAGACGAATGGTGAGTTGGGCCTCCTGGGAAAAAGAATCACCAGGGCCATCGAACAGGCATCTCAAGAGGTGATGGAAGGAAGATGGGACAAACAATTTGTGGTGGATATCTTTCAAACCGGCTCTGGGACCTCCACCAATATGAATGTGAACGAGGTAATTGCCAATCGTGCCAATGAAATTTTGGGAAGCAAAAGAGGGACCTATCGGCCTGTCCATCCCAATGACCATGTAAATCTGGGTCAATCGAGCAATGATGTCTTTCCTTCCACTATCCACATCGCCTCTGTCTTTCTCCTCCAACAAAAACTCCTGCCAGCCCTAAGCGATCTTCATGAAGCTTTAAAGGACAAGGGAAGGGAATTCCATTCCATTCTTAAAATTGGAAGAACTCATCTCCAAGATGCCACACCGATCCGATTGGGTCAGGAATTTGGAGGTTATGCGCGTCAGGTTAAATTGGGGATTCATAGAATTCAGAATGCCATGAAGTCCCTCTCTGAACTTCCATTGGGAGGGACTGCTGTGGGAACAGGGATCAACACTCATCCCCTTTTTGCAAAGAAAGTCATCGCTATGACGAATAAAAAGATAGGCTATCGTTTCTCTGAAGCCATTGACCATTTTGAGGCTCAAGGTGCCAAAGATGCTTTGGTAGAAATGAGTGGAACGTTGAAAACAGTGGCTGTGAGTCTGATTAAGGTCGCCAACGATATCCGATGGCTGGGTTCAGGTCCTCGTTGTGGAATTGGGGAAATTCATCTCCAAGATACTCAACCCGGCTCTTCGATCATGCCTGGAAAAGTCAATCCTGTCATCCCTGAATCCCTCATCCAGGTATGTGCCCAAGTGATTGGAAATGACTCAACCATTGTCCTGGCTGGACTCAGCGGCAATTTTGAACTCAATGTCATGATGCCATTGATCGCTTACAATTTACTCCAATCCATTCATCTCCTCGCCAATGCGGTGAATAATTTTTCTAAAAGATGTATTAAGGGTCTGAAGGCAGATCGTAAACGTTGTGAAGAGATGATTGAGAAAAGCTTAGCCCTTGCTACAGCTTTAACACCGAAAATCGGATATGAGGAGGCAGCCCGAATCGCCAAAAAAGCATACGTTCAGGATAAAACAATTCGTCAGGTAGTCGAGGAAGAAGGTCTTCTCTCAAAAGAAGAGCTAAATCTTCTGCTGGACCCCCGATCGATGATCGCCCCAATGAAATTGACCAAAAAGAAAAAGTAAACCGATTGTTTTAAAAAACAATTAAAGGAGTAGCCTATGATCTTTAAACAATTTAGAGATGGAGAGGGTTGCTTATCTTATTTTATTGGTTGCGAAAAGAAAAAGGAAGCAGGGGTGATTGACCCTTCTCTCAATATCCATCAGTATCTTGAAGCCCTCCAGGGAAAATCTTTTGATCTCCGATATGTGATCGACACTCACACCCATGCAGACCATCTCTCCGGAGCCGGTCTTCTGGCACAAAAGACCAACGCAAAGGTCATCATGAGCAAAGAGACTCCTTTTCAGCGGTCCATCGGGATGGGGAAAGCTCCGGAGAATATCAAAGAAATTTTAAAGAAGAACGGTGAGATTCCTGTGGATCGATTTGTAGGCGGAGGGGAAATGATCCAGATTGGTGAGATATCGATGAATCTGCTTCACACCCCAGGACATACCTGCGATACCATCTGTCTCCTATTGCCTGACCGGATTTTCACCGCTGATATTCTCCACATCGGCCAGGCAGGTAGGACAGACCTTCCGGGAGGAAGTTCAGAGGAGATGTACGAAACCCTTTTTAAAAGAATCCTTCCCCTTTCCGACGATCTCCTGGTCTATCCTGGACATGACTATAACGGGAATACAAATTCTTCTCTCGGATACGAGAAGAAGAACAATGAGTTCCTGAAACCCCGTTCCAAGACTGCCTTTGTTCAGTTTGTGGCAAACTTCTTTCCAGAAATTAAACCTGGGATGCAATGTGGCGTGAAGACGATTGTGGGCGGCCATTCAGGAAGTCAACCCACCCTTCAGAATGCTTTGGGAGATCTGATCATTGACCATATGCAGCGCCATCCCGAGGACTATACTGTTACGATCAACCAATTGAAAAAGAGGCTCGAGGCAAAAGATAAATCCCTATACCTTCTTGATGTACGTACTCCCGAAGAAGTGGCAGGAGGGACTATCAAGGGGGCATCAAAAATTCCTATTGATGAACTTCCAAAAAGGGCGGAAGAGATCCCCAAAGATAGAGAAATCGTGGCTTACTGCGCGAGCGGAGCCCGATCTGCTCTGGCCACCCTTTATTTAAGGGCGCGGGGTTTTAAGGCAAATAGTCTCGACCATGGAATCCATGAATGGGATGAAGCGGGCTACCCGATTGAAAAATAAATCCCTCTTTCTTGTTACCCAATTTAAGGGAAGCTAGAACTCTTAAAAGGTGGCTTCCTTTATCTCCTTCTCAAATAGAGGAACAGAATAATTCCTCCGATGATCATAAAGGCTGAAAGCGTCTGCCCCATGGTGAAGGGACCAAGGATAAATCCAAGCTGTGGGTCCGGTTCCCTAAATAACTCCACAAAAAATCGAAATAGACCATAAAGAGAAAGAAATACTGCTAACAGCCCACCGGTAGGAAGTTTTTTATCTTTAAGAAACCAAAGAATTAAGAAAAGAATGCCTCCTTCTAAGGCACTTTCATAAAGTTGAGAGGGATGTCGAGGAAAGGGCCCTCCTTTGGGGAAGATCATCCCCCAGGGAACTTGAGTGACACGGCCATAGAGCTCCCCGTTGATGAAATTACCAACTCTCCCTAAACCCAAGCCAATAGGAGCGGTAACGATGAAGAGGTCAGCAATCTTCCAGAAAGACTTTTTATTCTTCCAGGAAAAAAGGATCCCGACGAGGAGGACACCGATCAACCCTCCATGAAAGGACATGCCCCCATGCCAGATGGCAATGACCTCGAGGGGATCGGCGAGGTACATCTTGAGATCATAAAAAAGCACATATCCTAAACGAGCCCCGATGATTAGTCCGAGAATGAGATAAAAATAGAGATTTTCAACCTCCAGTTTTGAAACACCAAAATCTCTTCTTTTCATTTGATACCGGACGAGGAGATAGGAGGCGAAGAATCCGAAAACATACATTAACCCATACCAACTTACTCGAATGGGACCGAGTTGAATCAAAATCGGATCAAAATTGACAGTCATGATTATCTCCTGATATTTCAATTTTATTGGAGAACGAGCAAAGATTCAAGTACTTTTCAGACCGTAAATAAAATTGACGTTCAATAATATTTTATGTATAATTTCAACAATTTTATGGAAGAACCCTCCAAGAAACAACAGATCCTTCAAGACTTGAAGAAATTCATTCTTTCCAAGGCCTCCATCGTTTACATCCTATCGGATGAAGAGGATCGTGTAGAGGGCCTTCTCAAGGAACTCACCTCCACCTTTATACCCAAGCCCAAACTCTTCATCTGGAATCCCTTCTATGGATTGACAGGAGAGAACGAAAGGATTGAAGATTCGAAGAATCCTATCGAGGCCCTGGACAAAGTGATCCAGAGTACAGAACAAGCTTTTTATCTCTTTGAGGGGCTCCATTCTTTATTAAAGACAGACCTTTCCCTTCCAAGGAAGTTAAAGGATCTCCATCGTTCTCTCCGAAATCGATACGCTACCCTTTTTATTGTTGCTCCTGTTCTAGTTGTCCCAGAAGAACTCAAGCGAGACATGGTGGTCTATGAACTTCCCATGCCGGATGTGAATGAAGTGGAGCGGACCCTGATGGGAATCATCTCCGCAAGTCCCCAGGCTTCTAAATTAACAGAATCCCTGACACCGGAGTTGAAGGATCGGATGGTGAAGTCAGCTCTCGGCCTTTCTCTCGACCAAGTGGCCCGGGCTTTTCGGAGTGCCCTGATCGGAAGGACGACAATCGATCCCTCTCTGATTGATGCGGTGATTGAAGAAAAAGAACAGATGATTAGAAAATCTGGGATCCTCAATTTGGTGATCAATCGGCCTGCCCTGGAGGATATCGGTGGGTTGGAAAACCTCAAGGATTGGCTGAGAAAAAGGTCCGAAATTTTGAGCAGTGAAGGAAAGTCTTTCGGTCTCTCACTTCCCAAAGGGGTTCTGATCACCGGTCTTTCAGGATGTGGTAAAAGCCTCTGCGCCAAGGTATTTGCTTCTTTCTGGCAAATCCCTCTGCTCCACCTTGACATGGCCAGGCTCTATGATGGAACGACTGGAGAACCCGAAGAGGCTTTACAGGTCGCCCTTCGAACTGCGGAGTCTGTGGCACCTTGTGTCCTATGGATTGACGAGATCGAAGCAGGCATCAGCATTCAAAGCCAAAAAGCCGGAGGGGGAGCCCAATCTCGGGTCTTCGCCTCCTTTCTCACCTGGATGCAGGAAAAAAACGCTTTTGTCTTTATTGCCGCGACAGCCAATGTGATCGAACTCCTCCCTCCAGAGGTCTTGAGGAAGGGTCGTTTTGACCAAATCTTTTTTGTCACCTTACCCAATGCTCAAGAAAGAAAGTCCATTTTTTCCATCCATCTGAAGAAAAATGGTGCGGAACTATCTCTTATCAACTTAGATATGCTTGTGAAGGTGTCGGAGGGGTTTAACGGTGCAGAAATTGAGCAGGCGGTCAATGGAGCGATGATTGAAGCCTTTAATTCAGGCCGGCCGATTAATGAGCAGGATCTTGTGATCTCGGCGGGGAATATCGTCCCTCTTTCCACCACGATGAGAGAAGAGATTGGTAGGATGGAACGCTGGGCCTACAATCGGGCCATCCCAGCCTCTAAATAAAAAGTCAATAATCCTCTTTATCCTCGTCGTCGTAATCCTCTTCCTCGAACTCGTCTTCTTCTAAATCCTCTTCCTCCTCTTCTTCCTCTTCCTCTTTTTTCTTCCGCTTCATTTTCAAATTGATCTTTTCTAAGCTTTCATCTCCAAGATCGTCGATCACCTCATTAAAAAACATGGCCAGGGAGATGATATACTCCTCGGGTAATTCCCGGAACCATTCGATGACTCTCTCAGCGATTTCCATCTTCTCACTAGTTGAGGAGTCCTCTATAAGATCGATCGCCTTACGATAGTGTTTATTGAACGCCCGGATCATAAAACAATTCTCGCCTCCTATTAATTTTTGAATCTATTTTTTAACATTATACTTTCCTTCTCCCTTGGGGACAATAAAAAAAATTTGAGAAGTTAAAAGTTATTGAAGATCGGATAAAGAGGGTTTTACTGAAATCTTGTTATTTTGACTCCCATGAAAGGCATTTTGGAGACATACTCTTTTAACAAAACCTTCTTCACTCTCCCGCCTTTCTCTTTAATACCACTGGCATGAATGAGATAGATATCTCTATGTTCCATGTTCTTTGGATTTATTTCCACTTTGAGAATTCCAATGTGTCCAACAATTTCCTCCTCCTTCTTCCTTTCTTTGGGTTTTTTTATAAAAAAGACAATATCACCGCTATTTAAATTCTTTATTCCCTTAAGAAACCTACCGGTGGAGAGGATCTCTACAAAATCCTTTCCCCTCGAACCTTTTATTTTCGTAATTCTCCCAACCTCAGAGGTGATATCCTTACCCCACTTCCCGCTATAAATCATATCTTCACCATATTCAAAACGGTCATCATAATTCATGACCTGACCATCCTTGAGAACACCTTTTGAATGGAATCTTTTATCCAGAGCTATTTGGATGGCCTCCTCAGGAGTTTTACTCAAGGCAAGTTCCACTGCCCTGAAGGTCAAATACATACAATCCACCCTCTCATCTGCTACGACGGTTGCCTTTGAGACGTACTCCCCTGACGGGTCCGCATCATAAAGGACGCCTAAAAATTTCTCTGCCCAGAAAGCAATCCTCTCACCGATGGGTTTACCCCTCAAGAGAGGCTGAGATTTTTGAATTTCTTCGTCAGTAAGGGCAAAACAGGGCTGGAGGAATAGAAAAAATACAAGAGGGATTAGGAAAGTTTTTAGTAATTTCACAAAGAAAGGAGTAATATAAAAAGTTGGTGCCGGAGGTCGGAATCGAACCGACACGGGGTGGAAGCCCCGCGGGATTTTGAGTCAAGACCCGACCATCAGGCGATTTCCCATCATTTTTAATCACTTATAAATCAATCAGTTGCAAGAGTCAAGTTGGAATAGCTTAGGTTAATTTGGATTATTTTCGGTTAAGACGGTTACACTTTGGTTACACCTTTAACATAAAGATTTCCAAAGAACAAGACCGGAAAAAAACGATTGTTCCTTCTACATCGAGCGACTTTGGCGGAAATTTTAAAGAAGGCATCCCTACCCCATCCCCAGCAGTCAGGATCGACCCGGTTTAAATCTCCTGCCCTTTGCACATAGACAGTCCCTCACACATAGATTATTTCCTGGCAAGAATTTTGTCTCCTTGTTCGACGGGATTCTGAAAAATTTTTCCTATTTCTGGAAAGGTTACGCTTGGGATAATCGAACAATCAAATCCTATCCCCTCGCTTTGTGAACATGGCCTTCAGCAAAATTAAATATATCTTTGCTTCCGGACAGAAGAAATTCCAAAAATGGTATATCCCTATACTTGCAGGTTTGGAATATGCTCAGTAAAACCAAATATTTCGTAATCCCGGCGGCTGAAAATAAACCGGGGGAAAGACTCCTGTAGAGTGCGAAATGCTTAATTGCGTGCTCAGTACAATTGTTATTCCAGGGGACATCATCAAATTTTAAAAAAGTAAAAAGTTTTCCCTCGTTCTTTTTAAGCCGCTTCTGGTATTTCCTTGCCACCTCTGGCTCAAACTTCGTTTTTAAGATCTCCCTAAAGAAGGCATCCACATCTTCGCTATGCTTTTTTAAGTAGACCTTATTCAGACCTTTCTTATCAACTGTCTCTATAATGCTTCTCAACAATATGGAGAAGTCTTTGACGAGATTTTTGAACTCTTCATTGAAGGGGTTTTTCAGTAGATCGTCGTTCATATCCCGAATTAGATGGATAAGACATTTCTGCTGCGGACAGTCGATGGAATCGTAAACCGCGTAAAAGTCGGACACCAATACTCCGCCAAAGCCGATGAGAAAGTCTTTTAGGAAACTTCCCTCTCGTGTTTCAGAATAAGCGAAAACAACATCTTCCATATTTGTAAAAACCCATATGTATTTTTTTTCTTTTCCAATTTGAACTTGGGTTTCGTCTACTGCCACGAAATGACTTTTCCTGATTCTTTCTACGAGTTCTTGGTAGGTATCCTCATAATATAAGGCTGCCCTTTTCTTCAACTCTTGGATAGTTCCCCTTGTGAGCGACATTCCAAAAAGGTCCTGGAGGCCATCCTGAATCCGGTTAATTGGCAGAACAATTATCCAGAAACTCACATGTCTTGCAATTATTCGTTAATACCGGTCCTGGCAAATCAGCATCCGGTTCGATCTTTCCAATTTCTTCAATGATGTTTCTTGCTGAAGCAATCCATTCATCGAGTTTTACTCGGTGAGTTTTGAAAGAATTACCATGTATGATCTTGCCGGATGAAGGGAATATACCTTGAATTTCACCAAGAACCAGACCACAAAACCCCAGCACAAGTTGATCAGTCTTAAAGATTTTCTCAGAGGGAATAATCCGAATCGGTATGTAAAAGAATGGGTGCGGACCCGATTCTCCTTGGACTCTCTCCAAAACATCGCATTGGCATTCCATCTTCGCTGACTTCAGATGGCACTTGAATAAAGCGGGAGCACCATTGCTAAGATCGTTTTGACAACTTCTTAAAGAGTGGTCGCTGTCGAGATGATACCGATCTCTTAAGATTTGGAGTGCACTGTCTTTGTACCGATCTACCCATCTCCTATGAACAAGGTCAAATTCTGAGGCGAGAGTAGTCTCCCCCCGAAGCCTGAGATGCGTTTTGCATTTACAGATCAGATAACTTTCGAAGATTTTGGTTGTAATTATCATTGGGAGCCTCCTTAAAATTGCCCAATTCCTCAGTGCCTGGCGATTTGAATCTGATTTGACAATCCTTATTTAGCGTTCATTTTTTATGAACATATAAAAATATTGAACAAAATCCAACCTCTTATCGGTTAGCGACAGGCGAAGTACAGGGTTACCATACGATAGCCTCAAGAATACCTTGACATTTGTTCATTTTTTAGGTATGTTCATAATCAGTGAACAGTAACATAAATTGAACTTCATGGGTCATCTCTATGGAAAAAATGAAAGAAAATGAGCTTCTGGAACTTGCTTTGGAGGCACTTAGAAATAATCTTCCCGGGCAGGCAGAAATTAAGACAGTAAAGCCTCTTCGCGCTCCCGGGTTGCGTGCAGATTACCTATTGCGGATAGTAATGCAGGGCAAAGAAATCAGGTATTATGCTGAGATCAAGGCTAATGTGACGAAGGCTGACAAGTTGTTAGCGATGATGCGCAAAGGTGAGTTCGACCACCCGCTTTTGCTGGTCACCAAATACATAAACACGCAACTGGCGGACGATTTGAAACAGAATGGGATAGAATTTATAGATACGGCTGGAAATGCGTTTATCAATCAGACTCCTCTATACATTTTTGTAAAAGGGAACAAGCCCGATATGGTCAAAGCCCCTCCCCTCAAACGAACCTTCAAACCTGCAGGGCTTAGAGTAATTTATACCTTCCTGTGTAACCCTGGCTTAGAGAATAAAACGTATCGAGAGATTGCTGCCGAGACCGGCGTAGCCCTTGGAACTGTTGATTGGATAATGAAGGAATTAAAAGAGTTAGGGTTTCTATTGGACATGGGGAAACGAGGCCAGAGATTAATCCAAAAGGTAAACTTGTTGCAGCGATGGGTAACTGCCTACCCGGAACAATTAAGGCCAAAACTCACATTAGGACGATTCAGGGGGGAATACGGTTGGTGGCAACAGAAAACGCTTGATCCTTTTAAAGCGCAGTGGGGAGGAGAGGTTGCTGCTGCAAAGCTTACGCAATATCTTCAGCCTCAAATCATAACGATCTATGCAACGCCTCAGGAGCTTGATCAATTGTTAATTAAAAACAGACTTAAAAGAAACCAAACCGGAGATGTCGAAATACTTAAGAGATTCTGGAAGCCAGCTGAAATCTGGAAGTATGAGGATCTCGTCCATCCTATCCTTATTTACGCGGACCTCTTAGCAACAGGCAATGAGAGAAACATCGAGACCGCCAAAATGATTTATGACCAGCATATTGTTCAACTTATCAGGGAAGATTGATAAACCGATAGTTGACACTCTTCATATCTTGAAGAAGGTGGCAGACTCCTTAGGTATTCCCTTCTTTGTCATTGGCGCTTTCGCAAGAGATCTTATTCTCAAACACGGTTACGGCATTGAACCTCGAAGAAAAACTGGGGACATTGATTTAGGAGTAGAAGTTGCCAACTGGGAACAATTCGAGAAATTAAAAGAGTCACTGATTGCAACAGGTCAGTTCTCTCTTGCTTCAGAAAAGCAAAGATTACGTTGTGGAACTATTCTTATCGATATTCTCCCTTTTGGTCCTATCACTGACAAGGATAAGAAAATCAGTTGGCCTCCTGAACATGAGATCATTATGAGTATGGTTGGATTTGAGGAGGCATATGAATATTCAATAACCGTCAGATTAAGTTCTGATCCTGAACTCGATATCAAATTGGCCTCTCTGCCTGGATTGGCAATCATGAAGCTTATTTCTTGGAAAGAAAAATACCCGAACCGGAAAAGGGATGCTGAGGATTTACTGTTCATTATGAATAAGTACGAGGAAGCCGGGAATTCCGAGCGACTGTATGAGGAAGACTTACCCTTGCTTCAGGAAGAGGGTTTTGACACAAAATTAGCCGGTACTCGGTTGTTAGGCCGCGACATGGCAAAAATATCCGATCCAAAAACAATCCTTCTTTTCAAAGGAATCTTAGATGCTGAAACTGAAGAGATGAATCAATATAAATTGCTTACAGATATGATTAGGGAAACCGGTATGTCTGATACAAGGTTTGATGAAATACTCCTTCAATTAGAAAAGCTAAAGCAAGGAATCGTTGAGGTTAAAGATAAAAAGCCTGAAAAGTAATTGCGTGGGATTAAATTTGGTGCCGGAGGTCGGAATCGAACCGACATGGGGTGGAAGCCCCGCGGGATTTTGAGTCCCGTGCGTCTACCAGTTTCACCACTCCGGCACAAAATTAACTATAAAAAAAAATGCCCTGCATGTCAAATTATATGGAATTAAGGTTGAGGTCAAGGTTTAGGTTTAGGGAAATGGAAACTAAAAAATTGACAATTTTTCTCTTTCTGTGTTAATCTATTTTTCAAATCGGGCGGGGCTGTAGCTCAGCTGGGAGAGCGCCTGAATGGCATTCAGGAGGCCGACGGTTCGATCCCGTTCAGCTCCACCAATTAACCTTTCTCATTTCTCATGCCTTATTTTATATATGTTCTCAAGAGTGAATCGACTGGTTTTTCTTATGTAGGTCACACTTCCAATCTTGAAAAAAGAGTTGTTGAACATAACAATGGTAAAAGCTTATCAACGAAAGGTAAGAGACCTGGGAGGCTTGTTTATAAGGAAAAATATGCGACACGATCTGAGGCTGCTTCAAGGGAAAGGTATTTCAAATCTGTTAAAGGAAGGTTAGAGCTGAAAGCAAAAGGGATTTTGTAGCTCTTTCAGTCTACAACCCAAAAGGGAGAGCGGTTGTATCGACAGGTCGTGGGTCGGAATCGACTCGCACCGAGTTCGATCCCCATCAGCTCCACCATTTAATCTTCTCACCTGCAGCCCTTCCAGTCTAACCTAACCTATTTGTGATTTCTGAAAAAGCTTAGGACGAATCTATTTAATCATTTTTTCAAATCGGTGTAATCAAGAGAGCGTATGGTATTTCTTCACAGCTCTCTATTCTTTTTTCTTCTCTTGTCCAGGTTCAGCAGGAGGAACTCCCCTTCGGGCTTCAGGAATGATTTCCAATATCATAATAGCAGGCGGATTATTCCGCATTTCGGCATATCCCTTATAAAGCCTATTGATCTCCTCTCGCAATTGAGCCAAATCCATCCCGGCTAATTCATTGAGAATTGAATAAACAGATGCCCAGCCCACATTAGCGAGCTGGAGCCCATCGTAAAGGCCTCGGAGATAGGAAACTTGAAGGAGTTCCCGTTCAATGTCAGAAACAGGTCTTCCCTCCATTAACCAAATCTCTGACGGAAGAAGCTGAAGCTTGTCGAACTCCCCGTAGATCATTGGCCGGATAGCCCCCCTCTCTTGTGCAAAGAGAATCTGAGTGAACAAAACAATGGCCAAGATGAACACGACTCCCAATATTTTCTTCTGAATCATAAGCCCCCTCCTTCCTGGGTCATATCCTTCTGCTCCTTATTTTGCCACTTATTCATTGAAAATGGAATAAAATTCAATTATGATTATTCAAATTAAAAAAGAGAAGAAATGATGCAAGAAGAGACGGACCAAAAAGCAGCGATCGACCCTTTCCACTGGGATAAACTTTCCCAACTTCATCCAACGGATGTGTGTAACCGAACAGAGGCCATCTATCACCCTGCCCGAGAAGGCTTCCTATTGCCAGTCTATAATCTGCGGTACCTCATCCTCCCAAAAGAAAAAAAAATTCTGAGGATGGAATGGAATGATAAACCCGTTGAGGAAGAGCTCCATCCTTACTTCCATCTTATGGTCCTCGTGTATCTGACGGAAGCCAAAGACATCAAACCCACGCACACCTGGATCAGCGAGAAAGATCTCAAGGGAGGATCCACATTTTTTCGGGGTCCTCATCGTCTCCAGGTTGAAGAACTGATAAACCTTTTCGGAAAAGATCCAGAGGCTTTTCTTAAGACAGGGAAAAAGCTGGGGGGAAGTGAAATTCTTTACGGAGACAAGGGATTTGCCTTAGAAGTATTCCCAAAAGTTTCTCTTGCCTATATTCTATGGAAAGGGGACGCGGAATTCCCTCCCAAGATCAGTCTTCTATTCGATTCCACTATCGAGTCCCACCTTCCTTTAGATATCATATGGTGCATGGTAGCTGAAACGAACCGCCGTCTCACCGAACACGCCTCGCCTTAATGAAAAAAGTTCGGAGTTCCGAGTTCGGAGTTGGGGATTCAGAGATCTGTTTTCTCTCCGAACACCGAACTAATAATTTCATTGGGTATTGATTCCTTTCTCGATTCATGATAATGAAAAAACACCTCAAATCTAATCAGGAGTGATTTTTTTGATGAAAGAAGGGGACGTCCTGCCCAAAAGGCCTTTGGGAAAGACAGGAGTGGAGGTGACAATCCTCGGACTGGGTGGGGAAGGTATATTGAGAACCTTTGGCCAGGAGGGGGAAGCGGTGTCAATCATCCAACGGGCCATTGATTTAGGTATAACCTATTTCGAATCGGCTCGAGCCTACTCTGGCAGCGAATCCTATTATGGAATGGCCTTGAAGGAAAGGCGGAGGGATATCTTCCTTGCCAGCAAGTCGCATGAACGGACAGGAGATGGTGCACTGAAACATCTGGAGACCACCCTCAGTATGATGAAAACTGACTATCTCGACCTCTGGATGATTCATGATGTCAGGACTGCCAAAGATCTTGACGTGATTTTCGGACCCAAAGGGGCCATTAAAGCTTTTGAAGCTGCCAAGCGCAATAAACTGGCTCGATTCATCGGGATCTCTGGGCACAGGAACCCAACGATCATCTCCAGAGCTCTTGATCTCTTTCCCTTTGACACGGTGCTGATGCCTGTGAATCCAGCTGAACCTCATTATTGGTCTTTTCTCAGCGAAGTCTTACCCAAAGCCCAAGGAAAGGGAATGGGAATTCTTGGAATGAAGACACTTTCCAGAGGAGTCTGTATCAAAATTTTTGGAGTCGAATCTGTAGAAAACTTCTTCCGTTTTGCCTTGACCCAACCGATCTCAACAGCCGTGGTCGGTTGTGAGACCATCGAACAGTTGGAGATGAATATCCGGATTGCCCGATCTTTCCAACCGATGCCAATCAAAGAACAAGAGATCCTCCTCAATAGAGTAAAATCTTATGCCCGTGAATTGATGTATTATAAATTATAGTTCGAATCCCTCCTTGAACTTTACCGACGGAATAGATCTCCTTCCATTTGAAATCGAATGGATGATTGGGTTATAATGATTAATAAATATTGCGAGAAAGATCATGAAACCCATTCTATTGGAAATTGTCACAAAAGTGGTTACCTTTTTTGATCACTGTCGCCGTTGCAAAATCCTCTTCGATCAAGCAGGGCTTGACCAGAAGATCCATCAAAAAGAGATGGACGAGTATCCTCCGGATTTAAAAGAGGAGTATTTGAAGCTTTCGGACTGGATCCGAGAATTAAACCGGCTCTATAAACATCGTCTCCTCATTAAGCTGATTGATGTTCAATCGCCTCTCGGAATCTATAAATCCCTGCGTTATCGGATCCGAACCTACCCGACTTTCATTGTGGAAGGGAAAGAGACGTATACGGGATGGGATAAAAACCAGCTCGAGAGCCTTCTGGATAAGCATATCAAGAACTCTCTCCCATCAAAACATCGAAGTCTTCAGCCTTCCCTATCTTAAAGGGAAGGTCTCATCACGAAGAGAGCGGTTTGCCCAACATGGGAAGAGGTGGACGATTCGGTAAACCCCGTTAGAAAGGGCAGGGTTTTGACCCCGCCCTCAATAAGGAGCTGAAAAGATTTATTTTATCATCCCCGCCATAAATGGCAGGGCTTTCTTACGGGGTAAATATGGAGAGACCAAAAGGTTCGAACGATTGCGCCAAAAACGGCGTGTCGTACTCCCTCTAAAACCTCTTAAAAAACTTCCCCCCAAAAAATCTTCCAGGGCTTAGAAAAATGGAAGGGGTGGAATGTGAAAAGATTAGAAGAGTGTGTATTTGAGGCTATAAGGTTTTGAGCATCTCTTCCGCAAAATCTCTTAGATCGCTATCCTTGGCGGTCATGGCTAAAATATCTACCTTGGCTTTGAAGCCCTGCTTCTCAATCGGACTCCTGGTCTCATAGAGATCCTTCATCGCAGCAAGGGCTTGTAAAACCTTCTCAAAATCTGAATAATCCAATAAAAGTGAGAGTGTACTCCAGTCATCCGGCAGACCGTATTGATCTAAATAGGTCTTGACCGCTGTTTCGAACTGATCGGTGCCGTGATAACGATCGATGTCATTATGCGCCTTATGATGTTTCTTCGTTCCTTTCTTCCCCATGAAAAGTTTATCGGCCTCCTTTCGATACTTTTTCATCACCCATTCGGAACGACGAGATCTCACTTGATCCTTGGGAGTTTCTTTGGGAGCATAGGGACTGCGATCTTTTCTTCGATCAATCTCTCTCCAAGAAATCTTTTCCCTTCCATCTTCTTCGTGATTCCGAACCATGTTCTTCTCTGCCTCGTTGGATCTTTCATTTCTTTATATCACCCCTTTAAAAAAAGTCAACCCTTCGATTTCCTGACTTGAAGGCTGGGATGCCGTCGAACGGGGCAAAAGTTTTGAATGATGAGTGATGAGTTTATTCTGAACTCCTAACCCACAATTCTAAATTCTTCAATCTTAACTCTAAATTCTCAATTTGAATCAGATTGCAATTTTTAAAATGAGAGAGTATGATTTCATCGATTTTAGTCGGCGATCAAATCATCCGGTGGAGGTCTCCTCAATGGAAGAAGAGGAATATTTGAAAAAGGTGAGGGAGGTGGCCAATCGTTCTCCCTATTACCGACTTTTGGGAATGGAAGTCTTAGAGATTCGAAAAGGAAAATCTAGAATCCAAATGCCATTTTAAAAAAAGCTGACCCATCCTTATGGGATTGCTCACGGAGGGGCCATCGCCTCTCTTGCCGATTCTGCGGCCGCCATGGCTTTGGTCAGCTTGGTAAAACCGAATGAAAGAATTACAACGATTGAATTCAAGATCAATTTTTTTACTCCCATCAGCCAAGGAAAACTGACAGCACAAGCTAAAATCATCTACAAAGGTTCGAAAACAGCCGTCGGAGATGTGGAGGTCATCAACGAGGTTGGAAAATTGGTGGCCAAGGTGATTGCCACTTACAATATTCAGAGTACCGGAAATCAAAAATCCAAATATCAAATAAAATGATAAGTTCAAATTCGGCATTGCTTTTATTTAATTTGAACTTTGAGATTTAGAATTCGAAATTTCTTCTTTCGGTGGTTTTGGCTTTTCTGGATGTCTTACCTCCACCCCTTGGGGGGTGAAGATGAGAGTGAGGACTTCCCCTGACTTTCCAAACTTCTCCAATGGCTTTCCATTCAGGATCAGATCAAGGCCACCCGCATTTCCAAGTATCACACGAATTCGATTCGATGCCTGAACGGAAATACCTTCTCCTGGTTTGAGGGTCATCTCCTTCACAGGCTGATCGTCCACTTGTAGGCTCACCCATGTCTCCCCGACCGCTTTAAGCTGGAGGAAGAAAGGCTTTTTTTCTGGAACAGAAGTTGTGGCTGTGACGGGAGGAGAAGGAGTGAGAGGTTTTTTCTCTTCGACAACAGGTTTTTCAGGGACGGGTTCAATAGGAGGGTTAGAAGAGTAAGGGAAGAAGAAATAAAAAATAATGAGGCTCGCCACGATGACCCCTCCAACCACCCAAGTTTGTTTTGTATTCCATAAAATCTTCTGTTTGGGTTTTGGGGGTTCCGTGCGTAGAATCTTTTGTTTGGGTTTTGTGGGTTGAGTGGATGGAATCTTCTCCTTGGATTTTGGGGACTCAGTGGGAGGTGGAGTGACAGGTTCTCCTTTCAAGATTCTTTCGTAACGGAGAAGGACCTCATTGGAATCAAGCCTGAGGTATTTGGCATAGGCTAAAAGAAACCCTTTCACATAGGTGGCAGGGGGGAGAAGGTGATGTTGATCCTCCTCGATGGCTCTGAGGATGTGTTCCCTCACCCTTGTATTTTTTGCCACCTCTCTCAAGGAAATCTTTTTGAATTCCCGCTGATTTTTAAGATATTTTCCTAATGTCTCCTTTTCATTCACAGGTGAATCCCCTCAAGGTGAATGGTTTAAAGTCGATGGATAACCCAACCGATTCAGGGCATGGGGGTCCCGGGTCCAATTTTTCTCCACATTCACCCATAATTCTAAAAAGACCCTTATCCCCAAGAAAGCCTCTACTTCTTTCCGGCCAGCCTCTCCAATCTTTTTCAATTTCTGTCCACCTTTTCCGATGAGGATCTTTTTTTGAGAATCTCTTTCAACATGAATCGTTCCCTTAATGACCACAAGTTTCTTTTCAGGATGCTCTTTAAACTCTTCGATGGTGACAGCCGTTGAATAAGGAATCTCTTGATAGGATTGGTGAATCACCTTCTCACGAATAATTTCAGAAACCCAAAAGCGTTCGGTCTGGTCAGTGACCATGTCCTCCGGATAATAGGGTGGAGATTCGGGAAGGACTTTCAGGATTTCATCTAATAGAATATCTATCCCTTCTCCAGTAATGGCCGAGATGGGAAGTATCTCTTTGAAGGGATGAAGCTTTTGATATTGATCCATGATGGGGAGTAGGTTTTTTCTTCTCACCAAATCAATTTTATTGATGACCAGAAAGGGAACACCGCTACTTCCCCTGAGGGATTCTATCATCTGTTGGTCTTTTTCTATGAGAGGGGCTGCTGCCTCGATGAGAAAGAGAAGGACATCTGCATCCTGACCCGAAGCGATTGCTGCGCGGATCATCTGTTGGTTCAACTCAGATCGTGCTGGGTGAATCCCCGGGGTATCAAGGAAGATGAACTGACCTCCTTCTACATTTTTAATACCGAGGATTCGGTTTCGCGTGGTCTGAGGCTTTTCAGCGACGATGGCGATTTTATCACCGAGGAGACGATTGAAGAGGGTCGATTTCCCGACATTCGGCCTTCCCAGGATAGAGATAAAACCAGATTTGAAGGGTGCCATACTTAACCTAACGCACGGTTCTGATGAGTAACCAAATAGATTCTTAATCCTTGAACCTGTTAGGATTGGATCCAAAATCACACATTACAAATCCCAAATAAATTCCAAGCATCAATTACCAAATGGCCGAAACGATTTTGTTTGAGATTTCGAATTTTCTTCGTTGGAATTTATTTGTAATTTGGTACTTGTTATTTGGTGCTTATATCAAAAACGGGGAATTTTTCCTTATCAAGTGATGGCAACCCCCTATCAGGGCAAGGTGAGGTCTAATACCTCTTGGATGTGTTCGACTAAGATGAAGTGCATCTCCTTTTTGATATAGTCTGGAATATCGTCGAGATTCTTCTCATTCTTTTTAGGCAGGATCACGGTCTTCACCCCAGCCCGACGGGCAGCCAGGATCTTTTCCTTAATCCCCCCCACCGGAAGCACTCTTCCACTCAAGGTCAGCTCACCGGTCATTGCAATCTCATGCGGGACGGGCTTTTCTTTTAAAAGAGAGAGGACCGCTGTGGCAATGGTGATCCCAGCAGAAGGTCCGTCTTTGGGAGTCGCTCCAGCCGGGATGTGGATATGAATATCGCACTCCTGATAAAAATTCTCAGGGATATGGAGGGAGGGGGCATTCGTTCGAATATAAGAAAGAGCTGCCTGAGCAGATTCCTTCATCACCTCTCCCAGGGATCCAGTCAAGATGAGTCCTTTATCCCCTTTCATTTTAGAAGTCTCAATAAAGATGATGTCTCCTCCATTTTCCGTCCAGGCCAGTCCTGTGGCCACGCCGATGCGGTCTTTCTCCTGAGCGACCTCGCGGAAGAATTTTCGTGGACCCAGAAGCTCCTCGACAGCCGCCTCATCGATGATCTCTCTCGGCCTATTTCCCATGGCCACTTCTTTGGCAATTTTTCGACAAATGGTAGCAATCTCTCTTCCTAAATTTCGAACCCCTGCTTCCCGGGTATATTCCCGAATGATCATGTAAACCGCTTCTGGAGTGAAAGAGAGAGGAGTGTCCTTCAACCCATTTTCTTCTTTTTGGTGAGAGATCAGAAATTGAAAGGCAATCTTCTCCTTTTCCTCCTCGGTATACCCTGCCAGATGGATCACTTCCATCCGATCCAATAAAGCAGGAGGAATAGGTGATAGAGTATTGGCCGTCGTGATGAACATAACATGGGTGAGGTCAAAAGGAACATCTAAGTAATGATCAGTAAATGAAAAATTCTGCTCCGGATCGAGAGTTTCAAGAAGGGCTGCGGCTGGATCTCCCCGGACATCCTGACCGATCTTATCCACCTCATCGAGCATAAAAACTGGATTAAAAGTCTCTGCCCTTCGGATCTCTTGAACGATCCGACCTGGAAGAGCCCCCACATAGGTTCGACGGTGTCCCCGGATCTCTGCTTCATCCCTCACCCCTCCTAAAGAGATACGAATAAATTTTCTCTCCAAGGCACGGGCGATGGAACGTCCCAAGGATGTCTTGCCAACACCAGGGGGACCGACAAAACAGAGAATAGGGCCCTTCATGGGTTCCTTCAACTTTTTAACAGCTAAGAACTCTAAGATCCGTTCCTTCACTTTTTCAAGGTCATAATGGTCTTCATTAAGGATGACCTGAGCCCGGCTGAGGTCAAGGTTGTCCGCTGTCTTCTTATTCCATGGCATCGTGATGAGGTAGTCGAGATAGGTTCTGGAAACGGTGTATTCTGCAGAAATGGGATTCATCCGTTCCAATCGGTTGATCTCTTTATAAGCGATCTCTTCAACCTTTTGGGGCATCCCTGCGTTTCGGACTTTCTCCCTGAGTTCGTGGATCTCAGCCAAATAAGGATCCTCTTCAGGCGCCTCCCTCTGTATTCTTATGGGAGGACGAAGGGAATGATCCTTCTGAAATTTCCCTGCCTCTTTTCCAGGATTGAGCAAGGGATGAGGTCTGGTCGGGGAGGCTTGGATCTCTCGATTGAAGTGATGGAAGACTTTTTTCAATCGTTCCAAGGGATCGACGGTCTCAAAAATTTCTTGCTGTTCCTTCAATCCCAAATGGAGGGTCATGGTGATCAGGTCCGCAAGTCGCCCTGGATGCTCAATCTTATCGAGAGTCTTCAATACCTCCTCGGGAAGGGGTTTTCCCATGGACAGGGAAATTTTAAAAAGGGTCCCAATGCTCTGAACAAGGGTTTCAGAGAGGACGGTCCTCTCCTGATGTTCGTTGATCTCATTGACATCTGCCTTAAAATAGGGGGTTTCCCGCGTAATGTTTTGTAGAAAAACTCTCGAAAGTCCCTCCACAAGGATCTTCATCCCTCTATTGGGCAACTTGACCAATTGGAGAATTCTACAGACCGTTCCAATGGAAAGGAGATCCTTGGGTTGGGGATCTTTGAGATAAGGGTCGCGCAGTCCGACACATCCGATGAGACTATTTTCCAATAATACCTTATTCAAGATGGCTAAGGCTTCGTCAGACTGGAAAAAAAGAGGGGCGACGACGTAAGGGAAGATGATCGTCTCTTTCAGGGGGATGAAGAGAAGTCTTTGCGGGATAGAAATGTTTTCTGACTTATAGAGATATCTCACAAAAAAATCCAGCTCCAAATTGAAAAACAGGAATTATTATACGAAAATGACTGCATTTGTCAACGAAGACTGAATAGTTCTTTCATACAGGACCAAGCTTCTGCTGAACACCAATCCCTCTGCCCTACAATCTTTCCAATCAACATCCCTTCTTGATCGACGAGGAAGGTCAGAGGAACCCAGCCCCTCACTCCATATTGGTCCATGACCTTTTCCTTCAAGAGTAAGAGGACAGGAAGGGTAACCTTATTTTCGTTGACGATTTTTTGAACAGCTCTTTTTCTTTCTCCATCAATGGCAATCAAAAGGATTGTTAATTGGTCTCTCTTCCCTTGTGAAAATTTTTCCAATAATGGGATCTCCTCTTTACAGGAAGTACACCAGGTGGCCCAAAAAGTGATGAGAACCGGCTTCCCTCTGAAGTCGCTGAGAGCGATTGGTTTTCCATCCAGACCCTTGAGGGAAAAAGCAGGTGCTTCTTTCTTTTCCTGAAATCTTTGAATACCAAAAGAATTACAGAAAGGATATTCAGGTTGAGAGGTGGAAGCAGCCCTCCCAATTTCAAAGAAAGGAATGAGAAAAGTGGTTATTCCCATCATGATCGACAGCAAAAGAACGATCCTTCTTTTCATCTCCATCTCCAATAAATGGAAGAACTAACAAAAGACTAAAATATATTTTTAACCCCGTCAATATCTTCTTGAAAAGAGGTTTTAGAAATGATAAGGTGACATAGGTATTGGCGATCCTTTAAGAGATTTTATTCAAGTCGCCTGGCCTATCCCGGCAGGAGGAGGTATTTATGGCTGGAGTGAACAAAGTTATTCTCATCGGCAATCTGGGTGCAAACCCCGAGGTCAAGTATTTAAGCAACGGCACAACGGTCGCAAATTTTCGGATGGCGACAACCGAAAATCGGGTGAACCGGTCTGGGGAGAAGACTACCAATACGGAATGGCATCGGATTGTAGCTTTCGGCCGATTAGCTGAGATATGTGGAGAATATTTGAATAAGGGAAAACAGGTCTATATCGAAGGCCGGCTCCGTACCCGCTCCTGGGAGGATAAGGATGGGAATCGGAAGTGGACCACTGAGATTGTCGCCACACAGATGCAGATGTTAGGGGCGGCGCCCACTGAGGTCTCCGCTTCTGAGAAGGAGGTAGAGATTGAACAAGAAGGGGTCCCCGGACCGGACGATGATGTCCCCTTCTAAAAAAGTGTTCGAGGATTCGAGGGTTCAAGTGGAATTTCACTTGACTCCTATAATCCTAGACCCCTTGAACCCTTTTAAAACAGGTACCTTCTCATACTCACATTCAAAAGGAGACCAACTCCAATCAGAGTGGAGATGATAAAAGACCCGCCATAACTGAGCAGGGGGAGAGGAATTCCTACCACCGGCATCACTCCCAGCACCATTCCAATATTGATGAAGACATGCCAAAAGAGCATAGCCACCACGCCGAAAGCAAGGATGGCACCAAAGCGATCCTTTGCTTGGACGGCGATGCGAAGCCCCCACAGGATCAGTGCCAAATAGAGTCCTACGACGAAGAGAGATCCGATCAGGCCCCACTCCTCTCCTAGAGCTGAGAAGATGAAGTCCGTCTGCTGCTCAGGGAGAAAGCCCAACTTGGATTGAGTCCCGTTCATAAAGCCTTTCCCAAGGATTCCCCCTGATCCCACAGCAATCTTCGATTGAATGAGATGATATCCCGCACCCAGTGGGTCCAAATCTGGATTAAAGAAGGTAATAATTCGCTTCTTCTGATATTCTTTTAGAAAATTCCAAAGGAGTGGCACGACAGCTCCTCCAGCTAATCCAATGGTCAACAAGGAGGACCATCGAATCTTAACAAAGATTAGGATCGAGAAGAAAACTAAGAGAAGGATGATGGTTGTTCCCAGGTCAGGTTGTTTAAGGATTAAAACCATCGGCAGAAGAAGGAAGAAAAAAGGCAAGGGAAGTTGTTTCAAGGAATAGCCTTTTCGATGCGGAGGTCGATGGAAAAACTTTGCCAGCGCCAGGATGAGTGAAATCTTGACAAACTCCGAAGGTTGAAAGGAGAGGGATCCAATCTTGACCCATCGCTGGGCGCCTGAGGTGATGATGCCGTAACCCAATACGACGATTAAAAGAAATAATGCAATGGAATAAACCATATAAGCGAAATCGGAATAAAAGCGGTACTCGATGAAGGCGATCGTCACCATCACTGCCAATCCACTCAGCAGCCAAAATATTTGTTTGAGGTAGAGCGGGGTCCCGGACATCTCTATCTTCGCCGTGGCGCTATAGAGGTTGAGAATGCCGATCGAAGCAATGGCGAGGACAATCCCCAACAAAGTCCAATCGAAATGAATGAAGAGGCGTCGGTCAATCTGCATAATCCAAATCGCTTTCCTTTTCCGCCATCTTTGAGGGAGGTGAAGGTTCAAGGTTGAGATATTTTTCGATCACCTTCTTAGCAATGGGGGCGGCAGCGGAAGCTCCAAATCCTCCGTGTTCAACGAGGACAGCAATCGAGATCTTGGGATCTTCAAAAGGAGCATAGGCCACAAACCAAGCATGATCCCGAAATTTTAGAGGCATCCGATTCATATCTCCCTTCTTAAAGTTCTCGGGTAATCTGATGACCTGGGCCGTGCCCGTTTTCCCTGCCACTTTGACACCCTTCAACGCACAAATCCACCCTGTTCCATGAGGATCGTTGACCGCTCCTCTAAGAGCTTCCTGGACAATTTGAAGGGTTTTCTCTGAAACATTGGCTCTTCCCAGTTCCACGGGTGGATACTCTTTTAATTTCTTCCCATAGATATTTTCTATCCTTTCCACTACCTGAGGCAGATAGAGTTTCCCTCCATTGGCAACGCCTGAAATGAGCATCAAAAGTTGCAGAGGGGTCGCATTCAGATATCCCTGACCTACAGAAAAGGAAAGGGTCTCGCCGCTATACCATGGAACTCCAAAGCGTTTCTTTTTCCAAGAACTGGAAGGAACCGTCCCCGGTTTTTCGTGGGGGAGAGAGATTCCTGTCACCCTCCCTAAACCCAATTCATTAGCATAATGAGCAATGAGATCCACCCCTACTTTCAATCCTGCTTGATAGAAGTAGATGTCACAGGATTCAACGATGGCCCGATGGAGGCTGATCGCTCCATGGCCGCCTTCCTTCCAGCACCGAAAATCTCGATTCCCGTAAGGGAAGGCCCCTGTGCAGGTGAACTGTGTATTGGGAGTAATAATTCCTGATTCCAGACCTGCAATGGCGGTAATGATTTTGAAGACCGACCCAGCAGGGTATTGCCCCTGAATGCCTTTGTTTTGAAGAGGGTGATGGGGATTCTCCACGAGAGATTTCCATTCCTCTGGCAAAATGTTTCTTGCAAAGATGTCAGGTTCGAAAGAAGGCTTGCTCACCATGGCTAAGATGCGCCCCGTTTTCGGATCCATGGCAATGAGAGCTCCGTTCTTATCTTGATAGGCTTCCTCAGCGGTTTTCTGGAGGTCCAGATCGATGGTGAGGAAGAGGTTGTTCCCTGGAAAGGGTTCAACTATCCCCAGGGGTCTGATCTCCCTTCCCAGGGCATCGACTTCAATCTGCCGGCCTCCATCCACTCCTCTGAGATCATTTTCCCATCGGTACTCGACTCCATATTTTCCAATCAGGGCACCCATTCGATAGGGAGTCTCTTTGTACTGTTTCAATTCATTTTCATCAACCTCTCCAAGATAACCGATGAGATGAGAAGCCAGATCTCCAAAATCATAGGCTCTCCTGGGTCTGACATCCACGATGAGTCCTGGGAGATAAACCCGATTGGTTTCGAGGAGGGCCAGTTCATTCCAATCGATATCTGATTTAATCTTCACCGGTTTGAAGGGCGCACGTCGTTTTTGGGCTTTTATTTTCTCCCCAATCTCGTCCTGAGTCATATTTAACATTTCTCCAACTTTGATAAGGACCTCTGGATTAGCTTTCAGGTCTTCAGGAACAAGATAAACTTCGAAGGAGGGACGATTATGAGCCAAAATGCGCCCCTTTCGATCTAATAGCATCCCTCGATCAGCAGGATTCTCACGGAGTCGAATGCAGTTATTTTCAGACAACCGCCGGAGTTCACTTCCTTTGATCACTTGAAGGGACCACAGGCGGATGAAGATCAAGAAAAAAGCCAGACCGACAAAGACCACAAGGTATTTATAAATTCCTTTGAAGTCTTCCATCCTCTGGGTGTTTAATTCCATCATGACCTAAACTCTCTCCTTGATTCCCTTCTCGGGCTGACGAAATAATAACGATGATCCCTTTTGAAAAAGCAAAAAGAGGGGTGGGGTGGCGAGACCCGTAAAAAATGATTGGGGAAGGAGGAAAGTGAAAAACAAGGGATAAAAGTTTCCAAGAGAGACAGGTTGGAGGGCGTTCATAAGAATTAAGATGAGAACCCCTTCTAACAACCCAAAGATGAAGGCGAAAAGGAATTGGAAAGGAAATCCCTCCAGATAAAATCTTTCTTTGAAAAATTGTGCAGCAAAAAAAACAAGGGGCCTGGAAAAGGTATAAAAGCCTAATGCGTTTCCAGAAAATAAATCCATGAGATACCCCATGAAGAATGCCAAGATTCCACCGAAGATCGGCGGGAATAAAAAGGCCAAGTAGAGAGTAAAGATGAGGAGGAAGTCCGGCCTGATCCGATGAATAGGAAAGGAGGATAACAATGTCGTCTGAAGGATGAGAAAAAGAATTCCTATTAAAAGAGGTAGAATGATCCGTTTCATTTTTTGGGTTTCTTCCCTTTCTTTACCTTTTCTTCTTTGGGTTGGGAAGATGGAAGAGGTTCCATGATGACGAAGACCTCCTCCAATTGTGTCATATCCACACTGGGCACCAATTCGGCATATTGGAAAACGCCGTGCCCCTTCTTGTCCACCTTTTTGATCTCACCCACCATCAATCCCTTTGGAAAATTTCCACCCAATCCCGAGGTAACGACGACATCCCCGACAGCCACCTCTTCCGCTCGAAGAAGGTATTTCAGTTGACATCGATTCTCTCCTTTCCCTTCAACGATGGCTTTCGCACGAGTTCTCTCGACAATGGAATCGATGGCGCTGTTGTAATCGGTGATGAGAAGAACGGTTGCATAATGGGGAGCGGTTTTAAGGATCTGGCCGATCACCCCTGCCGGTGAGATCACAGCCATTCCCTTTTTCACCCCATCCCTTTCCCCTTTATCTATGGTCACGCTCTTGAACCAAGAAGAGGGATCTTGACCAATCACTTCAGCCCCAATCATGGAGGGGGAGTTTTTCTCCCGAAAATGGAGAAGCTGCCTCAAGCGTTCATTGGCCAACTTCATCTCCTTCATCCGATGATTCTCTTCCTGAAGTTCAGCGATTTTCTGTTTGAGCATCCTGTTCTCTTTCTCAAGGTTGACCAAAAAAACATATTGTTGGAAGGTTCCCTGAACGGTCTTGATGACAAGGGTGGCAGCTTTTTGGAAAGGAGAACAGACCTCCATCAGAAGGGCATCAAAAAATTCCACCCCTTTTCTCTGTTTAGCCCTCAACGACATCAGGACCAGGGCAAACAACAAAAGGAGGATGATAAAAATGAGAAGGGTATATCTTCGGAAGAGGAAAAACCCACGTATCCTCATCAATTTCAATATTGGACCGTCACAGTATGGAGCAATTGCTCGTTGTCTAATACCATTCCTGCACCTAAAACAATGGCCGAGAGGGGATCATCGACGATCGTAATGGGAAGGCTGGTCACCTCCCGGAGCAAAACATCGAGGTTCTTCAAAAGGGCTCCCCCACCCACCAAGACAATCCCTTTATCCACAATATCTGCTGCCAATTCTGGTGGAGTGCCTTCCAGAGTAATCCGGACGGTATCAATGATGGTATTGATTGATTCAGCCAATGCCTCTCGGACTTCCTCGCTATTGATCTCAAGGGTTTTGGGAATGCCTGTCACCAAATCCCTCCCTTTGACTTCTATGGTTTGAGGATTCTCTTCGGGATAGGCGGTCCCAATATTAATCTTGATCAATTCGGCTGTTCGCTCGCCGATGAGAAGGTTGTATTTTCTTTTGACGTACTGCACGATAGCTTCATCCATTTTATCACCAGCCACCCGGATGGATTGACTGGTCACAATCCCCGACAGGGAAATCACAGCTACTTCCGTGGTCCCTCCTCCGATGTCAACAACCATATTCCCGGAGGCTTCGGTGATCGGAAGTCCAGCCCCAATGGCACCCGCCATCGGCTCTTCGATCAAATAGATCTCTCTGGCGCCAGCAGATTGGGCCGATTCCCGAACTGCACGTTTTTCTACAGGCGTAATGCCAGAGGGGACAGAGATGACCACTCGGGGCCGAAGCAAAGTTTTTCGATTGTGAGCTTTGGCGATGAAATAACGAAGCATCTCACCGGTGATTTCAAAATCGGCGATCACCCCATCCTTCATCGGTCGGATGGCGAAAATGTTGCCCGGGGTTCGACCCAACATCGCCTTGGCCTCACGACCCACAGCCAAAACGTGTTTCTCCCCTCTCGAATCCCTTTGAATGGCCACCACGGAGGGTTCAGAAGAGACGATTCCCTTCCCTTTCACATAGACGACAGTATTCGCCGTTCCCAAATCAATGGCCAAATCCATTGAAAACAAACCCCACAATGAATCAAATACCATCCCTTTCTTTCCTCCGTTTCTCGAAACCACATCATATTAACAAATACTTCAATTTGATTCAAGAAAATTCATCACTCCAGACAGGCCTGCCCACCTTAGGCAGGTTTACCTGCCGAAGGCGGGCCTACCTACCGCGGGCGGGCGTTGACCCTTTCCCATGGAATGGGTTAAATAAGAAGCATGAAGATCCTTTTGATCTCACCTGAGCGGGAGCGAAAAAAGGAAGAAGCCTTCCTTTTCAGACTGAGTTTTTTAAACCTTCCCTATATCGCAGCCGTCACACCTCCTGGTATGGAGGTGAAGATCGTGGATGAAGCCTTTGAGAAAATCAATTTTGAAGAAAAGGTGGATTTGGTGGGGATCACTGCCCAGACGCCTGTTGCCCTCCGGGCCTACCAGATCGCAGACGAGTTTAAAAAGAGAGGGATCCCTGTGGTCATGGGGGGCGTCCATGCCAGCATGCTCCCTCAGGAAGCGCTTCAACATGTCGATGCCGTGGTAGTAGGAGAAGCAGAAGAGGTCTGGCCAGATCTGATCGAGGATCTGAGAAAAGGCCAAATGAGGCGGATTTATGTGGGGAGTGAATTTGTCAATCCCTCCGACCTTCCCCTTCCCAGAAGGGAGCTTCTCAATAAAAAATTTTACTTTCCATTGAAGTTACTCGAAACCACGCGTGGGTGTCCTCATCACTGCGATTTCTGTGGTGTCTCAAAATTCTTTGGATTCCGATATCGCAACCGTCCCATCAGCGAAATTGAGCGAGAGCTCAAAACCCTCTTCCAAAAGGGGCCGGTGATGAACCCTGTTTTAAAAAAAATCCTATCCTTATTTAGCAAAGACCTCCCCTACTTTCTCAAAAGAAGACTTCTTTACATCATCGATTCCAACATCGCAGGGGATAGGCGATTTTGCCTTGAACTTTTCTCCCTTCTTAAGGAATTCGATCTTCTCTGGTATGGCCATGCCCCTGTTTCCATCGCCTTTGATCAGAAATTTTTGGAAGGATTTGCGCAAAGTGGCTGTATCGCGATCAATATCGGTTTTGAGTCCTTCTCAACAAAGAACCTGAATGCGATGGGGAAGGGATTCAACCAGCCATCCCGATATGCCGAGGCGGTCAAAAGGATTCACGATCAGGGGATTGGTATCATGGGAACCTTCATCGTAGGGCTGGATGACGATGAGCCCGGAGTCTTCCAAAAGATTATTGATTTCTGCATTGATTCGAAACTCGACTGGGCCCTCACCTTTATTATGGCCCCTTATCCTGGAACCGAATCATTTCTTCGACTGGAAAAAGAAGGAAGGATTTTTTGCAGGGATTGGGAGAAATACGATTCCCTCAACGCCGTCTATCAGCCTTCAGGGATGTCTGTGGAAAAATTAGAAAAAGGGATGAGGAGAATCTGGAAAGAGGTTTTTTCAACCTCTTCAATCTATAAGAGAATTCTCAAAAGACCTTGGATTCATCCCCTCTTCTACTTAGCGATGAATTGGGAGTTTCACAAATTAACGAGAAAATGGTAGAATGTAAAAATTGAAATCGTTGGATCAAAATTACGTCTTTGTGTCATGGCGTTCTTTGCGTCTTTGGGTCCAGGACATCATGACCCTATGACTCTATGACCCTAAGACATTTTAAGACGCCAGGGCGTTTTTATAAAAATAAACCTTTCAATTCTTTTAGGAACCCTTTTTATGAATATCCATTTTTTTAAATTCGCCTCCTTTCTTTACCTATTTGGGACGTTGGCCTATTTAGCCTATATTATCTTTCTTAAAGAGGCCCTCTCCAAATTAGCCCTGACCGTCATCTCCGTCGGTTTCGCCTCCCATACCCTGGCCCTCCTCATGAGGTATGTCGAAGCAGGCCATACTCCCGTGACCAATCTCCATGAATCCCTCTCCTTCTTTGCATGGATGATCATCGGCATACTCCTGATTGCCAATCTCAAATATAAGATTAAGGTCTTGGGTTCCTTTCTCACTCCCATTGCCCTCATCCTCATGTTCTTTGCTTTTGCTCTTCCAAAAGAAATCTTTCCCCTGGCCCCGGTTTTAAAGAGCTTCTGGCATCCTTTTCATGTGATTTTTGCCTTTTTGGGCAATGCCATCTTCACCTTAACCTTCTGTTGCGGAGTGATGTATTTAATCCAGGAACATCAACTCAAATCGAAAAAGATGGGGGCTATCACAAAAAGGCTTCCTCCTTTGAATCTCCTGGACGATCTGAGCTATCAGTCCCTCAAGTTCGGATTTCCACTATTGACCCTGGGGATCATCACAGGTGCTGTTTGGGCAGAATATGCCTGGGGACGATATTGGAATTGGGATCCCAAAGAAACATGGTCTTTGATCACTTGGCTTCTCTATGCGGCACTACTTCACCAGCGTCTGACCGTAGGGTGGAGGGGACGGAAGGCAGCCATTATGGCCATTGTAGGATTCCTGGCTTCCCTATTCACCTTTTTAGGTGTGAACCTTATTCTGCCAGGGCTTCATACCTATTCGAACTGGTAAAGTTGATGAAAATGGTATTTAGGTAATGGTTAGAAAGCCTGTTGGGTCTAATTGTTTATGGGTTAGGGTTAAAAGATTTAAAGACCAATGACATAACCTATAGACAACACCGGCATCTTTACCCTAACCCTTATACAAAAACTTTTATTTTTTCTGTACAAATGGAACTCCTTGTCGTTGGATTAAATCATAAGACAGCACCCATTGAAATTCGGGAACGCCTATCTTTCCCAGAGGATGGAATAGAGCGAGCCCTCAGCCGAGTCAAATCCTTTCCTTCATTAAAAGAGAATATGATCCTTTCCACTTGTAATCGGGTGGAGATTTGTGCGGCCGCCCGGGAAACGGAAAAAGCGATTCACGATCTCAAGGAATTTTTCTCCCAATATCATGGAATCTCTTTGAAGGAATTCGAAAAAAGTCTCTATTATCATGTTGGAGAAGAGGCGGTGAGGCATATCTTTCGAGTTGCCTCCAGTCTCGATTCGATGGTTGTGGGGGAACCTCAAATCCTAGGCCAGATCAAATCAGCATACAACATGGCCGTTGAATCAAAAACCTCTGGCCTTATCCTCCATCGACTCCTGCATCGGGCCTTCCATGTGGCCAAAAGGGTGAGAACGGAGACGAAGATTGGCAATAGCGCTGTTTCGGTCAGTTTCGTTGCAGTGGAGTTGGCTAAAAAAATCTTTGGAACACTTGAAAAAAGAAGCGTTTTGCTGATCGGTGCTGGAGAGATGAGTGAACTAGCTGCCCGACATCTCGTCTCAGGAGGGATCGAGAAGGTCCTGTTAACGAACCGGACCTATGAAAGGGCTGTTGAATTAGCTCAAGAATTTAGAGGTGAACCCATCCCTTTTGAAGAGATGAACCAAGGGTTGAAAAAGGTGGACATTGTGATCAGTGCTACCGATTCGTCCCAATATCTCATCGAGCATGATCAAGTCGCAAAAGTGATGAAGGATCGAAAACAGAAGCCCATCTTCTTTATTGACATCGCTGACCCTCGAGACATCGAACCCAAAGTCGGGAATATCGAGAATGTCTACCTCTACAATATTGATGACCTACAAAAAGTAGCCAATGAGAACATCCAGGACCGAGAAAAGGAGGCTAGAAAAGCAGAGGCCATCGTGCAGGATGAGGTGGTCAAATTCGTCAATTGGTATCATTCCATTGAGGTGACACCTACGATTATTGCCTTGAGGGAAAAATTTGAAGCGATCCGGAACAGGGAGTTGGGGAAAATCCTTTCCCTCTACCCAAACCTCACCGAAAAAGAAAAACAATCCCTGGAGGCCATGACCTCCGCCATCATCAACAAGATTCTCCACGGACCACTCACCCTTCTGAAAAAGACGGATGAAGAGGCCATGGCCGATCTCTACCTCGATGCCCTCAGGACCCTCTTTCAACTTTCTGAAAAATCTTTAGAAGAAACCGATATGGAGAGAGAAAAGTAGGATTGAGATGCCTGAATTTAGACAGAACATGGTTTCAAAAGAGTGGGTGATCATTGCAACGGAGAGAGCAAAAAGGCCTGATAACTTCATTCAGAAAAAAGGAGAGAGGAACCCTCTTCCCCCTCGCAAGGAGGATTGCCCTTTTTGCCCGGGGAATGAATCCATGACGCCTCCTTCACTCTTCTCCATTGAAAAAGATGGGGTTTGGTTCTTGCGGGTCGTCCCAAATAAATTCGCAGCCCTTCAGAGTCACTTGACGACAGAGCGAAAACGAGAGGGCCGATTCCTTAAGGCGGATGGTTTTGGAATAGCAGAGGTGATCATCGAAACTCCTTTTCATAATCGGTCGATTGCGACCATGGATTTGGAGGAGGTAAAAAATACAGTCATTGCTTATAGAGAAAGATATGTAGCTCTTTCAAAAATGGAACAACTTGACCTTATCACCATTTTCAGAAATTATGGTGAGAAGGCAGGGACCTCTCTCGAACATCCACACTCCCAGGTCATTGCGACACCAATTGTCCCTCCACACGTTAGAGATCCGCTCTACAAATCCCAGCTTGCTTGCGATACATATGGAGATTGTATTTATTGTGGAATGATGGAGGAGGAGAAACGTCAACAGGTGCGGGTGGTGAAAGAAACAGAATACTTTCTCGTCATCTGCCCTTTTGCCTCGCGCTCACCTTTTGAAACCCGAATCTATCCAAAGATTCATCGGTCCTCTTTTGTCACGATATCGAATCAGGAACTGACAGATTTTGCCTCAGTGCTTCAAGATACGCTAAAGAGGCTCTATGTGGGGCTAAATGATCCTGACTACAATTATATCATCCGCTCCGCTCCCATTGAGGACAGGGAGGTCAAATACCATCACTGGTATGTTGTCGTCGTTCCCAAATTGACAACGCCTGCCGGTTTTGAGATTGGAACAGGTATCTACATCAACACCACTCTCCCCGAACAGTGTGCTGAATTCCTGAGAGGGGTCAAAATATAATGCTCTCACAAGAACTTAGAATCGGCACCCGTGGAAGTCAACTCGCTCTTTTCCAGGCCAATTGGGTGAAGGATCAACTGGTCCAGACTCATCCTGATCTCAAAGTCACGCTCATCAAAATCAAAACCACAGGAGATAAAATTCAGGATGCCCCGTTAGCGAAGATCGGAGGGAAAGGTCTTTTCGTCAAAGAAATTGAGGAAGCACTTCTACAAAAAAAGATCGACCTCGCCGTTCATAGCATCAAAGATGTCCCCACTGAATTCCCAAAAGGTCTACATCTCCCTGTGATCACAAAAAGGGAGGACCCCCGGGATGTCTTCATCTCAAAGGATGGAAGGACATTAAAAGATCTTCCTCCAGGGGCAAGGATTGGCACAAGCAGTTTGAGGCGCCAAGCCCAATTGCTTCATTTCAGAAGTGACCTTGAACTCATTCCGTTGAGGGGAAATTTAGATACGCGACTCAAGAAGTTAAAAACGTTGAACTTAGATGCAATTGTCCTGGCTCTCGCGGGGGTAAAAAGATTGGGCCTTGAAGAGAGAATCACAGAGATTATTCCCACAGACATTTCTCTCCCTGCGATCGGACAAGGGGCATTGGGAATCGAGACAAGAATGGATGACAAGAAAGTGGAAGGCCAAATCCGATTTCTCAACGATCGAGACTCATCCATCGCCGTTACAGCGGAGAGAGCCTTCCTTAAGAAATTGGAAGGAGGTTGTCAAGTCCCTATTGCGGCTTATGCCCGAACATTCGGGGCCACTCTTCAAATTGATGGATTGGTGGGAACGATAGACGGGAGGAGGCTTATCAGACATCATGTGGAGGGGCCTATCGAGAAAGCAGGGTCGCTCGGGATCGAACTGGCTGAGATCCTCTTGGGCAAAGGAGCAAAAGAGATTCTTGATGAGGTCTACCAGAGATCAGGCCCTACCATTCGGATATAACGCATTGCAAATTGAAAATTACAAATTTCAAAGCATAAATTTAAGGATTAAACAATTTTTCATTTTCCACTTCTCATTTTTCATTTTGCATTGAAATCGATTTCTTTATGGATAAAGTTCCCCTTGTTGGAAAGAAAATTCTGATCACCAGAACCCGTGAGCAGTCGGGTGATTTTGTAACCCAGCTTAAAAAACTGGGGGCAGAGGTGATTAAATTTCCCACAATTGAGATCGCCCCTCCCCTCCGTTGGAAGGAACTGGATCAAGCCATCGATCAATTGGAACTCTATGACTGGATCATCTTTACCAGTGCTAACGGAGTTAACTTCTTCTGGCAAAGGTTGAGAGAGGAAGGGGAGCATCATCGTCTCCCCTCTTCTCTTAAAGTATGTGCCATTGGACCTGCTACAGCTCGCCAGTTAAAGGGAAAGAAAATTTCTGTCGACTACATGCCGAAAGAGTTTATCGCTGAGGCTATCCTCAAGGGATTTGGAAAGATGGAAATCAGAGGAAAACACATCCTTTTGGCTCGGGCAAAAAAGGCGCGGGATATCCTGCCAAAAGGTTTGAGAAAAATGGGGGCAGTGGTTGATGTGGTGGAGGTTTATCGGACGGTCAGGCCGAAAGGTGGATCGAAGAAATTGAAGAAACTCCTGGCAGAAAGAAAAATCGATGTGATCACCTTCACCTCTTCTTCGACAGTCAATCATTTTGGTGAACTCCTTAGAAAAGAAAATTTAAAAAGACTCCTGAAAGGCATCGCCATCGCTTGTATCGGACCGGTGACTGCCAGGACGGCAAAGGAATGGGGGATGAAAGTCCAGATTCAGCCAAAACAATATACCATCCCTGGTCTGACCCAGGCCATTGCTGAGTATTTTAAAAGATAAAATCCATCTCTAAAGGCCACCCATGACCCGACCTCCAATGGAAGTCATTATTTATGACTTAGGCAATGTTATTCTTCCTTTCAACCATTACCGGATTGCAGAAAAACTCTCTCGTTTTTCTCAAAGAAAAGAATTTCAAGATCCCCCCAAAATTTTTTCCTATCTCTTCGATTTTGAAAAGGGAGCGGTCAATGGTTATGAAGTGGGAAAGGTATCCTCTTTGGAATTCTTCCAATCATTAAAAGAATTTCTTCAACTCTCCCTTTCCTTCGAGGAATTCGTTCCCATCTGGGATGATATCTTTCTTGAAAATCAGGAGGTCTCTCAGATCATCCTCTCCCAGAAAGGGAGATGGAAACTTGGCCTTCTTTCCAATACAAATCCCCTCCACTTCGATTACATCCTTTCAAAATTTCCAATTGTTCGGGTATTTGACCAATGGATTCTATCCCACGAGGTGGGTTTTAAAAAACCTGCTGTCGGGATCTATCAAAAGGCAATCGAGTGGGCTTCGGTTGAACCCCAAAAGATCATTTTTATCGATGATATGGAAAAACATGTCGAAGTAGCAGTTTCCTTAGGCATGCAGGGCATTCATTTTATTTCAGCCAAACAATTGAAAGAAGAATTATATATAAAACTAAATTCCAAATGAGTACCCATTTACCTTTTGACCTCCTTTCAACAACTTAACCACCAAAGAGAATTTGATCAATTTAATCATAGGTTGAAATGTCAACATGGTTTCAACCAGAAAGTGACAATTTTTATTATTTCTAAAAAGCGAAATTTTGTAGATGAAGACTTCTTCCTGAAAGAGTGATTTCTGAGTTTTGTCTTTCTATACGCTCTTTCAGACGGTAATCGATAATTCTTGTTGAAGTTTTTATTCAAAATTAGTAGACTCCTATCAAATATAAGTTTTTACCAACCTCCCTCCTAACTTTTGGGGAATTCCATGACTACCCAAGAAGTAAAACGCAAACTCACTGCCATCCTTAGTGCGGATGTGAAAGGGTATAGCCGCCTCATCGCAAAAGATGAGGTTGGAACTCTCCAAACTCTCAACGCCCACAAAGAGGCGATAGCGAACCTTATCAGGGATCACCATGGGCGGGTAGTCGATGCCCCAGGAGATAACCTTCTGGCGGAATTTGCCAGTGTGGTGGATGCAGTGGAGTGTGGTGTAGAGATTCAAAGAGAGCTCAGAGCCCGAAATGACAAAGTGTCTGTACACCGCAAGATGGAGTTTCGCATTGGGATCAACCTTGGGGATGTGGTCGAGGAGGAAAACAAGATCTTTGGAGATGGGGTTAATATTGCAGCACGAATAGGGAATTTGGCTGATGGAGGAGGCCTCTGTATCTCTGGAATTGTCTATGACCAGGTCAGGAACAAGATCCCCTTAAAATATGAGTACCTTGGGAAGCAAAAGGTTAAGAACATTGTTGGAGCGGTTAAGGTATATCGGGTGATCATCGAGCCTGAGGCATTGGGTTCGGTAGTGAGCCGATGGAAACGGGCTGGGGTGAATTATTGGAAGCGGGTCCATCCGGCTTTTAAGATACTCGTGGCATTGGTGGCCGCTGGGAATGCCCTCTGGCAAATATATCCACGCTTTATTAGCCCACCTGCAGGGGTTACCCCCAAAGATAAAATCGTAGAGGTTGCCTCTAAAGAGAAGATGGCCTTCCCTTTGCCCGACGTACCTTCTATTGCTGTGTTGCCCTTTGTCAATATGAGTAAAGACCCGGATCAGGAATTCCTCTGCGACGGGATGACCGAGGCAATCATCACTGCCCTTTCCAGGGTACCCAGGCTCGTTGTGATTGCCCGAAATTCGACCTTCACTTACAAGGGAAAGCCGGTGAAGGTCAAGCAGGTAAGCGAAGAGTTGGGTGTCCGGTATGTGCTGGAGGGGAGCTTTCAGAGGTCTGGCGACCGTGTTCGGATCACAGCACAGTTGATTGATGCACTCGCGGGTGATCACCTTTGGGCAGATAGTTTCGATCGTGATCTGAAGGACATATTTGCCTTGCAAGATGAAATCACCATAAAGATCTTGGCCTCCATTCGAGTGAAGTTGACAGAGGAGGGACTAATTGGAAGGACTGAAAAATATTTCAAAGGGAAGCAAGGTCTCGATTGTTATTTGAAGTTATTGGAAGCTTATAATTACAACATGCGTTGGAATATCGATGATACCAACTTGGCCCGGCGGATGGCAGGAGAGGCTATTGCGATGTGCCCAGAGAATCCAATGGGTTATATTCAACTCGGTTCAGTCTACTTTCATGATTATATGCTGGGCAACACGAAGTCTCCTCAGGAGACTCTTGAGAAAGCTATAGAAATGGTTCAAAAAGGGCTTGTCATGGATGATTCCATAGCCATTGGCCACGGCATACTGTGCGTGCTCTATATGCAAAAAAGGGAGTATAATAAGGGGATTGTTGAGGGGGAACGGGCCCTAGCCCTCGACCCCGGTGGGCCGAATGCCCTTTTAAATTATGCCGTCATTCTAAGGCGCGTAGGCAGACCAGAGGAAGCCCTTCCGCTAAACCAAAAAGCAATCCGGCTCAACCCCTTAGGTTCAACAACTGGATATCGCGAACTCGGCGATACCCTGCGGGATACGGGGCGGTTTGCCGAGGCAGTTTCGGCGTATAAGAAAGCAATTCAGCTTGAGGCTAATAATATTATGGCCCATGTTGGCCTGGCAGCTACATATAGTATGATGGGCCTTGAGAAGGAGGCCCGCGCTGAAGCTGCCGAAGTCCTCAGGATAAATCCAAAGTTCTCAGTGGAGTACCTTGCAAAAATACTTGCATATAAGGATCAATCACAAAACGATAAAATTGTTGACGCCTTGCGCAAGGCTGGGCTGAAGTGAGTGCAAGCGACTTGTAAAAATTCCCTCTTCATTTAATCATGCACATTTCTAACCGTAATCGTCGACCCACAGCATCATCTCAGACTGTAGACTTGTAGTCAACTATTTGTTAACCACCTCCGGACGAAAATGAGATTTATTTGAAAGCATAGCAAAAATAACTCTTATCAGTTTATGAGCAGTAGCGAGAAGGGCTTTCTTAAAAGGGAGCCCTTCCTT
>Ga0208039_1000333_pt1 | contig 36801 bp, 25 predicted proteins | sample June2015DPH_20_1_2_FD_184722 | JGI IMG/M metagenome (GOLD analysis project Ga0208039, IMG submission 184722) | Peatland microbial communities from SPRUCE experiment site at the Marcell Experimental Forest, Minnesota, USA - June2015DPH_20_150... | ecosystem: Environmental > Terrestrial > Soil >... | reverse complement strand
CCAAACCTGACATCTTCAATACGGATCAAGGGGTTCAATTCACCAGTGTGGAGTTTACCGGGTGCCTTCAAGGGGCAGAGATTCGGATCAGTATGGATGGCCGTGGCCGGGTTTACGATAACATCTTCGTAGAACGGCTCTGGCGAACGGTCAAATATGAAGAGGTTTATCTCAACCATTATTCGATGGTCTCTGAGGTTCGACAAGGGCTATCAAGGTATTTTTCGTTCTATAATCGGGAGAGGTTGCATACCTCGCTAAGGAACCGAACCCCTTATGAGGTCTATTTCAAGCAGCCGATCTCCCTAAACCTAGGGCAGGCTTGTCAGACTATGCACCAAATACACCCCACTTTTTTGTCTTGACAATGGGGAGGGGGTCACTGACATACTAAGAGCATTACATTTTGCTCACCACCGATTCAGCCTCAAATTTGATAATCCTCGACAGCATTCGCTGGTCCATAACGGGGTTTTCTGATAACAAAATATGGGTAGTTCGCCAGTTACTTAGTGCAGAAAGCGTTACTTTCTCCCCTTCTTCCCTTCCAGTATTGGTATCATTTCACCCAATTGACTCACAATACCGTGGCTACAACAAATAGAGGCGGCATACAAGATATGTATGATCTCCTTGGGTTTCCAGCCAGCTGTCAAACAACCCTGGGTATGAACCTTTACGCCATCTGTATTCTTGACAACAGCACAGCAACCAAGCCATAGCGCCTCCAAATACTTATAAGGGAGAACGCCAGAATCATAATAGGAACCGGTTTCCAGCGCAAACCCTTTAGCTAACTCCGGGACCTCTTTGGATAGATAATCAAGTCCAATCTTATTGATGATTTCCGCGCCATAATCGTCCCTGAACTTCTGGATGATTTTTTTCCATTTTCCATCTTCTTTACGCTGTTTGCCAATTTTATTTTTTCGCATTTTCTGCCTCCTTTTTTTACCCCAGAAAATTCTGATGAGACAAGCCGTAGAACGGATAGCCACCGCTGCCTATACATACAGCTATCACAAAGCCCCCATTATGGACCCTATTTCTTCTCAAAAAAGAATCCCCAAACTTAGCTCCTCTTTCAAGGACATGAAGTAACAAGCGGCTCAATCTCAGGCGTATCGTGCGTGTCAACTTCCAGTACATAAACCTTTCTTGAGATTATACTATTTTTAGTTGAAACTTTAAGTGTGGCTCCCTCCGTGGAATAATCCACGGAATCCGAATACTTTTTAAGAAAGGAGCCACGATGAAATTAAAGCCCTCCACATATCCATCACGGCCAACCGGATCTCCTTCGCCTTCTTGGCTCCAAGCCATTAATAAAACCGATCCAAACTCTCTTCGGACAGGTCATCCCCCCGTACCGGGTCACTCACCACAATCCGATACCGATGCCCCTTCCGCAACGACACCTCGTCGATCCCGATCGCTCCAGGAGCAGCCACAGGCGTGCGCCGAAGCAGCTCCTCCATGTACTCTTTGCACGGCTTTCTGGCAATGATCGTTCCTATATCAACGGACAAAAGTATACCCTCGTTTCGAACAAGGAGAACCTGACCTTGGATGGACGGAAGCCCTTAAAGAAGCTGTTGAAGGAATCCTTTGGTGAGCTCTGGAGTTATCAGACGGAGGGATGGGCTCGTCGGTTTTTTGATCACTGGAAAGATTCATTGAAGTGGCAACGGTTAAAGCCTTACAGAAGTCTGCCGAGATAATCGAAAGACATTGGGATGGGGTTGCAGCACATAGCAGACCCGAGAACAAAGTCTCATTAGGTTTTGTGGAGGGTCTGAATAATAAGATTCGTGTCATCCAGAAAAGGGGGCTCCAATCACCTTAACTTAATCGTCAAATCTACCCTACCTCAGCACATGGTCGTCAAGAATTGGCAAATCTTTTTGAACCATGTCGACCCAGAGCAGAGTGGCACAGCCAGGGCAAAAAAACTCCCTAAAACAGAACCTTTCAGTTTTTGCATACCCATCCCCCAAGCTGTTTAGCGGGACCTCCCTTATTAATGTATGATTCTTGTAATTTTCTGTTATAGGACAAAACATATAATCACATTTCTTGCACCTAATCACTTCTTTCCCGTTTAAACCATCTACTACTAAGTATTCGCCAATGGTTCGTTTCATATTATCCTCCCACCTTCTTCGAAGTTTTCCTACGTGTGTTCCGGATCAAATTCCTCTCCTGGTCCGTTTTCTTCTGATCCACTTGAAGGTTTTGAAGATCGATTATTACCCCATATATCCTTTTGGCAGCTTTCAAGCTAACCCGTTTGTTAATGACGTCCTTAAGGACCAAGTCGGGCTCCCTATCTATTGGGTCTCCGTACCCGCCTCCACCACACTCATGAATGTAAAAAACATCATTGGTATGGAAATCCGTTGTGAATTGTGCACGCATTACTTTGTGAGTTCCTTTCAACTCTTTAAGGTTCCTAGGTACATTCCCTTCTCTTATCCTCTCATTGATGTCCGAACCAGAAACGACTGCATTCTGCCAAGTGGCGGCAGGATAACCGCCATAAATACCAGGACCGATGGCTGCTTCGTTGCCGAAACCGTAGCCTACCAGGTCAATTTTACCCTGACGGGCATCATGTGGCGTTATAGCCCACTCATCTGCAGTTCCGCCCCGGTACATCCCAGGTCCACCCGTATCCATACCTTCTCTACGGTACAAGTATAATATAGGGAACATAAATTCCATCCTCTCAACATTGGGCAATAAGGTCTCTGGTATCACAAACATTGCAGCAACATCAACGCCATCTGCATAACACCTAGCCCCCATTCCACCACCAAGACAATCCATTATAAGAGTTACAGCATAATCTCCGCGCTGATTAATTCCGGCAATGGTTTGACACGGTACAGAGGTACACCATTGAGCTGATGCATCCCTCCTGTAGTTATCGATACCGCTAGATAACAACATCTCCGATATAGTGATCACGGCACAATCTTGACATAGGAGATGGCCACCAATAGAACCCATAGAGCGAGGTACCGGGATTGTTGCACTAATAACGGTCCCCTCGGGAATAATAAGCTTTACGCAATTCATGAGGCCTTCATTCCACGGCATATCGTAGCCCAACAAAGTTGCTACTGCAGTAAACACACCTCCTCTTGCTGCTCCTTTGGCACAATTGATGAAAGTAGGTGCTTGCTCACTAGTTCCTGTGTAATCAAATGTTAATGAATCTCCTTCTTTGGTCATTGCTAAGGTACATCTATATATTTTATCCGTTGCGCCATCATCTTCCCAATACTCTATTGTCCGCCACGTTCCATCTGGAAGCTCTTTAAGGCGGCTTCTCAATCTTATTTCGGAATAAGCGAGCATATCAGTACGCAGTTTCCTGAAACGGTCAATTCCGAACTCTCGTATTGTCTCGTGCACCCTCCTTTTCGCCGTCGCACCAGCTGCAATTTGCGCTCTTAGATCCAGGCCTAGCATTCCCGGGTCTCTACTCATACCCAGAATGGTATACTCAAGGTCAGGTCTTATCTCTCCCTTCTCGGCAATTTTGATACCACGAATCCGGAATCCCTCGTGGTAGATTTCACGAGCATTAGGGCAAAAACCTCCTGGGTCAATACTGCCAACATCGCCCATGTGTGTCATTGTCCCACTCCACCCCACGAGCTCTTCCCTATAGAATATAGGTGTAAAGATATAGACATCGGGGTGGTGCGTTGAGCAAATATCAGTGTCATTAATCATCCATGCATCTCCATCGCAAATACCAGGATTTTTACTGAATTTGCTAATGATGTGCTTGAGACCTAATGTACCGGTAGCTCCATGGAGGGTTACACCAACGCCAGTCACGAGACAATTCCCCTCGGAATCATATAATGTGGTCATATAATCTCTTGCTTCAGTGCTGACCACAGAACCTGAAACCTTAACTATGGTCTGAGCCATCTCATAGGTGATCTGCCACATCCTGTGTGACATAATCTCGAAACTTATAGGGTCAAGTTCTAATTTAAGTGTTGTCATTTATGCCTCCTTTTGTTTAATAACAATATTGAGATATTCATCTATTATACCCATCTGATCATCTCCAATAAGAATGGTTGTGAATGGAGTCTCAATAATTGCTAGCCCAGAGATGGTATTGCCGGCTTCCAGTCTCTGAAAGTCATAAATTGTTGCTTTGGCAAATTCTCGGTACTTTGGCAGGAAGCACATTCTTTCCCCTTTCAGAGCAGCCCTTGGGTCAGGCGATTTCATCTTGTGTTTAACGAAACTTGGCCTCGAAATCTTTCCTATAGCTTCGACAACAAAAGTCTCCAGATGGATCCCCGCTTCTCTATAAGCTGATCCCTTCCCGTACACGTCTTCATATGACTTTTCAAATGCGGCGTAAACTTGCTCCATGTCCTCGGCCTTTATTATGCCCCCCATAATAGGAACTCGTAGCTCATTCATCTGACGCACATACCTCATATCGGCGTACCTTCTAAGGATCATATTTTCATCCCTAAATCCATCTGCTTTCAGATCATCGATCCCCTTTTTTCCAAGTCTTTCAAAGTTAGCATTAAACCTATCAAGATTAAAGGGCATCACCATTGGGTCACTGAACTGGTATTCATGTACGACGTCTGAAGTCAAAGCCCCGAGAGCTGAGTACGCCGCAGAACAGTATGGAATAATTATTGATTGTGCCTGTTTCCCATAAGCTATTGAGTGTAATGGACCTGCTCCCCCGTAAACAAACATAACAAAGGCTGACGGATCATAACCTCTAGCCACAGTAACATTCCGAACTAAATCTAGCATATGTGCGTTTGCTATATCCCAGATTGCTGCGGCCGCTTCCTCCACACTCAATCCTAAAGGACGAGCAATCTGCTTTTCAATCCCATCCCGAGCTCTCTCTTTGCTGAGCTTTAGTTTACCCCCAAGGAAGTAATCAGGATTTAAGAAACCCAAGGTAAGATCGGCATCCGTTACTGTGGGCCTTGTGCCCCTTTTATCATAGCACATGGGACCAGGGATAGCTCCTGCAGAATCCGGACCTACCCTAATTAGGCCTGTTTCAGCCTCCACTAAAGCTATACTTCCACCCCCTGCACCTATTGATTTTACCTCCACCATTGGGCTTAGAACCACGTATTGGCTAATTGATGGTTCCTTAGCTCGCATAATTGTTCCAGAAGCTATCACGCCAACATCAAAACTTGTACCACCTACGTCTGTAGTAATAATATTTTTGAAGCCCAAAATATCTGCCAGGAATTTGCTTCCCACTATACCGGCAGCTGGACCAGAGCATAGCATGCCCAACGGGTTCTCGCGGGCTGGACCCGGTTGCAAGCACCCTCCATAGCTCTGCATAAGTAACAATGGAAATCTATAACCTTTCTCCTCAAGTTGAGTGCCCAATTTTTGGATATAATGGGTGCAGGCAGGGCCAACGTAACAGTTGATCGCGGCAGTAGCGGTCCGTTCGTAGTCGCCTATCCTTGGAGCCAATTCATGCGAAAGCGTTATGTAGAGGTTGGGGTACCGTTTCTTAATTATTTCTCCAACTTGTTTTTCATGAATAGGATTTAAGAACGACCATAAGAATGATACGGCAATCGCCTCTACACCTTGGTCGACCAAATCCTTGATAGCTTGTTCTGCATTTTCACGATTGAGCGGGCATAATACCTCCCCCTTGTAGTCGACTCGCTCTTTAATACCTCTTATCAAAGTCTTTGGAACAATTGGCTCCGGCTTACTTGTAGCAACCATATGTTTAATAGCCTGCTCGCCAAGTCCAACTACTCTACCTATCGCCCGCATTATGATAATGGTATCTTCAAACCCTTCCGTTGTAATTAATCCTGTCTTAACTCCAGAGCGGGTCAATACTGTATTCGTGGCTGTAGTAGAACTAGCTATGAATAAGCTTGTCTGCTTCAATATATCCTCCAGTGACTTACCTATAGATTGAGCTACGACTTCCACTGAATTCAAAATGCCCATTTCAAGATTAGGGGGCGTTGATGGAGATTTACCAACCCAAACTTCCCCCTTTTCATTCATCACAACGCAGTCAGTGAAAGTGCCCCCAGTATCCGTCCCTATGAAATAGGTCATTTCTCCCCTCCTTTAGATTTCTTTTTCATGCTACTGACTTGACATTTGCATTACGTGAAAGTCGGCCGAACGCCACGCCCTCTAAGCAGGGATGAAAGTCGACAACATAAAATGTTATAACCTTAACCATGAAGCGACACCTTGTGGACATTAAGGTTCGCCAAGCTTGCCATTCTCTTGGGGATTCCGCCTTCGAATAGTTTAACGCGAAGATTTAGGGTGTGATAACACATTTCGTAGGATAGATATCCTTAAAGTATCCCCCTGCCGTTTGGACTCCCTTTTCTGCCTCATCCAGAGTGAATGTATGACTTACTATCTTTTCAATAGGATACTTGCCTGATTCTACTATCTTGATGGCCTTGCCCATCGTGCGAGCGTCACTGGTAAATTGCCCAGCAATCCTGATGTCCCTGTGCACAATTTTATCCGTAATTAGAGGCGTAGGAACTTCACTCCCCACCACTGTTGGAAGCACTATCGTGCCCTGTGTTTTGACTAAGTCAATAGACGTAAGTGTGGCATTCGGGCTTCCTGCAACATCTACTACCACGTCTGCCATGTTACCATTCGTTATCTCTCTCACCCTCTTCACCACCTCTTCCTTCTCTACGTTGATGGTGTAATCGGCTCCCAACTCTTTGGCTAGAACAAACCTATCACTATCCCTCGTAAGCCCGGTAACAATGATAGGGCTACATCCGGATTCCTTAGCCACAATGGTTAGGGCTAACCCCTGAGATCCCACTCCCTGAATTAGCACTGCATCGCCTAGGAAGAAATCGCCTGTCATACGCCCCCAGCGAACTGCATTTGAGAGCACCGCGTTAACCAGAACTCCCGCCTTGGCTGGTGCCTTCTCCGATATCTTATGAACCATGCTTCCTGGAGCAAGATACATGTATTCAGCATAGGCTCCCCAGAGATGAGGGGGCACTGATGCTGAAATGAAGGTACCGTATGCAAGGCCACTTTCACAAAATCGGTAGTCCCCAGTTATGCATTTGCTGCAGTAGCCACACCGAATACAAGCTTCCACTATTACACGGTCGCCCTCTTTTACTTTCCATCGCTTCGATGCTTTGTCACCTATCGCGGCAATCCTCCCCAGAATTTCATGGCCAAGAATGATGGGAAAATTTGCATACTTCACCTTACCGCTATATAACCCTGGATCAGTGCCGCATATCCCCACCATCTCTACTTTGAGCAATCCGTCATCTTGGCTAATATCGGGCTTGTCAAATTCTCTTATTACTATTTCCGATTTGTTTAATAGTACAGCTGCTCGGATTTTTTGACCCATATCGCTCTCTCCCCTTTTCTATTCTTCGCTCTGCCCAACGTTTTTTCCTCACGTGAAGTCTTTGGGTTACACATCTTATGGTTCTCCGCTACGGGACTAAACTCATTTCCAAATTTAATGCAGCATCAGAGCCGTCCAAATTAGGCCGATTTCTTATGTTTACCCATTGAAATTATTAGCTTTTTGGACAAGTTATGACGATTTGTAGAATCAGGTTTCCTTTTTCTTTTCTTATGCATTCATTTTGCTGTCCAAAATAACGTGGTCAAAGGATTGCTTATACGCTCTCTAGACCATCAAAGACAAGGTATTCAGGGGCATTATTCGGTTATCCTGGGTTCCATCTTCATTAGCTGTCCAAAATAGAGGGTTTTTAAGAACCCAATTTGGACAAGAGTGCAGCATATAACCCCTTGTCCGGTCAGTTCTCTTCGCAATTTCAAAATATCCACCTACAGGCTTTTCTTCTTGTCTAAGGTCTTCAGCCCGGTTCTGTCCTCTTGCTGGAGCCAGCCTTTCCCCTTTTTGCAGCCTCTTTCGCTTTATCTCTTGGCGCATCTCGTCATTCTTTTCAGAGTCCACATCAGGGTTTCAAGATAAATCTTGAACGCGGTTTGTCGGTCGACTGCCTCATTTTTTCACATCCTCAGCTCCATTAAGCTACTGTAGTGTTACAATAATATCTTTACAATATGCCAAATGTATGCTACAGTTGACTTCATGTGGAAGCCAGCCGAAAGATTGCAGATGACGAACGAGCAGCGCGCGACGTTGGAAGCCTGGGTTCGGGCAAAGACCAGCCCCCAAAGGACTGTGCTGCGTGCGCGCATTTGCCTGTTGGCAGCCCAGGGTCTGCCCAATAGGGTCATTGCCAATACACTGAAGACCAGTCGTCCGACGGTCGTGCAGTGGCGACAGCGGTTCGAGGAACGAGGTTCCGATGGACTGGCGGAAGATGCGCCCCACGGGCTCAGTTCGCGCGCCCTTCCCGCCGAAAAGGTCAAGGCGATCGTTGAGGCGACCCTGCACACGATGCCCAAGGATGCGACTCACTGGTCCACGCGGACAATGGCCAAGGCCACGGGAGTCAGCAACGCCACAATATCCCGGATTTGGGACGCGCACGGATTGCAGCCGCACCGCGTGGAAGGATTCAAGCTCTCGAAGGACAAGCGCTTTGTCGAGAAGTTGACGGACGTGGTGGGGATGTACCTAAACCCGCCGGACAAGGCAGTGGTGCTGTGCGTGGACGAGAAGTCGCAGGTGCAGGCGCTGGATAGGACGCAGCCTGGGTTGCCGATGAAAAAAGGACGCTGCGGGACGATGACCCACGACTACAAGCGTAACGGAACCACCTGTCTGTTCGCGGCGTTGAACGTGCTGGAAGGCAAGGTCATCGGCACCTGTTTTCCGAGACACCGGAACGTAGAGTTCCGGCATTTCCTTCGGCAGATCGACCGAGAAACCCCCAAGGGGCTGGCTATCCATATGATTCTCGACAACTACGGAACGCACAAACATCCCAAGGTCAAAGCTTGGTTGGAAAAGCATCCCCGCTTCCATCTTCACTTTACGCCGACAAGTTCGTCTTGGCTGAACTTGGTGGAGAGATGGTTTGGAGAGATCACACGCAAGCGTATCCGTCGAGGCGTCTTCCGCAGCGTGCCGGACTTGGTGGCCGCCATCAAGGAGTATATTCGGCTGAACAACGAAAATCCCAAGCCTTTTGTCTGGACCAAAAACGTCGATTCGATCTTGGAGAAGGTGTCTCATTGTAAAGCCGTTATTGTAACATTACACTACGTTAGTGGTCTACCTCATAAAGTGTGTCACGTATACGCATGGACCCGCTGACGGATTCCCTGTTCCACCCCAAGGCAAAGCTTCTTCAGTTAGTAAACATAGTAAGGACAGCGGGATATTGCTAGTCCATATTACTTAATACAGTCACTGGCGAGCTTGAGTTTTTCGTCCACCCGGCGTATCTTCAACCTTTTCTTTTAACCCTACTTCCATTGCGGCCCGGACAGATCGAGAGACATACCCATGATTATGTGCGGGGCACCACCCTTATTTGCCGCCTTACATATCACCCCATGAGACGTCACTGGCCACTGTCAATCAAGTGCTCCCGTCCAAGAGTTTCTCTATTTCTTGCAACGATTGGATCAAGGTACTTAACCCAATCTCGTGACTCTCCTCAAAGTAGAGGGATTTTCTTTCCTTGGTCCCTCTTTCACATACAATCCCACGCCCTGGGGACAAAGCGAAAGGGGTCCCAAAATCCCTCGCCTGCCAACTCTAACCCTTAAATTTCTCCCGTCGGATGGAAGATTTCTTCCGAGACTGTCGAAAAAACCCTCTATAGGGTTTTTCGACAGTCTCTCTTGGACCCACGCGTTCAAGCACGGGCCCCTTTTTCCCCATCAGGCAACCTATTTTTCGCTCGGGTAGATTTTTTTCAAGTATTCCCACGAAAACATTTCCGGGGTCAAGTTAGTATTCCCAGTAGATCCAAAGACATAGCAATTTGAACTGTGCATCCTTTGGACGTCCAAAATTGCCATATCAGCCGGGAAATAGCCCATCTTGGAGTCGTATGTTGAGTGATTGTGCCAAACCCTCCAAAGTTTACCTTTTTGATCGAAATACTCCCCATATGGAATAAACCAGGTTTCGGGGTCTATCCAGAGGATTTTCTTACTGTAAATGTGGTTTGGGTCCTTGGGGATACACTCGATGACGTAAGCATTGACACGATTGTAATTGTCGTTGGGTGCAGCCAGATGAAAGCCAGCCGCCCACTCGCATTTTGCTTTACATAGCGTGGGAACGAGCGTTTCTCTTCTTCCAATAAGTTTCCAATTGTATTGCATTACTTTGCCCGCGAAATTCTGAAAATCATCCCAGCACATATCAAATCCCAGTCCGATCGCATCATAACGTTGGGCAGTGGACATACGTCGGGTGCGTCTCATGGAGGGTATATACATCCACTGGTCGTCTGGCTTTAATTGGGCTAAATACCGATGGTACAGTGGAATTAGTCCCCTCATGTCATAAGGGTCTGAATAGCCAAAGGAATCGAACAATTCCAGCCCCTCGCTATTCGGATAAATCGGCTTGGGATCAGTCTCAGTTCTCCCCGCAAAGTATATCCTCCGCCAAGCCCCCTTGATCCAGTGCTGCACTTTATGGTTCTTGTCTGTGATAACTCCTACATAAGGGTGCTGCCAATCATCGCCATGGTATCTTTTCTCAGCGTTCCAGATCACCTCCCAACCGGTCTTCGGGTCTTTAAAAGGGGTACCTGCCTCCCAGTTTAATAACGCACCATCTTCCCTAACCTTGCACTTACCGGTTGAAAAATTTTTTTCTGTCGCTGCCGCAAATCCAGGGGGTGGCTCGAATTTTATCGGTTCCGTTTCATTCATGTAAAAAGGCCCCCATTTATCCGGGGTTGTTAACCACTCAATCATGATATCTGGTACCATCCCTTTTATTTCATTCGCGTTAGTTTTGTCATATCTTTTAACGATTTTAGCGTTTTCGTATTTTGGATTGACTCCGGCCTTTGGTAGCTCGTAGGGCCAAGGGGCATGCCAACCGATCTTTTCCTCAGCTGCCACAGCTCGCTTTACGATATAGGGTACACCCGGTCCTAGGAGGGCCATACCCGCCGCCGCACCTTTCAAAAAGGTCCTCCTTGATACCTTCTTGCTCAGTTTCTCTTCCATTGTCGTTCCTCCTTTCTAATCTATCCCTTTGTTAAATTTAATGCTCCATCTCTCTCAGAATTTATACCTTACCCTAAAGTAAACTTCACTACTTTTTCTCACCGGACCCCAGTACCCCTCCTCCTCTCCTACACCGTAGCCGAAAATAAAATTGGCCGCCAAAGACAGGTCCAAATGTTGATTGGGCGAGTATTTGATCGAAGGCTGCAAGAAGCCGTTACCCCACGTATCCCAGACGACCAGGAATTGAGGTGTGATGCGATCATGCCAATAGCTTGTATTCACAAGAAGCGATAAGATATCTTCCCTCCTATGGTTTGCCAAAACGGGATCAGTAATATTTTTATCATAGTTAAGTATATGTTTGTGATACCACTGACCACTGATAAAAAAAGAATGTGTTGGATTCAGGAAAGTAAACATTGTCGGTCTGTCAAATCCGAGCATGAAGGCAATTGTATCCTTCTTGATAATCTCATCCAAAACGGTAGACGTATAGGGCTGAGAGAGTGTAACTGCCATCTCTCCCCTGAATACTATGCTGGTGAAACGTTCGAAGTAGTTGAAAGTGCCACCAACAGTGTTTGCATAAGGCCATTGGAAATGCAACGGAAGCGGTGCGTGCGTGGGATCAAAGGTGTAAACCGCGGAGTCAGTCCGGTGATAAAAATCGAAAACGCTTAATTCCACTCCTATCACCGTTCCCTGAACTCTTCCGCCAACTTGACCGTTACTGAACCGGGGATTCTCAGGTAGTTCTTTATGCTCCTGGTGCCATACTATATCCGGAACCGAGTGTATCCCCCATACAGCTCCTGTCGGGGCAAACTCATTTGGTCTGAAATCTTCAGGTATGTAAAGCAGTTGCGCCCTTACTTGGTGTGCCGTTAGAAAGCTCGGGGTATAGGTAATGTTTACCATTCGCAGAGGGATTCGGATATCATCCCAACTCTCAAAATTATAGTGCCAGCTCAAGTCCAGTGGATTAATGATATCAGCAATGCGAATGGCGTCCGCTTCCCCCCATACCACCTGCTGCCGGCCCACTTTAAATGCGAAGTCACCCAGCTTAAAGGCTACGTGATATTCCCGTGCATCCAAATCCATTCTCATGGGGTCTCCGTTGGGAACTGCATCCTTAGTCTTAGGGCTTTGATCAAGTCCCCTACCTAAGTACCAGCTGCCATCAAAATATCCTCTAGCCATAAGAAAAAGCGTCACTTCCGGAGTAGGCTTCACGGTTGTCTCAACCTGAAGCGTATTTCTGAACGTGTGAATACTATATCTTTCATTGTCCTTAGAAAAATTATGTCCCGGAATATTAAAACCGTCCGCAAGCCCAAGGGATGTCAAATTCTCATACCACCCCGTAATATAGACTCGCCCATCGAAAAATTCAAAAGCTGCGAACGTCACGTCGGTTGCCGAAAAAATCAACAGACATGCCAAAACCGCAATCAGAACCCGCAAAATACCCTTTCTTTTCATATGGCACCTCCTCTCTCCCTCATTAGAACCTTAGAAACTCAGTCTTTCTTCTCCTATCCCTCCTACTTTGCCCTTTACCAATTACCAGATTCCACATCCCTCCTTTCTTTAGAGTAATAAGTCTTTTTTACTGCCTTTTCCTGACTCAACCGATTACATGCCGACAAATAGATAGCCTTTGAGCTTTCACTCCAAATCCTTTTGGACTCTGGTCCCTCCTCTCCTTGCCAGGTAGTACCCGGCAATCCCGTTTTTATAGCAGCGGCTGTTTTACAATAAAACTCGGTTTCACTACACGAACCAGTGCAGGCAAGAAAATCAATGTGCCGAAAAGGTGAAATATGGTCACTAAACCGAGTAATACCCCCATCTCGGCTTGAAATCTGATGGAGGAAAAGGCCCAGGAAAAGACGCTCAATGCGATTGTCAAAACCGTGATAATAATAGCCTTGCCTGTGGTTCGTATTGCAATCGAGATAGATTTGTCAAGATCCCTGTGGATTGCGTATTCTTTTTTTATCCGTTCCATAAGATAAAAACCGTAATCAACTCCTATACCAACAGCGATGGAGGCCACGGGTAAGGTATTTATGTTCAGACCAATCTTCACGATGGCCATGTAACCAAAAAGAAGATAGTTTGCTATAAATAATGGCAAGATCAGCATCCACCCTGGAGTAACCGCCTGGAAAAAAAGGGCACAAACTACACCTATGCCTAAAAACGCGAGAACCGAAAGGGTAACTTGGAACCGCGCAATCTCCTTATTAACAGATGCTCTCAACGCGATCAACCCGGCGCCCAACCTAAATTTCACCAGTTCCGAAAGAGACTTATCCTCGCTAACCCTCGCTATGTATTTCTCACCTGCGTCAATGACCCTTTCTATTGTTGTTCCCACACGGTCGACGCAAAACACCGCTATATTGCTCATTTGGTATTCATAGTCAATATACTTGTCATAGTCTCCAGGCTCAGCCCCCCCCCCTTCCAATAAGTAACAGAGCATCCCAACTTTCTCCGAAGTGGAAGGAACGACATTCCACTTGGGCATATCCTCGTAGAATTTCATATTGATGCCTCTTACAAGGTCGGCGTAGCTCAGCGTTCCGCCTACCTCAGGATATCCTGAAAGGTATCTCTGGAAATCGACCATGGCCCTAAGCACTTGCGGTTGTTTAATAACATCCGTTTTAGTGCCTTGGACCACAATCAGAAAGGGATTCATGACCCCGGGAAAATAGTCGTTGATTAACTTCTCGTCTGTATTATATCGAGAACCTGGCCACAGGAGAGGGGTACCCGGCTTTGCATCGCCGACGATCAACTTGGTGTTAAGGTAACTCGTCACGCCAAAAATGACCAAAACGACAATAAAAACTATCCAAACATTTTTGCCTCTACTCCACCCCGCCGTCTTGATCAAAACGCGATCAAACCTCCCCCCCTCATGAACATATTTTTCGCCCCGTTCCGGTCTGGCCTTCCTCCCAACCCAAGAAGAGGGCAACGCCATTACGAGCGCGGGATTTAACACCAGTACACCAAAACATATGCTCATGGCCCAAAAAAAACAGAAAAACGCGAGCTTGACCAACAACGGAATCGGAATGATGGCGATCAAAATAATCCCCACCCCGTCCGCGACGATACCGCCAACACCGGGGTATAACAGCGCCTTGACAGTCCTCTTCACCGCTTCCCTTTTCTCACGCACGATTTCCAATTCCTCAACCAAGCGCTCATTAAACTGTATGGAATGGCTCAGGGCCCGTGAGGTGATCACCATTGGTATCACAAGAATCAATGGGTCAAGATTATATCCCATTAAACCAGCAAACCCAAGTCCCCAGCATCCGCAGACAAAGGCGGATATTATGGGCAGTCCCACAAATATTAGGGACCGGGTATATATAGCTAGAAACACAATCAATCCAACGAGTGTTAATACAAATAAGGTGAATGTCTGGCTTAAATAATGATCGATATATCCGTGAATAATCGGATCTCCCGCTAAATTTATATCAATGTTCTCGTTTTCCTCTTTGGCTCTGAGCTTTTGAAATTCATTAAACAATGCCTTATAATTAATACCTTCCGTGAAAAACTCGCAGGAGACCAGGGCTGCACGGCCATCGAAGGAAACCAAACTGCCGTAAATCGCGTTATTAGAAAATATCCTACTTTTTAATTCAATGAGTTCCTCCTGTTTACTTGGGATATCAGGCCACATTATGGGCGGAACCGACATTCCCCAAGAGGTCACTTTAACATCTTTTACTTTTCGAGCCGCGATAGAATACACTTTATTTCGATCCACTCCGGGGAAAAATGTCACTTCGTCTGTAATTCGCCGTATTGTACGTAACGCTGCTTCATTAAAAATATCACCCCGTTTGGCTCTGACCTGAACCAAGACAAGGTTTGATCCGCCGAAAAGTTTGCGAAACTCCTTGTCAAGTTTGACATAAGGATGTTTTGTGGAAAGCAAGTCGTCCATGTTCGTCACAATTGGGATGCCCACGGCTTTGTATGCAAAAAAAGCGGTTGACAAAACCAGAAGAATGAGCAACCAGCGGTATTGAGTGATTATGAAGTCTGTTATCACCTCCACTAATTGCTCTGCTTTTGCTTGTACTCTTTGAGTTGTGTGTCTTGTTTTTTCCCCCATAATCCATTTCCTGCCTTTCTCTCCTTTTTCCGGTAGCTCAACCCATCACCGACTTCAAGTTTTCCCTCGCCATTCTGTTCTGCCACCCTGTTTCGCGGCTTAGCGCCATGTTTCTCCACCATTTTTGCCAACCAACACGGCCCCATTTGCCCCCGCTAAAATCAGGTTGTCGTCGCGATAAACGATATCTATCAGCCAACTGTAAATCACAGGAGTTTTCTCACTTTTCCGCCATGCCAATCCTTCGTCAAGACTGCAGAGTATAACGCCGTTCCTCCCAACAGCCCATAATTTGTTTCCTGCCTCTTTAATGCTATATAGATGGGCATGAGTATTCGTTTCGGCGCGCTGCCATGTCTTACCGCCGTCCCTCGTCAGAATGACGAGCCCATCCATGCCGCATGCCCACCCTCTCTTAGGATCTTTGAAATAAACTCCGAAAAGGCTTATTTCTCCTCCTGGACTTTTCTGATTGGCCCACGTTTTACCGCCATCGGTCGTACCGGCAATAATTCCAGCTTCTCCTACCACCCAACCAAAGGTGGAATCCACGATAGACACTCCCCAAAAAAACTTGTCTTGCTTCGGAAATTGATTAACCCATGTCTTACCGCCATCTTCAGTATAGAGAATAGTCGACCATTCCCCCACCGCCCAACCTTTATCCTTGCTCACAAACCCAACTTTGTATAAGTTTGCTTTGGTCTCAGCCACCTCCCTTTGCTGAACCGCCCAATGCCCGCCACCATCGCTAGTGTGAAGTATCAAGCCAGAATACCCGACAACCCAGCCTTCGTTGCTGTCTACAAAACAAACTGAAAACAGATCACCTTTTGTTCCAGTATCTTGCAATTTCCATGTCTTTCCGAGGTCCGACGAATGGAAAACTGAACCGTGGATGCCAACGGCCCAGATGTTGTTCCCCACGGAATCGATTCCGAAAATATCCGTGGCCCTCAAGACCTTAGCGACCGAATTCTTAGAATCAGAGATCTCTCCCCCTAAGGTGAAACTCTGGCCAAAGAAGACCGTTGCAAGATAACACAATACAACTATCAGGTAAGAATACCATTTCGATTGCATGCTACTCCCCTTTCTCTGCACTTTTTCAGATTGAAATCTGGTAGTACTTCCTTTTGTTATGCTTTTCGTCACGCGACCTGCGCCTCTGTCTACGATTTTCACTCCTTGTCTTTCCATTTCACTTTTTCAAGCATCAAAAAGTGAACGACCACCGCCTAGAAGGCGGTAGCTTCGTATTTTCGTCAATTACAACAAATTGACTATCATCGTGGATGAGTTCTCCTTCTTATTGCGCAATGTACTCCTCGACCATTTTATCCGTAATGGTTCCAGAGCTGACGGCCAGGTACCCTCGGGCCCAAACATGTCTACCCATAGCTCCTTGCGCAGATGTGGAAATTCCTGAAGGAGCACCCGTGAACTCGTCCCTTTCAGCCATTGCACAATTTTGCTAACCTGCTGATGGGGATGATACGATATCCACACGTGAATATCGTCGCGTGATACTTTGCCAGACAAAATCTGTATATCATGCTCCATAGCAATTTTTGGTGTATCACGTCGCGCACACGGACGACCACTGGCCCTGTAAGTATTTTCTTTCGATACTTGGATCCATCCCAGGCGAACCTTAAGACCGTGTTTCGTGGGTGCGCACCTATTCGGTACCTTTTCACGCGACCATATTACACGAAATTTCGCTTCGCCTCAACACGAGAGGTTTCCCGCCACCCCCGATGGGGGGACTAAATAACATACATATAAATATAATTTGTATAACCTTTTACAAAATCTTAACCATTTTGTCAAGTAAAAAATTTTCTTGCCAAAATGGTAGGCATGCACGATACAATTTTTTGCCTGAAATGAATCCAAAATACATGCTACTTGAATAGGCATGTATGTGAGAAGCATCTCCCCCCAGACGAATATTCTGTGGAGCCCTCCTCTTTACTAAGCGATCTTTTTCCCCGGCTGTGGCGGAGCTACGGCATAAACCTCATCCACCTTAATCGTTCCCACTGCCTTTATGTCCAGCTTTATTCTTTCCCTTATTTCTTTGGCAAATCTATTAAAGAGATCCCCGGAAGTTTGGAACTCCAAAAACGTGCCCTTGATCTGGTAGCCTGCCACAGGGCTCATCTTAAAGGCTAAAGCGACAACCTTTTTGTTAACTTCTAAATTTTTATTGGTTTTATCTCCGAAGATATCGGCGAAGGCGATCAGCTCCTCACCGATGGCTCTCAGGCTTCCCTTTGGTACAACATTGATCTCCAAAATGGTGCCTGCGGTCGCCAACACCTTAGCACTATTAGGATCGTTTATTACATCCATCACTTCTTTTGACATCTTAGCCATGTTCATATCTCCTTGGTTCCTTTTTGAGAATTTGTTCTTAGAGATGGATCACTTCCTGCAACAAATTCTTGGACCCTTAAACAATGGATCACTTTTCTTGTTTTTATCCGCTCAATGTAAATTAGATTAGATTTTAAACTGCTTCATCAACTAAAGACTCCCTCCGGATGAGTTTGTAATGAACGATGGTGACTTTAACTTTAAGTAAGTCGTAAGAAAAGTAATATTACCGTAAACTGCCGATCAAAATTGATAACTTTCTTTCGACTCCTATCCATCGGCACTTCTGAAAACCTCAAACAGGTTTTTCAATGTAAGGAGACAAACAACAGCTCTAATCGCTCCGATTAAGGTCAGCGGGATTATAATTCCCATCCCTCAAAAGACTTTTCATAAAGCTCGATCACATCCTTTATCGTCGCCTTTCGGATATTGGCAGAGGGAACAATTGCATTTGGAGGATATTCCTTTTTGGGATCAAAAGCCTCGTATAATCCTCCCATGATCATCTTGGCCATCTGAGGAATGACATTGCGATCAATCTGAGAATCTGAATACTTTCTAGGAAACCCCAGATCAACGAAGAACCTTTTTATAGCGGTAATTGCGCGGCGTGACAGGTTTTCTTCGGATTCACCTGTGCCAGGCTCCCCTAAAATTCTTGCCAAAGCGGCAAATCTTTTGTGACTGGCTGGGAGGTTGAAATCCATCACATAGGGGAGAAGTGTCCCTATTGCAATCCCATGGGGTATCTTAAACATTCCTTCCATAGGGATAGTCATGGCGTGAGTCAACCCAAGGCGGGAATTTCCGCACGCCATGTTTGCCATTGAACTTCCGATCAGACATGCCTCTTTGGCGTCTAAGTCATCACTTGTTGCAGCAGGTCTCAAGTATTGATAAATCATGCCCGCCGATTGAAGAGCCAGGGCATCCGTGATGGGAGTAGTCATGCTTGTTAGATAACCTTCGATGGCATGACTAAGAGCATCTACTCCACTTACGACGGTTTGCCAGAACGACAACCCTCTGAGAAGCATAGGGTCAAGGATGGCCACCCGGGGAAAATACATTGGGCTTCCAACGACCATCTTCGTATGAAGCTCTTCGTCTTTAAGCAGAATGAATTGGGAAACTTCCGCTCCGGAACCCGCCGTCGTAGGAATGGCAATGAGGGGAAGAGGAGGTTTCGATGCCCTGTTAACTCCTGCATAGTCTCTAATCTTTCCCCCATTCGTAGCCACAACGCCAATTCCTCTCCCTGCACAGATTGGGCTCCCTCCTCCCAAAACAATGATCCCGTCACACTTCTCCTTAAGTGCAATCTCCGCCCCCTTTCCAACGGTAGTGCCACCTGGATCCTCTTCTACCTCGTCAAAGACCACATGGGGAATTTGGCTCCGATTGAGCGATCCTAGAACCCCCTCCAGCAACCCAGCCCCTTTTACCCCTCTATCTGTAACAACAAGCGCCTTCTTTGTCCCAAGAGCCACAAACTCCTTCCCAACTTCCTGGACGCTGTTTGCCCCGTGGATTAACTTTGTTGGCAAGTAAAAAGAAAAAATATTTTGCTCTCCCGTTCTCATCTCAAATCCTCCTTTGATTCACACCATTCATCCCACGAGCCGATAGTGTGGTTAATCAGAAGTCGTTTACACAAAATGCAATGTCTAAAACTGGAGCAATCCACTTCTTCCCCTTTCTAATCGTCACTTTCATGAAGATGACGCTTTGAAAGATTTGTAACGAATTAACTATTTAGGACATTAGGTGATAATGGAAAAAAGATTACCAAACATCATGTCCATCAGGGATTATTGGAATTTTAATCCGATGTGATCCAAATGTCCTTGACGACATGTTCCAGTCCCAGTTTCCTAAGCGTTTCAGGCCATGGCTTTCCGGTTTTTCTGTCCCATCCCATAATTTTGTAATATTCTTCCAGCATCTTTTCCCAATGAGGCTGAATACTTTTCCCTGATACAGGACCATCAACAGGTGCGGACCCATATCTGGGAGAGGGCATCTCGGTCTCGGGGCCTATGCCGTGTCGAACGTTAAAGACACGGAGAAGATTGACTACTCTCATTTCCATTTCCAAAGCTTCCTCTTTGGTATAATCCCATGCGGTTACTGCATTCAACATATCGACAAGATGGGAGATCTCATTTTTGAGCATAGTCATTGTTGGGAAGGCGCACACCACAAGGGAATCAACGAAAGAGCGAACTTTCTTTCGGGCAACGGTATCCACAACCTTTTCAGGTGAGAGAGGATCATCAACAGTGATGGGGCCTGTCTCAATTGTTCCTGTACTTGAAGTTGCTGCGTCAAGAATCTCTGTCCAACGCGCCCGGTGATCATGCCCTCGAGGAGCATGCCCTTTTTTCAGGAACACACCCATGTTGGGTGCTTCTCCCCCCAGGTGTTGAGCAAACCGCATCACGCCTTCGGCAAGAAGGTTGCCGAAACCGGAACGATGGGCTATTCTCTCGAGCATCGCTTTCGTGGCCTCCACATTTCCCCAAGTCATGTCAAGTCCGTCTGTATCACCCTTGCTAAGCATCCCCTTCTCAAAACATTCCATTACAAGGCTGATCAGCCATCCCGCCTCATTGCTATCCATGCCCATCCGGTCGGCTATGTCGCTGAGCATAACGGCCGCCCCAGGATCAGTTTGGCCCATGAGAGGTCCCCAAGCAGCCATACATTCATAGTCCGGCTCTTCGCCCACATACCCCGCGTACGGCCCTTCGGTCACTTCCACGATATGGAGGTGGTGGGTCGGGCAACCCAAACACACGTTGCGTTTCAACTTGAACCGTGGTCTGTAATACTCTCCGGCAAATTTGGAATAATCCGTGGAAAGGCTGGTTGTGAGATTCTTCACGGGAAGCAACCCCGTTAGAATGTATCCAGGGACAAGAAAGGAGGTGCCCCACTGGTAAATAAGCCCGGTTGCCTTATCTCTGTTTTTGCCAGCGTCGATCATCTTATGATTTAAGAGAGAGAGGGTCTTCTTATCGCTAACCGGGATCGTTTGCTTGCCACGGGAGACAACGACGGCTTTCAATTTTTTGGATCCCATCACGGCTCCAACTCCATTGTGTGCAGCCACGTGACCTTGATCGCCAACAATGGCTGCAAACCGCACAAGATTCTCTCCGGCAGGTCCAATACTGAAAACGCTGGATTGCTTTCCCTTCAGATTTAGCTCTCTCTTGAGCAACTCCTCCGTCTCCCAGGTGTCTTTCCCTATCAGGTGGGTAGCATCACCCAGCTCAGCGACTCTATCATGGATGTAAAGGTAACACCACTGGCTCGAGGCCCCTTCCATCACAATCGTCTCGAAACCGGACGATCTCAGAAAGGCACCGAAGTTTCCCATAGCCTGGGAAGATGTTGCGCCATTTGTAAGACACCCTTTGGTCACTACACAGAAACCTCCGGATCCTGCGACACCAGTGCCGTTTAGGGGACCTGTACCAAAAATCAACAAGTTTTTGGGGTCGCTCCACTCGATCTTAGGAGACATTTCGTCATACAGGAATCTGGCTCCCACACCGAGCCCTCCAATGTATTTTCTCAAAATCGTTTCTTCAATCCGCTGCTCGTCCGTTTTTCTATTAGTTAAATCGATCCTAAGAATTCTTCCAAAGTTGCTCATAATGACCTACTCCTTCCGTTCGAAAGGGACTACGAATTCTAACTTCGTTACCTAACCAGAGGTTCAGCGTCATCATGACTTATTAATAGTCATAGTAGCCAATATATCTGCTTCAGTGCCTCCAATATTGCGGAAGAGGACCTCGCCCACCTTGATAGGTGGTTTCACTTTGACTTTGGCTAAAGCCTTCACACAGTCTTTCAACTTGTTCTTAGGTATCGGTTTATCAGTCCTGATCGGTAACATCGCCCTGTGGCCACCTTCGGTTATCACTGTTGTAGTCAGCACACGCAGCGGGGCTTTAAACTCAATCTGTGCATATTCTCTCCCTTTCTTGCATTGGTAGTTCCCTGCCTTTATTACCTTGGCCTTTTCATCAACGACCACCCTCCCCTGACAACCCATCGGACACATAATGCAGATAATTTCCTGTTCCTTTGTCATCTTCCCTGCCCCTTTTTTGGCAATTTACGATTAACGTCTTAACCCCCTCTTTTATCTTTCCCAACTCATTTCGTGAAAGTTCGAGTTTGATCATTTCACTTGGCTTCACTGCCCTGTATGATTTAGTCGTGATGTCTCCAACCTTAATTGAGACCTTCTCCTGAGGTTCTTTGACCCGGACATAAATGGTTACTTCCCTCTCCGGACAAATATGATTTGGTACAACGTACCTTATGTTTTCACCAACTTCCATGGTTATCCTACGTTTAACAGGGACCGCTTTTGCCATAGCATATTCAGCGGCAAAGACGCCGGCCAACTCACCCTCCCAAGTAACATTATCAACCAAGTCATGGACATGAACCACATTGCCAGCAGCAAAAATTCCAGGGATGCTGGTTTCCCTCCTATCATCAACGATTGGACCACCCGTGAGGGGGTTTAGTTTTACTCCGGCCGCTAATGATACTTCGTTCTCTGGAATCAGTCCGACTGAGAGCAGGAGAGTATCACATCCAATCAATCTCTCTGTTCCGGGCATTAGTTCTTGGCTCTTATCAAGCTTAGCTATGGTTACCCCCTCCACCCGCTGTCTACCGTGAACTTCAACTACTGTGTGCTCCAGGAAAACGGGAATATCGAAATCATAGAGACATTGAACCTCGTTCCGAATCAACCCCCCAACATACGGGAGTATTTCCACCACCGCCTTCACGTTGGTCCCTTCCATGGCTAATCGCCGAGCCATGATCATGCCGATATCTCCAGACCCCAGAATCACTATATCTTTTCCTGGAATGAAGCCGTCAACATTCACATATCTTTGCGCTGTCCCCGCAGTAAGGATACCAGCGGGTCTAGTACCAGGAATCATCACCGATTCCCTAGTTCTTTCCCGACAGCCCATAGCCAGAACTATAGCTCTTGCCTCCAGGGCAACCATACCATCCTTACCGGTCGCAGTTATTTTTCTATCTGAGGTTATATCCAATACCATGGTTTCCAATTGCGTCTTCACGCCCAAATCCGTCGCCCTTTCAATAAACCTATGGGCATACTCTGGACCGGTTAAATCCTCGCGGAAGTAAAACAAACCGAAGCCAGTATGGATGCATTGATCCAGTAATCCCCCGAGGGATTCAGATCTCTCGATTATAGTTACCCGTTCGGCTCCTGCCTCTCTGGCTTTAATTGCTGCAGCTAATCCCGCCGGCCCGCCCCCGATAACTGCCACATCAACCGGTTGATCGACCATTCTTCCCTCCTCGTTCCTAAAGCAGTTCCTTACCCCTGTAAAGTAGAATCTCCGAGCCAGGACCTTTAAAGCTCACCTCGGTTTTGGGAATGTCCAACTCCCGAGATAGTATTTCAACCACCCGGGGACCACAGAAACCCCTTTGGCACCTTCCCATCCCGGCCCTGGTTCTAAATTGAATTCCCTGCACTGTCGTGGCACCACGCCTTATTGCCTCAACTATCTCACCTTCAGTGACCCCCTCACAACGACAGACGATATGACCATACCGTGGGTCGCAAGCGTCAAGAGCATCTCGTTCTTCGCAAGGAAGTTCATTAACTCTAGGGATTGCCTTTCGCTGGGAATTGAAATCCATCTTCCCGCTCAACTGAAGCCCCTGATTCCCCAGCATTTCAGCAACGTGCTTAGCCGCAGCAATACAGAAAGCATTACCAGGCAATCTGACTGCCATATTGATAAACCTCGGGTTCTTCGTAACTTCGACAATATGGTCATCCGGATTACGAGTATTGAACACCCGAACTCCAACAAAAGAAGCAATCACGTCTCTCTCTGATATACTCGGGAATATGCGTTGACCTTCTGTTATACACTCGAAGAACCATTCTTTCCGAGTGGCAGTATTCTCAGCCTCCCACCTCTGGGTTGGATAATAGGCCCCACAGGAAACATATAGGTTGCCTTCTCGGCGAGGTACCACAGCGCCGAACCATCCTGGTTTTGGTGGAACAAAAACTATATTATTGGCCGTTCCCTTAAGACGCTTATCCATGAGAACCATCTGGCTTCGGTTAAAATTCAAGCCGAAATCGCACACCCCGGCCATCCCAGCCACAGCAGCGACGCCCCTTCCGGCGGCATTAACAATAAACTGAGTTTTGATTGGCCCCTGAGCAGTTTCGACAGTAAACCCACCATTTTGACATGTTACTTTTAAAACCTCGGCATTAAATATCATCCTCGCTCCGTTTTCCCGAGCGCTTTCTGCCAGGGCAATGCTAAGATCCCATGGATAAATCAACTTGCACCAGCGGTCATCATATATGCCACAAACAGCATCAGGCGTTACATTCGGCTCAAGAGCTAAAACCTCCTCTCTTCCTAACCACCTGGGTATGCATTCCCTCCCGGTCTCCTCACTCATGATCTTACTTATATCAACCAACCCTTCCAACCCTTTAACCTCTTCTTTATTCCGGGCAATTATCAAACACCCCGGGTTGGTATACGGCAAGTCCAATTCTTTGGCAAGGGATTCGAATAAGTCGTACCCCTCCATAGACCATTTTACTTTCATAGTCTCCTTGTCAAATAGCTTCGCTCCTCCTCCTGACACGGCACTTTTCAGAACTAAAGAAAAGGCGTCGAGGATGCCGATGCTGGAATAAACAAAACCGTGGTTGGATTTCGACTCGCCAGCAGCAACGTCAGCATCTCTCTCCACCAATATCACATCTACCTTGTATTTGGACAATTCTCTGGCTACATTAGTCCCGGCAACACCCCCACCAATTATTACAACTTGCGTTTCCAATGGTTTGGCCACCTTCGTCCTCATGCCATCAGCCCTCGACAGGTCGCCCATAGTCTTCCCTTTTATCCTATATCTATATATCGAGTTGGATATCCCATAAAGGTGGGTCACCTTTTTGGGCTACCTCTACATCAAGCTGAAGACCACAGTTTGGACACCAATAACCTCTTATTTCAAGATCCTTATGGGGAGTTACAAACGGGCCAATATCCTTAGGGTTAAGCACAACCGTTGTTGCGTGATCCTTCCAGTTCTGGGTTATTGGACCAAATTGGTAGCCGCACCGACATTTGATCAGCTTTGTTCCTTGCGCTTCAATTACCTCTAGATACTCACCCATAGGCATCAATCGAGTTGCCTTGGCTGGGTCAATCTGGGGCACCCTATGTGTATTCTTTGCTAAGTTCACTCTCTCGCTTAGGATCCGTTTCTTCTCCTGTTCCGTAGCAACCTTATTAACCTCCATTTTCTGTGGATTTATAACTACGCCATACATTTTCTTCGCCCATTCTGGGCTAAGTCGTCCCCACGTGATGTCTTGAAGAACGTGTATCGGGTCCCTCTCTAGTGGATCTCCATAACCTCCTGACGTTTGCCATGTGGACTTTAAAATCTCACCTTTAGAAAAGGTTAGGCCTCCAACCTTAGATTCGTACACTGTCTCCTCACCATTAAGCTCATCTATATCGTAAGGCAATTCCCCTTCAGCCAGCTTTTCGTCAATATCGGTTTTCCTCTTGATAATAAAACAGGGGCAGGCTCCTGGTGTACCTCCAAAGATGCCACGCTGCGGGGCCTGGACGCCTTGACCAATCAGTACCACAAGGCATGAATCAACATCATGTAATTTGAAAGCCATCCCCGCGGGCTCACCCGCCTTATATTTACCAGGTCCCTGAGAGTCAGGAGTTATACGCCGATATAAGTAGAGCATGGGGAAGACGTTCTCATTCAATTCTACGTCAGTAATCTGCATCGTGGGGATCCCGATGAGGTAATGCGCCGGTGCACCGTCTCTGTGAGGCCACGGACCTTCACCACCGGCGCCAACATCACTGAGCATAGTGCCGAAGGGCTCGCCATACTGATTTATCCCTCCCATATTAATGGTGAGCCAACTATCGTTACCGGGTGTTTGTACCTCCTTCTTAAAATACTTATCAACGCAAGAAAACATGTTAGAATAGGCAAAAATTGCTGCCGCAGTACTGACGAACTGCTGCATAATGGGGGCACCACCTGTTCCTCCAGGGAACTCAACATTCGTCGTGGTTCCCTTAGGAGCAATAATTTTCAGGCAAGGAATAATCCCCCCTGTCCAGGGAATATCCCAGCAAACGCTACCCACCGTTGCTGCCCCTACAGCACCTCTGGTGGATGCTTCAGTATTATTTATCAGTCCCTTAGCTTGCTTCGAAGTGCCAGTAAAGTCAAAGATAAGCTGGTCGCCTTTCTTTGTCACCGTAAGCATAGTTCTAATAAGAATATTCTGAAGCCCGTCATGGTCATAATAGATTCGGACGCGATAGATACCATCAGGAATCTCACGTAATCTCGCTCTCATTTTACGTTCTGTCTCACCGAGCATCTCTTGAAATGCTATTTTTACCGTCTCTAAGCCATATCGTTCAATCATCTCTACAACACGCGTAGCGGCAACATTATTTGCCCCTATGAAGGCTTTCATGTCCAATCCAGTAAGGAAAGGAAACCGAGTATGTATCATGAGTAATTCCCAAAGATCCCTTCGCAATTTCCCTCGTTCAACTAACTTGAACGGTGGCATAGGCACTGCCTCCTGAAAAACATCTTGTGCATGGACATTCCAACTACCAAGCTCTGGTCCGCCTACATCAATTTGATGAGCAGTAACGGCTGACCAGAGCACCAACTCGCCCTTGTAAAAAATAGGTTTCGCTATCGCTACATCGTTCTGGTGAATCAACCCCATCCAGGGATTATTGCAAAAGAATTGGTCATCTTCTTCTATTCCTGGATTCTCAGCACAAGTTACACTGATAGACCTTACCAAGCTAGCCAGTGAATCCGCATGAGGCGTAAACCTCAGGCCAATCTCTAAGGAATCACCCGTTTCAGGAAGGTAAAGACCATTATTGAAGTCAAATGCGTCGGTGATTATCGGTGAGCCAGACATCCGCACCAAAGTTAACCTTTGATCTTCGGCTATAGCATGAATCTTATTTCGAATAACTTCGTATGTCACAGGATCAATTAATCTTTCCTCTGTCATTTTGGTTTACCTCCTCGTTTATTTTTAGCTCATGATCACATTTCGATATTGATCGATATAAGCCTTCTGTTTTGGTCCGATCACGACAGTCGTCCCCTCATGCCGGATTATTGCTGGTCCATCGATCTCATGACCCGGGCCTAATTTCGCTTCATCATAAACCTTCGTGCGAATAGTAGCATTTTGTCCCCAATAAAATACGTCTCTCTCCGCGATGACTGCTTGGGATACCTTTCCCCGAGCTCTGTCGTATTTTCTCCAAACTGGCTTAGGAATCTTGCCTATTCCCTCCACCCTAAAAGTTACGATCTCTATGCCAGCTTCCCGAAATGCGGTGCCTTTACCATATAATCTCTCATACAAGGCTTCAAAGTCGTCTATCCACCTATCAACATCGTGTGGCCCCAATTTACCAAAAGGGGCAGGAATGGCTACTTCGTTGATCTGTCGGCGATATCTAAAGAACGCACTCCGGACGAAAGAAATGTCTTCATCTTTGACTCCTTCACCTTTAAGAATAGGCCGGAGCTGCTCCTCTAACATCTCAAAGTTCCGGGTTACATGTTTACAATCAATATACTTGGAGGCAACGTCGAAACCTATAGGGGTTTGTACACGGTCACTAAATTCAAAAACGTGAACCAAGTCAGCACTTCCCACGCCCAAAGCCGACAGCGCAGTGGCCGCTAGAGGGACCACAATACTCCTGACTTTTAGTTCAGAGCCGTAGGTAGAGCAGTGGGTAGCTCCAGCTCCGCCATACGCAAAGAGCACGAAATCTCTGGGATCATATCCTTTAGAGAAAACAAGTGTATGTAAGGTTTCAGCCATTTGAAGATCAGCCACTCGCTTAATGGCACCGGCGGCTCGGATAACATCCATACCTAACGGTTTCGCTATCTTCTCCTCGATAACCTGCACTGCTTTAGTCTTATTTAGATGCACTTTCCCACCCAGAAAATAATCAGGGTCAATCAGCCCTAACACTACATCAGCATCCGTCAAGGTCGGTTCTGTTCCACCTCGTTCATAGCACACTGGCCCAGGTTCAGCCTGAGCACTTTGGGGACCAACTCTGAGCTTTCCATCCTCTACTCGCGCTATACTGCCTCCACCGCTTCCTATCACGACTACATCGATTGCCGGCGCGTGAATCAAATACTTGGAGACCGGTATGGTGGTAGCCAAAACCGGTTTGCCATCCGCAATGATACAAGCATCAAAGCTTGTACCGCCCATGTCTGTCGTAATTATGTTTCGCTGCCCTATAAGCTCACCAAGTAATTGAGAGGCCATGACTCCACCACTTGGTCCTGACCCGATAAGGCCCACTCCTCTTTTTCCAGCTTCCTTAGGTAAAAGGACGCCACCGCTCGAATTTAAAACGGAAAGAAATCCCTTGAATCCATCATCCCTAAGCCTCCTTTCCAAATCAGCAACATATGCAGTGACTGAAGGCGTTAGATAAGCATTAAGTACCGTCGTAGCCGTGCGCTCGTACTCCCTAATTATTGGACATACGTAAGAGGACAAGCTAATCAGTACTTTTGGTGCCTCTTGGAAAATTAGCTCTGCAACGCGTTGCTCATGTGCAGGATTCTTAAAACTCCATAAAAAGCTAACGGCTATAGCTTCTACTCCTTGACTAACCAGTTCCTTGACCGCTCTTCTTACTTCATCCTCGTTCAGTCTTACGATTTCGGCACCCTTATAGTCTGTCCTTTCAGTAACACCTTTAATCAGAGGGGGTGGCACGATGGGATCTGGGAGAGACCTTTCACTGAAGTGGTGTATCTCGTCCTCTCTCAACCCAGTCGACAATCCTAAACATCGTTGGATAATCATAGTATCTTCAAATCCTTTGGTTGTTATCAGTCCAACCTTGGCTCCTTTTCGCTGGAGCAGGGCATTAGTAGCTACTGTAGTACCGTGCGCAATGTAATTGAGTTCGCTTAAGAACTCTGCCGCACTCTTACCCAAACTAGCCGCTGCTTCTTTGATGGCGCTTATAACTGCTGTTGAAGGGTCTCCAGGGGTTGATTCAACTTTAAAGATTTTCGTCTCTCCCTTTTCATCCATAAGAACTAATTCGGTAAAACTTCCTCCCACGTCAATTCCTGCATAATACATCGCTCCTAACCTCCTTCTTTCCGACAACAATGTGTCTATTTTATTGCTCTATTCAGATAGACTAATGGGCTACACCTCTTTCCCTCAAGATTATGATACGTGAGTTATAAATATCACCTTCTTCCAATGAATAATTTCAGTTGGAGTGCCGAGTCCCTGCAAGCTTAAAAAAGCCACCTGTGAGTTGATCCTGTTTCGTGTATTAACAGTGGATCAACATCCTGACCATGACATGATTGCCGAGTTTCACCCGGATGGAGAGGAGCTACTCAAAAACTCCCTCCTTCTGAAGCTGTTGGTATTCCTCACGAGAAAACCCGGCCATATTCGTATAAACATATTCATTGTGCTCACCAAGAAGGGGTCCAGACATTCGAAGTTGAGGAGGTACTTTTGATAATTTGAACGAGGGTAATTCAACATGGTACTTGCCTATCTCAGGATGCATCATCTCAGCCCAGAAATAGCGATTCAAATGTGGATCTTCATACATCTCCTTCGGATTCTTCACTATTCCTGATTCCACTCCAACGGATTGAAGCTTCGCCACCACTTCTTCAGGAGTAAATTTCGATGTCCACTCACTGATTAACCTTTCCAACTCCTCTTCATTTTTTTTTCTACCCAGCAGCGTATTGAATTTCGAATCCTTTGTCCAATTCGGCTCGCCCATCACATGGCATAATTTTTTCCATTCCTCATCTATAAAAACGGCGATGACACACCATCGATCCTCCCCTCGGCAAGGAAACGTGCCATGAGGGGCAGCGTAATCACATCGATTACCATTCCTCCCTTGAACCCGGCCATTAACAACATAATCCAATAAGGTTGGAATGAGATACTGAATACCCCCCTCAATTTGGGCAACGTCGACATATTGCCCTTTTCCTGTCCGACGCCGGTACTCAATGGCCGAAACCAATGCGATGGTACCATAGACGACCCCAATGAAATCGATATAAGGCCCATAGAGAATTAATGGATCTCGGTCAGGCCATCCAGTGAGATGAGTAAACCCGCTGAGGTGAGTCAAATGAGAGCCCATCCCAGGATGCTGGGCATAGGGCCCGGTCTGCCCCAGATTGCAGGTGCCGAGCATAATAATGTCAGATTTAATCTTCCTCAACTCTTCATAGTCCAAACCCTGCCTTTTCATGACACCCGGAGTGAAGTTTTCTGTGACGACATTAGCCCAATTCTTTACAATTTGTTTAGCGACCTCTGCTCCTTTCGGATGTCTCAGGTTGAGCGTAATCCCGTACTTATTATGACTGTAGATGGCAAAGTCATATCCACGATTGATTCCGGGCTTGTTGTCTTTAAAGGGTGGATACAACCTGTACTGATCAGGTCGGGTTTTTGATTCGACGTGAATGACTTCTGCGCCGTAGTCCGCCAGATAGGTTGAGATGAGAGGACCAGCAACAATCTGTCCAAATTCCAGAATCTTTACATTCTCGAAAATCCCGCATCCTTCCATACGTTTGCTCCTTTTTTCATTTTAGTCAGATGATGTTTCCCTGTTTTAACAGGACGAGCTCACTATCAGACATCCCCAGTTCGTTCACATAAATCTCACGATTATGCTCACCGATGAGAGGAGCTCGGCGCCGAATCCCTACCGAAGTCTCGGTGAATTTGGCCCAAGGTCCAGGATAGGTGATTGTGCTACCTAGCTCTGGATGCTCTATTTTTTGCCAAACCTCTCTCGCTTTGAGCTGAGGATTCTCCAAGATATCCTTCGCTGATGACACAGGATAACCCATGATCCTTCTTTTCACTGCTTCCTCGAGGAATTCCATCTTATTCAGCCCACTGAGGAATTTAGACACGGGCTTCGTGATCTGATCAAAATCTTCCTGGGTCGCCGTGCCTGGATCAAACTTATCCCAATCCTGTGTTTTCAACCACTCGGAGGTAATACCCTTCTCCTCCATCCATTTCACTGTTTCTTTATTGGTGATGCCTCCTGCCCTTGCCCCATAGATGAGCCAGCAGATATAGCCATCTTTACAGGGATAAGCAGCTGGCATCACGGCTCCGTGAATACTACGGCCAGCAATGGCGTTTCCCACTCGCTTTGTCATCGTGCCATCGGCTTCCCAGTAAAAGGGAGCTGTGTCCGCAGACCAAGCTGCACTCGCCTGGGCAGAAACATCCACATGCTGTCCTTTCCCTGTCATCTGCCGATGGAAGAAGGCCATCAGTGTTCCCAGGGCTGCATAGGATCCGGTCCACACATAGGATACCGGAATACTGGTTCGAAGTGGGGGACGATCCGTATCGCCCACGAGATACATACAGCCGCTCATGGCCATAATGCCAAGATCAGAGGCTTTATAATCCTTGTAAGGACCCTCCTGCCCAAAAGGAGTGGTGGAGGTCATAATGATTTTGTCCTTTGTCATCTCGCTGAGCGTGGAGTAACCGAACCCCAGCTTATCCATGTAGCCTGGAGCAAAGGACTCAATAAGAATATCCGCAGTCATAATCAGTTTTTTGAGTATGTCACGGCCATCTGCGGTTTCAATGTTTAATGTGATGCCTCTTTTATTATTGTTGAAGGCAAACCAATAGAGACTTTTTTCTGGATGGGGAATATCCTTATAAAAGGGACCGATACTCCGGGAAGGATCTCCGCCCGGAGGCTCCACCTTAATGACATCTGCCCCTAAATCCCCAAGAATCTTTCCACATAGAAAACCGAGTTCATTACTTAAATCGAGGACCCTGCAATCTTCGAGCAACTTTGCTTTCCCTTCCATCAATCGATCCACCCCCTTATGTGCTTCTTCACTCCGCTCCCCCCAATGACAGTCTTTATACCACCATTGAGAGCGTAACGAAGCAATCTTCTATTTGAATTACCGTTTGTTTAGATTCCTGCTTCAGAGAACCATCTTGCATAGGCCTCCTGAAAAGATTTGGCCTTTTCGATCTGCTGGTCTGTAAAGAAATCCTTCAGGTTCACCACATCGACCGGGTAGCTAGCCCGTAAAAACGCTTCTTTATATTGGTATGGGACAGTTGCATCAATTCCAATGGCTCCAGAAAATTTGATATTCGACTGCGTCCAATCCTTTTCCCCTGCAGAACTCCGCTCCGCAGGTTGGAAAGTCTGGCCCATTCCACCTGGGGCAACAGTCATGATGCCTTCTTTAGCGTCGACCCGAGTCGCTAAAGCCCACATTAAATCATCCGTCGAATAAATGTTAATGTCCGGGTCAACAACCATTGCAAAACGGGCACCCAAAGAACAGGAGAGCGCTGCAGCCAAAAGATTCCTCGGATAACCTTCATCCCTCGCTCTTCTTTTCTTGACCTGAAAGATCACACCGCCCCAGTCAGGAATGCACATGGGAATATGGGTATCAACGCAGAAGCCTGGACTGATCCTCTCAGCCAGTTCAAAGAAACAGGCCTCACGACAGATCACATCAATGTTGTGGTCATCATATCCGTGCACAATCAGAGGATCATAAATCGGCCTGTCTTTTCGATGGGTGATCGCCGTCACATTGAATTGATAGGTTCGATATGCTTTCCCCATATAGCCAGACCATTCGGGATGAAAGGGATAGACACCCTGTTTCTTATCTTTCTCGGCCAAAGGACTCTCCCAGACCTTCTTTGTGGTATCCAAGTATCCTTCAAGAACATATTCAGCCTCGGCAATAGCATAGGCATCGATCGTCTTGCATTTTACCATTTCAAGGGGGAATCCTTGGAGGGCTCCTGCCATTCCCAACTCGTCACAACCTCTCGGAAGAATGGTATACATGAACCCAGACCCCGCCATCAGCGTAGCAGCAGGAGGAATGCCGATGTTGATCGAAAACGGGATTGGCTCCTTCTTATAATACTTCGTTGCGATCTGATCGGTATGAGACCCTGGTGAGATCTGGAAGGTGGAGTGGTCCTTCCAACCGAGATCCTCACGGAAACTCATACGGTTATAACTGATGTGCCATCCACCCCAGAAATGTTTCGGTGAAGCCACAGTCCTCCCGGCGCCTAGGGTCCGCCCAGGGTCTGTTGGAGTATGCTGGATCATTGGAACGATCGGCCAAACGTCGATATTTTTGTCAATCACTACCTCCTGACAAGGAGCCTTGTCTACGATTTTCGGCGGGATGGGCTGAATAATGCTCTCGTGGATTTTTAACTTCAAAGATTTTCTATCATTATATCCGAACATTTTTGCTACGATCTTGTCTGACCCCATCACATTGGTTGCGATTCGGGCATTTGGATACCCTTTCACTTTATTAAATATCATGGGTGGCCCCCCATCCAGACGTTTTTGGATGGCTGCCACTTCCAGTTTAGGATCTACTTCACGGTCGGTTTCCAGCACCAGACCCTCTTTTTTTAAAAACCCAAGAATTGATCTCAAACTTCTAATTTCTCCTCTTTCCATATTTAACCCTCCTTCCAGTGCTCTGTTGGCTTCACAGAAATCAAATATTTAACCTTCTCTTAATATCCAATAGGTGAGCCTCCATCAAATCTCCGGCCCGTCGAGCATCCTTTTTCTTGATACACTCAAAAATATCTCGATGAAACTTGATAATACTTTTGTGGTCGTTAATACTAAAGTTAAGTTTCTTAAATTCGCTCATGAGGATTCCGGCTAAGGCATCAAGAATTATAACGGCAATTGGATTTTTGGTTGCTCTCGCAACAGTCTGATGAAAATCAATATTGGAAATAACTGGGGTCTTTCCATGCTTTACCACTTTCTCCCTGATAGAGACCGTATCTTCGATTTGTTTTATGTCCCAATCGGAACGATGCTGTGCTGCAAGGCGGCAGATACTTGGCTCGATTAAGAGTCGAAAGTCCCAGATTTGGCCGATAGTAATGTATCCGAGCTGGAACATATTGAATAGAGGGTCACTGACGGATCTGGTTCCCATTTGAACCACAAAGGTACCTCCCAAGACCCCCGGTCTAGTCGTGACAAACCCTATTTCCTGCAAGCATCTCAAGGCTTCCCTTAAAGGGACCCGGCTTATATTAAACAGTTTTTTCAACTCATTCTCAGAAGGCAACTTGTCCCCAGGCTTGTAAATACCAGTGAAGATAGCATTCTTGATTTGTTCGACAATATTATCTGAGATTCTTCCCCGACGTACCTGATTAAATACCATTTTACCGGTTCCTGCGATAGGCAAAATCAAATCGTTAAAGTATTAAAACACATTATGTATAAAGATATTAAAAAAAAGGATAACAACCTTTACTAAATTTAGCCAAGAAAAAAATTTTCGCAAGCTTACCGAAAGTTCAACCTTTAATAAGAAACTTCCTCAAAGGAAAAATTGATTAAGCGTCAAAGACAAAGGCTACAATTAAGCTATCTAAGCTGTTCATATTGCTGATACCTCCAAGAATTGCACATGCCGGGCTCCATACCCCAACAGCAATTTTTTTTATATCCCCTAAACCGAAGATGCTCATAAATCTTTAAATTAAGTTTTCCCATATCCTTTACTCAGGCTAAGCACTTTATTAGCTCCTGCGATATAAATTCGGGATAATCCACAACTTTGATCCCTGCCTCACGTAAGAAAATTATTTTTTGAGAGGCTGTGCCTGAGCCGCCGGATATGATAGCGCCGGCATGTCCCATTCGGCGTCCTGGAGGTGCTGTCTTCCCCGCAATAAAACCAACGACTGGTTTTTTCATGTGCTTCTTATAATATTTTGCGGCCCCTTCCTCAGCCGTTCCTCCAATCTCCCCTATCATGACAACCGCTTCAGTTTCCGGATCCTTTTCAAACATTGCCAATAAATCGGCGAAATTCAGCCCGATGACTGGATCACCGCCGATGCCAACGCAAGTTGACTGTCCAAATCCATTCTTGGTCAGATAGTCCACCACTTCATAGGTCAACGTGCCACTGCGGGATATCACTCCAATATTTCCTTCACGATGGATGTAACCCGCCATGACTCCGATTTTACATTTTCCCGGTGATATGATTCCTGGGGTATTAGGACCTATGAGGTTCACGTTTCTTACCTTCAAATACTGTTTGACCTGGATCATATCCAATGTAGGAATGCCTTCCGTCATGCAAACAATTGCTTCTATTCCCGCATCAGCGGCCTCCATCACTGCATCAGCTGCAAAAGCTGGAGGGACGAATATGACCGAAGCATTGGCTCCTGTTTCTTTAACTCCGGATACTACTGTGTCAAAAACCGGAATGCCATCAACCACATGCCCTCTCTTTCCAGGTGTTACTCCACCAACGATTTTCGTCCCATATTGAACCATCTGCCGGGTATGAAAAAGCCCCTCATTCCCCGTAATTCCTTGTATAAGCACACGGGTATTTTTGTCTATAATGATGCTCATCGAACCATCTCCCCTTGAGTTTATCGTCTAATACTTGCAACAACTTTCTGTGCAGCTTCTCTCATTGTCTCCGCAACGATGAGTTTCAAACCCGATTCATTCAATAATTTACGGCCCACATCAACATTGGTCCCTTCCATACGTATGACTATAGGGACCTCAAGATTGATTTCTGAAGCTGCTTCAATTAGACCTTTTGCTAGCGTATCGCAACGCAGGATCCCCCCAAAAATGTTTATCATAATACCCTTCACGTTAGGATCCGATACAAGGATTCTTAACCCGTTCTTAACCATTTCAACCGTTGCCCCGCCGCCCACATCAAGAAAGTTTGCGGGCTCTCCCCCAACCAATTTGATCACATCCATGGTCGCCATAGCTAATCCTGCCCCGTTGACCATGCACCCCACATTCCCGTACAATTTAATATAGTTCAAATTGTATTTGGAAGCTTCTACTTCCAGAAGCTCTTCCTCCAGTACGTCCCTCATTTCGGTTACATCCTTATGTCGGTAAAGAGCGTTGTCATCAAAATTCAATTTTGCATCAAGTGCTAAGACCCTACCTTCTTGGGTTACAACGAGTGGATTGATCTCTGCGAGCGAGCAATCCTTGTCAATAAACAATTTATAGAGATTCCCCAGAAGCTGCTTAATTGGTTCTTTTAGAGAAGCGTCTAATCCGAGGGCAAAGAATATCTTGGATATTTGAAAGGGCCTTAATCCCAGGCTGGAATCGATCCATTCGTTTACGATCTTTTCAGGGGACATTTTGGCAAGCTCCTCTATTTCGATTCCTCCTTCTTTGCCTACGATGATCAAAGGACATTCTCGACCGCGGTCCACAGTAATCCCAAAGAACATCTCCTGAAAAATGTCCACTGCTTCCTCTACAAGCACCCTGCGGATCACCTTTCCTTCGGGGCCGGTTTGCGGCGTCACCAACCTAGAACCCAACATTGCCCCGGCCACCTTTTCGACTCCTTCCGGAGAATCCGCTATCTTGATTCCTCCTCCTTTTCCCCGCCCTCCTGCATGAATCTGAGCCTTTACTACAAGACGGTTACCACCAACTTGAGAGGCAACATCCTTCGCTTCTTCTGCGGTCTTCGCCACACCCCCTTTTGGTATTGGAATGTTGTGTAATACCATCAGCTGCTTTGCTTGATATTCATGAATCTTCATAGAGGATCCCTCCGAACCTTCAAGCTATCACACCTTCCTTACCAATCTACCATATTCCACTCTTGATGAACCCAGCAAATTCCTTGAAGACAGATTCATTTTCCTCTTCAATCATGGAAGGAAACTGATCGAATTTGAATTACCGTTTGTTTAGATTCCTGCTTCAGAGAACCATCTTGCATAGGCCTCCTGAAAAGATTTGGCCTTTTCGATCTGCTGGTCTGTAAAGAAATCCTTCAGGTTCACCACATCGACCGGG
>Ga0208039_1000332_pt1 | contig 36837 bp, 42 predicted proteins | sample June2015DPH_20_1_2_FD_184722 | JGI IMG/M metagenome (GOLD analysis project Ga0208039, IMG submission 184722) | Peatland microbial communities from SPRUCE experiment site at the Marcell Experimental Forest, Minnesota, USA - June2015DPH_20_150... | ecosystem: Environmental > Terrestrial > Soil >... | reverse complement strand
GAGCGAGCTGCGGCTCGTGGACGGGCAGGAATGATTAAACCGCCCCATTGCCTTCGGATGTCGCCTTGCTCAAACGCCGGCTGGACAGCGAGGAGTGGCTACGTTTGTTGTGTATCGAACTGCTTCGTCAAAGAGCCCAGCAAGACTGGAAACCAATGGAGGATTCTATACAGCATCAGACTGCCAGCCACTGTTTAGTCGGCGGGATTGAGTATGTTTGGCAACATGGTGCTGATGTTTACGTCTGACACAGGTGTCGCGATGAACTGTTCCCTTCTGTTCCCACGCTTAACCCATAACCCGAGCCAATTCAGCGAAAGAATGGCTCCTCAGGAGGGACTCGAATCAACACTTAAACGTAGTTTCAACAAGATGCAGGTCAGCGGATGACACCTAAGACCACTCAAAGCAATGCTAGGCACGCAAACGGAGCGCAAATAGAGCGCGCGTTCTGCGGAATGACCGAGCGTCGAGACTCGGACTCCTTACCTCTATCGTGTCAATGCCCAGTTCAACGGTAACTGTTTGAAATTCAACGGCACTGGCAGCCACCTTTGGCGTTGCAAGGAACTCTCAGGTACTCGTATCGGACCCTAATTGGACCCAGATGTTAACGCTACATTTCGGATCACTCTCGAATTACCTGTAATCCAACCACAATCGGGAACTGGTGCGAAGAACACTTCCCACAACCAGACTTGTCGCTGTATCTGAAGCGCCCCACCCAGAGCACCGCGATCGACTACCTGTCGTGAAGCGGGCGCCTCAGATACAGCGCTAAGACTTATGAGGACTAATTCTAAGCGAATTGCTTGAAGGACGGGATCGGAAGCTTCCAAGAAAGTTACGACTATCTCTTTCTGAACAAACGTTTACGAGTCCCGACGCGAGAGGAAAAGCCGGGCCCTACTGTGGTCTTCTTTTCAGCGGCTTCCCAATCGCGAGAAGAAAGATGACACTCTTGCCTTTCGCGTGCGGCGAAAAGAAGTTAATCACGTCATCGTCGAAGAAGGTTAGCCCGGTTGCACCCAGGCGCTGGGCATACGCAGCCAGGTACATCCTGCCACCGATTGTGCCCGCCTCCAGCTGGACGGCCCGGTAGCCGCGGTTCCCATATCGCTCCAAGATGCGGTTCAAATCGGCGAGAAAGAAGATGTCCACGCAGGCGTCGGCGGGCAGCTCCTGCTCCAGTCCAAGATGGTGCGCTTCGGCGCGGAATTCGCCGTCCTGCAAGAGTTCCATAGTGTCCTGCTCGCGCCGGAAGAAGTAAGCACCCGGCTTGAGCCCCTGTACCGCATGCACGATCAGGTAAAGATCGTTGAGCTGCACGCCCGGGGGCTCAAGAAAGTCGGCCGGAAGACCGCGCGTGGCACAATCGAGAATGGTCGAGAGCTGGTCCAGTGTAATGGATGCGGTTCTATCGAACGCTCGGGTAGAGCCGCGGCGCAGGATTACCTGCTCAATGGTATCCTTCGGTAGTTCTGCTTCCGGCAGTCGGCGCAGCAGAAATTCCTCGCCCGCCGGAGAGGAAGATGTAAACACCGGTTGCTTTCCACGCCACCGAGCTACTTCCTCTTCGGACTCAAGTGAAGACGCGTCGTGCATCTCAAGCATGGCGGGATACTCGACCTCACGTTCCGAAAGCGGGATCGTCTCCAGCCCGAGCGCCGGAGCCTCTCTCAGGGCTGGCAGCGAACTCTCCAATTTGCGCCCGATCGGTACAAGGCACAAGGAAACCTCGCGCCGGGTATCGAGATCAAGTAGGCGGTTCAACTCGCCGTCCACGAATCCCAGCACGATCTCGGCCGGCAGCCCCAACGCCGCAGAAACGGCCAGCATATTCGCCAGCAGCGTGCCGTTGTCCCAACCGAAATGGCGATAGGTGCGCGCCTGGTACTTCCAGGCGTTTCGCCAGTATGTTCCCGTACAGATAATCGTTGCGGGTGCGCGAGCCACCGCGGGTTCCGTCGCTGTCGCCTGAGCCAGGTTTCTGCGAAAATCACCTCTCCGCAGAAGCCCTAGCGATACATCCGCTGGATTGAAGTGATACACGCCGGCGTCCAAACCCGATAGATCGCCAGTCACGACGTACAGCTCGATCTCGTAGAGCGCTCCAGTGCAGGCTGCAGCGCGAAAGTAGATTTCCCCGCCTGGATGTGCGCGCTGTTTGGTAATCCCGGCCGAGAAATAGAGGATGCGCGCCAGATCTTGAAGATCAGGGACCGAATCAGCCCTCGACGAAGGCACTGGCTCTGAGATCGCGGAGAGCGCGGCCACCCCCGTTTGCGGCACCTCCCGCGGCAGCGGAAACGGCGCTATCTTAGGATAGATTTTGAAAGGCTGCGGCTGATTTGCCGAGTCCAGGAAGTGAGGATTGTTACGAATGCTCCAGTAGGAGTGCTTCGTGCCATCGTGATACTTCCAAGCCGCCTGGATGTTGGGGTTGTTCATGGTTACTACGTCAGACTAGCACCCGCACTGGATCACCCGGCCGAGCGACGAACCTGCGCGCCGCGGGTTGTGCATGGATCTGGACAACTCCGAAGTTCACCTGAGCACAGCCGACTTGTCGTTACCAATCTGCTGACGTGACATTTTCAGCAGCTGAGTCCGGCAGAACACAAATGGAAGAAAACAAAGCGGGTCGCAAGATCGGGGTGCTGACCCAGCGAACGACAGTCGCTCTACACACTTCTCCCATGATCCCATCGCTAAAAGCTTCCATGCGGCCCGTGGTCATCTTCGGACCGCCACCTTTCCATAGCATCTGAAGAAAGTAATGACAGCCCAGATATTCCCTGCAGCCGCCCAGTCGTGGTAGCTGAGCCACAGTCTGGTCTTGCGGCCGCCCGTCCTCTTCGAGGTCACAGGAAAGATTTCGGTTGACACTGCTCTCGGTCGTTTTATACTGATTCTCATTCGATAATTATGCGCTTCACCCATGAACAGTTCCGTGAGCTGGCCGCGAAGCACGGTTTGGCGGTCACGCACCAGCGTCAGGTGGTCTATGAGGCCGTCATCGCTTCCCACGGACACCATTCTCCAGAAAACATTTACGCCGCGGTCCGACGTCGCATTCCATCCATTTCTCTCGCCACGGTCTACAACAATCTGAGGCTTTTCATCGCGTGTGGGTTGCTGCGAGAGGTCACTCCTCATGCGTCCACGTTGCGCGTGGAAGGCAATCTCAAACCTCATCACCACCTGGTCTGCTCCCGCTGCAAATCGGTGCAGGACATCGAAGGAGATTTCATCGATTTCAATCGGCTATCCCGGCAACTGCCGGGCGGCTTTGATCTGGCGCAGCCGTTGATCGAGGTCTTTGGCCTCTGTCGCCGCTGCCGTGCAAAAAACTAAGCAAGGACACGCTGTACCCAAGAAGGATCTCATCCCACATTTTCGTTAGCCTAGTCTCGATAGAATCGGCGAATGCGCGAAAGGGAAAGTCAGGATGGGTTCGTAGTTCGTCAAATTTCTTTGAAAGAAGGAGCAATCATGTCAACTGAAGCAAAGTGCCCGTTCACCCACACCGCAGCTGGAGCCACGACGAATTCTGATTGGTGGCCAAATCAGCTGAACCTGAAGATCCTTCACCAGCACTCGCCCCTGTCCGATCCGATGGGCAAGGGGTTCAACTACGCGGAAGAGTTCAAGAGCCTCGACCTGAATGCCGTGATCAAGGACCTGCATGCCTTGATGACGGACTCGCAGGATTGGTGGCCGGCCGACTTTGGCCACTATGGGCCACTTTTCATTCGTATGGCGTGGCACAGCGCGGGCACGTACCGCATCGGCGACGGCCGCGGCGGGGCCGGGGCCGGTCAGCAGCGCTTCGCGCCGCTCAACAGCTGGCCGGACAACGTGAACCTCGACAAGGCGCGCCGACTGTTGTTGCCGATCAAGCAGAAGTATGGGCGGAAAATCTCCTGGGCCGACCTCATGATTCTCGCCGGTAACGTCGCCTTGGATTCGATGGGCTTTGAGACGTTCGGTTTTGGCGGGGGGCGCGAGGACGTCTGGGAGCCCGAAGAGGACATTTTCTGGGGTCCTGAGGGCAAGTGGCTGGCAGACGAGCGCTACAGCGGCGACCGTGACCTTCAGAATCCGCTCGCGGCTGTGCAAATGGGTCTGATCTATGTGAATCCAGAAGGGCCAAATGGAAAGCCGGATCCGGTTGCCGCGGCACGGGATATCCGAGAGACTTTCGCCCGCATGGCGATGAATGACGAGGAGACTGTTGCGCTCATTGCCGGCGGTCACACCTTCGGCAAAACCCACGGCGCTGGCGATGTGGCACTGGTGGGCCCAGAGCCGGAAGCCGCCAGCATCGAGGAGCAGGGCCTCGGCTGGAGGAGCAAATTTGGCACGGGCAAAGGCGGTGACGCGATCGGCAGCGGCCTGGAAGTCATTTGGACCACGACGCCTACGAAGTGGAGCAACAACTTCTTCACGAACCTGTTCAGCTACGAATGGGAACTGACCAAGAGCCCGGCCGGTGCGCATCAGTGGAGACCGAAAAATGGCGCAGGCAACGGTACGGTGCCGGATGCGCACGATCCGTCGAAGCGTCATGCGCCATCCATGCTGACCACTGACCTCGCCTTGCGGCTCGACCCGGCTTACGAAAAGATTTCACGGCGCTTCTACGAGCATCCGGATCAGTTCGCGGACGCGTTTGCGCGGGCGTGGTTCAAGCTGACCCACCGCGACATGGGGCCGATCTCGCGGTACCTTGGCCCGCTTGTTCCGAAGGAGTCTCTGGTTTGGCAAGACCCTGTTCCCGCCGTGGATCATAAATTGGTCGGGGAGAAGGACATTGCTGCTCTGAAGGCGAAGATCCTCGCATCCGGACTGTCGATCTCCCAACTGGTCACCACGGCTTGGGCATCGGCGGCGTCGTTCCGTGGCTCCGACAAGCGGGGTGGGGCGAACGGGGCGCGCATTCGTCTCGCGCCGCAAAAGGATTGGGAAGTGAACCAGCCGGCCGCACTGGCGAAGGTTCTCAAGAAGCTGGAGGCGATCCAAAAGGAGTTCAACAGCTCGCAGTCCAACGGGAACAAAGGGAAGAAGGTCTCGCTCGCCGACGTGATAGTGTTGGGCGGCTGCGCAGCCGTCGAGGAAGCTGCGAAAAGGGCCGGGCACAAAGTAAAGCTTCCCTTCTCGCCGGGGCGCACGGACGCTTCGCAGAAGCAGACCGACGTGCACTCATTCGCCGTAATGGAGCCGGTCGCTGACGGATTCCGCAACTATCTCCGAAGCGGACAGGTCCTGTCGGCTGAGGAGTTGCTGGTGGATCGGGCGCAGTTGCTGACACTGACTGGCCCCGAGATGACGGTTCTCGTCGGCGGCATGCGCGCCCTGAATGCGAACGTCGGGCAAGCCGAACACGGCGTCCTCACCAACCGGCCCGAGACCCTGACGAATGATTTCTTCGTCAACCTGCTCGACATGAATACGAAGTGGCAAGCCTCCTCTACATCCGATGGCGTGTTTGAGGGGCGCGATCGGGCGACGGACAAAATCAAGTGGACCGGCACGCGCGTCGATCTCCTCTTCGGTTCGAACTCCCAGCTCCGAGCAATCGCAGAAGTCTATGCGTGTGACGACTCGAAGGAGGCGTTTGTGAAGGACTTCGCGGCTGCGTGGAACAAGGTAATGAACCTTGATCGCTACGACCTTGCCTGAGCTCGGCGAAAAAGAAAGCTTTCAACTTCGTGCCGTTTGCTGTTGTTTGGATCGGCTAAACCGAAGTCGTCGCTTTTCCTGGCTCGCGGGGGCGCATCGCGCGCCCCCATGCCGCCTTTACCAATAGGCGCAACAGTTTCACATGGACCGAGTTTGTCGCCGCCGGTAGAACTTGGAGCGCCAAGGCAATCTATGTCTACAAGCCGGAAGATCTGCCAGCCAAAGTCTATCGACTGGATTTGTCGACCGGCCACAAGATTCTGTGGAAAGATCTCATGCCCTCCGACTCAGCGGGCGTAAGCCGCATTGGTCCCATCCTTCTCACGACGGACGGTAAGTCATGCCTGTATGGCTATCACCGTATCCTGTCAGACCTCTATCTCGTGGAAGGATTGAAGTAAAGGAACTCTTTATCTTAGCCTCCACCATTCTTGCGGCGAGCGACCTTTGCCGAAGCGAGAGACGGCAGAGTACGCACAACTACAATAGCGAAGGGTCGCAGAAAAAAGTCGCTCACCGTTCACCGTTGATCGTCGCAAGCGGCAGTTTCACGAGATGCTTGCCGAGAATTATGGGCGGATGACGGGCATTCGGAAGTAACTGTTGAGAACAGGCGTTCAAGTGAGTGCGATGGCGTTATTTCGCCCACCACATCACCTGGGAACTCCTGCCGATGAGTGGATGTGAACTCTCTCCATATATGACCTGGCGAGTCCGCGTGCTATCTTGACCAGCGGTGTCCGAGCTCGCACCAGTCCGGCTCTCGCTCATCTTTTCCTCTTTGAAAATTTCCTATTTCGTGACAAGATTTCGTCCTCGTCTAAATGAAGATCTTCCCTCTCACACCCAACTGGAGGCAGGTTAGTTTTCGCCGCGAGCGCAAGCCCAAGCCTGGCTCTACGCGAGGAGTTGTAATGCGTGCATTGCTCGCCGCGAGCGTTTCCGCAGTTTTCTTCTCCCCCGCTGCGCGCGCACAGCAGGCTGATCCGGCGAAGCCTGTGGTGGTGCAACCGGGTGCGCCGGGCGCGCCGAGCAAAACGCTACCGTCTTCGACGCGGGCAATCCTGCCGCCACGGTCGGCAGCGGACGTGGGGTTCATGCAGGGCATGATCCTGCATCATGCACAAGCGGTAGAGATGACGGCGATGATTCCGTCGCATACGCAGAACAAAGACGTGCGTTCATTGGGGGCACGTATCAGTAGCTCGCAGTCGGACGAAATCAAGTTCATGAAGCGCTGGCTGGCGTCCAGGGGCGAATCAGTTCCGAAGGCGATGCCTAAAATGCCGGGCATGGATATGTCGCACGAGCCGATGGCACGGATGCCCGGAATGCTTACGCCCCAGCAGATGGAGGCGCTGCGGAAGGCGAATGGCATCGAGTTTGACCACTTATTTTTGGTGGGGATGATTCAACATCACAACGGCGCGTTGACCATGGTGAAAGATCTATTCGACACCGCAGGAGCCGGACAGGACGCCGAGTTGTTCAACTTCGCGACCGATGCGGACAATACGCAACGAGCCGAGATACGAATCATGGAGACCATGTTGAAGAAAGAGACACTAGAGGAGAAACGATGAACCGATTGCCCAGCCTTGCCCTGTGTGTGGGGGGGATCGCTCTTATCTTTGGTTTCGCTGTAAACCGAACGCAGGCACAAGCGGCGCCGCCCGCGGCCCCGCCACAGGAACAGGCGCAAAAGCCCGCGAGCCCGCCGTCCGACTCCGAGAAGGACGCTGAGGACGAAGAGGAGAATCCATTCGCTCCAGAGCCTGCCCCAACGCTGCCACCGGGGATGGCGGGGTCGGATGCGAACGATCCGCGCGCCCAGCTGGCACCAGGACTGTATAACGCGGGTGAAACTTCGATGGGCATCGAGCACCTCCTGCTGCTCAAGAAGCCGGACGCGTTTCAACTCGGAGCCACGGATCCCGATGATCCGAAGGTGGAGACGATGGTCGGGCGGCTCGGCATGGGGAACAACAAAAAGATCCCAAAGCCAGCGCATTTGCTGATCGCGCAACTTGCTTTTGCCAACTCGGACCTTGCCTTCCAAGGCAACCACCTGTTCCAGGGAAATTTTTATGGCATGAGCATCTACGACATCTCCAATCCGGCGAACACGAAATTGCTGACGTCGATGGTCTGCCCGGGCGGACAGGGTGATGTGTCGGTATACAAAAATCTGATGTTTATGTCCGTAGAGATGCCGAATGGACGTCTGGATTGTGGCGTTGAGGGATTTCCGCCGGAACCTCCCCCACCCGCAGGCGAGGACAAAGACAAAGAAAAAAAGCGCCACATCCCGGTAGCGCAAAAGGACCGTTTCCGCGGCGTACGAATCTTCGACATTTCCGACATCAAGAATCCAAAGCAGGTCGCAGCGGTGCAGACGTGCCGCGGATCCCACACGCATACCCTCGTGTTCGATCCGAACGACAAGGAGAATGTCTACATCTACGTGTCGGGGACCTCGTTTGTGCGTCAGCCGGAAGAACTGGCCGGATGCTCCGGGGAAAAACCGGACAAAGATCCGAATACGGCGCTGTTTCGCATCGATGTGATCAAAGTTCCAGTGGCTGCGCCGCAGGACGCGAAGGTCGTATCGAGTCCGCGGGTATTTATCGATGCGCGCACGGGCGCGATCAACGGCCTGAATAACGGCGGCACCCATGGCAAGAAGGGCTCGGAGAAGCCGGCAGACACCAACCAGTGCCACGACATCACCGTGTACTCAGCGATCGGGTTAGCAGCGGGCGCGTGCTCCGGGAACGGAATTTTGCTTGACATCAAGGACCCGGTACATCCGAAGCGTGTGGATGCCGTGAATGATCCGAACTACTCCTACTGGCATTCGGCTTCGTTCTCGAACGATGGCAGCAAAGTCGTGTTCACCGACGAGTGGGGCGGTGGCCTAGGGGCGCGCTGCCGTCCGAACGACCCGAACAAGTGGGGTGCCGATGCGATCTTCCGTCTAAAGGACGACAAGCTGAGTTTCGCGAACTACTACAAGCTGCCAGCCGCGCAGGGCGACACCGAGAACTGCGTGGCCCACAACGGCTCTCTGATTCCGGTTCCCGGCCGAGATATTCTAGTGCAGGCATGGTACCAGGGCGGGATCTCAGTGATGGACTTCACCGATCCCGCGAACCCCTTCGAGATTGCCTACTTCGATCGCGGCCCCATTGATCCGAAAATGTTGGTGCTCGGAGGCGATTGGTCCGCGTATTGGTACAACGGCTACATATACGGCTCGGAGATTGCGCGCGGATTGGACGTGTTTCAACTGATGCCGACCAGATTTCTGACGCAGAACGAAATCGACGCAGCCAAGACGGTTCTGCTGGCTGACCTGAATGTACAGAACCAACAAAAGATCGAGTGGCCTGCAAAGTTGGTCGTGGCGAAAGCGTACGTGGACCAGTTGTCGAGGTCGCAGGCTCTGCCTGCAAGCCGAATCGCAGAGCTGCAGAAGGCGATCAAAAGCGCAGAGAGGTCGCACATGAGCAAGAGCAACATGGCGAAATTGAAGGGCATGGTGCCTTCGTTGGAAAAGAGCGCAGCAACCGCGAAGACCCCGGCCGACTCAATGCGGATACATGCACTGGCAGACGTTCTGAAGCATCCGTCCGCTTGAGCCGAGATCGGAAATCTATATCGCCAACTTTCCTAACCGGCAAAACCGATACCGGGAGCATCCTTCATCCAGATGCCTACGAGCTTTGGCTCGATCCCGGCATGAAGGATGTGAGCGCGGCGTCCGATCTGTTGAAGCCCTGCGACGCCCAGTTGATGCGGTGCTATCCCGTCAGCACTCGGATCAATCACGTGGCGAACGATGACGAGGAATGCTCGCGTCCCGTGGAACTCGCCCAGATTCAGGACGATCCTTTCTCATAGTTGGAAGTGCGCAGCCCCGAACATTCGATAGCACGTCGGAGCCATTCCACTCGGCAAGCCAGACTAGCCTGTGATTTGAGTAGACTTCGAGGAAGGACTGTTCGACGGGCGTCTTTGACTCTATGAGTCTGAGGCACTTTCGTTTGTATGGTTGTAGTGTTTTTGCAATAGATCAGTACCGACCGGGTTCTCAGGCTGCATTTTCTGCCGCTTTTTTACTCGTTTGACTGTCTTCTTCGCCTTGCTGGTTTTGGTCGTTTTTCGCACCCGCACCAGTGTCGTCTGCGACAGGCTTGCTGCTGGCAGCAGTCTTTGGTATGTCGAGAGTATCTTCGTGAGTTTCCCTTTCCCGAGATGTTTCTGCTATCGGGTTTCCCGTGGTCTTCGGCGACTCTTTCTTAACATCCTGTTCAGCGGTCTTCATGGCGGACGAGAGTAGGTAATCGATCCTTACCCGAACGGCAAGCCATCTGACGCTGCTCGCTTTTCCCGCCTGCTCGAAATGGGCAGCAAGTTCTTCCTCATTGGCCATTCCCTTGTCCTTCAACAATTGCAAAAGGGCTGCGCTCTGAGTCTCTAACGCCTCAAAGGCGGGAAACAACTCGTGGAGTATCTCCTGAGCGATATTCGCGTTCATAACTTCGTTCATAATTTCAGCTCCTCCGACACTGGATGCAAATTATCCCCGCCTCAAATATCGCCTGTCCTTGGCGAGTTAAGACTGTGGAACTACGCATTTGCTGACTTGGCAAGGGGATGAGCTTTCTTGCTGACCTTCTTGAGCCAAGGTTGGTGCAGTCTCATTCGACCATCGTCGTCCCACTTGACAAGCGCGTCATCTTCGTTCGTTCTCACAACCGTTCCGAATCCTCCTGTCGGCTTTCCGAAGTCGCCCAGACCCATGACGCGATCTCCGGGATTCAATTCGGAGTCGGGAGCAGGGGGCTGGTCGAGCGGCGGACGCTTAGCCCGATCCGCCTCAGCAGGCGCTCCAGCGTATGAGAGAGGCGGTTGCGGAGATTTGCGCAGTTTGGGTGTCAGTTTGTTGATACGGCTCATATTCCATTACCCCAGTGGCTTTGCTTCGCCTGTTCATCTTCTCTATTCGTAAAGCATGCGCTTGGAAAGGATGCTCCGCTGATCCAAACTGCACAGTTCTGACGACTAATTTGGCTAAGGCAGACCGTACGAATCGAGAGGTTAAAGTGATCCAATGTGCTCAGACGTGCGTCTTCGCCACTTGTAGCATGAGGTGTAGTGAAGAAATGAGACGGCCGTTACAAAGGTCAGTCCAGCTTCCTCTTACAAGTGAGGTACAACAATGGAAACCGTATTGATTGTTCTTGTGGTGCTGTTTTTGCTCGGTGGCGGGGGCTGGGGATACTCTCGTTGGCGCGGCTAGCGCGATCACACAAAACGCCTGACCATGCTGCTTGATTCTATTTTGCAGCATTTATGGGGGATGTTCGACTCCGGAGATAGACCGGCGAACTCCCTTTCAGGTTTCCTGAACTAAGTCAGCCCACCTGAAGCTTTGTTCTCTCCTTAGATTTTCAGAAAAGCTGCGTGCCCCATGCATCCGAGTGCGATCCTTCACGAAGTTCAGCAGCTCTACAACGTGAGTGACCGTCTTGACTCGTTGGCGGAGCAACACCCCCTCGTGTCGGAAGCACTGATCACCATCTCGGGAAGCGTTCGCAACACAGCCACATTGTTGGAGGTGCTGGTTGCGATGAAAATAACACCGGTCTCTGGATTAGATCCAGCAAATGCCTGATTTGCTCATCGCTGTGTTCTTGAGCAGGCCTTCCGGGATTTCGGCACGGAGCTAGTCGTGAAGAACGACATTTAGAAGTGAACTATGAACTTGCATCCCGCTCTCGCCATAGTTAAGGAAGCCTAACTTTCTGAACCTATTCATGAAGAAACTGACCCGCGATCGGGTCGTTCCTATCATCTCGGCGAGGGTCTCCTGGCTGATCTTGGGGATTACAGTCTCGGGCATCCCTTCCTTGCCGAAGTGAGCAAGCAACAGCAGAATCCGAGCGAGCCTCTTTTCGCTGGAATTGAAGAGCTGGTCAACCAAGTCCGCTTCGTATCGGATGTTCCGTCCCAACAAATATGCCGTAAACAGGTCGGACAATGTATGTTCCTGGTGAAGCGCCAGCATCATTGCCTTCTTGTCGATCCGCATAAGTTCGCAATCCGTCATTGCGGTTGCAGACCCCATGCGTAGAGGCTGTCCTGCAAGGCCACCTTCTCCGAAGAACTCTCCCTCGCTCAATATGCCCAAGGTTGCTTCCTTGCCAATCTTGGATACGACAGTGAGTCTAATCTTGCCTTGCTGGATGTAGAACACTGCGTCAGCCGGATCCCCCTGCGTGAAGATTATTTCTTTCTTGGGAAAGGCCACAACTTTCCTCCCCTCGCCGATGGTGGCAAGGAATTCCTTGGGATCGAAGTCGCGCTTTTTCACGCCCGATTTGGTGGATGGGACCAAAAGTTTTCTCCCAAATATGGACCTACACTCTTTTGTATTTTCTCAAAATCGTGATCACGAAATATGTTCACTTTTGCACATAGTTGGGTTCCTCTTTATAAAGAGGGAGTGCGCTTGCAGATATTTAGATTCAATAGGTTACGGCCTTTGGCTGGTGCAAAAAAAATTCTCGATCCCGGCAGAGCACCCGAAGCAGGTCCCAAATCAGAAATCATCTGGACCCCGACATGCTACTTTCTGGATTTGGCATGCTTGGTTTTGGTCGGTTTTGCGGGCTTCGCCTGGGTGAGTTTTGCCGTTCGAATCTTGCCGACCTGGATCGCGCGGGTGAACTCTTCGAAGTCTTTAGTACTCTGGTCGGCATAGGCGAGACCGAAGCTGGCTATTGCCCTGTCGAACTTATCGCTGTTGCCCAGGTATCCCGAGATGGCGTATGGGTCGCCGGTGCGGGCATGTCCCTTGGCCAGCAGTTCGCCGCAGATCTGCGCGTACTGCACCAGTCCGTCGCCTTCCAGATCCTCCTCCTCAATTACTGCCTTGTGATCGCGCAACTGGCGAACCAGGTAGTCGTGGCCAGCTATTGAAGTCCACCCCAGGAAGATGTCCGACTGCACCTGCATGGCGCGCTGTCCCTGGGCCGCACGCTGTCCCTGATTCACGGAAGCGTCGGCCTCAGGCAGGTATTGCGCGTACGCCGAGGGCACCTCTTCCTTGATCTGCATAAACAACGGGGCATCCTCGGCCGTGCCAAACATGAGGACGATATAGTCACGCACGCCGACGCTGCCGATTCCGACTACGCGAAAAGCCACGTCCTCTACGCGGTAATGCGAGAACCAGTGCCGCCTTTCCGGCAACAGCGTGTCGACGTAGTTGCGCAATCCGGCGGCCACCTGCTTTGCCGTGGCGGGAGGGACGTGGAACCGCAGCGGCTTGTTGTCGCGGAAGCGCCATTTCCCGTTGCGCTGCTCGGCCAACTGTTCCAGATTGTGGACTGGCGTGGCACGCTCAGCTTTGCGCAGAACATTCAGCAGCACTGGTGAAACGTGCCGGTGGCGGAAAACCTCTTGCCGGGCCAGGTCCACCATGGGCATTCCGGAGAATTGGCGCATTGCCTCGCGATAGCTTTCGACAAAGGTCAGCGCGGCGGTTTTGCATTCCTTCTCGGTGTTGTTGGCCTCGCGGCCGGCCAGCACCAGGCTGGCAGCCATGCGCTTGACGTCCCATTCCCAAGGCCCACGAATCGTCTCGTCAAAATCGTCAATGTCGAAGATAAGCCGTCCGTCTGGCCCCTCAAAGGCCCCCAGATTTTGAACGTGCGCATCGCCACAAAGCTGCGCATAAATGCCGCTGCTTGGGAGCATCGAGAGATCGGAAGCCATGATGGGAACGGCGCCCCTATAGAACCCAAAGGGCGAAGCGGCCATACGCTCGGCCTTGATAGGTAGCAGGTTGGCGAGGCGCCCGCGCTCCGACGCCCGCAGCAACTCCAGGATGGATATCTTTCGGTGCTTGGGGTCCCAGTCTGCGTGGCTGACCCGGCCGACTTTTTGGCGCAACGACTGGCCGTATTTCCGTCGCTCTTCGCGAGCTGCCATCCTGCGAGCGCGGTCGCGCATATGAGAGAACAGAATACCCCAAATGACGAGGAAGAAAGGGTGCGAAACGAGAGCCTGACACGCGGGCAGCGGCTTCGTACTCAACAGCGATAACATCACACAAGTCTGCCGTAAAGGACGCAATTCCACACTGTCGAGGGAGGTGGAGTGTGGCTGCTGCGAAAGCGATGGATCTAAACCGCAATTTCCAGCGGCGCCCCGAGGCCGCTGAAGTAGATCAGGCGAGTCGGTCCAGCTGTCGGAGTTCCAACGTTCCACTGACAGTCCGGACCTGCAGGAACCAAATTGGGTTCACTGCAGTTCAGATCGGTAGAAATGGCGACGCTCGAACAAGGAAACGGGCAGTTCAAATACCCGAGTCTCGCTTCCTTCGAATACGAACTCCTTTCCGCACTCAGGCAACTTTCATTGCGAAGAGCTGGCTTTCTGATTCTTAACCTGCAGATTATTCACGACCTGCGTCACGTTGGGCACTCCAGTTGCCACCTTCTCGGCGCGCGAGCGCTTGTTTTCCGAGTTCACTTCTCCGTTTAGCGTGACTACGCCGTTCTTCACTTCGTATTTCACGCTCTTATGCAACTTGTTCTGGATCAGTGCAGCATCCAGATTCTTCTCGATGCCTTGGTCCAGATCGGAGTTCACGGCCTTTGCTTCTTTTTCTGCGCCTACGGGAATCACGGCAATTTGATCTGCGACAACCTGGGCGCCCGCCAGAGACTTTGCAAGCGATTCCGCTTGTGACTTGTCGTTCTCGCTGGCCACTTGTCCCCCGAGGGTCACGATGCCCTTGTCGCGATCCTGACTGACGGTGACGTCTTTAAAGCCTGCTTGATCGAGCGATTTGCGAATACTGTCGGAAACATCAGGTGACTTTGTGGCCGTCTGCGAGCATCCGGCCAGAATCCCGACAACGAGCAGCGCGACCATAACCACTGACAGTCTGAGCTTTTTCATATTTCTCCTTTTAGGAATTCGAGATGGAATGATGGAATCTCAAACGGCGATGAAGGGATGGCTAGCGCGTGTTGCCTTTGAACCCAAGATCACCTCCACGTTTATCAGGACGGCTCGATGTCAATCGAACCGTCCTGAGCCCTCTATTTCACCGGTCAAATCCACTTGCAGCCTAGGCGTGCTTTTTCTGCTCTTGATCGTGTTTCTCTGGTTCCGACTGCGGACTCTTGGGCTGTGCGATCGGGACCGGTGGTTTCTGTTGCACCGGCTGATTCGGCTGGATTATGGGTTTCTGCTCCGGAGGAGCGGGCTTCTGCGGATCGCTATGTTGTGGGTTGAGATTTTCTTGATCTGGCATTTTATTTCTCCTTTGCTGGTCTCTCTGTTGTTGGTAATTGGTGAGTTGTTGCAATTGTGTTGACGCTGATTCAGGCGTTTACTGGGGACAGGCGCACACGGGCTCGTGCGTCGAAGTGATTGGTTCGTGGGGCTGGTATGTGTGGCCCGCTCCAATACAGAACTCCGAGCGCCAAGCTGACGTCCACCGTGTCTCTGCAGTACTGAGCGGAAAACGGCGGCGCATCAGTCGTCCCGAACGCAGCATGCTCCGACAGAGGCCGCCTGATTCACTTCTCGAGCACTTTTTCGATCTGCCCGACCTTTTTTTCAACCTTGCCGGCGGTGTGTTCGGCTTTGCCTTCAGCCTTTAGATCAGGATTGTTCGTGACTTGGCCTGCCTTCTCTTTGACTTTGCCTTTCACTTCATGAAAAGTGCCTTTAATCTCATCCTTCGTACTCGGTTTCATCTGTTTTCCCCCTTATCGTTGAATCTTGCCTAATGAAGGAGCGCGACTTCCGCTACTCGCTCCGACAGAATTGCGATCCTATGAACAAGAATCGGCCTCGACTCCGAGTCCGTCAGGCCTGCGAGTAGCACGGTCTTCATAAATGGGTCCTCTGCCGTCATGTGTCATACGAAGGCGGAGAAGTCGATCCGCATCCGTGCAATTGTGCGATCGTGGGCAACAACTGGCTAGCCAAACAATCTTTGGTGATGAAAGCGTCTACCCACTTTAAGGCTTGCTCAGGAACGTCCACTGCCGCGGATAGCATGATGATTGGCGTTTGCGGCCTGAGCCGTCTCATTTCAATTGCAAACTCTTGCCCGTTCATTTTGGGCATGAAATAGACGACGATTACAACGTCAACCGAATGGATGGAAGCCAGTTCCAATCCTTTGCTGCCGCTGGGTGCGGTCAGAACGGTATACCCGAAGGTTTCGAGGAATGCCTTTTCGCATTCCAGTTCATTTTGGTTATCGTCGATGCAAAGAACTACTCCGCTTGAGAGCTCCGGAGAAGCTGATAGAGGCATGATTCACCTCCAAGAACCAATTTTCAATACTGGGGCTCAGGAAACTGTTCAAAATTGCTCACACTATGCTCTCTTGCAGCACTGTTTGCCAAACACCCTCCAACCGACACATCACCGGTTAACTTGCTGTGGAACGCACGCTCGATTTCACCCCAGCCGTTGCTACCTGGTTTCTTGAGGAATGGCGCTGGGGAGAACAGCTACTCGTGGAGAACAATGTTGAGAAGTGAACTGTGAACCTGCAAATCATCCCCGGCGTCATACTCGACGAAGCCTAACTTTCTGAACCTGTTCATAAAAAAACTGACCCGTGACCGGGTTGTGCCTATCATCTCTGCGAGGGTCTCCTGACTCATCTTGGGGATCACAGTCTCCGGCTTACCTTCCTTGCCGAAATGAGCCAGCAATAGCAATATCCGGGCCAGCCTTTTCTCACTGGAATTGAAAAGCTGGTCAACCAAATCCTCTTCATATCGGATATTCCGTGTCAGCAAGTACGCCACGAACATATCGGAGAACGCGTGTTCCCGGTGAAGTACTTCCATCATGGACTTCTTATCGATTCGCATCACGGAGCAATCGGTCATTGCGGTTGCGGAGCACATGCGGAGAGGCTGCCCCGTAAGGCAACCTTCTCCGAAGAAATCGCCCTCGTTCAGAATGCCTATGGTGGCTTCCTTCCCGATCTCCGACACAACGGTGAGTTTTACCTTTCCTTTCTGTATATAAAAAACAGCATCTGATGAATCGCCCTGAGCAAAAATCGTCTGCTTCTTGGGAAAGGCTGCGATTTTCCTACCGCCGTCAATGGTCGAAAGGAATGTCTTGGTATCGAACTTGCTGAGTCTCTTGGCCGCCGCGTGGGGGACCATAATTTTCGCCCGTTATTTTAATATCACATGCCAATCTTGCTGGTCGGTTGCGCATCGCACATACGAAGAAGATTGTTGTTTGTTCGCACGCCGGATTTCGGGCCGTCCTTGTGAAGTAGCGGAATCGCTTAAGCGCGGTCACGTTTCGTGCGTCGCGATGCTTGCGCGTAAGAACGGTGAAGCCAATCTAGGATGTCCTACAGACGCGTCGTGGTTGGGGGAAGATCGGCTGCGTTTTACTGCGGTAACTACGAAGCGAGATGGCAAGTAGTATGCCCTGGACGAGCAGATGACCAGCCTTTCAGCGCAATGAGCCATCCCTGGAACGAGTGGCCAAAAGGTATACCCGGCGAACCAGCCTCAGACCGAAATCCGAGCATTGAAAAGAAAGCAGTTCTGGCTGTTCGGGGAAAACCTTTCGAACCACCAGCGGCATCGACTCAATAAATCATGCATTTGTGCTGTCCCGGTGCGTCGAGCTTGGGAATGCTCGCGTTCTTCAACGCTCCCGGTCGATGAGTGACAACGCGATATAGCAACAGTTGACAAATCCCTCGGTTCGCCGGTATCAGAAACTTTGAGCACTGTTTGGTGTCTTTTAGATGGGTGCCGGGTCAGCTAAAGAACATCGACGACGATAAGCGTAATGTCATCCTGCTGGTTCACCGCAGCAGGTCGCCACCTCTGGAGTTCAGCAAGGACTTGACGCGACAGTTCGGAGGCGGGATGCAATCGATTATTGCGTACGACCCGTTCCAGTTGCCGGTCGCCAAACGCCTCCCCCGCGGCGTTCTCAGTTTCAGTCACGCCGTCGGTGTAGAGCAGGAAACGATCGGATGGTTCAAGCGGCACATTGCACACCGGGTACTCAGCGTCAGGTTCGACTCCGAACAACAGCCCGTTACTTTCGATACGCTGCATTTCGCCCCTCGTATTCCGCCAGCACAGTAGCGGCGGATGTCCAGCAGCCGAGTAGAGCGCGTTGCGGTTCTCTGTGTCGATCCAAACATAGGCCGCCGAGGCAAACTGTCCGTGCACCTCACTCGACAGGATGCGATTCAAGCCGCCAAGCACCTGAGCGGGATCATCGGCATGGACGGCGACGGACTGCATGGCCACTTTGATCATCGAAGAAATGAGCGCGGCCGGGATGCCATGTCCAGAGACGTCTGCCACAAGGATGCCCAGATGGTTGATGTCTGACCGGACGAATTGGTAGAAATCGCCCGCAACGGCGGTCATGGGATGATAAGAAGCAGCAATACGGAGGTTCTCAAGCTCGGGAACTCTCGCCGGAAGAATTGAAAACTGTATCTGCCGAGCCATTTCCAGTTCCGTCTCGATTGAAAGCAGACGGCGCTCGTTCGTAAACAGTATCTCCAAAGCCACGTAGCCCAGCGAAAACAGGAGGGCAGCAAAGCCCAACGAGTCCACCAAAGGCAGCGTGCGATAGTGCAACACGGTCGACAAGTTGGTGTACAGCACTTCCAAGGCAAAAATGAGCGTAGCGGCTGCGAGAACGCGGTGATTCGGTATAACGAGGAACTTGGAAAACTTTGGAACCTGCACGACGGCTAATAGGACAAGCATGGCAAGGACTGCAAGCAGGTTGTTGTAGAACTTCCATTTGTCCGCTGGGCCACCGAGGACGAACGTGCCAAAGCCGATTAGAGCTATCGCCAGACCCGCGAGGATTCCCACTTGGATCAGAAATCTGATTTTGCCCAGAGTCAGCTCTCGCCATGCGAACAAGGCAGAAACTAGGAGCAGGTACATGACCGCCGTACTCACGTAGGGAGTGGCAGATTTGAGGGCGTGCGGCAGAACCGCCACCACCACGGCCGTCTGGAGCAGTTTTTGGACGCCGTACATCCCGCTCCAGATTCCCAACCATACGAGGATGGGACCGCCCCTGCGCCGGCGGATCACCGCGATCGCGCAGGCGGTCGCTCCAATGGACAAGAAAATCGTTCCGAGGACAATATCCACCACCTCACCGCGGAGCGTTTCCAGAGCTGCATCTGCCGTGTTCATGCCATTCATCTAACACGATCTTATTCTTTGAACCGTCCCTCGGCGCAGAATTGTAACTGGCGCGAACAGACGATTTAGCTCATCGATTCTCGTTTAGTGGTTGGGACAAAGAAGCCGACCCCGACATCCCCATCCTGAAAGAAGCCAAAGCGGAGTACGCGAAGTTGCAGTAGGCGTCACGCTGCCCTTGACCTTTGTGCCCGGCGGCGGTTGTGTGCCTGCTGCACGCTCCATAGAATGATTGCAATGATTGCCGCAGCAAAGTGCGTTATGCTGCTCTCCTGCTTCGAGGTTGCCTTGGGGGTTGTGACGGATAGTATGGCGCAGGCTCGCCCACCGCAAGTTCTAGAGGTTTCTCGCGACTACCTGAAGCCGGATGCTATAGCTGCGAATCGCAAGCTTGAGAGACGCGCTGAAGACCTCTGTCGAACGCTCGGCTTTACTCATCCTTATCTGACCATCGAGTCTGTCTCCGGACCTGCGGAGATGTGGTACCTCAATGGGTTCGACTCGGAAGCCGAAGTGGAGAAGCTCAGGCAGGAGTATCAGCAGAATACGAAATTACTGGCGGCTCTGGACGACATTACTCGGCAGAAGGTGCCGCTTAAGCGTTTGGAGTCCACCGACGAATTTGTGAACTATCGTCCCGATTTGAGTCGTGGCTATCCGTGGATCATCGGTCGGGGACAGTTCTTTGTGATCGTATTGTTCGATGGCGATCCGCCGATGAATGGCACGGTTTTTGAAATGAAGGACGGCAGCAGGATGCTGGTGCGAACGACGCAAAGTTCTTCCGAAGCACGCGTCCTCGCTGCGTCGGCAGGTTCAACCGCGAGAGTTTTTCAGTCATTTTTCTATTTTCGACCACAAGGTATGTGAGGAGGCAATCATCGTGGCTGCGCAGCCGGAATTGCTGCACGGTGGGGCCAAATCAGGTTGCCAAAAGCAAATCCGTCTTTTCGTTCAAGGTGTGCTTAACGCCGCCATACTAGCCTCGCGATGACCACCGAAGTCAGTTACCGTGCGGCTGCGACCAGCGACATCGACTGCCTGTTGCAGTTGATGCTGGGCTTGCAGCAGGATGATCCGTGGTCGGTTCCTTTCCGCGAAGAAGTAGTCCGAGAGAGCTTGCGCGAACTGCTTATTAATCCTTCTGTCGGGCGCGTCTTCTTAATTTGCGATGCTGACTCCTGTGTGGGCTATGTCGTGCTCTCGTTCGACTTCAGTCTCGAATACGGCGGCAGGAACGCTTGGATCGACGAGTTATTTATCCGACCAGAGTTGCGTGGCAAGGGCATTGGCTCAAAGGCACTGGACTTCGCAGTCCAAGTTGCCCGCGAGTGTGGCGCGAAGGTGCTGCATTTGGAAGTGAACCGAGGAAATCCAGCGATTAACCTGTATCGGCGGCATGGCTTCGAAGACCACAACCGCTCCCTGCTCTCGAAGTGGCTTACCCGAAAGAACGAGGAGAATCCCTAACGATCACGTCAATAAGCCGAGTACGCAAAGCTGCAATAGCTGTTCCGGCTATGATGTTCTTGCCTATAATTGAACTCGCCCAATGCCAACAGGCACAATTGACTTCGACGCCGTACGGAAGATCGGCTTGGCGTTGCCCGGCGTGGAGGAGAGCACTGCGTACGGGTCACCCGCGCTCAAGGTTCGCGGAAAACTGCTGGCGTGCGTGCCTACTCACCATTCGGCTGAGCCGGGTTCGCTTATGGTTCGCGTTGACTTCGACGACCGCGCCGAACTGCTCGCAGCGGCTCCCGATGTTTACTACGTGACCGACCACTATCTCGGCTACAGTGCCGTACTGGTTCGTCTCTCTCGTGTCACACAAGATGTACTGAGGGACTTGCTCGGCATGGCTCACAAGTTTGTGACCGCTCATAAGGCACGCCGTTTGCCATCGCGCAGCCGACGCAAACCTGTCTGATTCTGGCTGGCTTCCGAGCAATCCGAGAGCGACAGACCTTGTATTGCTCCGATAGGCATTGATCGTTGGGGAGAGGAACCATGACCGTCGCATCCACTACGAGCGTTAACGTCAAGCAGGCGGTGCCCTTTTTCGGAGTGACCAACATGGAAGCCTCGCTGCGATTCTATGTTGACGGACTTGGCTTCAAAGTGAAGCACCGGTGGATTCCGAATCGTGAGGAGGACAAGCCAGACGGGAGAATTCGCTGGTGCTGGCTTGAGCTTGGCGATGCCGCCATCATGCTTCAGGAGTTCTTGCCGGAACACCCCCCGAAGGAAACGCTTGGGACTGGGACATCGGTCTGTTTCATGTGCGAAGACGCGCTGGCACTCTATCGCGAGTTCAAATCACATGGAATTCAGACGCGGCAACGTCCATTCGTGGGCAACCGTCTCTGGGTAGTGCCACTCACCGATCCTGACGGCTACCGCATTGACTTCGAAAGCCCAACCGATGCGCCAGAGGAAAGCGAACTAGCCGAATAGCAGCGGAAACATAGGAGGCGACGATGAAGCGAGAACGGTTGCTGAAGGTCGTACTTGTGGTGGTGGGATTGCTCTTTTGCGCTGGCGTTTATCCTCTAGTTCTGATGGCGAAGCAAGACCCCGCGCTGGCGATGATGATGAGCCTTTACGTAACACTCGGCATCTTTCTGCTGCTGGCAGCACGCAACCCGTCCTCCCACCGCAGCCTGATCGCCTTTGCCGCGTGGTCGAGCTTCGCACACGCAGCGATAATGTCTATCCAAGCATTGCTGAATATGATCGCTCGTAGAGAGCTGATCGGATCGGTTGTGTTCGGCGTTATCGGCATAGCCCTAATCGCTCTGGCTCCGGCAAAGCAGTCAGTCGAGCGGGTATCGGCAGCAGTTGCGTAGCTCTCATTCTGCGAAAAACGCGATCTTGCGGTGTTCCTCAGTGTGGCTAATGTGCCCGGAGGCGCACGAACAAGATGACTCCAACAGGATTTGAACCGTAAGTAGGTTTCAGCGTGTCCGGCACTCCGTACAATGTCACCTGTCCGCCAACGGCAGTTGAGAGATGTGGAATGTGCCCGATTTCACGGTCATAACCAATTGTGTAAGCCTGCACGCGAGTGAAGTATCTCTCCGTGAAGTCGCGCGGCAACGGGTTCTCGCCTATCAAAAGCTCATTTGTTCGATCCACGTTTTCGATTCGAGTCCATGCAAAGTTCCTATGCAGGAATTGCAGTGTGGATTCCAATAAGTAGCCGTTGCCAACATTTCCATCTGCAAGGCTCTGATTGCGACCCCAAAGGATCATCGAAGCCCAATTGCCGCCCCGAAAGGGGAGGTTGTACATCAACGACGCCGTCATCCGACGAGTGTCTTCTGAGGGGAACAGTGCTTCCGGGCTGTGAAGTTGTCCAATCGAATACTGGAAGCTCCAGTTCCGAGCAGGATTGACGGTGACACGCGTTGACCAAGAGTCGATCTTGCCCTGATCCACGTCCCAACGATTTTCACCCGGTTCGCGTCCATGAAATCCCGAAGCTTCCAGCCTTGTGTTTCGATAAGTGACCCCGAACGTGATGACATCGTCCGCGACGTGCGTCGAGTCTTGCAGGTGATGACCGAGGGGGGCAATGGGCTCTTCTGCGGCAGACGCCCGGTGTGGATACGCGGGTGGTCCCAATGCGGGATCGCCAACCGGAGCAGCGTAGACCGAAAGCAAAGTTTGTTCCCCGATCTTGTAGTCGTACATCGCCGCGAGTTCCATGAACAAATTGTGCGGGTGTTGCCCGTCGACAATAGGAAGACCGAATGCCGTTTCGCCTTCTTGGAACAGTTCAGGATACCGACGCTCTGAAATCGTCGCTGGCTCAAAACTCAGCATGGTTCGTAACGTTAACGTTCCACCCCCGACCCGCCGCTGCGCCATCGGCATTACCCAGTTCGTGGAGAACAGCTTGTCATCGCCACGCGGACCGGATTGCTGAATATCTGCGAGAAATGCTTCGCCGTGAAGCATGAGAGTCCAGTCTCTCTTCGTTATCATTAACATCTCGAAAGGCGTAGAGTTCGGCTCGGCATCGGTTCCAGAAATCACGTGGTGTTGCATGAGTTCAACGAAAGAATGCGATTCCGTGTTCATCATGTGCTTACCCATCTGCATTCCGCTCATCTGATCTTCATTTTGTTGGGTCTGCGCGACGCACGGCAGTCCCGTAACATTCGCAAGCATGACGAACAGGAGAAAGCGCACTTCACACCTCCTTTGCAGTTGAGACGACCAGACGGCACCCGTTGTTCGCAACAGCTTCGCGAACCGAGCACTTTTGGGCTTAGCGAAAGGAGGCCCGACGCAAAGGATGGATGCCATGATCCGCTCCACGCACAGTATCCGAAGTGCTCTGGCTGTTGGCCGCTGTTGCTACCGTGTGTTAGTTATACTTAGTTATACAATCAAGGTCGCTGTCAATCTTGAGGGGGACAAATATGGCAAGTCTAACCGACGCGCTTCAGCAGCTTCGCGCTGAGCGGCGAGAATCGCAGTCGCACGTAGAGAAGTTGGATCAAGCAATTTCAGTGATCGAGTCGCTAAATGGTTCCGGAACATCCCGGAACGGAAACCAACCGAGGCGAGTACTGTCAGCAGCTTCACGTCGGAAAATGGCGGCAGGACAGAGGGCGAGGTGGGCAGCGGTTCGAAAGGGACCTAAGCCTGCAACCGAGGTGGCGAAAACAACTGGCTCTTCTCATGTGAAGCGCACCATGTCAGCGGCTTCACGGAAGAAGATTGCGGCGGCGCAAAGGGCACGGTGGGCGAAGTTGAAGGCGGAGAAGAAGAAGGTGGGTTAAGAGTAAGCGGAGCCAATCACTCGCATCGTACTGTATAGCTGCTCTTCAGAAGATCATCGGCAGCCTTGTTGCCTTTCATCGATGCAGCGTGTAGGAGCATGTGTGCCTGTTCACAGTTCTGGGGGACGGCTTCTCCCTCCAAGTAAAGGTTGGCTAGTGCGACTTCCGCGCTTACGCTTCCTCGCTTGACCGCCTTCCACAACTCGACAGGATCAGCTTCTTTCGCTGCGTTGGTTGTCTGTGCGGTTCCCAGCTTTGCCGTGACGAGGTGCTGAACTCCTCTGACTGGATTGTGGACGACGTGTCGTTCAGCAGCGTTTTCTAGCTTGATCTGCTCTGATGTGGCGGTAAGTGTGGTTCCCAGCTTTCCTGTGACCACCTGCTGAACTCCTCCGACTGGATTGTGGACGACAGGTCGTCCACCAGTGTTTTCTAGCTTGATCTGCTCTGATGTGGCGGTAGGTTCGGTGGCTGCGCCGGATTCTTTAGCCAGTTGGTCCTTGCGGCTCTTGTAAAAAAACGATGTAACCGCCATCAGCGGTATCAAGACAACGACGACGGGGATCAATCTCCTGAGCCCCGGTCCGAGAGTTCCCTGTTGACCATCGGAACTGGAGGGGTAGGATTCGTGATCGGCTCGGCTGAATATGTCAGGAACGGCCCAAACCGGTCCGAGGGGTTCAGTCCCGCACATCGGGCAGATTCTTTCACTCAGGGGATAGCGATATTCACACGAAGCACAAGTGATGGGTTCGTCGCTTACAGTCTTGGACACGGTCATCCTCCTCGGGCAGGAGTTTTGTCGTCGTGGCAGTTAGATCATATCTAGACTTGTGAAAGAGTACCGAGTAACGGAAGTAATGTCCACTGAACCGCATCGCGACCAAGGACTCCGTTCGAGGGCTTGGCTTCGAATCGAACAGGTCATCGACGATAATCAGGTGAGGTAGTCGCTATGGTGGTCACAAAGGCTGCCAGCACCTCTGAAACGCTTAGCTGACCTGAACCCCTCAGATCAACCAAATCCACCCAGAATCACTTGCTGGCGGATAAATGCCTGAACACAGTCGTCCGTGTGCAGATGAATCCACACGTAAGAGATTCGAAAATCGTGCTACTCTGCTGGGTCTAACTGGACTTTCTTGACTCATGAACTTTTTCTTTAGCTCGGCTATGGTTGCCACTCTGTTGTTCCTCTTGTTGCCACTGTCCTTGCTTGGTGACGACGCCAAGCCACCTGCTACCAGCCCGGAACTTGCGGCTGCCGACCAACTCTATCGGGCGGGCAAGTTCGTGGAAGCGGAGGCCAGCTATCAGGCGCTTCTGAAGAGTGACTCGAAGCTCGTGCCTGAGCAATTAGTGGCTGCGCAAGTTGGACTTGTGCGGGCAATGTTACGGCAACAGAAGATTGATGAAGCATTGGACGCAGTGAACACTGCATTGGCAGTACAGCCCAATGCGGCGGCGTTGCTGGCGGTGAAAGGTGATGTCCAGTTTCGTAACGGTGAAATGCCGGATGCCGAGTTGTCATACCTCGCAGCGAAGAAGCTCGACGCAAAGGAAGTGCATGCCTATCTTGGACTGGCGCGGTTGTATGGCTCCTACTCTCTGTACCGTAAAGCCTATGACATGCTACAGAGCGCCCACGAGGTTGCTCCTGACAATATCGAGGTACAGAGAGCATGGCTACGGATGCTTCCACGAAAAGAGAGGCTGGCGGCTTTGGAGGCCTACCTCAGCGGCCCCCATCCCGACAATGAAGAAGAAACAAAGTGGATGACGGAGTATTTGGAGTTTCTGAAAGCTACGGCAGATAAGCCCGTTCATGCGTGCAGGCTGGTCAGCAAAGTGGAGCAGACCGAAACCAAGTTGGAGACCATGTATGGGGCGAATGGACATCGGATGCGGGGCATTGGCCTGTCGGTCAAGCTCAATGACCGGAATGCCCATCTCCTGCTCGATACCGGAGCAGGCGGGATCATGGTGAGCCACAAGGTTGCGGAGAAGGCGGGGCTGACTCCAATCTCTGCGGTGCATTTTGGAGGCATCGGCGATAAAGGGTTGCAAAGCGGCTACACAGCGGTAGCGGACCACATTCGAATCGGCGAGCTAGAGTTCCAAGATTGCGTAGTCGCCGTAAGCGACAAAGGCTCCGTGGCAGATGAAGACGGGTTGATCGGTGCCGATGTGCTTGGGGCTTATCTCATCGACATTGATCTTCCGGGAATGCGGCTCAAACTTTCTCCGCTGCCAAAGCGACCCGAAGACACAGTTGCCCCAAAGTCGCTGAACAGCGAGGGAGAGGAACAAGCGAATGCAGAGCAGAAAGAAGACAACGTGAATGAGCCGACTCCGAAGGATCAGAATTCCCCACCGTCGACAGCGAAACCAGCACGACGCCTGCCCAAAGATCGTTACATTGCGCCCGAGATGGCGGACTGGACGAAAGTTTTCCGATTTGGCCACAGCATCTTGGTACCCACTAGCGTGAACAATTCCAAATCCATGCTGTTCGGACTCGACACGGGTGCCTTCAGCAATCTCCTGTCGGTGCGTGCCGGGCGGCAGGTGAGCAAGGTTAGTTCCGAAGAACGTGTGCGGGTTCATGGTGTGAGCGGGGCGGTAGATAAGGTCTACAGTTCTGACGAAGCGACCTTGCGTTTCGGGCACTTTCAGCAGGCGAACTTAGGCATCATCACGCTGGACCTTTCCACCATAAGCCAACACACCGGGACGGAGGTTTCCGGTTTTCTGGGATTTGCAATGCTGAGGCAGCTTGAGGTGGAATTGGACTACCGCGACGGGCTTGTTGATTTCAAGTACGATCCCAAGCGCGTGATGCCTTTCGCCAGATAGCCAACTCCTCCGTTGAGGTGGAATCGACATGCGGATTTTGAACATCCTGAGCGGACTGGCGGTGCTGTTCTCGACGCTAGCCTTCGCACATCTGCTGCACCACTACTATATAAATGCAGGCGAAGCTGCGCACTCCCCGCCGTTTTTGGCTGGCATGGCTAGTGCCGACCATCTTGCTCACGTCGGTCGGCGTAATGCCCTGAGCCAACCACTCGCCGATCCGGAAGTGCCGACATCCTCTTGGTAGTTTTGCGCAATTGGCCTTGTACCGGCAGCCTGAACGCGCATTCGGGAAGTTTGGCCAGATTAGGAATGAGAAGTCGGCCTCTCACCACGTCGCTCAATCACTGCTAGCGCGTTTTCGGTACGAATCTGAGTACGCCCGCATTCACCATTCTTAATCGAAGCTCAATGAGTAACCCGCTCCGGACGACGACCCAGATTCTGCAGTTCGTTTCTGGCGCTATTCACCTGGATGCATCAGCGCTTACCTTCTTCTGTCTTGCTTTTCAACCGATACCCTCATAGCCTCATCGCAGACCCACCGATTCCGTGGCGCAACTCGATATGGAGCCTCGACGCATGATCGCACTCAGATCCTCGGTCATTTTGCTGGTTTTCCTGGCCACCGAATTCAACCTCTCCGCCCAGGACCGTTCCTACGGACGTTCCGTCGTCGCGACGCAGTACGGTATGGTTGCCACCAGTCAGGTTTCTGCCTCACAAGCCGGGGCGCTCATCCTCGAAGAGGGCGGCTCCGCCATCGATGCCGCAATCGCGGCCAACGCTGTACTCAACGTCACCGAACCCACTTCCAACGGTATGGGCGGCGATCTCTTTGCCATTTATTGGGAAGCAAAGACAGGCAAGATCTATGGCCTGAACGCCAGCGGTTGGGCACCGAAGGATCTCACGATTGAGCATCTCCACAAAAAAGGCGTCACGGCGATGCCCCAATTCGGTATCGATTCCGTCACCGTTCCGGGTGTAGTCGACGGATGGGCCAAGCTGCATAATCGCTGGGGAAAACTGCCCTGGCGCGACCTCCTCCAACCCGCAATCTTTTATGCCGACCATGGATTCCCGGTGGCAGAGATCATTCACGCATGGTGGGATGGGGATCACGATGGCCTGCTGACAAATGCCGAGAGCCGCCGCGTATTTCTCCCCGGTGGCAAGGTCCCCGAGACCGGCGAAATGTTTCGCAATCCCGATGTCGCCCGTTCGCTCACTCTAGTCGCCAACCAAGGCGAGGCTGCGTTCTACAAGGGAGAAATTGCCAAGGCCATTCTCAAGACCTCCGACGAACTCGGAGGAACCATGACTGCCGACGATCTCGCATCTTACTCCGCTGAATGGGTCGAGCCGATTTCCACGAATTATCGCGATTGGACCGTATACGAGCTCCCACCCAACGGGGACGGCATCGCGGCACTTGAGATGCTCAATATCATGGAACAGTTCAAGCCCGATCCCGCCGGTCCACACAGCCCAGGCGAGCTACACACTCGAATCGAAGCCATGAAACTTGCCTATGCGGACGTGAAAGCCTACGACGGCGATCCGCGTTTCAGCAAGATTCCGGTCGATCAGCTTCTGTCGAAAGACTACGCCGCAAAACGTGCCTCACTCATTGACCCAACCAAAGGGAATTGCACGGTCGCCCCCGGGGCGCTTGGCACCAGCGATACCACCTACTTCACGGTCGTCGATCGCGACGGCAATATCCTTTCCGTCATTCAGAGCAACTACAACAACTTTGGATCGAACGTGACCGTGCTGGGTATGGGATTCGCCTTACAGGATCGCGGAGGCCTTTTCTCGCTCGATCCCACGTCTCCTAATGCCCTTGCCGGCAGAAAGCGCCCGTTCCACACCATCATTCCCGCATTCATGCAGCGAGGTGACGAGCACATCGGCTTCGGCATCATGGGCGGTCTGAATCAACCATTGGCTCACGCACAATTTGTGTCGAACGTCGTCGACTTCCATATGAATATCCAGGCTGCGATGGAAGAACCGCGGTTTACTGATCGCCAGCAACTGGGCTGCAGAATCGTGATCGAGTCGCGTGTGACGCCTGCCACCCTCCAAGCACTGAGCAAGATGGGACATGTGCTGCAGGTGCACCCAGATTACACATCCCTGATGGGGCGCGGCCAGGCGATCCTTCACGATAGCAAAACCGGTCTGAATTTCGGTGCGTCCGATCCACGCGCCGACGGCGCCGCAATCCCGGAGCAGCCGAAGTTCTTTGGTGCATCGGCCAAGCATTAACCGGCGCAATTTTTAATTGGTTCTCTGGAGGCCTATTGCTGTAGCTGACCAGCCACGCAATTGTTTCTGGCAATAGGGGTAAGAACCTTTGGAGGGCCGTGAGGGAAAACCGTCGATCTGTCCCGTCTTTTTCTCGACCAGATCCGTTCATTACGGATGGTCCCGGCGCTGCCGTCTGTGATCACTTCGACAGTGATGCCGCAGCGGCAGATTCAATTTGCCCTGAAGTTAGAGTTCCAGCCAAGTCGGCCCGTAGTCTAATGGAACGATAACGATAAGGAGATAATTCCGATGCAGCGTAGAGATTTTATAAAAAGTACTGTCGCAGTTGCAGTAGCCGCAGAACTTGGAATGGGTAAAGGGCAGGCGATGGTACCCGCCCACAACTGGGGAAACTACGACTTCGGTTCCGGTCCGCAAGTGACCGATCGCCTCAATCAGGGTCCGTTCCCTCAATATCCACCGGATGCCGTCATTCCCACTGACGATGTGGTGATGACCACTTCTTCTTCGGAAGAAGCTGTGCCGAATTATGGCAAGGGACTGGTCACCTATATCACAGCAGACAGCGGCACCGAGGAAATCAAGTCGGACAATATTTCGCAAGCGATCGAGGACTTGGTTCGCTTTCCATTAGGCCAGCAGCTTTATATCCGTCCGACCTGGAGGGAAGTGCAGCCACGGCCTGGACGCCTGGAGCTGCCCGACTATGTGAAGCTAGTTCTTGAATTGGCTAAGAAAAACAACAAGCGGGTCGGATTACGAATTCAGATGTCCGCTCCAGACTACAAACACGAAGCAGCCCTCCCAGATTTTGTCCTCGAGAAAGTGCCGAAAGTGGATCTAGTCCTTAGCGATCAGGAAAGCGCCACCCCAGCAAAAAGGTTTTTGGAGAATCCGCACTCGCGCTATCAGCCCCGGTTTGACCATCCTTTTTTTCAGCAGGCATTCAAAGAGCTGGTTGGCCAATTGGCAGCTGAATTCGATGGCAACCCGCTCATCGAGTTTATCGATACTTTTATGTACGGCTTCTGGGGTGAAGGGCACACCTGGCCCTTCGCCAACAATCCTTTCCCTGACTACCAGACAGCAGAGCGGACCTGGATGAATATGCTCGAAATCCAGCTCGAACACTTTACGAGAACTCCTCTGCTGACCAACACGCAACCGGATTACAGCCGGGTGGGTAATTCGGAGCTGGTAGACCGGACGGTCCGCAGCAACAATTGGATTCGCAGCGATACCATATTTATCGAGAACGAGCAGATCGAAGCGCTCAGCAATCGCCCACCCTGGATCGCGGCATTGCTGGAGCAAGGGCTTCCTGGGAAACCTCCCGATCCGAGCGCTGCAGATGAAGGGATATCTCCGGCGGAGAATATGATCGCTCACGTGATCGATGTTGGGGCGAATTACTTTTCGCTTTGGAACTTTCATCAGATCAGCGCAAAGAATCTGATGAGCTACTACCAGGCTTATCCCGTACCATTCGACCGGATCAATCGCCGCATTGGCTATCGGGTGAGACCATCTTTCATCTGGAGTTATAGGAGCGACGGTTATCAAGGGCTGATTGTTGGTTTCGCGAATGACGGTATTGCGGGAGTGCCGGGTGTATTGAGAGTGATCGTGGAAAGTCGGGATGGAAAGGTGCTCAAGAGCGGCTGTTTGGATGCCGGTTACCCGTTACCAGGCAAGATCAGGCAAGCACAGTTCGTGCTTCCGAACGTCACAGATTGGAAAGGACTGAAACTGAGAGCTGAGATCGAGGTAAAAGGAATGAGCTATCCCGTGCGATGGGCCTGTCACCAGAGGCTGGACGATGACGGCTCGCTCACACTGCGTCCTAATCTCCGTCAGCAGGTCTAGGCTGCGGTTGTTCTGATCCAAGAGACGCGAGAATTCCATGTATGACGGGAACATCAGGAGGGAGAGAATGAGGCGGAGAGACACCAATGCTTCAGAGCACCGTAAGAACTCCACGTGCGAGCGAGATTAATAACGAAAGTCCTAGTGTTGTATCAGCAGGGACTGCAGAGGAGAAATTGGTTCCCTCATCAGAGTCTGCGGCGGTCGCTTTTGATACAACACTAGGACATATCATTACCTACGCAGCGGGCGGGCCAGTTTCCGGATGCCGACGGCTCGCTCAGAATCTAACCCTGCGGTGTCCAACGAGCGCCACAGGCTTGGGTTTCGACATCAGATTTCCTGGCAATCTGAGCTTTATTGCTCAGCGCGAATGCGCCAGGAGGTAAATGATAGGTGACCAGAGGTTCAGGATAGAGCCTCCGACTTTCCTGTCCACCATTCAGAGGTTCGAAAATCCGAAATCCCACCCTCTACGCAGGAACCCCAAGAAGAAGGACTAATTGCAGAATCGATTGAAACTCGCATGTGTGCTAGCAGCGGCAAATCTGGCCACTGCCGGGGTCGCGCAGCAAGTCATGACGGAGTCCGGCACGATATCCGGGGTAAGCGCAATTGGCTTGAGTGTCTACAAAGGAGTCCCATTCGCCGCCCCGCCGGTCGGCGACCTGCGTTGGCGACCCCCGATGCCTGCCGCACCCTGGATTGGCACGCGCAAGGCGGATGCGTTTGCTCCGGCATGCATGCAAGTTGGGGTGTCCATGCCGGGCGAGACGCCACCGGTAGTGAGCGAAGATTGCCTCTACCTCAACATCTGGACTCCGGCAAAGACCGCGCACGAGCACCTGCCAGTGATCGTCTGGATATACGGCGGCGGATACATCAACGGGTCGGCCTCGATGCCCTTGTACTGGGGCGACCGGCTCGCGCGAAAAGGTGTCATCGTTGTCACCATCGCTTATCGCCTCGGTCCGCTTGGTTTTCTTGCGCTTCCTGAGCTAACGCGTGAGTCCCTGCACCATTCGTCCGGAAACTACGGCCTGATGGACCAGATCGCCGCACTCGAATGGATTCAGAGGAACATTGCCACCTTTGGCGGCGACCCGAAGAACGTAACCATCGCTGGTCAATCCTCCGGTTCTATATCGGTTAGCATCCTCATGGCCTCGCCCCTTGCAAGAGGCTTGTTTCACCGCGCAATCGGAGAGAGCGGCGGCCTGTTTGAGCCGCTCCAGCTCGGACCAAAGTTTCTGCTGGCCAATGCGGAACACGACGGGGAGAAGTACGCTGTTTCGCTGGGTGCGCCCACGCCCAAGGAACTGCGCCGGCTCCCTGCGTCCCTGCTTACCGGCAATGCGGGCGGCATCGTCCACGCGGTAATCGAACCCTATGTGCTCCCCCTTTCCCCCTACGAGGCGTTCACTTCGGGGCAGCAGAACGATGTCCCACTGCTAATCGGTTCGAACACCGAGGAGGCACGTGCGATGGTGGATGTCTCCCACGAGACGGCCGCCAGTTTCTCGAGCGACCTGGAGCGTAGCGTTGGCCAACTTCCCCCGGCGCTGGTCGCGGCATATCCCCACGCGACCGACGAAGAGGCGCGGCAGGCGCAACTCGGCCTCGAGCGCGACCTCCGCTTCGGCTGGGACATGTGGGCCTGGGCGAGGTTGCAAGCCGGGACCGGAAAGAGTCCTGTCTTTTATTACTCATTTCGACAGCAGCCACCGTTCCCGGCCGGCTCCGTGTACGCGGGTTGGGGCGCGAGCCACTTCGCCGAGCTCTGGTATGTCTTCGACCATCTGGACCAGTCGCCTTGGAACTGGACCGCGGCAGATTGGAAGCTGGCTGAAGAAATGTCCAGCTACTGGGTTAACTTCGCGCGATCAGGCGATCCAAATGGTGCGGGTCTTCCTCCGTGGCCGGCGTTTACCAACGTGGAGAGCAAGGTTCAATATCTGGGTGATCCGATCACAGTGGGCGGCGTTGCGAATATCCATGGCCTGAGCGTCTTCGATGCCGTTTATTCGACGGTGCGTGGCAAGACCTTTGCCGCTCAGTAACGTGCCGCACGCAATTCGCAATTGGTGCGAGATGTCATTTTCAATCACAATTGTCGACGATCCATCGCGACATCGGAGAGGAAGTAGAGACAATGACGAGCCATCGGTTTTTACTGAAATCTGAGCCGCGGGCAATATCATGGAAGACCTTGCTCGCCTGCATCGCAGGCTGCGGCCCACGGATCGGCAATGGCGCATACGGGCGCTGCGTTCGGGGTCACATTGCCAATGGCGTAGATCAGGTGCCTCAGTTCATCGGCAACGCCATTCTTTTGCAAATTCGCAATGTTGTAACTCAAACACAAGAGTGTGGAATGCGAATTGATCGTTTATCCAGGCGAAGGCCATTGCCCGCGCAGGAGAAACACCAAATTGACATTCTGCAAAGAATGCTGGACTGGTACGACCGGCATCTCAACTAGCCGCTCCGAAGCTCGAATTGGTCGGTAGCCTCTGAATCAGGTTATTCACGGTCGTGCTGTGGCCAACCGGAATGTATCCGCAAACGGGCTTCGGGGAGATCGGCGATCCATGGATAATCTTCTCGAAGCTGGCCCGGAATAACTTCCGGTTGGCCCGTTTGAACTAAGCCGCTAGCGCGGCGGACGCTACCGCGTGGGTTGACAAGCGTCGGAAGCGTCGGAACCGCCCTCTTGAAGAACGGATGGTGCCGGAGGTAGGATGATGATGCAGCTGGTTACGAGAACTCCTACATTGATGAGCATCAATAATGGCCTTTTGACCAAAACGCCCAGCTGGCAAGGCTTTTCAGGCAGACATCGATTGAATTCCCATAGCTCTCACCGCATCCGCCGCAAACGCTAGCGGCTCACTTCAAACGACCCTATCGAAACGGCCCCGACCACACGACCTGTCCCTCCCCGCATTTCTGCTTCGGGGCAGTCCCGATAGGGATCTATCGTCACACGGGAGCAATCCCCGCCGGCAACAAACCCCTGCATATCGCCCGGCGCGGTTGCGGGCTTGATGAACTATGTGCCTCTGGCCGTTTACGGCTAATCTCGTCGTCGCGATCGCCCTTCAGCACAGAGGATTGCTTTTTCCCCCTCAACGGATTTCGCTTTCCTGTAGTACTCCCAGCGGGAAACAGGTCATGGCCGCTGTTGCGGTGAACCTTTCCGTCCCGGGTCGTAGATTTGCTTCCTCGATACGTACTCGCCGCGTTGCGGCTGCAAACGGCTAGTAATGACAGAACAAATAGAAGCGGCCGTCACCCAGATTGTCCGAGCAAGAAAGCCCCGCTCGTGAGAGCGGGGCCTTCGATTTGGGCTGGAACGGTGACGACTATACGGAACACTTAGCGCTTGCCGCCGTGTCCGCCGCCGCTGTGACCTCCACCGCCGCTGTGTCCACCGCTGGCATGTCCGCCGCTAAAGTGTCCGCCACCGTGCGAACCGCCGAAGCCTCCATGCGAAGAGAATCCGCGCGACTCAGCGCCGCGGCTGCCGCTGAAACCACCAGCGCGCGGCGCGCTTGATTCGCGTCCAGCGAAAGCTCGTTCGCCGCCGGAGAATCCCCGGTTGCCTGCGTAGGCTCGGTTACCTTCAGCGCCCCGGTTGATGGCAGCTCCGCGATTGCTGCCGGCGAAGCCGTGGGATGCCCCCGCGTAGCCTCGAGATGGGCCCGCATACCCATGACCTGCGGCTGAGCCAAACCCGTGCGCATCGCGATTGGCAAATGAGTGCGCTCCAAATGCGCCATGCGCGGAAGAGAATCCTCGATTTCCGTGCACAAAGGCGGCGTGGTTATAAAACGCTCCGCTGCGGAAGGCATAAGGATGGCCGCCGAAGAAGATTCCACCGTGGAAGCCCCAGCCGATACCCCATCCATGCCATCCCCAGCCGAAGCCGAAGAACGGCGAGATCGGGAAGCCAAAGCCGAACGAAATGTACGGGCCGCCAAATCCCCACCACGGATAGAACCCAGGCCACAGGCCTACGGGATATCCGTACACATACGCCGGATTGTAAGCGGGCACATACACCACATTCGGATCCGCTGGCTGGATGTCTACGTTCGGCCCCTGCTCGTACACGCGCTCTTGAGGTGTACTCCGCAGATTGCCCGCGTTGTAAGCCTTGTGACGCATGTACTGGATCGCCTGCATCACGTCATCCGGCTGGTTCTGATAGGCTTCGCCCAGCTCAGAGGTCCACGACAAATCCCTGTCCAAGTTCGCCAGCACTGTGGGAAACTCCACTAGAGACTTCACGCTCGGATCCCAATCCTGCCGGTCCACTTCCTCGGCCAAATCCCGTCCCTTCAGCCCCGGGTTCTCCCGTGCCATCCGGTCCGCCTCTACAATCTGCGTTGGATATTCTGACGCCGCCAGTATCTGCGCCACGAGCGAATCGGGATACAACGCAATCGGAGCTACCAGCTTATCCAACTGCTCCGGAGGCAACGGTGTGTACAGCCGTTGATCCGGCCCCGTTGGAGGCGGAGGCGCCTGGTCTTGGTATGTATCTTGATCTTGGGGCGATGGAGGTGCGACATCCTGAGGCGCGCTCTGGTCCGGCGCATTGTATTGCGGCGCGGTCTGCTCTGGCGGAGGTCCTTGATCCACCTGAGCGCTCACAGCCGGTGAGGGCTTGTCCATCGACTGGTCCTGCGCCCACAAGGAAGTCCCAGTCCCGAGCGCCATTGCGCTCGTCAACACCGCGGTAAGAAGCGTTTTAGATAATTTGGTTTTCATAATGTCCCCCAGAATTCCTGTTACTAGATTGAACACTGGGAATGGGGAAGAGTTCCGTTCTTTTGATTGACTTACACCGGTTGATTTCGGCCAGGCAGTGGTGGATTTCGCCCAAAAGCTACGCTTGCGACGAGAGGATCAACTGTAGTTTTTCTGACTTAAGGTAGCTGCGAGAAAAATATTTTTGCTAAAGTCAGGTTCTCACGGGTCCCTGGGTGTTGTGTACGCATTGATCTCGTCTAGCACGCAGTGTGTAGGTTTCGGCCCTGTGCCAAACCGCGTTCGCGTTGGTGCCTGCGTGTGGCGAACGCGGGGTGCCAAGCAGACTTTCTGGCCGATTCGTGGCTAAAAGCGAAATCATCCCACCTCTCACCTCGCTCCCTCACCATCGAGCGTCTAAACCTGAAACATTTAAATCCGTTCTTCGGCAACCGATTTCTTTCTGACATCACGCCTGATGATATTGCGCAGTATCAGGCTGAACGCTGCCGGGCGGAAGACCCATTGGCGGTTCTTTCGGAAAATTCCCCGGAGAGTTCCAATCTCCAGGTTGACGGTCTTTGGGGCCGCCGCACGCGAAGCATTTTTACATCTGGTTGCAAACTTGACCTGATCACCGACCTGATCATTTTGTGTTCCCCGCGGAAAAAATATGGCGCTTCTGGTGACGCGTTCACCCCGTGCGTTTACGCGAACGATCCTCACAGACCAATCGGAAACTGGAAGGAGGCTTGGGAGGGAGCCAAGAAACGCGCGGGTGTACAGTGCCGGTTTCACGACCTCCGGCACACCGGGTGCACACGAATGCTGGAGGGAGGTGTTCCCTTCCCTGTCGTGTCGGATGTAATGGGCTGGAGCCCAAGCACCGCAATTCGGATGGCTAAGAGATATGGACACATTGGGAATGCTGCCCGTAGAGAAGCTGTGGACAAGCTCTCAAGTAGTACCGAGAATTATTCTGAGGGGGCACAAAAATGGGCACAGTTCAGTGGGGTGAACCCCTCTGTTGAGACAGTTTGAAATTGGCACACTTGCTGTTTGATGTTTGAGGTGCTCCCCATCCCTCGGCCCAACGAAAAGTGAATCCTATGATGGAGCCGCCGTCGGGCCTTGTGGGAACTGTGGAAAGCGTTTTGTGCTTTCCAAGCCGCTGTGGGAATCCGCGTTCTGAGCGGATTTCCATCAGCGGCGTCAGTTTCATACGACTGGCGAGGTTCAGATAGACCTCGAACTCATGATCGGAATCCGTGGTCACCACGAACGCCCGCGGCTGCACGGCCAGCAGGTTATCTTCGCGTATGATCCGCAACACACGC
>Ga0208039_1000330_pt1 | contig 36959 bp, 37 predicted proteins | sample June2015DPH_20_1_2_FD_184722 | JGI IMG/M metagenome (GOLD analysis project Ga0208039, IMG submission 184722) | Peatland microbial communities from SPRUCE experiment site at the Marcell Experimental Forest, Minnesota, USA - June2015DPH_20_150... | ecosystem: Environmental > Terrestrial > Soil >... | reverse complement strand
CAAAAAGTGACCGGCTTGAAATCGGAATCCGCGCCCGGCTTCATCCCGGAATCGTGCCCGAGTTCATTTCGGAATGCTGCCCGGGATGATTTCGGAATCGTGCCCACCTTGCCCCGGAATCCGCACCCGGTGAATACGGCTACGGCAAAGGTTGAATGGTGGCATCGACCAGGAATGGATCATTGAATTCAGAGAAAGTGAGACAGCGCGGCCCCGTGGCCGCAACCAAAACGAGGTCCTCTGCGTCCTCCGTGCCTCTCAAGCTTTAACACGGAGCACACTGAGCCTCTCAGTGACCTCCGTGTTGAAGCTCTTCTGACCACGGAGCACACGGAGACACTACGCACAGCAGGAAAAATCTTCGCAGCACAACAACGTCCCAGGAACTAGTGCTACAGGGGATTTGTAATTATGGAGCCGGCGACCAGACTTGAACTGGTGACCCTCGGTTTACGAAACCGATGACAGCTTTTGAACGACACTCAAACCATTGAATTTACAGGACCGCCGAGCCCGACAACTAGGCGGAAAATGGTTCTTTTGGCGCTTATCTGTGACCCAAACTGTGACTCAGCGTTAGTGGGTGCCCGATGACATTATCGCGATCGTACGGGATACAGGTCATGCGGTGGCGCGCCTTCACTGAAGCCATCGGGATCGTGGTAGGTGCCTCTTCTCTTCTTGACCTAAGCCGCCGCCTCGCCCGAAAGCGTATTCCTCGAACTTTTTCATCGCCTCGACCTTATGCTCCTCCCAATCTCGGATGAAGTCCCACTTCTCCTTCAGAGGCTCCCACATCCAGAAACTCCGGAGCTCCGTCAGCTCGGCATCGGAGAGCATGTCTGACACGATCAAGAGCAGCGTGCCGCACCCTGGACAACACCGCTTTTTTCTGCGGGCGAAGTCCCACTTACAGTGCGGACAGGTGTACCGTTGAGGCCGGTATCTCAAGGGGATCCTCCCAAAATATGTAGCATACGCTCAAGCTCTCGCCCTGAAAGGGCGACCCGGGTTGATAACTTACAGAAAAATAAGGCACGGATGGCTTACGTTAACACGTTTAGGCACCCATGGGAATCGTTATCGAACCCTTATCGCACCCTTGCCGCAAGTGGGGTGACATGACAGGCCGCTACGGAAATTGAACGTTCTCCGTCGTAGACTCACCGCGTGGTGACCAGTGCTCCTACTCACGCATGTCATTGGACTTTGATCTTGCCTCGATCCAGGCCGCGAAGAGTGCCCTCGATGTCTCTCAGGGTTTCAAGCATCCCCCTAGCCTCGGCATTCCGCGATTCAAGTTCTTCAGCGAAATCAAGGTCGGAAGGATACAGGAACTCCACGTAATCCCGTTCGTCCAGTTCCAGGATGAATTGGCGAATATTGTCGAGGCTCACCTGCGTCCGGCCCTCAAGAAGCGCAATGATTTCAGCCTTCGTGTTCGTTTCGTTTTGCATGTTCACTCTACCTCGGATGCTACGCGTGCGGAATCGGCTGCTTCGCCCAGGCGGGCGGCTAAGGAACGAAGCCAAATGCGCGGATTCGATCCATGAACGACGCGCCCCAGGAATCCCAGCCGTTCCGCCACGTTGGCACGATTCTCTCGGATAGCTTCCTTCGTGGTGGCGATGTAAACACCGAGGAAGGACTCGAGGTTGTGGGGCTTGGAAAACAGGTACGTCGCGTGACCCAATTGCGGTGTCTCGACGGCGATCGCCTTCGGGAGGTCAAAAATATACTCGTCGCGGAAAAGGTAGAGCCGTCTCGCCTGTCGGCAAAGCTGCTGGTAGAAGAACGAATCGTAATCTGGTTTCCAGGAGATCTGGACGATGTCAAAGTCGCTGGGAATACCGAGATCCCAACAGAGGCTATGCAGTTGCTCCCTTTCCAAAGGCTCACGTTCGATCCGAGCACGAATTTGGCCTAGGGCGTCCGAAAACTTGCCAAACCGATGGTAGCTCCGACGGGCTGTTTCAATTTGGTCGGTGATGTTGGGCGGAATCTTCACGCGGATGCGGCTTGGCAAGGCGGTCTCCCACTTCACGAATTTCCACTGACCGTTCCGGCGCCGGTACTTGCCCGTCTGGACGAACGTTCCCTGCAGCTCAACCTTGACCCCCGACAGGTGTTTCCATCGGTTCCAGGTTGCGTCCCAAGTGATCGGCATGGCTGACTGGTCGAGTGTCACTTCGAGTTTCCGCCGAGCATCGTGGTAGATGGCACGGTCATCGTAAAAGTCAAAATTCCGCAACGGCGCGTGGAACCGGCGCTCCCGCAGTTCGGGCTGGAACGAGAGGATTTGGGTCGCAAAGAACGTCTGACCATCGCGCGAGCGGTCTCCGCCGACCAGAATCAAACCGAAGCCCCCATATGGAAAGAGTGCCGGTGCCGCGGGGTCCTTCAGCAGCGAGTCGTAACAAGCCCTCAATTCAGGTTGCGCCAGGATGTTGAAGGTCCGCTCCGATGTGGCGCTGTCACGGTTGGAAACGCCAGCAGCGCGGAGCTCCAATTGTCTGAGCCTGAAGGCCACTCGCAACTCTGCAAGCGAGGCGGTGGAAGTGATTCGCAGAACGTCATACAGACTCGTCTGGTGTGCCCATGGCTGTCGCCGTGTGGCGACGTAGAAATAATCGCGGACCACCTCGCAAGGCAGATGGATGGAGGAAATCCCCAGCCGGCCCGTGGAAACCTCCGCCCGCACGTAGAGTCGCTCTCGGTTGTCGGCTTTGGGCTGCGCCACATAACTGACTGGGGTCTGGTAGAGATCACGACCCCGCCCGCCGGACGAGGTCTTGCGGATGTAGATTTCGGTTCCTGCTCCGGCGGAATCGATCGTTAGCGGAAAAGTGATTTCGTCGCCGGAGCGAATGAAGGCGGCCAGGAAGTTGGAGAGGAGCACATTGCCACCATCGTTGAAGTGACAGACCGTCTTTTCGCCGTCCCGATTCGCCTCCGAGACCACGCGACTGAGGATCACTTCGGCGACAGCACTCGCCGCTTGTGTGTCTGTTTCCATATGGAGTGCAGGATAGCCACCCGGCTCGTTTCCGTCAAATGAGCTCTGATGCCAATCAACGACGACAAGGAGCCAACAGTTAGAGGGCGGGTTGTCTGGCTTAGCGATTGCGTTAGCCGCAAGTGGTAGTTCGATAAGGAAGGAGGACAACGCAATGTCCCAGAGTGTGAACAAAGTCATTTTGATCGGATTTCTTGGCGACGCGCCCGAAGTCCGGTTTAGCCAGCAGGGTAAACCAGTCGGCACCTTCAGTGTCGCGGTCAACGAGAACTGGAAGGACGCGCAAGGCTCGCGTCAGGAACGTGTCGAGTGGTTCCGAATCGTCTGCTTTGGTCGTCTCGCGGAGGTTTGCGGTGAGTACCTTTACAAGGGCCGCCATGTCTACATAGAAGGAAGGTTGCAGACCCGGAAATGGTCAAACCGGGAAGGCGACAAACGAACGACGGTCGAAGTTGTGGCCAACCAGATGAGGATTCTGGATCGGGCGCCCAAGGACGGCAACGGCATGAAGCCCGATGAATCACCGAAGGCTTCGGAGCTTGTCGAAGAGGGCGATAACCCATTCAACGAGCCGGACGGCGGGACAATTGAGCAGGTTCCGTTCTGAGGCAGTCCTCCGGTAATGTCCAGGATCAACCAACCTCCGTACCTCTCCGGGCCGCTCTCTAAGCGGAGCCTTCGGCTCATGACAGCCCATCTGCTACTTTCCCTTTAATATGTTGTCCACAACTTGGGCAGGGTATCCGACCGTCTGCCCGAAGAGCACACGCTGATCCTTATGCAAGTTGAGCTTAGTAGAAAGTTGCGACTTGTCGCAGTTGTGGAACCAAGCCGCCAGACCCATGGACGCGGCGAATAGATAGACGTTGGCCGCAATGAGGCCCGTGTCGACGTAATAGTAAGACCGCTGGACATCGGGATCGCGAAGGCCGGGCTCCTGATAACCGGACGTATGGACCAGCTTGTCGATGTCCGCGACGTAAATAAGGCGAACCGGGGCTTCGGCGCCGGCATCGGCTTGGCCTTGGCCGATCGCGAGACGTCGCAGGTCACCTGCAACCACCGGCACCAGTTGGTGATGGAACGGGTCATACAGGAAGGTCCCCTCCTCGCGGGCGACGTAGACGTCGATCTCCTGGGAGTTGCTCGCCGATGCCGCAGTCCTTCCGGGAATTCCGAAGGGACCCTTCCGGCGGTTCACTCCGCATGCCGCCCAGAGAAGATTGGAGAGAGTCTGCAAAGGGAGCTTCTTGGCGCTGATCTCGCGAGTGGTCCGCCTGCGCTGCAATGCCCTCGCGAGCGACCCGCTGGCCTGGAGCGCGGGTCCAGGCAGTTTGATCGGCAGGGGAGCATCCGGAACGCTTATCGATTGTCGTCTACCAGACCTCTTCTGGATCATCGCAACCTCCCGGGCGCGCTCGGCCCGAATGTCCCGTCCTGGAAGCCCTGCTCGCCTGCAGGATTCTAACACTTCCGACCTCGTCGCCGTACGCCCTCGCACTGTATTTCTTCAACTCACGACACAATTAGCACCGTTTGAACAATTGTAACAATCAATTCCTGCCACAAAGGAGGTCCTGTGTTCGTCGAACTCATGCCGCTTCTTGCCGGCCGCACTGTGCTCATCACAGTAGCCAAGGTGGATGACAAGACGCTCCGCGTCAACGTAATCCCCCATGGAAAGGCCGACGACAATCCGGCTCTCAGTACCCCACTCACCTATACCGGCTCGCCCGAGGAGCTCGATGCCGAACTCGGCAAGCATCTGGCCGGCTACGTCCAAACGCACCAGCAGACCGCCAGCACTCTGGCCGAGGCTAAAGCCACCATGGAGGCTGCTGCGAAAGCAGCTCAAGAGGAAGCGAAGCGCAAAGCTGAGGAGCACAAGAAGGCGACTCATAAGCCATCCGCAACCGCCATGCCTGCATCCTCAACTCCTGCTGAACCTGTGCCGGCTTCGGCATCGACAGGCACACTCGGGTTGTTTCCAACTACAACGCCCGAACCCGAGGCAACTCAATCCAAAGGAGGTTTGGCACTCTGATGGAAAGCCATCCACTCTCCCGCCACTTTGAGTTTAATGGGGTTCGACTTCCCGACATTGACGAGAAGCTCTCGCCAGAGGAAATACGGACCTTGTACTCCCACACGTATCCCGACATTGCAACGGCCTCGATCACCGGGCCGGAGGCAGTCGGAGACAAGCTGGTCTATCGCTTCACGCGAGCCATCGGCACAAAGGGATAACCAATGAGCCGAAACACACGTAGAAAGGAGGTAACGAAGCAGGCGGTCCTGGCGGAACTCGAAAGCCTTCGCCAGGGCCGCCACTCGCGTTACCGCACACTCGGAGGGAGATTTGCCAGATGCCGACAACTGCAAACCACGGCCGCATTATTCGCCGCCGCAGTCGACGCGAGCTCTCGCACTTACAATCGCACGCCACTCGCCGCCCCACCCGGCTGGCTACCTCCGGTCAGTTGATGCCTCAAGGCGGTAGTCTGCTGTTACCGAGGCTTGCTGCCGTCCCGCTAATCCATCGAGTGGTTGCCGACGACCGTCTGTCTGTGATGGTGGCCAAGTCTCTCGTCGCGCTGGACATTGCCGTCCCTGGAGATTGGAAAAGGGCGGAGTGCGACCCAACATCCTTCATCAGACTAACACTTGAACGCTGGATCAAAGTGCATGGGGACTCAGCCATCCGCCGCCGCTTCCTTCTGGTTGCGACCATCAGCGACACTCCCTGCGAATGGACGGACCGTGACGAAAGCAAGCCCAACCAGTTGTTCCTCATTGTTGAGCCTTCCGAGGCAAGCTGTGGCTGTGTGACCTTCGGACCAACGTTGGAATTGCTGGAAAAAGTTCATCCACATCTGCCAGCGACCTTTTTCCACCTCTTTGTCGGAGCCCTTAACAGGTGGACCCGGGTCTACGACTTTAGGGATGCCGAGGAACGCGCTGAGACGCTGCGGGAATGGGCCGCACAGGAAGCGGATGCTGACCAGTACGAGATCCCGGACGTGCAGGCGTCGATTCCACCGTGCTTGCGGCAGACGGCACTGGATGAAAACGAGCTTGCTCACCTCAAAGACAAAATCAATGACCCACTCGCAACGAAACTGGTGGAGGCCGCACTCGCTCTCGGTCGCGTGTCCGCCCAAGCGGAGCGACCCGAGCTTAGCGAAGATATCGGCCAACAGCTCTCGGACTGCAATCCGCCCCTTCCTTGCCTGCTGGCCTTGTTTGCTGAGGGTGATTCCGTAGCGGCGGCGTTCGATGAAGAGGCCCAAGGAATGTTGGAGGTAACTCCGGAGCCCAATCTCATTATTCCATTTGATCCCACCAATTCAGAGGCTATTCGTGACGCCTTCCACGTGTTCGGAGTGGCCTGCGGGACGATTGCGGCGGCAGGCCGGTTGATCGATTTGATGCCAGGTAACGACAAGTGGGTCATTTGAGGATAATAGCTATGCAAGCCTACGTCGCCATCGGAGCCAACTGCGAGTTCAAGCTCAGTGAAGCCGTGCTTATCTATCGAGCCGGAGGTGGAGGGGCCTTTGCAAGCCTCCACCGGGTCAAGCAGGCTGACGATGCAGTTCCTTATCTCGCACCCGGCGAACCCCTTACCACAGCTTTCGTGCGCACCCTTGCTCAAGGGCTTGGAGCACAAGTCAAACCGGAAATCTTTCCTGAGAACATTTTGGCGCGCACTCCCGATCTACTAGTGTGGTGGACACGATCCCAACGCAGGGTCATGTTCTTCGGCGGAACCGACCCTGAAGCACGGAAACTCAACGGTCTAGCCTTTTCGCATCCGGCGCTTGTCTTCAAAGTTCTGGGCAAGGACCTCTTTGTGCGGGCGATAGCAACAAGTTCACGGCCGACACCGGAAACGCCCCTAAAGACCGCCCCCTACTGGAACACAGACAGCCGGGGCTTGGTCTGTGCTGGCAGCATGCGCGTACCCGAGTCTTCCGAGATCGCTTCGATACCTGGTTGGGAAGACGCATATTTTCAATCTGAATTCACGCATGGCGCAGGAGCAGTCCGGCTTACTAGCCATCCTGGAGGCTTCATTGGGTTGTGGAGTTGTCTCGCCCGCAGGAAGGGGTTCCCAGTTCAATACCTGACCGATGCCGGCGAGACGGTACAGGAATTCGTCGCGCGCGGAAGCGAGCGTTAAGGAGTTGGCCATGGAGACTCACCGCATCCACTCGGAGCTGCTCGAACGGGAGGTGCGCGTGCTGGTAGTGGGTTGTGGAGGAACAGGCAGCGCGGTTGTTGCGGGATTGCCTTACCTGCATCAGTCCCTCGTGGCGCGTGGCCATCCCGGCGGGCTGCATGTAACGGTTGTTGACGGCGATACGATCTCTCCCACCAACTGCGTCCGCCAGCCTTTTGCAAGACCCGAGGTTGGCTTGAATAAGGCGATCGTTTTGGTCAACCGGCTCAACCTATTTTGGGGTCTGAAGTGGGAAGCTGTCCCGGCTCACCTAAGACCTGGAAGCCGCATCTCGCGAGGTTATTCAGGGGATGATCTCCGCGCTCACATTGTGGTTGGTTGCGTGGATACGCGGACAGTAAGGGCCACAATTCGCGATGCCATCAGCAACTGGAGCACTGTCTCGTACTGGCTCGATCTGGGAAACAACGCCGACAGCGGCCAGTTCATTCTGGGTGAGCCGCTTAACGAACGCAATCGCAGATCGAGGCTGCGTCTGCGCACAGCCACCGAGCTCTATCCTGAGATTTGCGATCACTCTCTCGATAAGGATGGGGAACCGAGCTGCAGCGCAGCCGAAGCTCTGGAGCGGCAGGAACCCTTCGTCAACTCGACCCTTGCCCAACACGCCCTAGCGTTGCTCGCCCGGCTGTTCCGCTATGGCGAAATCAGCTATCACGGCGGCTTTATCAATTTGGCAACAGGCGTGGCCTCGGTCGTCAGAATCGATCCCGAGTACTGGAAACGAAACCGCAGAGTAAACAAGCGCAGTTCGCAGTTACATCAAAGTCAGTGAAAAGGCCCGCGTGAGTGTTCACCCACTCGGCTACTTCCCAGCACAGGCTGTAAGCGTCTGCCACCCGGAGGAGCCGCGGGACCGGAAAGCTGGATCCGCGTTTCAAGCCGGCGCTCCCTGCTCTTGCCCATTGCTAGTGAAGGTAATTAGGAGTAACTTACCAGGCGATGCGGAAATGAATACGCAAAACGGAGGTACAATCGGGTCCGTGTCACTCAGCGCCGAGACAACTGAACACCTCGAGAGGGTCGAGACCGCGATCCGGCAAGCTAAGGGTTTGCTGGGTGGCCACAGCTACCCCGACGATCTCCGCACTGTTGTGGTCGCGGCGTTCATCGACCAGATGATCGAGCATCACGAAGCATTATTACTTCTGATCCGATCTGGTAAGGTCGGCTCGGCATTTGCGCTGTTCCGGAGCATTTTTGAGGGCATGTATCGCGGACTGTGGATTAACTTTTGCGCCACGGACAACGAGCTAAAGAAGTTCGAGAAGGATGATGAAATTCCGCTCACAATGGCGGAAATGTCAAAAGCGATAGACGAGAAATACCTCGCGCACGGATTCTATGCTGATTTGAAGAAGCGCGGGTGGAAAGCTCTCACAGTTACGCTCACACCGGTATGCTCCAGCTAGGTCGCCGTTTTACTGGACACGACCTAACCCCAGCGTACGGCGAAGAAGAAATTAACGAAGTAACGAGCACTGCGACCACCTGCATATTGCTAATGGTGGGCAGGTTCCTTGCTGCCCAGAACCACGTTGAAGAGTGCAGGGAGGCGGAACGGCTGACCGAAACTTACGGTTCAGTTTCTGAGCGAGCGACTGCGCTTTCAACGCATCCTGCACAACCCTTTGAACAGCCAAAGTAAGGGCGCGTCTTCCGGCCCGACGACAGGAGGAATGGGCTGGAGAGAGACTTCCCCGGATGAGACCAAGACATGTCAATTTCCGCTCGAATCAGAGGCTTGGCACCGAGCACGGCGCCTCGTCTGTAACATCAGGCGTCACGGGGCAGTGTACTTTGCCTATGGATCAACAGGCGCTCATCCGTGAATTCATGCAGGCTCTTGCAGAGGAAATTGAAGCCATAAAAAAGGGGCGCGGGGGCTCAATCATTACTGTTTACGATGGTGTATTCGTACGACGGGAGGCTGCGTTCTTTGTTTATGTCTTCACCACCGAAAGCATGCTTACCGTAATGGACGACGCTCCTGCAGAGGTGGAAGTTGGCGGGCAGAGATTTCCCGGCCAGATCATTTCCGTGCAGGGGAGCGATGTTGCCGTTGGAATTCAGAATGATTTTGGGAAGACGATCCCCCAAGCACGTCTCATCACAAATCTCTGGTATCTCCTCGAGGCGCTCCGCAAGCGCTACGAAGAGGTGTTGAATGGACAGCGCGCATTAGACACCAGCCTTGGGCACCGGGTTTTCGGTCTGGCCCCGGTTTCCACCGAAACTGATGGCGGGGAGCTGAATCTTCCGCCGTCAGCCCACCCACTGAACGAGGAGCAGACAGCGGCGATCCGCACCGCCTGTGGTAGCGATGTCCACTTTATCTGGGGCCCGCCCGGCACGGGGAAAACTCAGACGATTGGGTTTCTAGTCGCGGCTCTGATCCGCCGAAACCTCCGCGTTCTTGTTGTTTCCCACACCAACATTGCCACTGACAACGCGATTGAAAAGGCTGCCGGGCTCCTTGGGTCAGATGAGGATTTTCAAAGTGGGAAACTAGTTCGCTACGGCAACATTAGCCCAAATTCAAAACTGCCGGATATGGTCATCCCAGAGAAAATTGCCGAGTTCTTGGGGCATCATCTCAGAGATCAGCTTGCAGAGGTTCAAGGAAATCTGGAAAAGATCCGGTCCGAACTGAAGGGCCTGAGGGAAGTCGAAGCTTCCCTGGCGGCCCAGAAGGAAGGACTCCGGGTTTCGGCTGAACTCGAGACTAACCTTCAGCGGTGCTCGCAAGATCGTGAAAACGCTGTATCTCGCGCGACCAATCTCGCGGCGGTGCTGGAGGATACAAAAGCTAAATTGGCCGAGGCGGGAGCTGCGGGAAGGTTAAAGCGGTTTTTTCTTGGCCTGGACCCCGTGAGGCTACAGGTCAGGCTAGCCGAAATACACCGGGACTTAGCTATCGTCCAGGCGAGCATTGCCGCTGAAGCAGGCAAGCAGGAGGGCCTTCGCGCGGCGCTGAACCGTTCCCGCAGTGAACAAGAGAGGTGGGCGCGCGCTGCGCGCGCTAGTCTGTCTCGATATGGACTGGGCACCGACGAGGTCGCTGCACGCGTCGCCCACCTCAGCAAACAGGACAAAGACTTGGGCGCGGCGGTCGACGCGATAAACGCCGAACTTGAAGCACTGCTGATGAAAATCCTAGGGGACGCAAAGGTCGTAGCGACCAGCTTGACCAAAGCGACCATCTCGAAGGAGATGGATGACCAAAGGTTTGACGTCATCGTGGTGGACGAAGCAAGTATGGTGCCGATGCCAAGCCTCTACTTTGCGGCCGGAAAAGCGGCACACAAAGCAATTGTCGTGGGCGACTTCCGCCAATTGCCACCGATTTGTCTCGCCGATACTGAAATGGCCCAGAGATGGCTCGGTCGAGACATCTTCAACCAAGCGAGAATCCAGACGGCTGTGGACGAAAGGAAGCCGGAGCCGCGCCTGACGATGTTGCGCCGACAATATCGTATGCATCCCGACATCTCCAGAATTTCAAACTCTATCTTCTATCGGGGGCAGCTCGTTGACTGTATCGGGCAGGAGTTGCTCAATGACATTGCTGCATTTCTAACGAAGTCACCTCTGGCTGGAAGCACGCTGGTTCTTTACGATGTCTCTTCAACGAACCCTTGGAGCAGCCAGCTAAAACAGGGTGGGCGATACAATTTGTATAGTGCCGTAGTTTCCGCGCAACTCGCGAAGCTGGCTGCTCAAGCGTCGATAAAGAGCTTAGGAGTTATATCGCCGTATGCTGTCCACGCGCGTCTTATCAAAATGATGCTGGATGACTCTGGGGATGCAGAGCTTCGACGCCTCAAAGTCTCGACGGTTCATAAGTTTCAGGGCTTGGAAGAGAAGTTAATCATTTTCGACATCGCGGAGGGGCCGGGGCCGCCTTATGGGCCCTCTGGTCTTGTCGATGGGGTGGACTTGGCAAGCCAAGCCGCGAAACTAATCAACGTGTCAATTACTCGGCCTAAGGCGCAAATCGCAGTCGTCGCCAACGTAGCGTACCTATCATCGAAAATGCGTCGTGACAGCATCCTCCTTCAAGTTTTGGAGCAACTTCGCCGCCGAGGCACGGTTGTGGATTCGCGACAAATCGTTCCCGACTACTTTTGCGCAGATTTTGACCGGTGGGCGCGAATGCTCGATCCACGTGACGATGGAATTGACCCAAACGACGGCACGCTCTATACAGAACGCAATTTCTACGCAGGCTTTTTCGCTGATCTTCGCAAGTCGATACGCGAGGTCATTATCGTGTCGCCGTTCTTGGCTGCCACCAGAGCACAGCGCTTTTTTGACCTGTTCCGCTCGAAACTTGCCGACGGCTTACAGGTCAGAGTCTTTACGCGGACTTTGCGAGAGCAGCAGGGTGACATGTTCCGACAGGCTGAGATCGTATTTGAGGAACTCAAGCGTGTCGGCGTAGACGTGATCGAGAGGAGGGGATTGCACGAGAAATTTGCGTTCATTGATCGTCAGATCGCTTGGGAAGGTAGTCTGAACATCCTTTCGCAGAGCGAGGGACGCAGCACAGAGCATATGCGGCGAATCCCATCTGCCAAGACCTGTGAGGAACTAATCAAACTGCACGACCTCGGAAGCGATAAAGAGGTTGACCCCGGTTCCCGCGGACCTATTCAGACTGACCGCAAGTGCGACAGATGTGGCTCCGCCATCGTTTTGGTGCCCGGCCCACACGGGATCTTCCTCGGTTGTGTTCGTTACCCGAAGTGCGAGGGCGCAACTTCCAAGTCCATTGGATGGGGTGACCGTATCGGCGTGGACGTGAAATGCCCCGGCAAAGACGGCATGGATTGCAGCAAGCCGATGGTCGCAGTGCGGGGCCGCTACGGCGTTTATCTCAAGTGCTCCGACCCGAATTGTAGTGTTACGCGCAATATCAGACACTAGCCGAACTGGCCACGGGATGATAGGCGCGCTGCGGGGGACTTGGTCGGGTAGACTTGGTGTGTAAGTGTGCGGCTTTCCCATCCCGAAGGAGAAGCGCCACAGGGTTGAAGAACGACCCGCATTGCAAGCCCTCATTTTTGTTTTTTTCAGCAGGATTTCAGGGCGTAGAACTTCTTACCTTTGTGCTTCTCCCTTTGCCTTTTAGTTTGCGCTAACAATCAAGATTGCCGTATCACGACCAGACCGCGCACTTGGCTCGTCGCCGCCAAAGTATAGGTCACAGGGTCGGTAGCCGACTTGTGAGGGGGTGAAAGCAACCGCACCGAATGTGACTGGAACCATAACTTTGCCGTTTTGGACCCATAACATTGCCGTTTCGGTGTCACCTGAGGCATGAGTTGGCCGGAAATAAAGCATAAGTTGGCCGCGGCTCCGACATTTGGTTGCCGACTCACGGCAAACTTATGGGTCCAATCTGCACTTTCGGCAACTTTATGGTTCCAACGGACCAACTATTCCCAGACAGCGCCCTTGAAAACAAAGGGCGTCCTCACGTCCCGCGGCCAAGTTATGGTTCCAAACGCGGCAAAGTTATGGGTATAGTCACACCGAAGAGTTTTTCTGAGAAAGGAGGCCCACTTTGCGCTTTGAAGGCAAGAGTCGGCTTGGCTTTTACCCGCTGCCACTGTCCGAAGCTCAGCGGATTCGCAAATTCCTCTTGTTTCCGGACGAGCCGTCATCCGCGATCGATCCCTGCGTCGGCGATGGTGTCGCCTTCGAGGCGATCACCACCGGCGCCGATGTGCTTCGCTACGGCATCGAGCTTGATGCCTACCGTGCCGAGCAAGCCAGGCAGCGGATTCCGAACATAGTCCAAGGCAATACGCTGGAAGTGCAATGTGCAGTCGAGTGCTTTGGGCTCGTCTACTTAAATCCGCCCTACGATTGGGCCCTTGTGCCGACTGACAGTCGGCGCACAGAGCAGACGTTCCTGATCCATACATATCGTTGGCTCAAGCCAGGGGGCGTTCTCCTGTTCGTCATACCAGGCGAGAGACTGGCAGAGTGTAGTCAGACTCTTGCCACACACTTCCGCGATGTGCGGGTTTTCCGCCTAGAGGCGCCGGAGTGTGTGCGCTATAAGCAGGTGGTTGTCATTGGAGTCCGCCGGGCCCGACGCGAGAGAGAGCGCCTCACGGACGGCGATATCACTCGGGCACGGCTTTACTTTGCTGGCTTGGCAAGGAACCCGTCCCAAATCCCCGTCCTATCCTCAGAGCTCGGAGCGCGATACAACGTGCCCGTCAGCGGACCGGCACAACTGGTTTACCGTGGACTCCCTCTCGACGAAGTTGAGGATCTGCTTCCGGAGTCAGCGGCCTACAGACAGGCAGGACGCATCCTCTTCGCTGAACCTGTCGCGGCGACGGGTCGACCCCTCACACCCCTGCATGCCGGTCACGTTGGCCTCCTGGCTTGTTCAGGACTTATTAATGGTATCTTTGGAAGTAATGATCATAGACATATTGCTTTCTGGCAAGCAGTCAAGGTGGTGGACAAGATAGAGGAAGAAGAGGATAGCGTAATCACATTGAGAGAACGGGAGAGATTCTCTAACGAGTTGACCGTCGTTTACAGCACGGGCGAATTCGCAGTTCTGAAGTAATCCCGCAGCACTCCCACTTTAGTTTCCCGCCGCAGCCAAATCCCACCAATCCAAGAGGAAAAAGCCATCATGAAGAATGCCCATGAACGCTTCGGTGTGTTGGAATACACGAAGCGAATGAAGGACACCACTACGCGAATCCGGCTTCGAGTGGATCGGTTCGTTGGGGAGGTGGACACCGAGGGCACCTGTAAGGGCCACCTCATCTCCGTCTTGGGTGGGGATTCCGATGTTGGCGCCGTTTGGGCGGCCGTCGTCGAGCAAAACCACTTTACTGTAGAGGCACCGGGGGCTGATCCGCTCGTGACAACGTTGGGTGAAGGCGCGCAGTGCTTTCGCGGAACCATCAATGTTGCCGGTCGCAGACCCATCCGCCACCTGGTGGCGATCTCCGCGGAGCTGGCCAAGACACGTCCGGGTATGGACCCGGAAGGCAGGCGCACTATCTTGTGTGACAACGACCCGACGTTCGTGCTTTATCGCATCTCCCAGCGGTTTGGATTACCCGTCGTGCCAGGCTGGGCCGAGTGGCTTAGTGAAGAACTCAGGCGGCACGGGGCGATCAAGCCGCTCCTCGGGCTGGAATGCTCGCCCGTGCTCGTTAGCGGCACTAAGAAATCGTTCCTGAAGTGGATTGGAAGGGCACTCCGGCAGAAGCGCATCCAGTTTCCCGAGGACAACGGACCGGTCCGTTGGAGTCTGTCGTCCAGTTTCTTTCGAGTGAGTGAGACCAACCTGGACGACAGGGACCCTAAGGAGATAGGCGAAGAGAGTCCCGCCATCCTGTCGGAGCAGGAGGTAACGGCATAATGAAGCTTGTTTTGAAGGTCTCAAGCAACAACGAACATTGCGATGGGGGATGTGAACTCGCGCTCGTGGACCTGACACCACAACTTGGCGCGATGGCCCTCCGAAGGATCGCCGTGCTCAGAGAACAAAAGAACCTCGATGCCGACGTCGAGGAAACGTATTATTGGGCTTACGTTGTGGAGTACTTCTCCCCTTGGGTAAGCCTCGTCAGCACCGAAGAAGAGGTCGAGCCAGCCGTCAAGGTTGCGAACGTGCTGGATGAACTTGGGATCGAGGAGAACGAGGTACTTACCGTACCTGAAAGCTTCTGGGTGCCGTCGTGCCAGATTGCAGCCGTGGAGTGCGGGCAAATGCTCGTTCGTCAAGATTCGATCGCGTTCACGGCCATCCCGAGACATGCCAGCTTTCATGTCCGGACAGTAGAGATACCACTCGCCATGCTCGAAGCAGCAGCTACCGGCGCTTCGACCGCTCGCGTGTGATCCACCAAACAATCACCCACCTATTGGCGTGGATCCAGCGCCACGCGAACCGCATTTACTCGTTGCACTCAAAGCGAGAGGAGAAGACTGTGCCCATACCGGACTCGATCAGTAATTACCTCAGGTTATGTGGTCGACAACATAAACGCAAATATGTTGGGATATCGGTTATGTTGTCATGTTTCATTAAGTGCCTTCCCTTCAGCCTGCTTCCTGCCGTGATTGCCACATAATTGGCATACTTGGCTGATTTCAAATTCACTCCAAGGAGTCAGCCAAATGTTTGACCAACTAGTGGAACGCAGTGATGCGGTATGGATCTACAGCACGGGTCGCTTTGCGGAAGAGCGGCGTGCTTTCCTTTGTGACTTGAACGAACGCGGCTATGGTTTTCGCACGCTCCGAAACATCAACAAATTCTTGCTTGTTATTGCGGAGCGGGTGAACGTACGGCAACGAATGCCGATTACGGAACGGCAGATCGTGGGGGCAGCCAGAGACTGGGCCGCGAAGACATGCTCGCCGAGTTGCACGGACGAGTCGCGTGACACGGTAACGAAAAGGTTCATCTTTGTGGCCAAGAAGTGGTTTCGTTTTCTGGGTAAGTGGTCCGACCCGGCCCGTAATCCTCAGTTCAAGCCAGAACTCGACAGTTTTCTTAAAGAGCTCCGGGAGGAAAGAGGATATACGGACCACACCATTTCCACTCGCGAGTCGGAGCTAAACCTTTTCTTCGAGTGGCTTGGACACCTCGGCATCTCATTGAAGGAAATGTCCCCCCAGATCCTTGCGGCGTATTTTATTCAGAACAAGGCACGTGGCTGGAAGAAAACAACCGTCAAAGCGTATGGTAACTCTCTACGCGCCTTTTTTCGCTATGCCGCCCGACGCGGTTGGTGCGCACCAGGATTGGCGGAGACAATACAGAGTCCACGCATCTACTCGGACGCCGGACTTCCGGAAGGCCCAAGCTGGGAACAGGTCCAGCGTTTGATTGCCAATCTCAACACAGAGCGTCCGAGCCATATTCGCGATCGTGCGATCATTCTGCTTCTGGCGGTCTACGGTCTGCGAATAAGCGAGGCTTGCGGGCTAACTCTGGATGACGTGGACTGGGCCAATGAAAAGCTCCGCCTCCGACGGCTGAAGAACAAGCGGATTCAGGAATTTCCACTGACTGCCGAGGTGGGCAACGCTATCCTGAAATACCTCCAGAACGTACGGCCTCGAAGTTCTTCGCGCTTTCTTTTTCTCACGCTGCGCAAACCGCATAGGCCCATGAGGGGGCGAAATGCATCTTCTACCGTCTCCCGGCACGTTGGGGCGCTTGGTCCCTTGCCACACTATGGTCCACACAGTTTGCGCCACGCCTGTGCCAGCCATCTCCTGGATGAGGGATTTTCGATTAAAGAAATCGGCGATCACCTTGGTCACCGCTCGCCAAGGTCGACGCAGATCTATGCCAAGGTCGACCGAGCGAAACTGGCGCAGGTTGCTACCGCAAAACTATCGAGCCTGACGGAATACCTGCGGACACAAGCGCAGCCGATTACAGCGGACTGGGCAAAAGAACGCTTGCGTTCACTTCAAGAGGTCTCCCATTTCGGATTAGGAGGCCTTCAATGAAACTCGCTCCCACCATCGAAGAGTTCATCCAATACAAACGGGCCCTGGGCAATTTGTACATCGGGCCAGCTAACATTCTGAAGGCTTTTCTCCGAAAGACAGGAGATCTTGAGCTGGATGCTCTCACGAGCGGACATTGCGAGGCATTCCTGCCGATCAAAGGTGGTGAAGTTACGAACTTTTGGTTCAAGAAGTACGAGGCGCTCGACCGGTTTTTCCGTTATGCAACCGACCACGGTTATATGCGGCATCGAGTTCTCCCTACTTCGATGCCCGACCGACCGCCGCGCTTCATCCCCTACATCTATTCGACCGAAGATATCCGTCGCTTGTTGGGCGTGCCTGACTCGCATTACCCGCGAACATGTCCGTTGTCGCCGGACACCATGCGTACTTTCATCCTCGTGCTTTACGGGACCGGACTGAGATTAGGAGAGGTGAGTCGTCTGACGCATGCCGACGCGGATCTCAGAAATGCAACACTTCTGATTCGGGAAACGAAGTTCGGGAAGTCGCGACTAGTGCCGATCGGACAGGATCTTGTCAGCATCCTCAGACTTTACCGAATGCGCCATCGTCCGGGTGTGGGTTACCAACGCCCACCGACAATCCTCGCCACCAAGATAGGGATGATGATCCGAAACGATCATGCCGACCACCAATTCGAATGGCTGAGAAAGGAGGCCGGGGTACTGCGATTTGACAGTGCCCGCTATCAACCGAGGCTGCATGATTTTCGCCACACATTTGCCGTGACCCGTCTGTTGACCTGGTATCGCCAGGGGAAAGACGTACAGAGAATGCTCCCTTTGTTGTCCACATATCTCGGACACTGCGGCGTGGAGGAAACGTCCGCGTACCTCCAGATGACACGGGAACTGCTCCAGGAAGCCAACCGCTGCTTTGAGCGCTATGCCTTCACGGAGGTGCGCAATGGCTGACCATGCGTCCGTTGGCTTTTGGGTTCGACGCTTTCTATCTGAGCATCTGGTTCATGAACGCGGCGTATCACGAAACACACAGCAGAGCTATCGCGATACTTTCTGTTTGTTCCTGCCGTTCGTCGCCGGGCAGCGCAAAACAGACGTTGATAAGCTCGTGATCGACGACCTTTCGCCCAATATCGTTTTGGAGTTTCTCTCGCACTTGGAACAGGCTCGAAGTTGTACCGTTGCCACTAGAAATCAAAGGCTTGCCGCGCTCCATGCTTTCGCTCGGTATACGGGGAACTCCAGCCCCGAGCATGCGGAATGGTGCGCAGAGATTCGCAATGTTCCATTCAAAAGAGGGTGGAGAACCCCAGTTACCTATCTGGAAAAAGAGGAAATCGACGCGCTTCTTCAGGCGCCGGATCGCAGGAGTAAACTTGGCCAACGTGATTACGCCTTGCTGTTGTTTCTCTATAACTCGGGGGCTCGAGCCAGTGAAGCAGTTCGAGTTGCTATCGAAGATCTGACTTGGGACTCAACAGGAACCGGTTCTGTGAAGATTCATGGCAAAGGCCGGAAAGTTCGGTTTTGTCCGCTCTGGAAAAAGACGATGGCTGAACTGCATTGTCTCATCCGAGGAGGAGAGCCAGGCAGGCCATTGTTCCTCAACCGATATGGTGACGCCATGACGCGCTTTGGGGTTCATGAGCTTGTGGCGCGTTATGCGGAAGTTACGGCGGAAAACATCCCATCCCTAAAAGCCAAGCGCATTAGCCCACATGTGGTTCGTCACACGACCGCAACTCACCTGCTTCGCGCCGGTGTCGATATCAACACGATTAGGGCGTGGCTCGGCCATGTTTCACTCGATACAACAAATATCTATGCGGAAACAGACCTGGCAATGAAAGCGAAGGCTCTGGCTGCCTGCGATCCGGGAGGCGGGCATCGGAGAAGCAAGAAAAAGTGGCGAGATAATCCCAACCTAATGGAGTTCTTGCGTAAACTCTGAACGCGAGCTTGCAACCGACGGCTCTCCCTTGGTGCATTCATTAGAGGGCGACGTTTCACGTCGCCCTCTTCACTTTTTCGGCCAACGCAAAGTGGTCATTGCTGGGGGAAGTGGATGACCGCGTCCTGAAGCGCCTGTGGTAATCCCTTGCAGCTGGCGATCTTATCCTGCTCAGACCAGCCGAGAACAGGAGCATGGTCCGGGCTTTCTTTCGTGGGGCCCCAAATGACCTTCCCAGAGGTGTCCACGTAACCGAAACTACCATCATCCGTCCAGAACCGGGAAACATCGGACTCTGCCACGAGAAGCCCGTCACTATTCCCTGTGAGAAATCCGGGGGCGTACTGAAACGCGAGGTTAAAAGCAAGCTTCCCTGAGCGGTCAATGAAGCCAGATTCCTTTCCAGTCCTGACCGGCGCTAGTCCGCTGGCAAAAGGGCCGGCTTGGTCATACACGAACGGGATTGAAGTGTGGCCAGATTCGTCGATGTAGCCCCACTTTTCACCTTTTCTTACGGAGGCCAGTCCGCGGCTGAACGAGTCAACGTCGTCATAAACAAGAGGGATGGCAATGTTGCCGAGAAGGTCAAGGAAACCACACTTATCATTGCGGCATACGGGTACCCGGCCCTCGGCAACTATGCCATGTGTGAGTTCGAATCCGCTGGCGATTGTCTTTCCAGTCCTGTCAATAAGGACAGGACCGTCGGCTGTCTCCGCCGTGCCAACTCCTTCAAGGAAGTAAAACGCATCCTTGAAAGTTGGAGGAATCACTTCGTATCCAGTCGAGTCGATGAATCCCCACAAATCATCGACACGAACGGCAGCCATCCCATCAGAGAACGGCAGAACATCATCGAAGATGGGGCGTATCCTGAATCTTCCGGCAGGATCGGCAAATCCAATCTTTTCGCCAAGGCGCCGCGGTTCAAGTTTTTGACTATTTCCAGATCGTCGCGCGACAGGCCTACCAACCTCGTCTATCCAGACTTCGCGACCGCAGACGTAAACGGGGGCGAACCCGTTCTCGAAATCCGATGCCCAAAAGAACTGGGGCTGTATCGCAATCTCGCCCTTGTGGTTGATGTAGCCGTACCTTCCATCTTTGACGACAACTAACGGCCCCTCGGCAATCGGCCGGATGCTCTGAGCGGAAACAAGCATCGGAAACAGAATCCCGGCCACGAATCCGGCAAGAACTGGCAGTGGTCGCATGAGAGCACTCTACACCTCCACAAATCCCAGTTCAAGAACTGCTCCATGACGACGCAACGCGCCTCTTCTGCCGGTATTAGGGTAACTCAAAACACACGGCCCTTCGGATCGTCTGGCCTCCGAAGGGGTGTTAGGGTCCCGCTTTATGTGGCCAATCACAACAGAGAAATGTCATTCAAAGAGGCACTTGTGAAGCACCACAACATAACCGATATCCCAACATATCTCAGGATGTGCTCGTCGGAACTGGGTGAGAGGATCCTTCAGTCACACCCGCCGTTGCATTCCATCGACGACCCACCGTCACCAATCATTGGCAAGCTCCTTCGGAAACCCTACCCGGCCCAAACGCTTGCCATTATGGGCCTGGTCCGGCGCTGGCAGCAGGCTCGCGCAGGCGCAGTGATCGCCGAGTGTGGCACGGGCAAGACATTGATTTCGCTAGGTGCGGTACATACTCACGCCGAAGCCCGACCATTTACGGCGCTCGCAATGGTCCCGCCACAACTGGTCGAAAAGTGGTGTCGAGAAACGATCCTCACGTTGCCCCGGGTCCGCGTGTTCATCATCGATGGTCTGCGAACGCCAACCCACTCCAACGGCCATCACGGCGTGAACGAAGTGAAGTTACGAAACGGACGCATCGTGCGCGAGGGATTGAAGGCCAGCCTGAGTGAATTGCGCTTGCGCAAGACAGCACCCTCGGCCCGAAAGCGGTGGGATTCGATTTGTCCTTCGCCTGCAATCTTCGTGGTGGGTCGAGACCGCGCCAAGCTCGGGTATTTCTGGAGGCACGCCTACCAGGTTGCCCGCTGCGGCCGTTATCAGGGCAGCGTCATCAATCCTGACAGTGGGTCTCCGGTCTACCTCGGCACCGAGGGCGAGCGCCTACTTGCAATGGACTTCAAAAGAGTGAAGCTCAGCGAGGTGCTGGGTCAAGACGAGGGAACCAATCACGCCCGTCGGCCGCTCTACAGTGCGCTTTGGCAGGCGGATGGCAAGAAGATCCGACGCTTTGCACCCGTCGATTTTATCGGTCGCTACATGGATAACTTCTTTGACTATGCCATTGCCGATGAGGTGCACGAGTTGAAGGGAGGAGACACGGCACAGGGCAACGCACTTGGGACGCTGGCCTCGTGCGCCCGCCACATCGCCGTGCTCACCGGCACCCTGCTGGGCGGTTACGCCCTGGACTTGTTCAACATCCTGTTTCGTCTCGAACCCTCCAGGATGCTGGAAGAGGGCTTCGAGCACGGGGAGGCTGGCGTTCGGGCCTTCACCGAATCCTACGGTCTGCTGGAGAAGATCACGGTAATCGAGCCGGCCGACAATGCCTGTTCTGAAGCTCGGGTTACAACCCGGTCCCGCCACCGGCCCGGAGCATCACCGCTGCTGTTCGGCCGCTTCCTCATGAGCCTTGGCGCTTTCGTGTCGCTGGAAGACATCTCTGACGCTCTCCCTCCTTACCGGGAGGAGGTCGTCAGCATTGAGATGGATCAGCCGCTGAAGAAAGCGTACGAGGATCTGGAAGAGGACATCAAGAAGGCACTCCGCGAGCATCGAGGCAACCAGTCGGTGATCAGCGTGGCCTTGAATGCTCTTCTCGCGTACCCTGACCGGCCCTTCGGCTTTGGGGAGTTGGTCGGGCGGGAATTCAATCCTGAAACCCAGCGTCGCGAACCATTCCTGATAGCAGCCACTCGCGACCTGGATCAGAACCTTGTCTACGCCAAGGAGCGGCGGCTGGTGGAGGAAGTGAAAACCTCGCTTGAGCGCGGCAGGAAGGTGCAGATCTACGCGGTCTATACCCAGAAACGGGACGTGACACGCCGGCTGGAGAGCATCCTGGCGAAAGAAGGAATCCACGTAGCGGTGCTGACGACACAGGTGTCGCCGGAAGAGCGTGAAGCGTGGTATGAGCGTCAATTGCGAGCCGGAGTGCAGGTCGTCATTGGGCACCCACGTTTGGTTCAGACTGGGCTAGACCTCTGGTCCTTCCCTGACATTTTCTTCTACGAGACCGGCTATTCCATTTACACGTTGCGGCAGGCATGCCGGCGCTCATGGAGGATCGGACAGCACTCGAACGTCAATGTCAAATTCTTTTACTACACCGGTACCATGCAGGAAGCGTGTTTGCGGTTGATGGGGAAAAAGCTCCTGGTTTCGCTGGCGATGGAAGGGAAATTCGCAAGCGACGGTCTTCAAGCGATCGACGAAGGCGATGACATCTTGATGGCGATGGCACGTGAGCTGGTAACCGAGAAAGGGATTGGCGAATCAGCCGACGCCGTTTGGAAGCTATTCCGTTCTCGTAATAGCTTCCACTATTCCGGGTCGCAGACTATGCCGAGTGAGGAGCCAACCCTCTGTCCTATTCCCGCCGTCCCACCCATTCGTTCTGCCCATCAGCTTGTACTCTTTGAGTGAGCGCCTTTCAGAACTCGGCATAGTCTTCGGATTTGTTTCGTGACACCTTCTGGTGAAAGGAGGTGTCTTATGGAACGATTTTTCACGGACCCCAAAGCCATGCATCGAATGCGGTCGGGTCCATTGAAAGAGTATATCGATCTGTTCGCGCAGCAACTCTGCGATCTCAACTATTCGAGGGTCACTGGGCGCGTACTGCTCCGACGAATTGCTCAGTTCGGTAGATGGCTCCAGCACCGCAGAATAGACTTGCAGGGGATTACATCGGAACTTGTGGCGCGCTACTTGGAACTCCACGAGGAAGTAAAGCATGGCGATGCCACTCACCTGAACCGCCTTCTGGCTTGGCTCCGACAGAAGGGCACAATCAGAGAGACTCTAGCGCCAATTGTGAACACTCCAGCGAAGCAGTTGGAGGACAAGTTTACTTTGTACTTGCAGCAAGAACGCGGGCTGGCGCCTGGAACGATAGAGTATTACCGAGGTTTCACCAGGCGCTTTCTGGTCCAGCGTTTCGGTGATGGACGGCTCGCTCTCTCACAGCTTCGCCCAGACGATGTAGTCAACTTCGTTCGGAAGCAGGCCGCCCTTCAGCCAAAACGGGCGAAGATGATGACAACCGCGTTGAGGGCATTCCTGCTGTACTTGCGGTATCTGGGTGAGATCACCACCGACCTATCAGCCGTTGTTCCCACCGTCGCCAATTGGTCAATGTCCTCGATTCCGAGGGCACTCCCTCCGAAACAAGTGGAGCTCGTCTTGAGCTACTGCAATCGGAAGACGGCGATCGGCCGGCGAGATTACGCGATTCTGTTACTGCTCGCCCGCCTTGGGCTCAGAGCCGGCGAGATCGCCTCATTAACCTTGGACGATATAGATTGGGAAGCGGGTCGAGTCAGAGTACGCGGCAAACCCAACCGCTGGTCTGAATTGCCACTGCCTTCTGATGTGGGCGAAGCGATCGCCGCCTATCTGCGGGACGGACGACCGCGTGCTTCCAGCCGACTCGTGTTCTTGCGTGGTCCTGCCCCGGCTGTTGGTTTCAGCGACCACCGGGCAGTGAGTTTGATCGTTAAGCATGCTCTCGCTCGGGCGGGGATCCAATCACCTCATAAGGGAGCACATCAGTTTCGGCACACGCTGGCAATTCAGATGCTGGAGCACGGTGCTTCACTGGCGGAGATTGGGGAATTGTTGCGTCACAGAAGTCCTCGAACCACTGCCATCTATGCCAAGGTGGACCTCACTGCTCTACGACCTTTGGCCCTCCCCTGGCCGGGAGGTGCCCATGAATAGTTTACGCGTGGCACTTCAAGACTATCTGAGCATGAGACGCGGCCTGGGATTCAAGCTGCAGAAGGATGGGAAGTGCCTTTTGAAATTCGTCACATTCTTGGAGCAACAGAATGCCCCCTACATTACCACTCGACTGGGACTGGAATGGGCACAGCAGACAGTATCGACTTCAGGATGGCAGTGGCAACGGCTGAGGATGGTGCGTGGCTTTGCGAAATATCGAAGTGCAACCGACTCACGAACCGAAATTCCACCTTCTACACTGCTTCCGCGTCTCCGACACCGAGCCCGGCCTTACATTTACACGGAGGACGAAATCCAACGACTGCTGGATGCGGTGATAAAACGAAAGTTCAGAAATCACTTCAACGCCAAGACGTATTACTGCCTGCTTGGACTTCTGGCCGTCGCGGGCCTCCGCAGCGGTGAGGCAATACGGTTGAAGTGTGAAGACGTAGATTTGATCAACGGAGTTTTGGTCATCCGTGGAACCAAGTTCGGCAAGTCCCGCCTCGTGCCGCTTCACCCAAGCACACAAAAAGTGCTGCGCGATTACCAAAAGAGGCGTGAAAGCTATTTGGCCGGACGCCCCGTTGCTCATTTCTTCATTTCTGGGCGTGGTACTCCGATATTACAGTCCGAGATCTACAGAATCTTTAATAGCTTATCGGTTCAGATCGGGTTGCGCCATCCCTCAGCAAAAGGTGGACCGCGGCCTCACGACTTCCGCCATCGCTTCGCCGTGCACACGCTGTTGCGCTGGTACCGCTCAGGCTTGGAGATAGAGCCGCGTCTGCCTCTACTGTCTACGTTTCTGGGGCACGTTTGCATCACCAGCACTTATTGGTATCTCACCGCCAACCCTGAACTGATGGGGTTGGCAGTCAAACGCCTTGAGCGGCGTTGGGGGGAGAAGCCATGAATCCCACTGCGGACTTCCCCTTTTTGCTTCAAAGCTTCTTCACTCGGCGACTGATCCAGCAACGACAGGTCAGTCCCCACACGATCAGTTCCTACCGCGACACTTTCCGCCTGCTCCTGAAGTTCACTGAAAAGCGATTACATAGGCAGCCCTCGGCGTTGGTTCTCGAAGATATCGACGCGCCCTTGGTCACGGCATTCTTGGATGACTTGGAGAAAGGCCGTGGTATTACTGCCCGCAGCCGAAATCTGAGGCTGACGGCTATTCGTTCTTTCTTTCGTTACGTATCCTTCGAGGCTCCGACCCACGCCGCGCAGATCCAACGTGTTCTGGCCATTCCTGACAAGCGCTTTACTAAGGCGCTTGTTCATTTCCTTACTCGGTCGGAAGCCGATGCGTTGCTTGCCGCACCCGACCAGAGCAGTTGGTATGGACGCCGCGATCACGCGTTGCTCTTAGTCGCTCTCCAAACTGGATTGCGGCTGTCTGAACTGACGACCATGCGCTGGCCGGACGTGAGCCTGGGAATTGGAGCCCATATCCGGGTCATAGGCAAGGGGCGCAAGGAACGCTGTACGCCACTCGCAAAACAGACAGTCGCAGTCTTGCGGGCTTGGCAGCGGGAGCCAGCTAGATCTGGCACGGAGATTGTGTTTCCGAACGCGCGAGGCAGTCGTCTAAGTGCAGATGGCGTTCAGTACATTTTCGCCAAGCACACCGCTGCTGCCCGTGGGGTGTGCCCCTCCCTGCACCGGAAGCGGGTCACGCCACACGTTCTCCGGCACACGATGGCCATGGAGTTGTTGCAAGCCGGTGTGGATCGAGCGCTTATCGCCCTTTGGTTGGGGCATGAGTCCGTCGAGACAACGCAGATGTATCTTGATGCCAACATGGCGCTGAAGGAGGGAGTCTTGGCGAAAACCACTCCGCACAATGGAAAGCCTGGCCGTTATCAGCCCGATGACCAACTTTTGGCTTTCCTTAAGGCACTATAGCCGAAAGCGGTGGATAGGAATCAGAGATTGTATACGTTTGGCTAGGCTGACCCAACCCGAAGACTATGCCGAGTCCTCGGCGATGAATTCGGGCGATCGCTCAAAAAGCACCAATTGGAAGGCAGAACGAATTGGTGTGCCGGTGGGAACAGGCTGAAGTGTCGGCTCCACGCTCGGCATAGTCCTCGACCCGGAATAATGGAAACGGCTCGCGGGGAAGCAAGCGGAAGTGTTCGGAGTGCGGCCGGTGGAGACCCGCGAGCCGGAAATCGATGCTGAACATCCGGTTCCGGATCTGCCGGAAGTCATCATTCCACCCGTAGCACCAATCCCGGCAGTAGTGACGCAACTCCTGATGTTCGGTATGTCGCATGAGGCGGGACAGCGGCGCAAGGCCTTGCCCAGGTCCGCGCGAGTCACCCCACTTTCGGATCAGCTAGGACTATTCCAGGATTGAGTGTGATGCAAGTTGTAGCTGGCTTGAGCCTAATCATTACGACGGTGTCGCGCAACTTCGCAACCTTCCCTGTTACTTAGGCTGTGTCGCCAGCTATCAGGTGGCCACACAGCAGACAGGATCCTTTCCAGGAAGGCGACTTTACTAACGCAATCCATTTTTAGAGCCTGCGGGACTGCCCGGCTGCCATCCTCCGCTGGAGTCCCACCGAGACGGAACCCGCAACGGGCGCGGGTCTGGCTGTAAGGATGGCTGCAACGGCTGTGAAGCAGCCTCGGGGTGGGAGAGCTTATGGGCGAAGCGGAATTGTCTGAGCAGTTAACCGCGCTTAGCATCCTCGCCGGAAAACACCACCAGTAACCATGCCAATACGCCCGCGAAGACGCCACCAAGCGATGGGAACGCGACTACCACACACGCAGCACCGAGAGTGGCCATAGCTTTGTGGTTGCGCACTACCTTGTATCGAGCTGCCGGATAGAGAAGCCTCTCGATGATAGGCCAGAACATCCTATGCAGCAGCACGACAAGCAGGGAGAGCACGAATGCCAAAGCCGCGATGGCGGTGCTTACATTGAAAACGCTAATCGCCATCAAGAACTCTGGGAATAGCTTCCACCCGTACCTCACTGACAGGTGCCCCGAGATTTCGCTTGGTGCCCAAACGACAAGGACGCCGGTCGCGACCTGGCCGAGAATGGCTGCACAAATCTTGAACGGACGAACCTCTTCTGAAATCCATCGAATTGATTGTCGGACGCCCACCAACAAGCCGATATCCGACAGAGTGCTTATGAACAGTGCGACGAGCAGCACAAACTGATGCTGAAACGGCAAATGGCGTCGCACGAGCATAAACAGTGCGAAGGTTAAAAGCAAGGCAGGTAACACGCTCATGAGTCGAGTGAATCGAGACGGCATGACTGATGGCAGAGCAGCGATGATAAGAAGCACAAGCCCCACCGCTAGGCAAAAGGCGCTCACGATGTTAAGGTTCGCGCCGATATTGGCTGGAAGGTTAGTCGGGAGGGACGGCAATGCCCGCAACCGGTGAAGGAGAAATGCAAAAATCAACCCGACTGTTAGGAAGAGACACGCGAACGCGCACGAAGAGGATACACCAACCAATTGAACGGAAACCAATCTTGAGCCAAGAATCCTGTCGAAAGCATCCGTTACAGTTCCTGCAAGCTTGTTGAAGAGCGCCGCCGAACGGCTGCCCGTGAGCTTTTGTCTATCGGAGACCGACACCCAGAACTCTTCGATGCGATCTTGAATCCGTGCTTCCTCGTCTTCATGCAGGAACAAGGATACATAGAACGCAAGTCCACAGACGACCAATGCTATTGCCGTGCGCAGATGCGGGAGCATATACACTCTGCTTTCTCAGATGAAGAGGGCGGGCTAGGCGGCCAGCAACTCGGAAGTCCTTTCCAAAGTCAATTGAAAATGAACCGCAACGCCGGTTCTACTTTCGGATTGAGTAACCGATACCTACCTTTGTCCCTGACGACAAGCGCGATGGAAAGCCTATTTGCCAGTCTCACGCGGTCTGTTTGTACATCCTTGTCCAGAAACATAATCATTTTGGGGGTAGCCTGGAATTTCAGGTTGGCATAGTCCAGTAGTTGCCCAAGCGCCATACGAAATGCATCTGATATCCCAAAGTACCCCGTCGTGACTTTTATTTCTCCGATGAAGTGTTTTTTCTTCAGGTCAAACTGAATATCTATGTCGTCCCCTTCGCACGAGGGAATCAGCTTCCTGCCTTCAAGGAATCTTTTGAGGTGTACTTGATAGTGTTGGTGTCGCGGGCTGACAGTTCTGGTTCTGCCTTCGACCAATTGGCTGTATGCCTTCTTGTATTCATCCATGTTTGTCGGGACGCGCCGCGAACGTCCGGCGTCTGTAGGCACTTGTCGCCTGATATGGAGGTCACTCAGCTTCATGCCAAAGAATGGTTGAAGCACTCTCTGCTCAAATTCTCCAAGTTCATCCCACGGCACGAACTTGCAGGTCGAATCGTAGTTAGGAGTCCATCCTTTCGGGGCACCGTAATAGTGGCCGTTTTCTAATTCGGGCTTTCTTCGGCCAATCACCGTGTAATTTCGCAGCAGAAACCCTTTCAGCCATCCGGTGCCTCGAAAAGCTCTTCCGGAGCCCACCGTTCCAATGAGCTGAGCATCGTTTCCGTGGCACAGGTAGAAACGATCACGCCACTCCATGTCCCCTCTGAAGGCTCGTGCTTGCCCTTTCTTAGTGTTTGAATGAACCGCAATCAGATGTTTCTTGATGAGTTCTTTGCACCCCTCGTCGTTGAATGTGCCATGAGACACTTTCCAGATTGCTGGCTTATAGTCAGGCCTTTTGCTAGGTACCATTTTGCTCTCCCTCTGCATGACCGTTGTGCACCATCAACTCTTCTGCGACCGCTCGCTTCATTCAATCCGCCATTTGGGAATGGCCGTGTCAACTTCCGTCATGAGGCGGAGGTTGGTTTCAATTGTTGACGCGATACATGCCTCGGGACACCCTAATGAAAAGTTCGGTCGTCTGCCCATTGCCGACCACATGTTTTCCAAGGAACGTGAAGTAGGTATGCTGCCCCCAGCCGGGGCAGGCCGCCTTCACCATAGTAGCGTCGAACGGCTGTTTAAGCTTACCGCATTTCACTGCCTCGTAAATCTCAGAAGCCAGTTTCTTCATGGCGGTCTCTCCAACCCCTGCTCTTCACTCTCCCATGGTGCCACAAGGTGTGCCAAGCTCCAAAGGCCCACTCGACAGCACTAGTGGCTCCATCCCTCGCCAAGAATGCCCCGCAGGCGCGCAGGGCAATCGTTTCACCGTCGTTTGGCAGGGGCAGGGAGGTTCACCTCCCCTACCACTTCGAGGATTTGTGGGTAGTTCGGATTCGCATTGAATCGCACCCGGTACCCGTGGTGGCGGTGAAGCTCAAAGGAGATTTCGGGAGAAGCGTATCCGATGAATCGCCCTCCTCGATAGATCTGGCAAATTTCCCTCCGCTATCAATCCCACCACTCCGAAGTGTGCCAAAGGACTCTCATGAATTCCTTTAAGAAGTGGCTTCAAGATCACCTTGGGTTGATCCGGCTTGTTCTTTTGCTGTTCGTCGGTCTCAATCTCTTTTCCGCCCATCGGATGTTTTCTGTGTCCCTACCACTGGCTCTCGCCCACATCATCGTGGCCGTCGTCCTCTTGCTGGGAGTGATTCTTATTCACTAGAGTCGGCCCCACGAAATGTTCCTTAGAAGGAGTTGAATGAGGATGAAGATCTCCCACTGCGGCGATATACACGTCGAGGAAGACCGATACTTCGGGGACACTGCACAGTGTCTCGAATGGTTCGTCGAGGACTCAATCCACGCCAATACAAACCTCTTCGTTGTCGATGGTGATCTGACGACCTACAAGCAAACCATCAAAGAGCGAAACCTCTGGGTCGAAGCGCTCATTCAGATGGGCAATCACGCCCCGGTCATCCTGGTGGCGGGTAACCACGGCAAGGAACTCGATGGAGACTTACACGTTCTGGCACGCGCCAAGGCCGCCCACCCCATCTATCTCTGCACTGAGCCGGAGTTTATTGATCTGGGGGAGGCTTCTGTCGCCGTGTTCCCGTATCCCCGGAAAGCTGAAATGGCTGGCAACGAGGACAGTCTGGGTAAGGCCTTCGCCCGGCAACTCGATGAGTTCAACCGGCGCTTTGAGCAGCGGCCTGGATGCTACAAGCTCTTCTTTGGGCATTTCGGGGTGGCCGGCGCCAGGGTGAGCAGTGGCCAACCCCTGGTTGGGCGCTGTGCCGAATATCCCCTTGATCCGCTACGCAGCTTGAAGGCCCAGTATGTCGGGCTCAGCCACATTCACCTCCGTCAAGAGCTCGCCCCGCGCGTTTGGTATGCAGGATCTCTTTCCCGTTGCGATTACAGCGAGGTCGAAGACAAAGGCTACCACCTGGTGACACTGAATGCTCCCGAGCTCCGCCCGGACCTGTCGGACCTGGATATCGAATTCAGGGTGTCGCCCACTCGCCGGATGGTCGAGCTTCGCGCCGTCTACGAAAATGGCGAGTTGCGGCTACCTGACAACTTGGATCCACTCACCTTGAAAGACTCTCGGGTGAAAGTTGTGGTGACGGTCCCTAATGGACCTGATCACGTGCTCAGCCGCGAGCAACAGGACAATCTCAAGGAGAAATTGCTGGCTGCCAATCCCACCGAACTGAAGGTGAAGATCGAGCACGATGCGGAGCTTCCGGCAGAGCCTGCTCCTATCGCCGCCGCCCGTTCGGCCGAGGAGAAGCTTCGTGCCTACTGGACGATGAAAGGCTCACCACCAGCCGACCGCCAGGAACGGTTGCTCACCAAGCTGGCGGAAGTTGAAAAAGCAGTTCTCTCCGCTTAAGAAAGCTGATCATCCCTATCCTTATATAACGCGCCGTAACGCTGACCACCCCTGGGAGGACAAAAAAACCATGAGACTGAGTACGCTCCGCTTGCGGGGAATTACTGAGGCATTTCCAAATGAAGTGTGCGTTGACTTCGACACTCTGGGTGAGGGGCTAATCGCCCTTGTGGGCGAGAACGGTGCCGGCAAGTCCACGCTGATCGGATCGGTCTTCGCGGCTCTGTTTCGCCTACTGCCAGGGCAGAAGCGTTCACTCTATGACTTCGCCACCCATCCCCAGCCGGAAATCGACCTCACTTTCAGTGTTAATGGCACTCGCTACCGGTCTCTCCTCAAAATCGATCCCAAGTCCCGCCAGATGGAGAGCTATCTCTTCAACAGTGAAGGCGCGCCGCTGACCAACGGCAAAAAGGAGCCCTTTGAGGAGCTTGTCCGTAAATGCGCTGGCACGCCCGACTTCTTCCTCAGCAGCATCTTCTCCAGCCAGAAGCGCACGGGTAACTTTCTCTCACTTGAAAGGAGCGAGCGGAAGGAGCTGTTCATCCGAGAGCTGCTCGGGCTGGACCGGCTGAGACTGATTGCGGCCGAGGCCAAAGAGAAAGGCGAGGAAGTGGCCAGGACTACGCTGGGTCTTGAAGGGCAGGCGAGAAGCCTGAAGGAGCTGGTGGAGGCCGGAGTTGAAGATCCTGCGGAAGTTGAGACCCGGCTTGCGGAAGTGTCATCCCGTCTCGAGACCCTGGAAGGCGAGAAGCGCGTCGCACAACAACGGCTGCTGGAGCTTCAGGCAGTGGAGGCCAGTCGGAAGCCGCTCGTGGCTGAGGTTGAGGCACTGAAACAGCGCCTGCGCAAGACTGATGCTGAGATCACAGAAACCAAACGCCAGATAGGAAGGGATGAAAGCCTTCTGACGGGAAAGAAGGACCTCGCCGATTTGACGGAACGAGGCGCGACACTCGCTACGCGCGTTGAAGAACTCCATCGGCAGATCAGGGAGATACAGGGTCTGGAGGCGTCGAACCGTGACACCGAACGTACGGTCCAATCTCTGGATGCTGAGCTAAAAGCCAACCTGGCCGAACTTGAACGTCTGCGGGTGGAGCGTGAAGAGCTCGCGGTTGTGCCCTGCCGGGGCGAAGGTCCTTACGCGTCCTGTCCGAAGATTCGACGCGCGGTCAAAGCCGGCCAGAAGATTCCGACGCTAGAGGGAGAGGTTGCGACACTCTCAATTGAAGTCGAGGTCCAACGCAGTTCGCTCCTTCAGATTGTCACTCCATCCTTTGAGCTCACCCGGACACTCGAAGGCTGCGAGCGCGACCGCAGGAAAGTTGATCAGGAGCGGCAGGGTTACGAGGAATTGCGGGCTGTTGAGGCACGCCGGGAGGAACGGCTGAAGGGCCTGGACCGACTCAATCAGGCCCGGGCGGAGCTAACCGAGGAACTGGCGGGGAAAGAATCAGCACTCTCCGCATTCGCTGATCTCGACAGGAAGATGCAGGCTTCGCGGCGAGAGGTTGAAGATACGGACCGTCTGATAGTCTCCTGCCGGCGTGAACGTGACAGCGTTATTGCCCGCCAAGCACAAATCAAACAGCGCCAGGAGCAGGTGGAAGCTGCAAGGACCCGACTGGCCCAGGTTGAGGCCGAACTTGGGGCGGCGAGAAGTGAACAGGAAGATTATTCATATCTTGCCAGGGTGTTCGGGCCGGACGAGATCCAGCTCTGCGAGATCCAGGCTGCCGGACCACAAGTTTCGATCTTGGTAAATTCTCTGCTTGAGGGGTGCTTCGACAACAAGTTCGAAATCCGATTCAGGACGCAACGCCCCAAGGCCGACGGCAAGGGGATGGTAGACGATTTTGATGTCGAGGTCCGCAACAAGAACCTTGACCGTACGTGCCTCGTGGATGAGCTTTCAGGGGGACAGTTTGTGCTGGTTAACGAAGCCGTGAACCTAGGCATCGCCATCTACAACATGCGGCAGGGCGAAGGCATTTGTTACGAAACGCTGTTCCGGGACGAAACCGTGGGTGCTCTGGATGCTGCCAATGGCAGGGAGTACGTGCGCATGCTGCGCCGGGCTATGGACCTTGGTGGGTTCCACCAAGTCATTTTTATCTGCCATACGCCACTGGTCTGGGAGTTGGCCGACCAGATTCTAACAGTTGGCGACGGACATGCCGTTATCGGAAATCTGGAAGGGACTGTTTCTGAACCCCCTTCGGCCTTACCTCCCTTAATTACCAACAGCGGAATCACGTAATGCGGTTGCGGGTGCCAGACGCGTCCCTTGCTCCACCGGAGGTGCATTATGGCGCGCGCAAGACAGGCCAAGTCATCGGCAGCGGCCCGCACATTTGTCTGACACGGGTGTATAATGCCTGCTGTGATTCGCTTGCCCAAAAGCCCTGCCCTTCGACTCGCCCCAAGTGTTTGATCCTTTGGGGTCGGTTTGCGCATTTTGAGCTGCCCGGAATCAGATGTTATTGGGCAGACTGGCCTACATCAGGTCTTCTGTAGCCCCAAGCCGACCCCGACCCCTGACCTCATGACTGGCAGTCTAAGAAATGAGTGCTCTTGCGGTTTAGCTGTCACGCACCGTGAACCACCATAAACCGGCGCAATCGTGGGCACAAATCGTGGGCACTTCTAGCCAGTTTTGCGTTCATATGGTATATTGCGCATCCTAGAACAGTGGTAGCATAGTATTGGTTGGTTTCTGATGCCCAGGCAACTCCGATTTGAAGGCTACGAGTTTGGTGAGCGGTGGCTTGATGCGCTTGAGCTAGCCGCACGCGTTTGCGTTGGGCATAGGGGAGTCAAGCTCTTTTTTGCTTCCTTCCTTTCGGATGCGCCTGCGCCATCGGTTCTAGAGGGGGACCGATCATTGGTGAGGCTTTCAAAACGACAAGACTACTGGTTGGGAACCCTGAGCAGAAGGCCCGACTCTGAGGGGATGCAATTCGGCGTGTTCAAGAGTGGAGAAAAGGCGTGGACCGCCTTTTCACTTGCGCGGACCGTTGCGAGCGAAAATCTCCTCTTGAGGTTGCTAAACTCCCTCTCGCCGCGTTTTTCGGGCGCGTACCTATCTTCAAGGGATATCCGGCTAATTCTCGAAAACATCGAAGAGAACCAGGCTGCTGAGGTTTCTGTAAACAAGGCTGTGGCGTATTCTTACAGGCGCGAAGGGGAGATAAGTTTCAAGAAACAGCCATACCATGCGGTCTTCAATGGCGCTGAGAACGAAGGGATGTTTGTCGATAAAGTCGACTTTGTAGTGACGGGCCGGGGCTCACTACATGCGTTTGTGGCACGCACCGGCGTGGCGAAATTCCTATCAGGCGACCTACGCGTTTTTCTCAACAATGTCCTTACTCCAATCGTAGACACCGCGTCCAGAAAGCATCGGGTTTTTGAGCAGTCCTCGCGGAAATCCGGTGACGCGCCTGTCTCTCCGATCAACATCGAATTCGGTGAGACGGTGTTTGAAGATCGGGATGACAACCTGACCTTCCTGTCTGCGCTCGACCTGATGACGCGCAGTGGAATCGCGGTGCTGCATGAAAACCCGTATGTACATGTTTCACTCATCGATTTCTTTGATGGGTCAGCATTCGATATTTTCGCGACGACGCCGAATGCAGTGACCGTGATCCCGCAGGTAGACGCATCCGCGTTTTCCTTAAATCGCTTGTGCAATCACATCTTTGAGAACTTTCGCGAGGGCGAGATCGTAAAACCCGAACCGAGATCATGGACTGTGGAAGATGTCTTGACCTAGTACCCCCGTGCCTGAATCGCCTACGTTTGATCAATGCGTCGAGCAGCTCCACCGAGAATTCAGAGCATACGATACAGCCGTTGACCTCGTGTCATGCTGGGAATTTTTCTTCACTCAGGTCAAGCCGTTTTCATCCAGCATATGCCAGTTCGACCGCTTCCCCCGGTTAAGTTCGTCCGAAGAGGGCGGAACGGAGAAGACCCCTGACTTCGGGGTCCTGATTTCACCATCGTATGGTCTCATAGGCGAAACCAAAGCTGGTTTTCCGATTGAGCAAAAGAGCTTCCTGGGGCATCTGCGAAAACTAAAGAAGTACGATAGACCGTTGGAATTCAAAGCCGGGCCGAAGGGTGAGCGGTTGGCCCCAACGACCCACGACATTCTATTGCTTATTCCCCTTCGTGACGCTCAGGAGATAGTGACCCGCCTTGGGGAGATTTTGCGGGGCGGACTGATCCAATTCGAGAGATCGCTTGTCGTCTTCGAGTGGTATTACGATCATGACCGAAACGAGTTCGTTTTCCGCAAGGTCTCGGGCCAGTCGAGCGATTTTCGTGACGCTTCCGTTAGAGAGGAACTGAAGCTGAGCACTTGTTTTTCGCGCCGCGCAGCCTCTTTGAAGGTTACGCCCGAGAAAATCCAGGCTATCAAGGCCACTTGGCAGTTCTGCAACGACGCCCCCCCAACAATATTTACACTGGTCTTTCTTTGGACAAAGGTCTTCTACTTCCTGTTGACTCAGGCGCAACGCGAGGAGTGGAGGCGACGGAATGCGCAAAAGGAAATGCCACTGGACGTGACGGTGTCGCAGTTAGCTGCTGAGATTGAAGGAAGGTATCCTCTGCGGTGGGGCCATTGGTTGGACTGGTGCCGGGATTCACTTGATGCCTTGACTCTCTCTGGACTGGCTCGGAAGATTGAAAACGACCGCTACGTTGTTGGTTATCGTAACATTACTAGGGAGTTGGGGGAGCCGGGCCATTTAGCAGGACCACAATCTCGCCCAAGCGACTTTGCTCGAAGCCTTGCCACGTACCTGTGTCGGGGCAGATTAGGCACAAGCAAGGAAGTCCCACCAGAATCCGGGCCACCCTCTCAGCCAACACTCTTCTCCTGAATAGAACTGGACACGGCTTTTCCTCCATCCCCCTAGTTTTCGTATGTTGTGGACTGAACTTGCTGACGGTGGCCGTGTCCGACTTGTAACTGGGTGCTGGGTGAGTTATCCTCTTCCCGTTTTCGCAAACTCCTGAAGGAGGAAGCTTGGCTTCTTCTCTCACCTTTTTGTCAGAGCGCGAACTACGGCCACTAGTGCTCCCTGAACCGCACGAACTGCGAGCGGTCGGACTTGCCCTGGGCAATGGGCCGAACGCCCTGGAGGTCGCAATTGCGGCGAGCGCCGAAGCCCCTACCGCTACGACATTACGCACCGTTTGGAAGGCGCGGCTTGGTGGGCGGGCAACGCCACTGCTCCTGGTCGTCCTCTATGACTGTAAGGCTGCGCTTTGCGGCCCCATTGGAGACCATCCACCCGCGTTTGTCGGGCTGGACCCAAGCAGGGTCGAGCGGATTTGCAGCGCGGCGCTTGAGGAACCGGATCGGCATTCAGCCTTACGCTTCCTCCACTCAGCGATACCAGAAGTTGAGACGCCGCTTTCAGGGATCAGGAACGAGGGACTTTTCGCCACTCATGAGCTTCAATCGGGTGTCCCCCAAAGGGCGGATTGGGCGGAGGCCGCGCACAAAGGCCAGGACTGCCTCAGACTTCGAGGCCAACCCCTTATTCAAGGGCTTGGCTTCACCTTGGAACCACTCCCTGGCCCCTCCTACATTTTGCGGGCGGCTGAGACAAGAGTGGCCCTGGCCGTCTTTTTGGAAAGGAACGAATCCCCGGAGATACCGAATACCCGCTTCTCTAATCTCTCCGCAGTCTCCTACGCCCTCGCCAAGGCCGATGCCGAAAACCTGAATTATGTTGTGGTCTCGACTGGATCCACCATCCGGCTCTATCCGGTCCGTGCTGGTGTGGGCGTAGGTCGGCGGGGCCGCACCGAAACCTTCGTTGAGATTCACCTTGACCTTGTTTCCAACGAACAGGCGGGATACCTTTGGCTCCTATTCTCAGCCGATGCGCTCCGCAGGGGCGGCACGATTGAGGAGATTCTGGACTCATCTGCGCGATATGCGGTCGATCTTGGAAATAGATTGCGGGAGCGCGTGTACACAGACGTTGTTCCCCGCTTGGCTCAGGCGATTCTGGAGGCACGCAATCTTAAATCACCTTCGGCAGAGAAACTGGCGGAAACTTATCAGATGGCGCTAGTTGCTCTTTTCCGCCTGCTCTTTGTCGCCTATGCTGAGGACAAGGAATTACTCCCATACAAGACGAATGACCTTTACAAGGCCCGCTCCTTGAAACAAAAGGCGCGTGAGTTGATTGAAATTCTCAACTCGAAGACTCCCTTCGGCCATGACACGACTCACTGGGAGGAGGTGGATCGCCTCTTCCGGGCCGTAGACAAAGGCAATGCGGAGTGGGGCGTACCCGCTTACAACGGCGGCTTGTTCTCGCGAGACTCAGCAGTTTCCCCAACCGGAGCAGCGCTTGCCTCAATAAAGGTCCCAGATTATGCCTTTGGCCCTGTCCTCCAGTCACTCCTGGTGGATAACACCCCGGAAGGTTGGGGACCCGTAGATTTCCGCAGCCTGGGAGTCAGGGAGTTTGG
>Ga0208039_1000329_pt1 | contig 37056 bp, 25 predicted proteins | sample June2015DPH_20_1_2_FD_184722 | JGI IMG/M metagenome (GOLD analysis project Ga0208039, IMG submission 184722) | Peatland microbial communities from SPRUCE experiment site at the Marcell Experimental Forest, Minnesota, USA - June2015DPH_20_150... | ecosystem: Environmental > Terrestrial > Soil >... | reverse complement strand
AGGAGCCGAAGCGGCGGGACTTTACGGCTTTCTCCAGCAATGCCACTCCCTCCGCGATCTGCTCCCGGTTCCAGAGCGAGCGGTCTTGATTTTCTAGCGAAATCAGCTCTCCGGCCGGAGAGGTTCTCGCGGCGCGACGGGATTCCTGAAGCAACATCAGGGCAAGCAGCCCGATGACTTCCGGCTCTGGCTGGAGTTCGGTCAGCAACCGGCCCAGTCGAATCGCCTCGCCGGTTAGCTCGGCCCGCGTTACTTCCGCTCCCGCCGCAGCAGAGTAGCCCTCATTAAAGACGAGATAGATGACCCGAAGCACCGCGGCCAGCCGTTCTGGCAATTCCTGCGGCGTCGGCACCTCGTACGGAATCGGTGTCTCTCGAATCTTTGCCTTGGCGCGCACGATGCGTTGGGCGAGCGTTGCCGGCGTAACCAGAAATGCCCGGGCAATCTCCTCCGTTGTCAGGCCGCAGATTTCGCGAAGAGTGAGCGCAACCTGCCCTTCCGCAGGCAGAGCAGGATGACCGCAGGTGAAGATCAGACGGAGGCGATCGTCCTCGATCTCCTCATCCCCCGTCTCTTCATCTTCATCTTTGCCGGAAGCGTCGTTGGCGCGCGATTCCATATGGGCAACAAGATCTCTCTGTGCTCCATCGAAGCGCGCGCGTCTGCGCATAGCGTCTATAGCCTTGAAGCGTGCCGTTGAAATCAGCCAGTCCGGTTCGAGGAGATCATCCACTGGTTTCCCGGAAGACCGTTTGAACTAAGCCGCTAGCGCGGCGGACGCTGCCGCGTGTCTTGACACAAGCGTCGGAAGCGTCGGAACGGCCCTCTTCCTCTTGAAGAACGGATGGTGGCGGAGGTTGGATGATGCAGCTGGTTACGAGAACTCCCACATTGATGAGCATCAATAATAGCCTTTTGACCAAAGCCCCCGTCTGGCAAGGCTTTTCAGGCAGAAATCGATTGAATTCCCATAGCTCTCACCGCAAACGCTAGCGGCTCACTTCAAACGACCCTATCGAAACTGCCCCGAGCACGACATGAGTGCACCCCCGCACACTTCTGCTGTCGCGGCAGTCCCGATAGGGATCTATCGTTTCTGGATAACTTCCTGTTGGCCGACAATCCAGAAACTGTGGAGTTGTACGCTTAAAGTTGTGGGATTTAGATCGCGATTGCTCGCTTAATGTCCTTCGCTGCTTTCTCCCTGGTTCCACGGCGGAGATGCTTATGGGTTTCGCGGAACCAATGATTCGAAGGGAGGAATCGAGAAGGACTTGGTAAAGGCATGTTCCGGCGGTTGGGTTCCGTCTTGATTGGCTTTTGCGAGAATCTCCATCGCCTGTCCCGTAAGCGGTGGAATGTGGATCGTCGCCGTGAGCCATTTTTCGCGTACCCAGGCTTGGCCCGTTGCCGGCTGACCATCGCATCCGGTAAACGGTAAACTCAGCCATCGCGACCGCTCGGCTTCGTTGGTAATCTCCTGAAAAGCTTTGCGAGCTCCCAGGGCCATCGAGTCGTCCTGCGCGCCGACCAGGCTAATTGACGCGCTTTGTGAGGTGGCCATTTTCAGCCAAGAACGCACCGCCCGCCAGGCACTTTCCTCTGTCCAGTGTGCCTTCAGCATCTTCACTTCAATGTTCGACGGTTTCGTCTCCAGCATCCCGGACTCGCGTTCTTGTGCCGAGGAACTCTGTGAAGGTCCTTCAATGTACAAAACAGAACCGCCTCGGGGCAGCAACGCTGCGAATTGTCTTCCTTGAATGCGTCCAATCTCGAAGTGATTGGAACTAACAGCAAACATAGGTGCGGTTGCTGCCTTGCGGAGATCCGACAAGTAATCCGGCCTCCGGTTCAGGACCGCCCAACCGATTCCTGCAGCACTGGCGGCCCGGGCTACCTGCGGAAGAGCCGTGCCTCCAAATGGTTCTACCACAATAGCATCGGGTCGGGACTCAACTCGGCTTTGGATTGCTTTTAGGAGTTGCGTGCTCTGATTCACGGCGTCGTTATCGGCAAACACTATCTCCACATCGCTCCCCAGTTTGTGCGCGGTCTCTTCCGCGGTCTGGGCTTGTGCCACTTGGAAATCGTTCTCGCGGGTGTGAAGAGACACCAGGAATCGGAGCTTTTTCATCATTTCGCAAGTGTACCTGTACCCAGGCATCCACGAAATGCTTCCAATAACCTTGAAGTCCCGAAGCACCTTGCTCGCACCGTGCATGACCTCTACTTCGAGCCAAAGTGCGAGGAATTCAGGCCGCGGACGATCTGGAGTCTTTCCAACGCGTTCACCTCGGCGTTCAAAGAACTAGATCCAATTCCCAGTTCAAGGCGACGGCGAAGCTGGCCGAATTCCTGGAGGCCGGGTTCTCACGGCCGCCGTACTCCCAGTAGACATTGCGGTCTCGGACGCACACATAGCCGATGCGGTCGGCAGCTACCTCGGGCATCGTCCCTTTTCTCGCACCCCGCTTTTACGCCGTGGGCCTCAGCACCGCACAAACGGAGGCGCAGATGGGGCCCCCGATGTTGAACGTCGCTGCCACACGCGGATTCTTCACCTGCAGCCCGGCGGGAGCCCTGCCCCGGAGTTGCCACGCGCACCACCCCAGCATGGCGATCCCGGTGGCGCCGATGGGATGGCCTTTGGCAATCAGTCCGCCGGAGGTATTGATGGCGCACTCGCCGTCCACGCCTGCTTTGCCCTCGCACCAGTAGCGGGCGCCGTGGCCGGCGGCGGCCTTCCCCAGCACTTCTGTGCCGATGGCTCCCATCACTGTGAAACAATCGTGGACCTCGGCCACGCTTACATCCCCGGGCTTGACCCCGGCCATGTCATATGCCTTGTTCATCGCTCGGTAGGCGCCCTCGGGCCGCAGGACATCGCGTCCCGCTTTCTTCAGCGGATCGGTAGCCTGAGCATAGCCGGCGATCTCGACGCAGTCGGCCTTGGTCGCGCCCAGCTTCTGCAACCCCTCGTCGGTAGCCAAGATGAGGCTGGCATAGCCATCGGTGATCTGGGAGCAATCGTAGGTCTTCAGCGGCAACCCCTCGGCGATGTAACGATTGATGCCTTCGATCTTCATCGCTTGGTCCAGAGTTATCTGCACATTGCGCATCTGGGCGTAGGGATTGTGGCGGGCGTTCGCGTACTCGGCGACCGCGATCTGCGCCAAATCCTCCTCCCGCACCCGATGCACCTTCAGGTAGCACTCCATGATCTCGGCGAACAGGTGGGGAAAGATGAACACCTTGCCTTCGCGCTCGTCGGGGTGGGAAAAGTAGCCCAGAGCCTTGCCGATGAGCTTGCCGTCCATCTTGCCTTCGGCGTCGCGCATCTTCTCATAGCCGACAGCGATGCCGACGTCACCCCACCCCAGCAGGAGTTTCTGGATGACGGAGAGTACGGCCTGCCCTCCGGAGGCGCAAGCGTTCTCCACGGACTCGATGGGCTTGCCGGCCAGACCCGGCAGCATTGCCATCAGTCCGGCGAGCAGACCCTGCTCGTTTAGGGAAATGTTGCAGGTGGCGCCGATCGAGCCCACATCCAGCACGGCGGGCTCGACGTTGATCTCGCTGCAGGCTCCGTTGACGGCGTTCTGGATGATCTCCGGCACCGACATGGCCATGAGCTTTCCAAACTTTGATTGATGGTAGGCGGCGATGTAAATTCGCTTCATAAAACACCTCTCACGATGATTTCCGTTCCGGCGTGACAGTATCGCTTCCGCTGGCGACGCCAGACTTGAGATTCCGTAGTCGGTCACTCTGCAATCGATCCTGGAGTTCGAGTTTCAGGACCTTACCATAGGCGTTGCGGGGCAATGCTTCTATAAAGACGATTAGTCGGGGCAGTTTGATCTTATTGATTCTGGGACGAAGAAACTCGATGAGTTCGAGGTCGCTGGCGCTCGCGCCTGATTTCAGCGCAACGAAGGCGACTGGGAGTTCGCCCCACTTTTCGTCGGTCGTCCCGATGACGGAGACCTCGGCAATGGCCGGATGGTCGAGTAATTCCTTCTCGATCTCCGCCGGATAGATGTTGACGCCGCCGCTGATGATCATGTCTTTGGAGCGGCCTGCGATGTAGAAGAACCCATCTTCGTCGCAGCGCGCCAGGTCGCCGGTGTGGAACCATCCGTCGGCGTCGAGCACCTTGGCGGTGGCGGCTGGATTGTTCCAATAGCCTCGGCACACGTGTGGCCCGCGCAGGCAGAGTTCGCCAACCTCATTGGTTGCGACGGGATTGCCCGCGGGATCACTGTCCTGGAGCCCAAGGAGCTTCGCCTCCGTGAACATCATCGGCTTACCAATAGAGCCAGACTTGCGGAGGGAGTCCTCGTCGCTCATGGCAAAGCAGTTCACGCCAACCTCGGTCAGCCCGTAGCCTTGACGAAAAACCAGTCCGCGCTTCTGGTAGGCACGGAGAAGTTGTAACGGGAGCGGAGCGCCTCCGCTGGCACACCAGCGCAGATGGCTGAAATCGGCCGCTGCAAATTCTGGCGAATCGAGGAGCATTTTGAAGATCGTCGGTACGCCGAAAAGAAGGGTGCACTCATAGTCTCGGAGCGCTCGCAAAACTTCAGCGGCGTCGAAGCCGTCATGCAAAACAATGCTGCCCCCGATGGCGAACAGCGGGGTCATGAATACAGTGAGGCCGCCGGCGTGATACATGGGCGTATAAACCTGAACCCGGTCACTCTGCCGCAATTGCCAGGAGACGACCGTGTTGTAGGCGTTCCATGCGATCTGCCGGTGAGGAATCATTACGCCCTTCGGCCGTCCGGTGGTGCCGCTGGTATAGAGCAAGCAGAAAATATCCTCGGGCTGGAGTCTGGTGGAGAGCGGATCTGGACGAACCCGATCGATAGCTTTGGCATAACTCAGTGCGTTCGGAACACTGTCCTTCGCATCCAGACTTATTAGGTGCTCGAAGGCCACGAGTTGTTTGAGCTCTTGCGCGAGTTGCTGGTACCGTGCGGAGTACATGAAGCAGCGTGGTCCGCAGTCCGTGAGTGTCTGGTGCAGCTCGTGAGCCGTGCTGCGCGTCCCGAGCGGGACGAGGATGATGCCGGATTTACCCGCTGCCCAAAAGGCATCGACATATTCAACCCGGTTTTCGGAAAGGATGCAGACGCGATCCCCCGGGACGAGAGAGCAGCGATCGGTCCAGACCCGCGCGCACTGCAAGGCCCGCCGATTGAGTTCTGCATAAGTGAACTGCAGGCGCGTGGGAACGTGGATCAAGGCGACCGCGTCGGGGCTAAGACGGGCGCGCTCTCCGAGAATGTCGCCGGTGATCACGAGTTCTCCCCAGACCGTCTCGAAACCGGTTGTGCAGTGGTGGACGGGCGGGACGAATCTGACGCCAGAATTTGCAGCAAGACTTGCGTCAATTCCCGGGGACGCTCGAGCTGAGGTCCATGGCCGCAACGCTCAATGACCGTAAGCGTGCAATGCGGAAGCTGCGATTGCAGCTTCTTCGCATAATCCAGCGGCACGAGGCGATCGGAGGCACCCCAGATGAGATCGACCGGCAGCTGGAAATTTGCCAGTTTGTCATCGAGCAGGTATTTCGACATAGCTTCTTCGCCCGCGGCCAGCAGCCGCGAAATCGGACCTGTATTGGAGATGCGGACCAGATCATCGAGGACAAAATTCGGCCGGCGAGGCGTGGAAGGATCCAGCACGGCATCGAGCGCGCGCCGAGCCTCTTCGCGGTCCTTTGGCATGATGCCAATTTCCGATACGTTCTTGATTGGGCCGCCATCGATGAGGATCACCCGCGTCACCCGCTGCGGATATTTCTGGGCATAGAGCATCGCCATCCAGGCCCCGAGCGAATTACCCGCGAACATCATCGGTGCGTCTCGCCATGGTTTTGCATCGAGCACCTGGGCCAGTGCCGTGAGCAGCGTTCCCAGACTCAGCGCACCCGCAACCGGATCGCTCTCGCCATGGCCTGCAAGGTCCGGGATCACTAGTTGAAAGTGGCGCTTCAGTTCGGGCACCACTTTGTACCATGTTCCCGCTTGATCGCCTGCGCCATGAAGCAACACCAGCAAGGGCCCGGCGCCGCCATGCCACACGATCTGTCCTCCCACCGTGGTCGTAAGCTTCGTCTTGCGAAGGCCGGCTCGGCGAAGCGCGTTCCTGCGGAACCAGACCGTCGTGGCGATGGGTCGCAAAAAGAAAAGAATGGAGAAAACAATCAGAGCAGTAACTGCGGCAAAAACCAGCAGCAGCACAATGTTGATAGCCAGGCCCACTCCACTCCTCGCGTCCGGCTGGGTTGTTAAGTCAAGTCGGAAAGCCGCCTACGGCATACGAAACGCGCAGCCCGCTTGGTTGTAGCCGACGCCGGAGCCGACCAGCACGACCAAATTACCGGACTTCACCTTGCCCTGCTCGATAGCGTGGTCAAGCGCCATGGCGACGCAGGCGGAGCCAGTGTAGCCATACTGTTCCATGATGGTATGCGCACGTTCCGCGGGTACACCGAGACGGTCCATCACGCGCTCAATCGTGGGTTTCCGCACTTGGGTAAAGATGAAGCAATCGACGTCGCGCAGATCGAAACCGCCGTCCTTTGCCAGTCGTTGCACGATGATCGGCCAGGTCTCCTCGTTCAATTCCGGCGGATAGCGGTTCTTGATCGTGCACGCGGTGCGCCCCGCCTTAACGGAGTCCTCACTCGCCGGTTCGAAGGTGCCACCGGAATAGATTCCCCAGTAGTCGTGATAGGAGCCGTCGGCGCGAAAGGTGGCAGTGATGAAGCCCGGCGAAGCTGCCGGTTCGAGCACTGCCGCGCCCGCGCCATCACCGTAGAAAAAGATCATGGGATCGGCAGCCGACGTAAGTTTGTGCATGAGATAGACGCCGACGACGAGCACCGTCTTGATCCCCGGGGTGGCGGCGATGATTCCCGCAGCTGCGGAAAGACCGGTTGGAAACGAAGCACAGGCACAACCGACATCAAAGGTCCCGGCATTTTTTGCGCCCAGCTTATACTGCAATACGACCGAGGTAGCGGGAGTTATGTAGTCCGGCGAATCGGTGCCGAGGATGATCAGATCGACATCCTCGGGTTTCTTGCCGGCGCGTTCCAGTGCCAGCTTGGCTGCGGGCAAAGCGACATCGCTGGTAGCCCAGTTTTCGGGGGCATGCCAGCGCGTCTTGATACCGCTGCTGGCCTCCATTTTGTCCACGAAATCCGGGATATGTTTGAACCGCTCGCGCAGCATGTCATTGGTCACTTCTATCTCAGGTACGTATCTCCCTGTAGCGACAATGGTTGCGTAACGTGTCATGAATGAGTCCTTTTTGAATTGCTGTAAGTCACGTCCCCAATACTAGTCCGCCATCGACGGAGAGCACGGTACCCGTAATGAACGATGCCGCATCCGAGGCCAACCAAACATAAGCCTCGGCAACATCCTCAGGCGTTCCCATGCGACCCAGAGGCGTGTGCGAAACCATGTTCTGGACGACCTTTTCCGGCATCTTCTGCACCATTTCGGTCGCGATGAAGCCGGGAGCGACGGCGTTCACGCGGATATTGTATTTTGCCAGTTCACGCGACCACGTCCGGGCAAACGCGATGACTCCCGCCTTGGTGGCGGCGTAATTTGTCTGACCGAAATTTCCATACAGACCCACGACGGACGAGGCGTTGAGGATCACGCCCGAGCCTTTGCGGATCATGTGTGGCACCACAGCCCGCGAGCAAAGGAAGACACCTTTGAGGTTGACCGAGAGGACCGAATCGAACGCATCATCGGTCATCGTACCGGCAACTGCGCCGTCCTTCCACTTGACGAACTGCGAGTCGCGCGTAATGCCGGCGTTATTGACGAGCACATCAACCGCGCCCCACCGTCCGATAACTTCGGCGACGGCAGACTCGACATCGGCGGCATTACAGACGCTGACTTTGCGGAAGAGTGGCTCGCCTCCGAGCGAGGAGAGTTCGCGCCGCAACTCTTCCTGCGCGGAATCGTTGACATCCCATGCCGCCACACGGCAGCCTTCGCTGGCAAACCGGCGGGCCGTGGCGCGGCCGATCCCCGCCGCAGCGCCGGTGACAATGACGACCTTACCGCGCAGACCTGTGTCTTTCATGCGCCTCCTAAAACGTGTACTTCAGCGCAAACTGGACCACTCTGGGCCCGGTGGTGGTGGTCGCGATCTGCCCAAAGTTGTACGAGGACTGTATGTTGACAGGGTTGGCGAAATTCACGTTGTTGAACAGGTTGAAGAACTCGGCCCGGAACTCCAACCGTTGGCTTTCCGTCACTGGAATGAGCTTCATGATGGAGAGGTCCGTGTTGATCTGTTTCGGTCCTCGTATGATGTTCCTTCCTAACTGTCCGAAGTCACCGAAGGCCGAGGGCGACACGAAAGCGCTCGTGTCGAAATATTCATTCAAGCGGTCGGCCACGTTTCCGCCCTTGATCGCAGACGCCACTGTTCGGCCAGGCGCCAGGTCGCCTGTGGTTGCCGCAAACAGCGTATCCTCGCCGTAGATGGAGAACGGAAGGCCGGATTGCAGGGTCACGATTCCCGACAAGCTCCAGGAGTCAAGCAGTTTTTTCCCGAAGGCCGAGCCGCCACGGTAGACGTCGGGAAGGTTGTATAAGTAGCTCGCGACAAAGCGTTGCCGCCGATCGAAATCCGAGTTGCCATAGTTCCTCTGTTGGTTGACGAGGTCGCCCGGGGTCACCGTGATGTCACTTACGTCGCTCCCGGAGTAGTCGTCAATCGAGTGTGACCAAGTGTAACTGAGCAGCATTTGCAGGCCGTGGGAGAAGCGCTTGTTCAGGGTCGCCTGGAGAGAGTTGTAATTGGAATTGGAGTTACTCTCCATCAGTAGGCTACCCAATCCGGGGGCTGGCAGATTGCCGAAGCCGGGGAACAAAGGTCCGCCCAGACTACCCGCCGGGTAATATCCACCGAAGGCTGGCGTGGCCGCCTGGTTGAATGAGAACAAGCGCGGAAACTTTCGTCCTTCCGAACCGACATAGCCCAAATCCAGCATCCAGTTATTGGCGAAGCTGGTTTGCACTCCGAGGTTGAAAGTTTGCACGTACGGGATACTCCAGTCGTGCAGGTCGGGATAGAGCCCGGTGGCCGGAACTACTGTGGGCGTGAGCGTGGTCGAACCATACGGTGTATACGGCAGGACGGCCGGATATCCCCCAAATGGGAAGTAACTGGGATTGCCGCTGGGGGTCAGCGGGAAGGCGCTGGGCAGCGGAACTTGCACAAATGGACTTTCGGACGGAGTTTCCAGCGCGGTAGCCAGCATTTCGTAAGGCATGTTGAACAGTTGGCTGTTAAATAGCCGCATGTTGGGCCGGTCGAAGAAAATGCCGTAACCACCGCGCACGACAACCTTACCGTTGTCCGTTGCCTGGTAAGCGAAGCCGATCCTCGGCCCGAAGTTTTTGTAGTTGGGATCCACCAGGCCGTCGCTGACCTTGGGATATCCAGGCAGGTTTCCATTGCCGGCTTGGACGAAGCCGCCGGTGACGGCCACCCCGCAAGTAGCCAAACAGCCAGGTACAGCAGGCAGAGGAGTGGTAGTAGCCTTCGACGGGTCGAAGCCGACAAAATGGCCGTCGGTCTCGGTGGTGGGACCGAAGTAGTCATAGCGCAATCCCAGGTTGAGCGTAAGGCGGGAATTGACCTTCCAATCGTCCTGGAAGAAGGACGAAAAGTCATTGGCGCGATTGTGAAGGCTATTCGTGCCCGAGCCTATCACGGAGACAAAGTTAAACCCGGCTAGAAAATCTCCGAATACGCTGGGAGTGGGGAGGGGAGCAGCCCCAAAGAAGACCATTTCGCCGTTGGGGAATACATCGAAATAGGGAGCGTCCAGCGCCTGCCGCTTGTATTCGCCACCGAATTTGAAGGTGTGCCGGCCCCTTGTCCACGTCATCATATCGCTGGCGCTGTAGGTGTTGGTCGCCGCGTAGTTGGTGGCCAGCGGAGACGGCCCCAGAGTGAACAAGTTCGCGAACAATATTGTTGGCATACCGGGGAACAAGCTGCTTAACGGCGATGAAATTCCTAACTGCGAGGAACTGATGGGTTGAGATGGTTTGCCGGGGCCGTAAATTGTGCTCCAGCCGAACCTGACTTCATTCAGCAAATGACTGGAGATCACTGAGGTTACCCCTACCGAAAGCAGGCGTTGGTCAACGTCTTCCTCGGTCGGCCAGCCGGGCGCCTGCAGCGCGTTGCCGTCGCCAAACTGATCGTAGAGCGCCTGATTGGTGCGGTTAGCGGCAAAGAAGTACTTGGCGAAGAAGCGGTTCGAGTTATTCAGTTTGACATCGAAATTGGTATTGAACTGGTCTTCTTTGTAAGTCGAGTTGGAGGGAATCGTCTCCAGGACGGGCTTGGTCGTCGCCCCTTCTCCGGGTGTGCAACCGGCGGCGGTGGTGACGCCGGGGATCGCAGGAATCATATACTGCCCGTTGGGGAGTTTAGCCGTCAGAGCTGCCGCAGCCACAGGATCTACGTATCCAAATAGCAACGGGGCATAACACATCGAAAAAGCAGCCAGAGATGCGGGATCGCGCTGCGATCCCAAAAAGGCGGGCAGAAATACGGTGGCGAGCGAGTTGGTCAGCGAGGTGCCATTGGTTTCGCGGGTGCCCTGATAGGAGATAAAAAACCAGGCACGATCCTTTATTACCGGACCGCCCAAGGTGCCGCCAAACTGGTTGCGTTGGTAGGTGGGCCGCGGCGTAACCACTCCATTCTCACCATTCAGGAAGAAATTGTTGGCATCCAAGTCCGTATTCCGCAGGAACTCGTAGACATCGCCATGGAGCCGGTTGGTGCCGGACTTGGTGATGGCGGCCACGATGCCGCCGGCGTTGCGGCCTTGCGAAGCATCGTACATGCTAGTTTGAACGATGAATTCCTGCAGCGAGTCGATGGAGGGGACGGAGAGATTGGGCATCGATCCGGTGCCGATGGAGTTTGCATCGACGCCATTGATGACCACACTGTTGGAAAGCGCGCGCTGTCCGTTGACGTATACGGCAGCATCGCCGCGCCCCAGATCGGAGGAGTTCTGGATGGAACCCGAGGTTCCCGTAGTCAGGGCCAGTAATTGCTGGAAGTTGCGCGTCGGCAGAGGCAGGTCGCGCACCTGGGTCTCATCGATGACGGTGCCGCGGGCGGAGCTTTCGGTCTGCACCAGCGGCGATTCGCCCGTCACCGAAACCGTGGTCGGCGCACTCGCCACCTTGAGGGCAACATCAACGACCGAGCTTTCGGTGATCTTGACGCTGACACCTTCCAGTTTGACCGAGGCGAATCCGCTGAGGGTCACTTCGAGCCCATAGGCGCCTGGGTCGAGCAGGGGAAACGTGTAACGGCCGTTGCCGTCGGTTTCGGTTTGGCGCCGCACGCCGGCGTCGCTGGTCAGGACGACATTTGCGCTGGCCACGACGGCCCCGCTGGGATCCGTCACCACGCCCACGATCTGCCCGGTAGTGGCCGTTTGCGCTTGAGTCATCGGCGTCATGGAACAGAGAATGGCGGCGGCCAGCAGCGTTACCAGTATTCGCATACTTCCTCCTTGTGTCGCAATTACGACTTCGAAGCTCGATCCTTCCGGCTGCGGGTGTACAGACGAACAAACTGATCGACAGCTTCTTCGTCACTCACGCCGAGATAGCGCTCGGCGCCGAAGAGTTTCTCCACCAGAAAATGGGTAACAAACTGCAAGTACAAACTGACGTAGGCAAAACCGGGGTTCACGTCGTTGGGAAAGGGAATCGGCGCCTTTTGAAACAAAGCAGTGGAATAGGTGCGCAAACCTCCGGCAACTTCACGATAGCTGTGAAGGAAGTGCTTATGACGGAACTCAACCACGTCGACGTACATAAGCCGCCAGTAGTCCAGATTCTCCGAGACGACGCGGCCGACGGCCATCCCCAGTTTCTTCAGCGACTCCGGATCGGGGGATTGCATCAAGGGAAAAATTTTGCTCCGCCGGAGGGCTTCCATTTTCTGCTCCATGCGCTGGACCAGACCGATGAATATCTTTTCCTTGGTCGGGTAGTAGAGGTAGAGCTTGCCCATGGATACGCCGGCCTGGTGGGCGATTTCTCGGACGGTCGTACCGTGAAATCCTTGCCGGGTGAAGAGCTTCAATGCGGCGCGTTCAATCTTGAGCCTGTTCTTGGCGACGGTGTCGTCCAAAAGCTTGGGCATAGCTGCATCCGCGCACCGTACTAAGACGAGCGCTCGCTCTCGGTGGGTGATTCTAAAACGTCGGCCTCAAGGCTGTCAAGGGGATTTCGCAGCTCGAGCTGAAGGTCGCCCAGAAAACCGGATGAGAGAGGGTTCGATGATTTGAAGGGTTTGGGTGCGCGCTTTTTTTGATGTGTCGCAACGCCCGCGGTGCCCACAGGAGAAAAATCGTTCCACACTGCTGTATAACCCTACTTCGGGGGCATTTCCGCTTTGACAAGAAACGGGCCTCATGTGCATGGCAATCCGCCTATGCGGGCCAAGAGGCGCTTCGAGGAAGTTGAGCCTGACGACATCCGAAATTCGGAGGCATTGTTACGGGTGTGTTCGCTCGCGTTCTCTGCAGCATTGGGTAGCTTACAGTTATTGAGCGCTGCGCTGTCGGTTTGCAGCCTAGAAACCACAAGTCTGCCCGTCGCCCCAGATAGGCGTTTGGTTTCCGGGAGAAAACACTGGGGTAAAAGGGTGCCCGAACCATGTCTGATCCTGCCTAGCCGGCATGTAGCCCGGTCCCTTGACTGACCGCGTCGCCGTCTCCCTTCTTCAATTCGCGGAAAACGATCGTTGAGAGGATGGTCATCCCGCCCAGTACAAAGAACGCTCGGTGGATACCGTGGATGAACTGCTGGGGATTAGAACGATAGCGATCGGGAAGGAAGAAAACCGTTACCAGCGAAGCCGAAGCGACGCCGAAACTGATCGCCATCTGCTGCATAGTGCTCGCGATGGAACTGGCGCTGCTCGCCTGTTCCTCAGTGACATCGGCATAGACAAGCGTGTTCATGCTTGTGTATTGCAGCGATGTGAAAAACCCGTAGAAGAAAACTTCTATCACGATCAGCCACACCGGCGTACCTCTCCCGATGGTCGCAAAAAGCAAGATCATCGAGCCGATGATTAGCGTGTTCGAAACCAGCACGGCACGGTAGCCAACGCGCGCCAAAATTCGCGGCATTGCCACCTTCAGACTCATGGCGGCGATGGCCTGTGGCATCATGAGCAGGCCGGATTGAACCGGCGTGAACCCGAGGCCAACCTGATACAAAAGTGGAAAGAGAAATGGAATGCCGCCAATGCCCAGACGAGTCAGGAAACTGCCGTTTACCGCCGCACGAAAGGTGCGAATACGGAATAGCGTGAGGCGAAGCATCGGATATGCGGTTCGCGTCGCGTGAAATCCGTATCCCGCCAGCAGTAGGATGGAAATCGTCAGAAGTCCCAGAATTTCGCGAGCGTTCAGAGTATGTTCGCCAAACACTTCCAGCACGTAGGACAGCAGGCCGACACCGGATCCGAAAAGAATCAGGCCGGCCACATCCAAAGGATTGGTGTGTTCGCGGTAGTCCGGCAGGTGCCGGTAGACCATATACAAACCGACGAGGCCAATTGGAATATTTACGAAGAAAATAAACCGCCAGTGAAGGTATCCGACGATAAGGCCGCCGGCGATTGGACCGAGCATAGGCCCAACCAAACTGGGGATCGCCACGAAGGCCATGGCACGAACCAGTTCTGATTTGGCGAACGTCCGCACCAAGGTGAGTCGGCCGACGGGCACCATCATGGATCCGCCGCAACCCTGCAGAATGCGACAGGCAACGAGCACATGGATATTGCTGGATATGCCGCAGAGGAACGACCCCAGCGTGAAGATTCCGATGGCGGAGGCGAACACTCGACGGGTTCCGAACCGGTCGGCCATCCAGCCGCTGATGGGAATGAAAACCGCAAGGCTCAGGGTGTAGCTTGCCAGCACCGACTTCATGCTGAGCGGAGCGACGTGGAGTGCTGCCGCGATCGTGGGCACCCCGGTGTTGAGGATCGTGGTATCCAGCGACTCCATAAAAAACGCCACCGCGATGAGCCACGGCAGCAGCCGAGTGCTGGAATCGGCTAACGCGGGCTGCGCGGAGGCAGCTTCGATCAGACCGGGCGGGTTCACATTCGTCGGACTCGGCGGCATCAGACGGGTTACTGTTCCACGCTGCAAGTTGATACGCTGTGGGTGTTACTACGGGGCGCATCAAGGGCGACGCTGAGGCAATCCCCTTCCTGAAACGCGCCATCGAACTCGATCCCAATTTCGCTATGGCCTATGTTGGGCTCGGCTTCCACTATTCCAACCTCGGGCAAGCCAGCCTGGCTCCCCAGTATGCCAAGAGAGCGTATGACCTGCGGGATCGCGTAAGTGACCGCGAGAAGTATCGTGCTGGGTTCCATTTCCAACCTGGGAGGCCAGTATGTGATCGGCCTGAACACGGTCGGATGCAGCAGTGGAGATACGCTGGCCACGGAACAGGAGCAGGCCGCGACGAAGCAGGACGTACTGAAGGCGCTGGGCACGGCCGCCTCCGCGCTGCGCGGAAAGCTGGGCGAATCACTGGCCACCGTCCAGAAGTTCGATGTTCCAGTGGAAGCAACCACTCCTTGCTTTGGAGGCGTTGAAGGCTTACATGCAGATGTTCGCATGATTTAGGGCGGAGGCGGCCTGTGCCTCGCGCTGGAAGCGGGCTAGAGCTTGTGCGTCTGTAGAAATCTCGTCAGGCAGGAACTTCAAGGCGACAAAGCGGTGAAGCTTTACGTCCTCAGCTTTGTAGACTACGCCCATGCCGCCGCCGCTCAGCTTCTCAACGATGCGGTAGTGCGAGATGGTCTGCCCGATCACTGGAGGAGAATCCTACTTCTGAGAAACGATCAAGTCAACGAAAGCCGTGACCTAGGAGGGCCTGAGAGGATTGTTGGTGAAAAATTGCCACGTCACTCACAATCAAGTCAAAGAGTGTGAACGCCTGTGGCTGTTGAAAAACTCCGTTGCGCGAAAATCGCCAAAATAAATTGCATCAGGACGCCCTATAAACGACTTTCTTAAATTGCCTAGACATTTTCTGTCTCCCAAATCGTTGCTGAGGGCAAGAAAGCCAGTCTGGAGGTCGCCAACTACGTCGCGCCGTTTAGCCTACCTTTCGCCTTCAAGTGTCCCGTTCTGCTCACGTGGAACGAATTGCACTTCTTTCTTCCGCCAAGCGGCCGCTTGGCCTTCAGCATCCAGGACTTGCTTGAGCGTCATCGACTCCGCCAGTCTTTTCTTGGTGGCAGCGATCTGCGTCCTCGCTTTCAAGATGGTTTTCTCGTTGATCAGACACCAGACGTAAGCGTCCATCGGATCTCGCGGAACATTTGTTCCCTCCGGGAAGCATTCCGGTAATTCAAGGCCGAACGCGGGTTGATTTCCCATCCGCTCTCCCTTGAGAGGCGAGCGAGCGAGGACGAAAAAGAGGAGTTCCACGCGGCTCGACACACCTAACTTATCAAAAATGTGAGTAAGATAATTCTTAACAGTGTGTTTGCTCAGCTGTAAGCGTTGAGCGATTTCATCGGTGGCTAGGCCTTCCGCCACACATTCGACCACTTCCTGTTCGCGCTTGGTGAGCAGGCTGGCTCCTTGCGCGTCGACCGCGCGTATCGCAGGCGCACTGCTCAGGATATCAAGGGCTAGTCCCAAGTCCTCCCGGCTTGCCCAAATCTGGCCTTCGTGCACGCACCGTATGCACTTGCACAGACCCGTCACGGGAGAATTCTTGGAGAAGATCCCCCTCGCCCCTGCACGAAAGGCGTTCACTACGCTTTGGCGCTTGGCGGAATGCAACAACATGATTGCCCGTAATCCGGGATGCGCCGAGCGCAGCTCACGCAGTACTTCAAATCCGCGGTCAGGTTGCTCATCCAGGTGGGAGCTGATTACTGCGACGTCAATCGATGACCTCGCGGTGATTTCAAAAACTTCACGAGAACTGGACGCGCAGCCAACTACTTGAATTGTGCGGTCGCGTTGAACCGCTTCCGCCAATAGCTCAGCATGGATTCGAATGTTACTCGCAACGACGATGCGAATCGTGCTGTTCTTACCACGCATTACACCTCCCCACCTGTGCATTCATGAGAAAATTGGGCCTTCGAAACAGATACCTGTTGCTTCGTGCACCAGGGGAGTGATTGAAGGCAACTACAATACAACTCACCTTCCAATTGCATCCCGAATGGCTAGAAGCGACAACAATTGCGGGGAGGGCGGCCCACATCGAAATATAGATCACACCCTTTATGATTGCCAAGGGCCTGCAGGGCCCCCCGAATGGCACTTCCGTGCCATGCACGGTGCAGGCACGGCTTTCCGTAAACGGGAAACATTCCACTAGGGCTTCTTCCACAGCCTCGAAAGTCGCAAACGGAGCCCTAAGGGAGCCGCCGTCTTATGCCTGGGCCCCCGACCTGCCACGGAGCGAACGAAACTGGTGCTGTGCTTCTCTAGGAACAGTCTTGCTTTCAGATGAGGCTTGAGCTTCACATCGCACGCCGCAACTCTCTGAATTGAAAGTCATGATAGCTGCTTTAGTGGACCTCGGGCTCCAGGACGGAACTAAGTCAAGGGTGTGCCATTCCGGACCATGCCAGGGAATTCTTTCTCTGGTACTCGACTCGTCCCTACTGGAACATAGTCATCACTCGCCCTGTCCCCGGTTCTCAGAAGCCGTTAACCCATTGCAAATTTTTTTCTAGCCGCTAATCTACCAGCAATAGGCGACAGCGCCGTGCCTCCCCCCAACTGTACTTGTATCCAGAATTGAACACCCAAGCACCTTAAGCCCAATTTGAATTGGGACTGATGGGGCGAAGCTATGAGTGCCTGCGACGAAACGCCAGAAATTTCCGATTCGGAGCTGTTGAGGGGAGCCGGTTGCGAACGCTGGTATGCCGTGCATACCCACGCTCGATCCGAGAAGGCGATTGAGTACCAGCTGCGAGCAAAAGGCCTGACCACCTTCCTTCCCCTTGCCACCGAGGTGCACCGCTGGAGTGATCGCCGGAAAGTGATCGAAGTTCCTCTGTTCTCATCCTACGTCTTCATTCGGCTGGTGATGAACCCTGCCAACCGCCTGAAGGTTGTGAGTGTTCAAGGAGTTCTCAGCTTTGTGGGCGGACGCGGCCAAGGAACTCCGGTACCCGATCCAGAGATTGAAGCGGTGCGAACGCTTGTTTCACAGAAGGTCCCCTGGTCGCCCCATCCGTTTCCGGCAATCGGGTCACGAGTGCGGATCGTGGGAGGGGCGCTCGAGGGCATCGAAGGCGTTCTGCTCTCACGCGATCGAGCCGAAACCTTAGTGGTATCAGTAGAGGCCCTCCAGAGATCGCTAGCAGTTTGCGTTGCCGGATATCAGGTCGAGGCATTACCAAACAATCCGAAATCGTTCGCACCAATGCGCCATTCCAGGGTTCCGCTTTTTATGGACTAGCGGGAGATAACCGCCCAAGAAGCCAGGTTGTGGCGTGCATTCCGGGCCCCATTTCAAATTTCGTAGGAGATCGTATGAAACCGCTGTTCCGTTCTTCGCTCATTTCAACTCGCGCGCTTCTCGTCTCTTCTCTTCTTTTCTTCCTGATCGCCGCCGCGATGGAAACAGCGCAGGCACAGGTTGCGACTTTGTCCGCCACTTCGCGCGCATTTGGTTCTGAGGCAGTCGGCACCAGCACCAGCTCGAACGTGACTCTGCAAAACACGAGTACCACTACTGCGCTGAGCGTTACCAGTGTTGTCGCGAGCGGCAGCGGCTTCTCCGAGACCAACACCTGCGGAACGTCGGTGGGGGCAGGCAAGAGCTGCAGGATAACCATCACCTTTGCGCCCACTGCCCTCGGTGCGGTGACGGGGAGCGTCGTTGTCACCGATAACGCTTCGCCCGCTACCCAGACCGTCACGTTGACAGGAACGGGTACATCCCCTATCACGATCACTCCGGCATCGCGTAATTTTGGCTCCGTTGGTGAAGGCACTACCAGTGCAGCATCTACGTTTACCGTAAGAAATTCGTCAGCGACGGCAATATCAGGGCTGACTATCTCGACTGCCGCCCCATTTGCGGAAACGAACACTTGTGGCGCTTCCTTGGCTGCGAAATCAACGTGCACGGTTAGTGCCACCTTCACTCCAACTGCGGCGAGCGCGCAAACTGGGAGCATTACGGTCGCGTATACAGGCCTCGGCAGCCCGCAAACGGCCACTCTGACCGGAACCGGCGTTGCCCCGATTACACTCACGCCCGCTTCGCGCGCCTTTGGTTCCGTGGCCCAAGGCACCACCAGCGCTGCCAAGACTTTTACGGTGAAGAACAACACGACGGCCGCAATGTCGATCACCGTCTCCAGCAGCAACCCGGAATTTGAGCCGACCGGATGCACCTCTGTGGCCGCCGAGAGCTCATGCACCGTGAGCGTCACCTTCGCACCCACAGCTACAGACACCGGCTCCCAGAGTGGGAGCATCGCGGTTGCTTATACCGGTATCGGCGACCCGCAGTCGGTCAATGTGACGGGGACAGCGGTAGCTCCGCTCACTGTGTCGCCGACCTCGATTACTTTTCCTGCCACGCGGAACGTGGGTACGGCCAGCGCGGCCCATTCAGTGACCATAAGAAATAACTCAACCTCCGCAGTAACAATCGATAGCATCGTGGCTAGCCCCGCCGCTTTTGCCATCACGGCAAATACTTGTACTAGTTCCCTGGCCGCGGCCGGTACATGCGCGGTAACCGTCGTCTTCACACCGACAGTCACAGGCACGACTGATGGGACTCTCACCATCACTTACGGCAGTGCCAACAGCCAGCTAGTCGTTCCTATGACAGGGCTAGCAGCAGTAAACAATCTCAAATCAATCGCGATCACCGTGCCCAACGCAACGCTTCCCGCGGGCGAGAGCGAACAGCTTACTGCGACGGGGACTTATGCAAGCGGAACAACTGGGAACGTAACCTCTGCGGCTGTCTGGACTTCATCGAACACAGCCTTAGCGACAGTGGTAAGCACCACTGGAGTAGTGACCGGTGTAGCCGCTGGTAGCCCTACGATTACGGCGACGGTGACAGAAACGAGTGGCACAACGGTGACAAACACCGCCACTGTTACGGTCACGGCAAAGGTGCTAACCGGCATCACGCTTACCGGCACGCAGGGCTCGACCACGCCAATTGCACCGCCAACCCTGGCGGCAGGCACGACACTGCAGTTGTATGCGACTGGCACCTACAGTGACGGCAGTACGCAAGACATCACTACCACGGCCACTTGGTCTTCGAACGGCGCCGGCGCCACGGTGAGTGGAGGGATGATTACGGCCGTTTCCGCAGGGGATCCCACCATCAGCGCGAGCTCTTCTGGAATCACCGGTTCAACCGTCGTTACGGTCACTGGAAAGACTCTAACCGGCATCACGCTTACCGGCACGCTGGGCTCGACCACGCCAATTGCGGCGCCAACCCTGGTGGCGGGCATGACGCTGCAGGTATATGCGACTGGCACCTACAGTGACGCAAGCACACAGGACATCACGGCCCAGGTCACATGGTCTTCGAGCACCGCCAACGCCACAGTGGCTGGGGGGCTGATTACCGCCGTTTCCGCCGGGACTCCAACCATCAGCGCGGCCCTTTCGGGAATCACTGGCTCGACCAGCGTTACGGTCACGGCAAAGGCGCTAACCACCATCACGCTTACCGGCACGCAGGGCTCGACGACGCCAATTGCGCCGCCAACCCTGGCGGCGGGCACGACACTGCAGGTGTACGCGACTGGCACCTACAATGATGGCAGCACACAAGACATCACGACCCAGGCGACATGGTCTTCGAGCGCCGCCAACGCCACAGTGGTTGGAGGGCTGATTACCGCCGTTTCCGTAGGGACTCCAACCATCAGCGCTGTCCTTTCGGGAATCACTGGCTCGATCGGCGTGACTGTAACGCCCGCGGGCTTGGTGTCGATCGCAATCACCCCGGCAGGGGCTACCACGGTTGCGGCGGGAAACACACAACAGTTCACCGCGACCGGTACGTACACGGACACCTCGACCCAGAACATCACATCGAGCGTGACCTGGAGTTCATCCGAATTGAGCGTTACGATGAGCACCACAACGCCGGGCCTGGCCATGACAACAGACGCGGCAGTGGGCACGAGTGCAACGATCAGCGCCGCATTGGGCAACATCTCGGCTACTACCCCAGCGACTCTGGCGGTCAGTGCTGCGGCCCTGGTTTCCATTGCTGTAACTCCGGCCAATGCATCGATAGCGGACGGCACTACCGAGCCCTTTGCCGCCACTGGAACCTACACCGATAACAGCACGCAAGACTTGACCAGTTCGGTCACCTGGAGCGCCGCCACATTTTCAGGGGGCGGAGCCGCCACCTTCACCGGCACCTCCGGCGCCAACGTGGCGCAGGCTACTGCGCAGGGCGTGGCAACCATCACCGCCACTTCCGGCTCGATCAGCGGGTCTACGTCTTTGACCGTGACCGCTCCTGTGCTCACCTCGATCGTCGTAACCTCGACCGCGCCGGCGACTCCCCCGGTGGCAGGCACTCCGGCCGTGGTTACGATTTATCAGGGTCAGACGCAGCAGTTCTACGCGCTGGGGACGTACTCCGATTCCTCGATTCAGAACATCACCTCGACGGTGGCTTGGAGTGCGGGAACTGGCTCGGTGGCTACGGTTAGTACTTCGGGCCCAACTGCTGGCCTGGCGACCAGTGTTGCCGCGGGTACAGTCGAAATTGTGGCCACCTCCGGCTCAATTACCAGCGATCCTGGCGGAGACGGCGGTCTGACCGTGATCGGCCTGAACTCGGTCACCATTACCCCGACCAGCCCCACGGCTGCCTTGGGAGATGCCAATACGGCAGATCCCTACGGGGCAACCAACAACACTCTGCAGTTCACGGCCACGGCCAACTACGCGGACAGCACCACAGGGAACGTGACGGCTTCGGCCACTTGGACTTCGGGAACTCCAGACGTCGCGACCATCGGCGGAGCAACCGGTCTGGCCACGCTGCTGACAGCGGGCACGAGCACGATCACGGCGACGTACGCCGGGGTCCCCGGTAACACGCTGTTGTCGGTTACTTCCGCAATATTGGAGTCGGTCGCAGTCTGTCTCGGACCGCAGCCCTCCACATCTTGCGGTACCAGCGCGGCATCGGTCGGCGTTACATTGGGTCTCAATGCCACGCAGCAATTCTCTGCCATGGGGACTTACAGCGACGGCAGTACGCAGGACCTCACTAGCCTGGCAACCTGGGCAGCGGCAAATCCTCAGGAAGTTACCGTTAGCAGCACAGGGTTGGCGACTGTGGTTGCAACCGATAATGGCGCGCATGCGATTACGGCCAGCTACGGGACCATCGCAGCATACCTGAACTCCGATACGGGATGGATAACTGCGTCCTCGACCGCGCCGATCGGGTGCCCCTCGCCCACGGTCGACATGAGGCTATTAGTGGTGACCAATTTGGAGACGAACTCCGGGGCCGGCTACGCGGACTACCCGGCGATCCAGCAGATCCTAAACTATGTGGGCACGCCGTACGACGTATACGACGCAGGGGGTACGGCTGCCGCGCCTACGCTCTCCGATGGCGCCTGCCACGGTTACTACCAGGGCGTGATCTTTGCCTATGGCGGTGATTACTACAACATCAGTGCCTGGCAGACGGCGCTGATCGACTACGAGATAACCTTCAACGTGCGGCAGGTGAACTGGTATGATGCCCCTGACCCGAACTTTGGACTGAGCTATACCGGAACACAGATACCAGATACCGAGACCTATACAACCAGCTTCACGACGGCAGCTGCGCCCGTCTTCTTCTATGCGAACACAGCTACGCCGCTAACCATCACAAACGCGAGCGTCGATCTGGCGGCCGCAGACGCAGCCGCGGGCGGTAGTTTGACACCGCTGTTGCAGGACGCTTCAGGCAACATCGTCTCTGCTATCTACGCCTATAACGGCCAACAGTTCCTCACCCAGACCTTCGACAGCAACCAGTATCTGACGCACGATCTGGTGGTAGCCTACGGTCTGCTCAATTGGGTCACCAAGGGCGTATTCCTGGGCGATTACCACGTTTATGCCACGCAGTCGATCGACGACTTTTTCATCGATGACTCGGAATGGATACCCAGCACGACATGCCTGACCAACCTAGTCACGAAGGACCGCACGTTGCCCGATGCATCCAATTTGCCGGTTTTCCGGGTCAACTCGAGCGACATGGCTCAGTTGGTGGCCTGGCAGAAGACCAAGCAAGCCGATCCTTTGCTCTCGCAATTCGAGCTGACCATAGCCTTCAATGGCGTGGGCACGGCGGGGAACGGCGACTGGACGGGACTCGTCGCTCCCATTATCTCCTCGTCGGCAGCCAATGGGGTGGCGAGCTTTACGGCCCAAGACTTCTCGGGCCAGGTAGGGCAGTCAGTCACCGTGACCAACACCACTAACGGCGGCGGCGTACTCAACGGAACCTGGACGATCATTTCGGAGACCTCCAGCGCCGCGACCACACCGGGAACGACTACGTTCACGGCGAACGTCAGCTACCCCGGAACTCTTGCTCCGCAGACCGAGCATGGGGTAGACGACAATCCGGCAACTCCGACTGCGACCGTCGCCGACGACCTGGTGGCGAATCTGCAACAATACCAGCAGTACTTCCACTGGATGAGCCATACCTATGATCACCCGAGTACGCTGAACGGCTTATGCAAGAGCAGCCCCAACAACCTGCCAACCTGCGGTGACTCTGCCGACGCCCCCAATTACACGGACGACATTGACCTGGAGATCCTCACCAACCGTTGGGTCGCCTCAGACCCCAGCGCCCTTCCTTCGTGGATGCTAGATCTGGACTCAAGTGACTCGGGCCTAAAGCAGCTCACATTTACCGACTTCAACCCTGCGAACATCGTGACCCCGGGCATCACCGGTCTGAACGATCCCAATGTTCCCACCTATCTGTTTGAGGATGGCATCCAGTATGCGGTGAGCGATTTCTCGGTGATTGGACAGCCGAATAATGGCCCGAATCCGTCGCCGAATGTCGGCATCGTCAGCACCTACGACGGCGTCGCCAGTGGTATCTACGAGGTGCCGCGGCGTCCGAACGACGTCTTCTACAACGTAGCCAACTGGGCCGATGATCAGGCAGAATTCGTCTGCATCTACACGAATTACGTGGCACCGAATGCACCGACGGGAACGTTACCGGCCCCCGACCCGCCATTCAACACGTACAATGCGGCGCAGATCCTGGACTTCACGAGCTCGATCTTCGTAAGCAACATGCTGATGGGGGATATGGATCCGGAGATGTTCCATCAGCCCGACCTGCACTTCTCCGACAACTATCCGGCCCTTACGGCCACTCCTTTCGGGCCGCCTACCCCCCCGGTCACTATTCCCGGGCTGGCAAGTCCCCACGTGTCCTCACTCCTCACGGACACATATGACCTGACCTTCAGCAAGTACGAAGCTCTGTACAACCTGCCGGTACGGACCCCGACGCAGGATCAGTTGGGGGTGCTGATGCAGAACCGGAACTCGTTCAACCAGTCGGGTGTAACCGCGAGCATTGTGGGCGCTGGCACGGCGAGCGCGCAGATCACCATCACGATGCCGTCGACGGCTACTAGCCCGGCGACTGCGGTCATTCCGGTTACCGGTCTGACCAGCACTGGTTCGGAGGTGTACGGGGGGCAGAACATCTCGCACATCAACATGACGCCGGGGCAGACCATCACGTTCCCCCTGCCATAGAGCAACGAAGAGACAGAAAAGGCACCTTCGTGAGCGATATATTTGAAGCGTTGATCAGGGCGGAAGACGAGACGGCGGAGCGGCTGAAGCTCTTGTTATCCAAGCAAGAGCTCGAGGACAGGACCGATTCCTGGCAGAGTAACGCTGGTCCCGTGGAAGCTGATCTATTCGTCAGGGTGAAAGACTTTGCCGGCCAGCTTCCCGGCAAGGTCAGTTGGTCGCATCGGAAGATCAGAAACTACCTGATCCTGGTTTTCTGTGCGGTGGGGCTGGTCCTGCTGGGAACAGACTATGCTTTCCGGGTGAATGGAGGAGGATTTCCCGGCAGCTCGCAGCTTTACGGCGTGGCATTTGAAGGCACGATCCACCCGGCGGTTGAGATTCGCATTAGCTCGGAGTTGACTGGTACGGTGTCCGCGATCTCGGTCAAGGTGGGCGACCCTGTACAAAAAGGGCAGCCGCTGCTGCGGTTGGACGATCGCGAAGCCGAGTTGGCCCTCAAGCAGGCATCCGTCGACCTCAAGGCCGCCGAGGCGAATCTTGACAAATTCAGCGTGCAGCTGGCCGAGGCAAACGCTCGGGTGGCGATCTCACAACGCCAGGAACAGCAAGTTCCGACCCGGCAATGGCGGGACTCTCCGGAAAGGGCGGAAGCTGCCTACGATCAGGCCTTAACCAACTACAATCGGGCCAAACAGTTGTTCGACGCGGGCGTCATTGCCCGGCAGGAGCTGGAGGCTCGGGCGACTGAACTGCGTATGGCCCGGGACGATCAGGACAACGCCAACAAACTGGCAAAGGTATCCTCTAGGCTGGAGCAAGATCAAAGTGACCAGGCAACTCTGCAAGCCAAAGTCACGCGCGAGGAATTGCAGGAGCAATTGCTCCAGGCGAAACTGAAATACCAAAGAGCCGGACAGCAGGTCGATGGAACGGTCGTGCGTGCTACCGAGGCTGGGGTGGTCTCCGAGATCTGTGTCCGCCTCGGCGATCGCATTCCAGGAGGCACGGTTTTAGCGCGTCTGGCGGAACTTAATCGTATGATCGTGGAGGTTCCAGTGGCGGGAAAGATAATCTCGGATCTGAAAGTCCACCAACCAGCTCGGGTTACCCTCCCCTCCTCCCCGCCTCGCCAGGTAGAGGGCAGGATTCGCGTTATCAACCCGCTTCCCTCCTCGAACATGACCCATACCGTCGAAGTGGAATTCGAGAATCCTGCTCTCTTACTGCTGGCTGGACAACCAGCTGAGGTGAGGTTCGTGAATCCTTGAGTGAGCGAAGGCCCATTTCCGTTCTGTTGACGACCGAGGGGACGTATCCCTTCTACGCCGGGGGTGTGAGCACGTGGTGCCACCGTCTCACGCATGGCTTGCCGGATGTCGACTTCACCTTGCTCGCGGTTGTTACCAACCCCTACCCGCAAATCAGGCACGACCTCGCGCCAAACGTGCAAGGCGTGATTAAGGTACCGCAATGGGGCCTGCTGCAGCCTGCGGAATACTCCCACCATCAACCGGCTTCGATGGTCCTACGCAATCTCTGGGACACGACGCCAAGCGCGGTGGCGGCCCGCTTCAAGCCGATGTTCGAGCGATTCCTCGCCCTGGTCCTCTCCTCTCAAAGCGACATGGAAGAATTGGGCCAGGTATTGCTCGGGTTGCAGAGCTACTTTCAACGTTACGATTACCAGAGAAGCATGAACTCCATCGAGGCGTGGAACGTGCTGCAGCACGCGGTGCGCGCCACCTGGGAGTGTCGTCCGCCTGCCACCGAGAACCCCACCCTGGCGGAAGTGAAACAAGCTTATCGTTTGCTGTATCACCTGCTGATGGTGCTTCATTTCCCGATTCCCCGGGCTGACATCACGCACTCTTCGGCGGCGTCTTTCTGCGGGATACCCTGCGTCCTGGCCAAGCTCACCCAGGGCACACCCTACCTGCTGACCGAGCATGGCGTCTATTTGCGGGAACAGTACCTGAATTTGCGTCGCCAGGTTAAGTCCTACTTTGTTCGTTGGTTTCTCTATCGCTTGGTCGAGAATGTGGTCGCGTTGAATTACCACTTTGCGGACCAGGTCTCACCGGTTTGCGCCTACAATTCCCGCTGGGAAAAGCATCTGGGCGTGACGGAGGAGCGGATCAAAGTAATTTTCAATGGTGCGGATCCCGACAAATTTCACCGTTGTGAACCCGAGCACAATGGCCGAGCGTTGATTTCCAGCGTCGGCCTAATTTACCCGCTGAAAGGCCAACTGGATCTGATTGATGCGGCAGCGATACTTAGACCCAGTTTTCAAGATCTTGAAGTGCGCTTTTACGGGGCGCCGAGCGACCCAGCATATTTCGAGAACTGCAGACGGAAGGTCTCTGAGTTGAACTTGGAGAACAACGTGACCTTCGCGGGTTCGACGAAGGAACCCTGGAAGGTGTACAGCAGCGCCGACATCATGGCCTTCCCCAGTATTTCGGAGGGGTTTCCCTACGTGGTACTGGAAGCGATGCTGTGTGGAGCTGCCATTGTCGCCACCGACGTTGGAGGCGTCGGAGAGGCCTTGGGGAATTGCGGGCTGCTGGTGCCCTCGAAGACTCCATATGCGATCGCCGACGCCATTTCCTCCCTACTCGCCAATCCGGGAGAGCGCGAACGATTGGGGCGCAGCGCTCAGGCGCGCGCCCTTGAGCACTTTACCGAACAGCAATTCTTGAGTTCATACGAGAACACTTACCGCGAGTTGTTGACTCGCCGGCTGCCACAGGTCTTTCAGGCCTAGCTCGCGATGGGAGAATACCACGTGCGGTTCTGTCTTTGGGGAGGGATTGTGATGATCGGACTATCCAGCTTGCTCCTCCCGCAAGACTCGCGGTCCCCCAGTTCATCACTCGCACGACTCGCGATCTATTACGGATATCCCAGCCTGGTCAATGAGTCCAAGGGAGACGTCGAAAAGGCGGCTGGTGTTTTCGGTGCATACGACGTGGTGGTGTTAGGCGACGGCCTCGAGTTCCCGGACAAACAAGCCGGGCGTTACCCGGAGGGAGACCCAGGGGAGCATCAGAGGGCACTTCGCATGATTGCAGCTGTCCGGCGGCGCAACCCGGGAACGCGTTTCTTCGGCTATGTCTGCCTGGGCGAGATCCCATCGGGGACGCGAGAGGTCCCGTCTCTCACCCCACAGGAATTGGAAGAGCGCATTCGCCTGTGGAAGAAAATGGATGTGGCGGGGATTTTTCTGGATGAGGCTGGCTACGATTTTGCGGTGGTTACTCGCAAACGACAGAATATGGCCGTTGGAATCATTCATGAGCTGGGGCTTAGCGCGTTCATGAATGCCTACTTTGTAGACCACTTGTTCAGCCTCGAGGACAACCTTCCTTACGCGAATGGCCCAGGCAAGAATCCTGAACATCTGCCTCCTCTCCTGGACCACCGGGACCTCTTCCTGCTGGAATCATTCCAGGTGAAGAATGGAACTTACGAAAGCGTTGCCGCGTGGCAGCCCCGCTTGAACCAGGCGCTTGAGTACCGCCGCCGCTATGGGGCCCACATTTTCTCCACCACCACAACAGAGGTTAGCGATCCCTTCGATGCCGGAAAGTTTAGCTATGCTTGGTGGACCGCCCAACTTTACGCTTTCGATGGCTTCAGTTGGGGAGAACCCAACTTCGCAGCTTCGAGTAACGCCTTACCCGACCGTCACTGTAGACTGGAGAACATGATGCCTCCTGCCTTGCCGGCATCATCTCCAGTCTGGTTGGATCGCACGCGCTTCTGGAAGAAGGCAGGCAATTCTGTTGTCGTCGTGGATACTCGCGATCATTCTGTCCGCATGGTTGGGTTCGCGAGCTCCGCAAGATCCACAGACATCGAAGAATTATTACGTTCTCCCCAAACGCGGTATCCACTGATTGCCTGTGGCGGCGTTCATGAATAATAAAGAGATCGAAGACCTGCTGATCAGCGGCCGGAAAGGGACAGCACAAGTTGTCCACGCTCGCGAGCTCGCAGCCCAGATCGAGTCGTTCGGGTATACCGACCGGTCGGCCCGAGAGGCAGGTTTCCCGGATATCTTTTCGTATGCAGAGCATCTCTTCGACTGCTTTCAAGCAGATCCCAGACCGACGGCAAGAACCGCGCGAAGCCTTGGCCGGACTGCGCTCTGGGCAGAAATAAAATGTGCGATGCGCAAGTTTTCGCTCAGTCTGGCCTATGCCGTCCCTTGGATGGCACTGCTGACGCTGGAATATTTGCGGCCGGAGGCTCTCCGGGTGTCGCCCGAACTGGGTGGCGCGCTAAGCCTTTCCCTGATCGCCAGTCTTACAACCTCGGGTGGATTCATCCAAATGATCTCCCGTAGTGGGAACTTCTACTACGGGTTAAAAGAGCCCGTCTTGGCGCGCCGGACTTGCATGTCGCTTTTGAATCTGGGGTTGACCTGCAGTCTTCTGGTGGCCGTACTGGGCATGATGTTGGGCTTCTACTTCCACCTATTTACTGGCAACTACTTGGTATTGGCTGCGATCAACTACGTGGCCCTGAGTCTGCTATGGATGTTCTGCGCCATGCTTTCGGTCCAGGGGCGAGGCTGGTGCATTCCATTCGTGTTTTTGCTTAGCGCTCTAGCCGGCGGCCTGATTAAGATTCTCGCTCATTCGGGAGCAACGATTCTGTTGATGCTCTGGCCGCTGTTGGCTGTTTTGGCTGCCCTCGGTTTCACCCTGGCGGGTTTTCATCGCGCAGAGAAGGGGCACGCGGGAGCAGCAGACAGCGTTCGGCCCCGACTCGGTGTCTTGGCCATTTCGCTGGTGCCTTTCTACCTCTATGGAACGGTCTACTTCGGCTTTCTGTTTGCCGACCGGCTGGCCGCCGGGAGTGCAATTCCGTGGGTTTCCGGCCTGAGTTTTGGAATCGACCCCGCGTACAAGAGGGGGATGGATCTGGTCCTCCTCGCCTTCCTGGTTACCGCAGCCCTAGCGGAGTATCTTGGCGATTCGTTCTTGCGGTTCTGGCATCAACTGGCTGCCGAACTCCCTCAAAGCGCGGGCGAGCAACTGATCGTCAGGCTGCGCCGACGGCACTGGAAAACGATGCTGGCTATCTTCACCGTCTTCGTCATGACTGCACTCGGCGCGTGGCTCGCCTTCTCCCGTTCAGGCACCCTGGGGTCTTCTCCCCGGCTATTGCAAACCGCCGTACTCGGGGGTCTCGGTTACCTGCTGTTGAACATGGCACTGCTCGACACCGTCATCCTGGCCAGCGTAAATGCTAATTCGCTGGCCTTGGTTGCCGTAACAGTCGGGCTCGTCGTAAATGTCCTGATTGGATATGAACTCAGTCATTTATGGGGAGTGCAATATGCCGCTGCCGGGCTGCTTGCTGGCTCCGCGGTTGTGCTCTGGAAATGCAACGCTGCGGTGCGACAAATCCTGCGCTCTCCTGATTATCATTACTCTGTTTCGTGAGCCTTTGTCATGCATGTGCTAGATGCGCTGGAAGCGGCTTGGATACTCTTCATTTTCCTCCTGGTGTTTTTCTGGATTCCGGCACATCTGTTTTCACGCCAGCCGAATTCGGATGCGGTCATGAGGATCGCCGGCAAATTTGCTCGTACGGTGCTCTGTGTGACGGCCGCAGTGGTGCTCTTAGCCCGCTTGAGAGCGCTCAATGCCACCACAGTTACTTTGCTTTTTGCGGGCTCATTAATTGCCGCCGGGCTGGGCCGAAATGCTGGGTCACCCACACATTTGTGGGAGAGACTGCAGACAACGACGATCGGCACACTGCGGTGGCTCGAGGCTTGGTCGTTTGGCCGGTACCTCCTTCCCCGCGCGCGCCGGCCCATTCCGGCCAGGCCCAGCGGGCGCTCGAGCATGAATCAGTGGCTCCGAGTCCTGGAACGCAAAGAACTGCTGGTGACATGCTTTGCCGTCGTGCTCCTAACGACCGGCATTCTGGGTGCGGAACATGCCTTCCGCGAACTCCGCCTTGATCAACCTGGGCAGTACGACGTTCTCCTTCACGCACGGGAGTTGATCCTGGATTTAGGTGTGGGCGGTGGGCCGTTGGTATTTCCCGCAGTCATCGCAACCACCTCCTTGCTGAGCGGCAGGGATCCGATGCAGGTGACACGTTTTCTGTCACCGGCAGTCGGAATATTGACGGTCCTCGCGATAGGCCTGTTGATTCGCGCATGCACACGTTTGGGCGTCGCATGCCTCGCCGCTATGTACTGTCTGGGTGCGGCTGCTTTCCCGCCCGTCAGAAACGACCCGGGAGTGGCGATGTCCCTGATGCAAAAACTGGAAAGCGTTATCTGGGTTTCTCCGGCGAGTCTTCGAGCGACCCCTGAATTTGGCCTCGGCTTGCTGTTCCTTCTGCTAGCCCTCGCTGTCCTTGCGGATTGGTATAAGAACTCGCGGAGATGGAATTCGCTGCTGGATTTCGCCTGCTGCCTGGTGCTCGTAGGCCTCGTATCGCGATCCCTGTTGCTGATACTGGTGACGGCGGCTGGAGTTCTGCTGCTCCAGCCCATGATCGGTCTGGTTGTCTTGGTCGTGGTGTGCTATGGCTTGGCGGCCTACAACACCATAGCGGCCAACCCGATTGACCCCTCTACTACGCTCACGGTTTTGCCGATCGCCGCCGCGGTTGGAGTAGGTTGTCTGTTTGCTCTGACAGAAGCTGTGCTTTCCCCCCTCTCTCGCAGAGGAGTGGAGGCGGCACTGCTAATCGCAGGCCTGGTGGTTGCCGTGATTTGGTTCCCGCCGCGTCGGGCCCCCCGGCAGTGCCTGGAGTATGAGGCCGCGGCCCGAGTGACTCAACAGATAGCCTCTCGATTTCCTCGCCAAAGTTGGGTGGTAGCAGCTCCGGTGGAGCAATTGGCTGAAACATTTGGTTTGGGTGCACACGAGGATCTGGCCGGTTTCGTCGAGACCTATCGGAACCAGGTCTCGAATTCGGAGTTCCGCTTTCCCGATGCACGGGAAGATCTGTTTATCTACGTGGAGAAGAGACCGTTTCAGATCTTTTCCCGGGAGCCGGAGACTATTTCTTTCCCCGTGCTAACGGATGTCACCTACCGCAGCTATCGCTCACCGGGAGGACGAGCCAGTTTGGAATCGGCTGCTCTTCAACTATGTGAGAGCTACCGGCAATATCACTCCGACGCCGATATATTTTTTGAGAACGAAGAACTCCGGATCTATCACATTCACCAAGACCCCCCGGAAACTGGCAGGACAGTGGAGTAAGACCATCGTAAAGTCTCGGCCATCTGCGCCAGGGAGATACTCTTATGCACACCATCCGTTGGACCAGTCTGCTTCTGCCAGTAGCTTTCTTTATGGCCACGCTGTTCGCCAGCGGCCAAACACGTCTGGCTGTTCCGTCCTATCAAAACCCTGGCACCACCACTTGGAGTAGCTGGGCGGCACAGGGACCCGCGGCTCTGGGAATCATGATCGTGGACATCGATAACGGCGATGACCCGACTTACTATCCGGCGGTAGATGCGGCCATCCAGGCCACCCGTAAGCAAGGCATCTTCGTGCTCGGCTATACCTACACGACCTACGGCACACGTGATCCCTCCCTGGTTCGAGCGGCCATCAACAACGTGTATCAAAACTACGGAGTGGACGGCATTTTCTTCGATGAAGCTCCAGTGAATTGCAACGATGCCAACACTTACGCCGGTACGCAATTCCTGTACTACGAAGAGCTAACAAACTATGTGCGCCAGAACCAGGCCGGGGCGCGCATCACCGTGCTGAATCCGGGGACGACCAGTCGCAACGATTGCTGGATGTCGATCACCAACATTCTGGCAAATTGGGAGAACTCAGGAGGGCTCTCGGCGTACCAGACAAGCTATGCGGACTACGCCTGGATACACCAATATCCCCCGGACCGCTTCTGGCACATGGTGCTGGGAGTGACGCAAGCGCAGTTGCCGACCGCCCTCAGTCTGGCGCAGTCGCGCAATGCGGGTTGGGTCTACATCAGCGACAGTGCCTACAACGCCTACAACCAGATCCCGGTCTATTGGACGGCGGAAGCCGCCGCCCTTACGGGGCAGGGAGTGCAGGCGCCGTTTGCCGCTGCCTGGCCGAACTCCATCAGCACTACTGGCGGCACGATGAACGGCCGCGTTTCTTTCCGCTGGCGCGCGGTGACCGGAGCGGTTTGGCACATTTTTCTCGATACCGACCGCAACGCCAACACTGGATATACTGGTGGCGGCCTGTCTATCGGCGCGGAATATATGTTCGAAGGTTCCTCGCTCACGGCCCAACTCTACAAATACACCGGCTCCGGAACAAATTGGAGTTGGAAGGCAGTCTCGGCCAACACCCAGATTACCTTTCCCGACCCCGGTATCAATCTGGTGATGTTTGATCAGACCGGAATCCGGAGCCCCAACGCGCTCAACTACCAGATCCAATCCTTGGACGCGAACTACAACGTGCTTTACACCAGCTATCCCTATCCCCTCAGCCTAACTAATACCGGGATGGTGTTCGACATCATGAACCACGTGCAGTGACGGTAGTTATGGCGGAACTCGAACGGGACGTACCAAACATCCGACTTCGAAGGAGTCGAAACCTAGAATATGTATAAAGAGCTCTACAAACTGCGGCGCAATCCATTCGAGATTACTCCAGATCCCTCTTTCCTGTTTCTCACCGAGAGACATCTGGAGGCTCTGTCTGCCCTTTACTACGGGGTCCGCCGGCGGAAGGGGTTCGTGGTACTGACCGGTGAGGTGGGTGTCGGCAAAACCTTGCTGATCCAGTATCTCTTGCGATTGTTGAAGGGGAGTGACATCGACTGTGCGTATGCGTATGTCTTCAACAGCCGCCTGTCGGCGCTGGAGTTCTTGCAGTACGTTAGCGCCGATCTGGGGCTCGCCGCCTGGGGCAAAAACAAAGCTGAGCTTCTTCACGACCTCAGCAAGTATCTTATTGCTCGCTACCAGAAGAAGCTGACGACCTTCATTGTGGTGGACGATGCCCACCAAATGGCGACAGACGTTCTCGAAGAAGTCCGGTTTCTTACCAATCTGGAGACCGCGGACCAGAAATTGCTTCAGATCCTGCTGGTGGGACAACCAGAACTCGCCACCAGGCTGGATTCGTTTGAGCTCAGGCAGCTGAAGCAAAGGATTACGCTGCGCGCTTACCTTGAGCCGCTCGACTTGGAAGCGACCAGAGGCTACATCCGGCGCCGGTTGCGTGTCGCGGGTGCCCCCCCCGATGGCAACCTCATTTCCGATGAAACGATTGCCACCGTTTACCGTTATTCCGGGGGAATTGCACGATTGATCAACATCCTCTGTGAGAACGCCTTGGTCTCGACCTACGCAAGACAGCTGACCAGTGTGCCGCCGGAAATCATCGTGCAAATGGCAGACGATCTACGCCTCGCGGCTGCTGCTGGGCCGCGAATTGAACTAGGCAGTGGCGACACTCTCGAATTGAACCAGGCAGTGGAGACCATGCGGTGTTGCACACGTGAGATCCTTGCCCCGTTGCATGATCGCTTGCCCGGCGTTCGAGGGGAACGCAAGCCCTGCCCGACTCTCGATATGGGTCTGCAACGGCCAACGAACCCATCTCTGGAGCCGCCCATCTTGGGCTCTTAGTCTTGTTCAGGCACCGGCATCCCCGCCCGGTCCGGAAAAGGTGCGGAAAAAAGGCCGCTGACCTGATCCCCACAGGTTCGCTGGCGCCCTCCCCCCGCTGGCTGGAGGAACCATATGACTACCTACCTCATTACCGGCATAGCCGGTTTTATTGGGTCCGCACTGGCAAGAGCGGTGCTGGCCCAGGGTGACAAAGTGCGTGGCGTCGACAATTTTACGACCGGGCGCCCCGAAAATCTCGACGGGATTCGAGATCTCATAGACTTTCGCGAGACCGACATTCTGGATCTCGACGCCATGAACCATGCCTGCTGTGGCGTAGATTACGTTCTCCACCAGGCGGCGATTGCCTCGGTCCCAAAATCGGTGCTCGAGCCGCTGGGCAACAATCGGACGAATGTGGACGGTACCCTCAACGTCCTGGTCGCCGCCCGCGACGCGAGGGTGAAGCGCGTTGTCTACGCGGCCTCATCGTCGGCGTATGGAGACGGCCCCATTCAGCCCAAACATGAGGACATGAGCCCGGATCCGATTTCTCCCTACGCTGTCTCCAAGCTCGCCGGCGAGTACTACATGGTTTCGTTCTATCGTTGTTATCGCCTGGAGACGGTCTGTCTGCGTTACTTCAACATTTTTGGCCCACGCCAGGATCCCACGTCTCCGTACTCCGGTGTCTTGGCCAAGTTCATTAGCCAGATGCTGTCGGGAGAGCGACCGACCATATTCGGCGATGGGGAAACCAGCCGCGACTTTACCCACGTCGATGATGCGGTGCGGGCCAACCTGTTAGCCTGCAAGGCACCTGCAGAACAGGTCGTCGGTCGTGTGTTCAACGTGGCTACGGGTTGTCCCACGACCCTCAAGGATACGTTCCGGGTCCTCAAGAAACTCACCGGCTACTGCGGCGACCCGAGGTACGAGTCGGAACGCGCGGGTGATGTTAAACACTCCCGCGCCGACATCTCGAACGCCGAAAAACACCTTGGCTACAAACCAGGCGTCGACTTCGAACAGGGCCTGAAGAAGACAGTGCAGTGGTACAGGACGCAGATGGAGCGCGCTGGTCAAGAATTGGCGGCTGGAGACTGACTCGCTTTGGTCTTGGCTGTCCACTCAGAGGCCGACCAAACCTATAGGCCAATTCGCAGCTCAAATACCGGGCCAGCACCACTTTGATTGAATTGCCGAACACCTTCCCCCAATTGATCTGCAGCGTTGAAACAGGAGGAAACCATGTGTGGCATTGTAGGATACGTTGGGCGGAAGCAAGTAGTCCCCATCATTCTAGACGGTTTGCGGCGCCTCGAATATCGCGGGTACGACTCCGCGGGAATCGCGGTTTCCGGTAACGGAGAAGGCCTCCAGATCCGCCGCGTTGAAGGGAAACTACGCAACCTGGAAAACATGATCCGCATGCACCCGCTGGATGGCACATACGGAATCGGGCACACTCGCTGGGCCACGCACGGCCACCCCACCAAAGAAAACGCGCACCCGCACCGGGACTGCACCGGCAGGGTGGTCGTGGTTCATAACGGGATCATCGAAAACTACCTGACACTCAAGAAGAAGCTGTGCGAAGAAGGACACCAGTTCACGACCGAGACCGACAGCGAAATCATCGCGCACCTGATCGAGAAGTATTTCCTGAAGAGCGGCAACGGCCATCGGCCCTCACTGCAAGAAGCGGTCCGCAAAACCGTCAAGGAACTTGCGGGAGTGTTCGCGCTGGCCGTCATCGCGGTGGATGAGCCTAACAAGATCGTCGCTGCCCGCAACGGCCCGCCCGCCGTGATCGGCCTGGGCAAAGAAGAGTATTTCGTGGCGTCGGACGTGCCGGCGATCCTCTACCACACCCGCGATCTATTCTTCCTGGCCGACGGCGACCTGGCGGTGATCACGCCGGAAGGCGTGCAGCTGTCGGACTTCGACGGGCGGCCGATCGTGCGCCAGGTGCAGCACCTGACCTGGGACCCGATCATGGCGGAAAAGGGCGGCTTCAAGCATTTCATGCTCAAGGAAATCCACGAGCAGCCGCGCGCCGTCCGCGACACCATGCGGGGCCGGATCTCGCAGGACACTGGCCACGTCTTCCTGGACGAAATGAAGATCAGCGACGCCGAACTCAAGGCGGCGCAGAAGATCAACATCGCGGCCTGCGGGACCAGCTGGCATGCCGGGCAGGCGGGCAAGTTCATGATCGAAAGCCTAGCCCGCATTCCGGTGGAAGTCGACTACGCCAGCGAGTGGCGCTACCGCGATCCCATCATCTCGCCCGGCACGCTCACCCTGCTGATCTCGCAGTCGGGCGAGACGGCGGACACGATCGCAGCGCAGCGCGAAGCCAAAGCCAAGGGATCGAAGACGATTGCCATCTGCAACGTGGTGGGTTCGATGATCACGCGCGAGGCGGCGGGCACGATCTACACCCACGCCGGGCCGGAGATCGGAGTGGCTTCGACCAAGGCCTTCACCGCACAGCTGACGGCGCTCTACTTGTTCGCGCTGTACCTGGCGCAGGTCCGTGGCACCATCACAACTGAGCAGGCAAAGGAGGCCATGCACCAACTCAGTTGTCTCCCGGGCAAGCTCGAACAGATCCTGACGCACGAAGAGGACTTCGAAGACCTGGCCAGGCAGTACTCGCGGGCTCAGGACTTCCTGTTCCTCGGTCGCGGCATCCACTACTCCATCGCGCTCGAAGGCGCTCTGAAGCTGAAAGAGATTTCCTATATCCACGCCGAAGGTTACCCGGCGGGCGAGATGAAGCACGGCCCCAACGCGCTCATCGACGAGAACCTCCCGGTCGTGATCGTCGCCACGCGCGATTCCAGAGACGCGGGGTCCAGAGTCTGCTATGAAAAGACGATCTCCAACCTCATGGAAGTGAAAGCGCGTTCAGGCAAGGTGATCGCGCTTGCGACCGAAGGGGACGAAGAGATTAAGGAGTATGCCGACCACGTGCTCTACATCCCACCGGCACCGAAGGAACTCTCGGCTATCCTGGAAATTGTTCCCTTGCAGCTACTGGCCTACCATATAGCTCTCCGCCGCGGCTGCGACGTGGATCAACCCAGGAACCTCGCGAAATCGGTGACTGTAGAGTGACGGTAGAGTAGCCATTCTGACCGGCAGCCTGTTCTGCTGAGAAGTGTGCAGTCACTCGCCGGGATAGTGCCTGGAACTTGCAGTCGACCAGGGGATATGGCGGAAGGTCTTCCTGCCGAAATTCGTGCTTGCTCAAGACAAGGCGCAACGGAGTTGTTGAATTTCACAACGGTAATAACACTGGAAGCGGTGTTGCACGAAGCTCTCGCGCACTCCCTCCGGAAGAAAAAACAAACTCCGCTAAATATTTTGAACGTCCACCAGCCTTAGTGTGTCCGTTGTTGCAATTACAATCCTGTGCGGAGACAACCATGAAAGACGTGTACGACGTTTTACGTCAGAAGGAAGCGGACACAGAGCGTGTCCGCCGAGAGATCCGGGC
>Ga0208039_1000323_pt1 | contig 37826 bp, 29 predicted proteins | sample June2015DPH_20_1_2_FD_184722 | JGI IMG/M metagenome (GOLD analysis project Ga0208039, IMG submission 184722) | Peatland microbial communities from SPRUCE experiment site at the Marcell Experimental Forest, Minnesota, USA - June2015DPH_20_150... | ecosystem: Environmental > Terrestrial > Soil >... | reverse complement strand
TGGAGGGAGTGATCAGGCCAAGCACCTGACGCAACTCGCGGTCCACCGGAATGAAAATCAGGTCGTACCAGTCTTCGCGACCCTCGGCCTGTCGGCGCAACCCCCGCTGGATCCACCAAGACTGGCCTAACAGACGGCGTTGCACTTTGCGATAAGACAATCCACGGTCCAACAGATCCCAAAGGGGCTCGCCTTGTGACCATGTGACTTCATAGCGGCTGTCCTCCCGGCGGAACTCAGCAGTCGCCAGCAGGTGGAGGGAGTTTCCGAACTCGCGCAGCATGCTCTCCAGCAACGCTCGCACGAACCCTCCCGCCTCCCGCTCGCTCTGAGAGACGCTTTCAATTAGATCGAAAAGTCTGCGTTCCAGCATGGCGTAATCAACGGGTTCTAGATCGAACCCTTTGCAGATGGTTGGTTCTTGCTTCAGCGAGGCGTATGGGTTAGGACTTCGAACGTCGCGTGGGGTTCCGAAAGGGGCTCCTGGTACCGCAGCTAGGCATTTCTCCCATTCCCTCTGTCCAAGTTACCATAGATGCCCAATTAGGGCCTGAGGATGCCACCCGCGAGAAAGTGGAATACATTCACCTCAACCCAGTGAGGGCCGGCCTCGTCAAACGCGCCGAGGAGTGGGAGTGTTCGAGTGTGCATCATTACACGGCAGGCCTGAGCGCAACCTTTAGGCGATATCGCACTCTGGCCATCCATCGTGTACTGCTGCCGGCCGATGAACGGGGACGAATTTGAAGGAAAAGCCGCCGAGTCTCTGAAAAACGAGACTCTGCGCTTGTATCTACCTGCTCCGTAGCGCAAGGAGGGAGAGCGTGACCTTTACGCTACGACTCCGTCCGAACGACCGTGCTAGAATCGGTGTAAGCTTATGTGAGCAGCGAGTAGCGCGGACCTGTTTTGCAGGTCCGCGGCCCTTGAGCACGCTCGGCGAGAAAAGCCGCAGACCTTGAAAAACAGGTCTGCGCTACTTTGCGAGCCGTTAATACAGGGCGACGGCGTCCAGCAGTTTGCTCTCGTCGTTCATCCACAGCGCATACTTGAGCCGATAGGGGGACCTCATGGAAGCCGCCCCGATCTCGCCGCGATTGTTGATGGCGATCACACAACAATCTCCATCTTTATTCTTGGGGTCCGTCTTCACCATGTGGCGCAACAACTCGAGGCAGGCGTCCTGGGGAGACATGCCGCTCGCCATGTAGTGGACAATCGAAATGCTCGTGCAGTAGTTGGTCATCAGGTCTCCGTCGCCGGTGGCGGAGGCGGCTCCCACGTTGTCGTCGGCATAGACACCGCAGCCAACCAGGGGAGAATCTCCCACGCGGCCGGGGATTTTCCACGCCAGCCCTGAAGTCGAACACCCCGAGACCACGTGGCCTTTTCCGTCAGTAGCGACCATGCCGATGGTGTCGTGGGTTTCGGAAGTCACCCAATAAGTCTTTCTGTGGGGGTCGGATTTCCAATCCATCCATTTCTTGAGGCTCTCGGGGGTCAGGAGCGACTGCGGCTCGAATCCCATTTTGAGCGCGAAGCGGAAAGCGCCCTCGCCCGCCAGCGTGGTGTGACGGGTCTTTTCGAGCACCAGGCGCGCTACAGAAATCGGATTCTTGATGTGACGGAGACTGCAAACCGCGCCGGCGTGATGGCGCGTCCCATCCATGATGGCGGCATCAAGCTCCACTTCTCCTTCTTCGTTGGGAAGGCCGCCGTAGCCAACGCTCATTACCTTCGGGTCGTCCTCCGGAACATTGATTCCTTTCTCGACCGCATCCAGGAGGCTTCCACCACTCTTGAAGACTTCTGCCGCGCGTTCGTTCGCCGGTTTCCCGTGGACCCATGTAGAAAGAAACAGCGGTCCCGACTCAGACGCAGATACAGTTTTCATGTCCATGGCGGCGAGCGCTGCAGCTCCCGCCATGGATTTCATGAAGTCTCGCCGATCAATTGCTTCCATTATTCCTCCTCTTTGGTGAGGGAACCCTGTAGGCTCCCGTTTTCAGCAGGATTCAGGAGGCAGGATTCAGGATTCGGGATTCAGGGGTGAGTAGGCGGCCTGCGGGGATTGAGTTCTCTCCCCACCTACTACCTACCACCTGCTTCGTACCCCCCACTGATAACTGACCACTGCCACCTGCCTTCTGCTTGCTGCCTTTGAAAAGCCGCAGGTCTAAAGAGCGGACCTGCGTTACGCTTTCCCCTGAATCCTGAATCCTGAATCCCGAATCCTCCTCTTCCCCCAGCCTCCGCCCCCAGGTGTTGCAATTCTCAGGACGCTACCTTGCCGTGCGTTGAAGACAGCCTTTGAAGAGAGCTTTAAAATACGACCCGGCAGGATGAGCTCATTCCTTCCTGCCTTGCCGGGCTTGCCACCGGCCAGCCCGTAAGGTTGGAATCGGCGGCGCTCAGAGAGAATACTACCGCGAACGTCCGTAAGGAACTCGACTTCACGGATGATGCCGTCACCCCCACGGAAACGCCCTTGGCCGCCTGAGCCGCGGCGCAGCGAGTAATGCCGCACGCGCACCGGGTACGCGGCTTCGAGCGCCTCGATGGGCGTATTGAGTGAGTTGGTCATGTGGGTATGGACTCCACTCAAGCCGTCCGCCGTCGGACGGGCGCCCATTCCCCCGCCAATCGTCTCGTAATAGGCAAAGGGTTCGCCGGTGCGCGGATCGAGGCCGCCGAAAGAGACGTTGTTCATCGTCCCCGAGCTGGCGGCTGGAATCCTGTGAGGAAGCGCTTTGGCCAGCGCCCGCAACAGCACGTCCACGATGCGTTGCGAGGTCTCAACATTTCCCGCAGCCACAGCCGCCGGAGGCTTCGCATTCACCACGCTTCCGCTGGGAGCGCGCACTTCGATGGGTTCCATCAAGCCGGCGCAGGCGGGCACCTCCTCTCCGAGCAGGCAGCGAAAAACGTAGAAGACGGCGGAAATTGTAATCGCCATGACCGCGTTGACGCTTCCCCGGCAGGCAGGAGAGCTGCCGGCAAAATCTACGGTGGCTTGGCCGCGCCTTACGCGGATCGACACGCGCAGCGGCACAGGGTTATCGCTGAACCCGTCGTCGTCCAGGAAATCCTCGGCGGCGTATGTCCCATCGGGAATTTGTCGGAGGGCTTGCCGCATCAGTCGCGCCGAGTAGGCTTGTAGGGCCTCGAGGCAGAAGCTGATCTTCGGGACGCCGTACCCTTCGAGCAACTCGATCAAGCGGCGCTCTCCCAGCCGGCAGGCGGCCACCTGAGCCATCAGGTCGCCCTCGCGCTCGCCAGGTGTGCGCACATTGGCGAGCAGCAAAGTCAGCACATCGCGCTGAACGACTCCTTCCCGGACCAGCGCCACCGGCGGAATCCGCAAGCCTTCCTGGTAAATGTCCTCGCTCAAGCCCATCGAGGCTGGCTGTGCGCCGCCGATATCGGAGTGGTGGGCGCGATTGGCGACGTAAAAGACAGGCTGCCGCTTCCGCCGCGGATTAGCACTGGTCTTGTAGGGTGGCACGACGGGCATCACCAGTGTTATGTCGGGCAGATGAGTGCCGCCGGCGTAGGGATCGTTGAGCATGGCGATGTCGCCCGGCGCGAGTTCGAGGGCTTCCAGGGCTGCCGCAACGGACATGGGCATGGAGCCCAGATGAACCGGCATGTGGTCGCCCATCGCTGCCACGCGGCCCTTGCCGTCAAACACCGCACAGGAATAGTCCCGGCGCTCCTTTATGTTCGGCGAAAAGGCGGACCGGCGCAGTGCGGCCCCCATCTCCTCAGCTACCGAGTGAAAGAGGTTCTTGAAGATCTCGAGTTCTGCTGCGTCGACGCGCATCATTGTGAACAGTGACAAGCCGTCTGCCCCGAAGGGGCAGCCCATGAGTAGTCCCGCAGTCGCGGGATGAAACCCACGGAAATAAGGCGGAAACACCTACCGGCCCTGAAGGGGCCGGACTGCGGTTTGGTCAACCCCGCTGGGGTTGGCGTAATTCGCTCGGCTATCCTATCCGCAGTCCCGCGAGGCGGGACTGCGGCTACTCACGTGAGGCCCCTTCGGGGCCTGCGAGGGTCATTTTTCGTTCTCCGCTGGGGAGAGAGTAAGATTCAAATACTCATCCACGTAACACTCGAAGTCCGGGGGAACCACCGTGGTGGAACTGTACTCGACGATCACGGCTGGGCCCTGGAGTCTCGCTCCCGGCTCAAGATATTCTCGGTCGTAAACTGGGGTCTGGAGCGGCTTTCCGCCGAACCAGACGGCTTTGGTCTTGAGTAGGGCAGCTTGCGTGAGGCGGTGCGCCTTGCGTGCGGAAGGACGCAGGCGCGGCTTTGGCATGCTGATCACGAGCCTTGACCTCAAGTTGACGATCTCCATGGTCCGGCCGACATGCGCATAACCATAGGCTTTTTCGTGTGCCTGGTGGAACAACCGGCGAAAATCTCTCCTAAGAGGCACCGAGAGTTCGTAGGACTGGCCTGCATAGCGGAGATCCAGTCGCCGCTCCGCGCGTGCTAGTTCGGCCGGAAATCCTTCGTGCTGAAGTTCGGCTCGCGACACGCGCTCGAGAATTGCGAAACGCTTTGCGAGGTCGCGCCAGAACTCTGCCAAGCGCTGCGAAGATTGTCTCCCTTCCTCGGGCACAGACAAGAGAACAGACCGGACGGAATCCCTGATGACGTCAGACAGCAGGATTCCAAGAGCTGAGAATGCGCCAGGGTTCTGAGGCACTACCACTTTGGGCAGCCGCAGCGAGCGCGCCAAGTCTGCGGCGTGCAATCCCCCACCGCCACCGAAGCAGATGAGAGCAAACTCTCTTGGGTCGTGGCCGCGTTCCACAGAGATTACCCGCAGAGCTTTTTCCATGGTGGCGTTGGAGACCGCCACGATGCCGGCGGCGAGTTCCGGCACAGTCTTAAAGCCAGTCCTTCGCGAATGGCGATGCAGGAAGTCGGCAAACCCCCGTTCTGCGGCGCGGAGGTCGAGCTGGAACTCACCACCCAGGAAGTGGTCCGGGTCAAGACGGCCAAGCAACAAGTTGGCATCCGTCACGGTGGGTTGGGCGCCGCCGCCCCTGTAGCAGATAGGACCGGGTTTTGCGCCGGCGCTCTGCGGGCCGACGCGCAAGGCGCCGCCTGCGTCCAGGCGCGTCAGCGACCCGCCACCGGCGCCCACCGAATGAACGTCCAGGACGGGAACAGCCACCGGCAAGCCGCCCACGGAGGTTTCATGGGTGGTGCGAGGCTGGCCGTCGATCAGGCATACATCAGTGGAGGTGCCGCCCATGTCGAAGCTTATGGCGCGCGAAATCCCAAGCTGCCGGGTAAGCCACGTGGACGCCACAACGCCCCCGGCGGGTCCGGAGAGGATAGTCCGCACTGGCTCACGCGCCGCTCGCGCCGCCGTCGTAATGCCCCCGCTCGATTGCATCACGTAGACCCGGCCGGCGGCGTCGCCGTAAGGTAGGGGCGAGCGGCGCTCGCCCCAGGGCCGAACGCCGTTCGGCCCTACAAGACTGTTGGAGGATGTCGCACGCTTCCCGATGTCCTCCCCGACGCCGCGTTCGAGCCGCTTGAGGTATTCCCCCATTCTAGGGGCTAGGAAGGCGTTTATTACGACCGTGGCCAGCCGTTCGTATTCGCGGAACTCGGGGAGAATCTCGTGGGATACGGAGATGGGCAATTGCAACTCTTTCAGCGCTTGCGCCACCACTCTTTCGTTCGCGGGATTGAGATACGAAAAGAGGAAACAAACAGCAATCGACTCGGCACGCAAGCCTTTGAGCTTACTTGTCAGCCTTGCGATTCCGGCTGCTGAAGGCCTCTGAAGAATCGTGCCGTCCGCGGCAGTTCTTTCCCTGACGCCAAACCTCAGAGCTCGCGAGACAAGGGGTGGAGCCTGCCGGGCGTCGAGGTCGTAAAGCCGTGGGCGCGCCTGCCGGCCGATCTCGATGAGGTCCTCGAACCCTGCGGTGGTGACAAGCGCCACGCGTGCGCCGCGCCGCTCGAGCAGGCTGTTCGTGCCCACCGTGGTGCCGTGAATGATCTCGAGCGGGCCAGCGGGTTGAAATGACTCGGCCAGCCGGCGGACGCCCTCCAGAATGCCACGCGATGCGTCCTCCGGCGTGGAAAAGACCTTGAGGATCTTAACTTTGCCTCGCTCGAGGACTACGCAGTCCGTGAATGTCCCGCCTGTGTCAACACCGAAGCGCATAAGAAGAGTCATTTTACAGGATTCAGGAGTCAGGAGTCAGGATTCAGGAAGTCAAAAGAAGAACCGATGGCTCCATAGCGAAGGACGCGAGTGAGACTCCCCTCCCCTCCTCACCTGAGGAGGGGGTCAGGGGGTGGTGGTGATCACTAAGGTCTTCGCCGGGTCGCCCACATTGTTGCGTCAATTGCGAACCAGACGACTAGGTGGCAGGTGGGATCAGGATGCAATCCCCACATACCGCTCCGGTCTCCTGACTCCTGACTCCTGAATCCTGAATCCTCCTGCTACGTCCCGAGTGGAAGCGCGGCATGCGCTGTAAGGGTCGCATCCGCAAGTTGTCCGGCTTTCAGCTTGTAGTATCCCGCCGCGGCAATCATCGCGGCGTTGTCGGTAGATAAGGCGGGGGAAGGGAAGAAGACACGAAATCCTTGTCCCCTGGAAGTTTCGAGGAAGCGAGCGCGCAGAAGGGAATTGCAGGCGACTCCCCCGGAAACAAAAACCGAGTCAACTCGCGAGGCGTCCGCCGCAGCCAGGGTGCGCTCGAGGAGGTCGCGGACCACGGCGTTTTGGAAGCTGGCGATGAGGTCAAGTGTCTGGGGCGAGCAATGAGCGCGCAGTTCGTCTGCACGGGCGCTTTCGCTGGTTTTGCGCCAGGCGCGTCGCTGCTCGGCCTCGACGGCGAGCGGGGTGCCGCGGACGCGGTAGAGGACAGCGGTCTTGAGCCCTGAGAAGCTGAAGTCCAGCGGGTTGCCCTTCATCTTGATGCGGCCGAAATCGACCGCTTCAGGATCCCCCGAGCGAGCCAGTTGGTCGATGACCGGTCCGCCGGGATAGCCCAGTGCCAGCAGTTTCGCGACCTTGTCGAAAGCTTCCCCGGCTGCGTCATCACGTGTATGTCCTAGCCGCTTGTAATTGAAGACAGGATGGGAATTGGCCGGATGGCGACCATCCTCAACCAGGAACAGGCTCGTGTGACCGCCGGAGACGACCAGGGTAACGGACGGGAGGTTTGCTTCCTCGACCGGGTCCCCTGTAAGGCGTGCCATTTTGTTTTCGAGCAGAACGGCGTGGATGTGACCCTCCAGGTGGTTCACGCCCACCAGGGGTTTCGCCAGCGCGAGGGCAAGGGCTTTGCCATAGACCAGGCCGACCAGGAGCGACCCGACCAAGCCTGGTCCCTCCGTTACCGCGACGCCTTCCACATCCCGTATTCCGACTCGCGCGCGCTGGCAGGCCTCGTCGACGACTGGCTCGATCTTGCGCAGATGCTCGCGTGAAGCCAGTTCGGGAACAACCCCACCATACTTTTCGTGAGTGGGGATTTGCGAGGCGACCACACTCGAGAGAATCTTCGCGCCATCCGCCACGATGGCTGCCGCGGTCTCGTCGCAACTGGATTCGATGCCAAGAACTAACATGACGAACTCCGAACAGTAAATGCTAGCATAGGTGCGAGAGAACCGAGGAGTCCACAGTCGAGAGTCGAAGGTCGAAGGTGTTGTCCGAAATCAATGGGCACCCGGGAGGCGGGTTGACCCCGAGGGCGCTGGCTAGACAGTTGACCGGCAACCTGACACCCGGCACCTGACACCTGGCACCTGAATCCCGAATCCTTGCGTTGACGCGACTCAGACTGTGGCGCTACACTGTGCCCATTGCGAAGCTTGCTCATCGTGCGAGAGGCTGAGGTGCTCATGAAGATTCGTAAAGCGGTTCTGCCTGTTGCCGGTCTTGGCACGCGGTTCCTGCCGGCCACCAAAGCGCAGCCCAAGGAAATGCTCCCCATCGTGGATAAGCCTCTGGTGCAGTATGCGGTTGAAGAAGTTGCCGCTTCCGGTATCCCGATGGTGATATTCGTAACGGGGCGGGGGAAGACGGCCATCGAGAACCATTTTGACTTGTCGGCGGAGCTCGAGCAGGAGTTGGCCGGAAGAGGGAAGGAAGAACTTCGGGAGCAGTTGCGCTCGATTTCAGGGCTGTTGCGCTTTGTGTATGTTCGCCAGCAGATCCCACGCGGCCTGGGCCATGCGATTCTCACCGCGTGCGACGTGGTTGACGAAGAGCCATTTGCTGTCCTGCTCTCCGATGATGTGATAGTTAACCCGGTGCCTTGCCTGAAGCAAATGTTGGAGGTCTTTGAGCGTTACGGCAGAAGCGTCATCGCCATACAGAAAGTGGAGCGCAAAGCGGTGGGCAGTTACGGCATCATTCGCGGCCAGCTTGTAGCGGACCCTCAATGGCACGGGCGGCTCTACCGAATCGAGGACATGGTGGAAAAGCCGAGTCCTCGCGAGGCGCCTTCGAATCTGGCGGTCATAGGCCGATACATCCTCACCCCCACCATTTTTCATGAGCTTGCGGCCACGACGCCTGGTGCGGGAGGCGAGATCCAACTGACGGATGGGCTGCGGCGCTTGCTCGAAAAGGAACCGGTCTACGGCTATGTGTTTGAAGGAAAGCGCTACGATGCCGGTGATAAGCTGGGCTTTCTTCAAGCCACGGTGGAGCTGGCGCTCGAGCGGCCAGACCTTGGAAGCGCCTTCCGTAAATACCTCAAGTCACTTAAGCTCTGAAAGAGGAGTCAGGAGGGGGTAGGTAGTAGGTGGTAGGTGGGGACAGAACGCAATGCGCGCGGGCCGCCCACTGACTCCTGAATCCCGCTCGTCAATGGCTCTTTTCAGCGACGGGCTTATCTTTGGATGTCTTGGCGGGGAGAACTTCCTTCTTAGCGCCTTCAGGGCCTTTTTCTTTGCCCCCATTACCAGAGCTTGCGGCGCTGTTCGCAGTGGCGGTGGAGGGTTTCCGGGCATAATCCGTCACATACCAGCCCTTCCCCTTGAACTGGATGGCAGACCGAGACACGAGCTGCTTTAGCTTGCCTCCACATTTCTCACACTTGGTCAGTGGAGGATCGGAAAACCTCCGGATTTTCTCGGTGCGCTGTCCACACTGCGTACACGCGTATTCGTAAAGCGGCAATTTAACCTCCTTGCAAAAACTCCTACTAATAATTATATAGGCCAGCTTCTCCGGCGTCAAAACGTGAATGTCGCGGTTATGTCCTAACTCTCCGTTGTCTTTGCCTGAGCTAGTTGATACACTTGAAGTCGTAATTGACCCTTGACGCCTATGCCGCGACGATCTATTTCGGCCAAGCCAGGACTTATGGACCCTCTGGAGGATTCCACGAACGGTTCTAAGGGCAGGCTCTTTGTTGTTGGGACACCCATTGGAAATCTGGAGGACATTACGCTGCGTGCTATCCGTATCCTCAAGGAAGTGGACTTGATTGCGTGCGAGGACACGCGGCGGACGCAGGAATTGCTCAACCACTATCAGATCCGAACTCCTACCATAAGTTACCATGAGCACAATGAGATGACCCGCGCGCCGGAACTCGTCATCAAGTTGGAAGAGGGAAATAACATAGCTCTGGTGAGCGACGCGGGGATGCCCGTGGTGTCCGATCCGGGATTCCGCTTGGTGCACCTGGCAGTCCGCCACAACATCCCCGTGGTCCCTGTTCCCGGCGCCTCGGCTTTTGTGGCGGCGCTGGCTGCGTCGGGCATGCCCGTGGACAATTTCAGGTTTCTCGGGTTCCTGCCCAGCAAGAAAGCGGCGCGCAGGAAGGCCTTGGAAGAACTAAAAACAGCAACCAAGACTCTGGTCTTCTATGAGGCGCCGCATCGCGTCCTCGAGATGCTGAGGGATGTACGGGATATTCTGGGGGACCGCGAAGTGGTCTTGGCGCGCGAAGTGACCAAGGTCCACGAAGAGTTCTTGCGTGGTACGGTGTCCGGATTGTTAGACCGCGCGAAAGGCAAGACGATGAGGGGGGAAATAACCCTCCTGGTTGGGACCGCCTCCGCGTCGGGGGATACTCGTCCTGCGAATTCGCTTATTAGACGGGAGATCGAGAAGTTGATGGCCGAACGCGGGCTCGACGAGCGCGCGGCGCTCAAAGCCGCCGCCAAGGCCCGAGGCATCTCTCGCAGTGAGGCGTATCGCCTATGGCAAATGGAAAAGACCAAGCGAACCTAGCGGGTCGCTGAGAAAGAAAAGTGACGGGTGACCCGTGGCGGCGGGTTCGTCTGCCGCAAACCCGCTGCCCCTCGATACCTCGAAGCCTTTATTCTGACTCTTGACTTCTTCTCTCCCAACGACATACTGACGGGGATTTCTCACCGCGGAAGGGAAGGGCTTTAGCCCCGCCGTTACGTGACCTTCCTGATTATTCCAGTCTCTCGCGACCCGCGCAGCTTGCGGCTGGTCGCCGCGGCGACCGCGGGGCGCGAGACGGACAGAAAATTGGAGCTGGCTTTTTCGGCGGGGCTGAAGCCCCGCCCTTCCGGCGGCTCGAGGAAAGTGGTTTAGCCCGGTGAGAAATCCGGACTAATAGCTTTCTTGAGCATCCTGCTAAGGAGTCTCGGCGCTGTAAGTGGTCAGGGTGGCGCCGATGAACCGGAGGCTAACGCGGTACGAGTCAGCTTCTTTAAGAATGCGGACGACAGCCGCCGTCGAAAAGAAGTCCGTTGGCCCTTCTCCGGGGTGCCTTGGCCCGCGGCCGGGGATTACTAGCGTCACCGTGGCAAGAGGTTTCAATTCTCGTTCGGTCAGGAAAGAAAGGCCTCGCCGGCTAACTTCCACGGTCACCGTTGACTCCTCAAATTCCGTTCCCTGTGCATCGACCCCACAGACCCGGATGGGCATCGCGGTTTTCAGCCGCCTCTGAGCCCGTCGTTCACTTCCAGCCGGTCTTTCTGAGTTGTCCATTGGCGGGTAGAGCCTCCCTGGAGTTCAAGAGGCGACCTCCTCCGGCTCGGTCACTGCTGAAACGCATGGGCTGAAGAACTGGTCGACTCGATCCAGGACTTCGCCAGCAGCACGCGCGCTTTGGATCGACCTGCGGAGTTCTGCCCCCTTGCACACTCCCTGTGTGAACCAGCTTGCGAACTGTTTCATCTTGCCTACCGCGCCGGGAACCTCTTCGGTCACCAACATTTGATAATAGGAACGGATCAACTGGTAGCGGTCAGCCTCGGTCGGCTGCGTGAATGTCCCGTTTCGGAAGAAATCCGAAAGCTGGCGGAATATCCATGGATTGGAGGCGGCGGCGCGCCCGATCATCACGGCATCGCAGCCCGTCTGCTGGTAAAGGGCAAGGGCGTCCGGCGGTGTCACCACGTCGCCGTTGCCGATTACCGGGATGCGCACCCGGGACTTCACCTCTTGGATAATCTGCCATCGAGCACGCCCGCTGAACCCTTGCAGGCGCGTCCGAGGATGAACGCTCAGCGCCTCAACGCCGCACTCCTCAGCCATGCGTGCCACTTGAAGTGCCACGATCTCCGCCTCACTCCAGCCGGAGCGGAACTTTATGGTAAAGGGAATCCGTACCGCGGCGCGAATCTTTCGCAGGATCTTCTCGAGCAACGGGAGGTCGCGAAGCAAGCCTGAGCCGCCGCACTTTACGACCTTCTTGGCCGGGCAGCCCAGGTTCAGGTCGACCAGGTTGAAGCCTAGCTCTTCGATCACGCGGGCCGCCTCCGCCAGGTGGTCAGGATCGGCGCCAAAAAGCTGCGCGGAAATCGGTCTTTCTTCCTCGGTGTAATACAAGTAGCGCTTCGAGCGCAGGTTTTGACGAAGCATTCCTTCGCTGGACACGAACTCCGTCATAATCAGTCCGCATCCACCCAATCGTTTGATGAAACGGCGGAACACAGTGTCGGTAATGCCGGCCATCGGCGCCAGGATATGGGCCGGCCGGATCACCACATCACGAATTCGCAGTTCTTCGAATAGCATGGAGCTCAGGATTCAGGAGTCAGGATTCAGGATTCAGGCAATAACCAATCAGGATTCAGGACTCAGGCAAAATCTAGAATCTAAAATCTAGAATCTAGAATCTAGAATCTAAAATCCCAGACCATCAGATTTCGGGCTTCAGGCAGAATCCAAAATCCAAAATCTAAAATCTAAAATCAATCTGTGCTGCGTCGGCAATCGCGAACCGCACTCTCCCCTCGGCCACGAGTTCGCTTGCGTGGTAGATGGCTCCGTGGAGTTCACCCAGACGCTCGCCGATTCTTATCACCTCCGCCTCCACACGGAGAGTATCGCCGGGCTCAACTGGCTTGATAAGTTGTGCCGAGGGAATTTGCAGAATCACGGCCACTTTTCCGGCCATCTCGGGTCGCTCCATGACCAAGATTGCTCCAAGCTGGGTGACCAATTCCAACAGTATCCCGACCGAAATGATCGGGGAAGCCGGAAGGTAACCGCGCGGGGCCGCGTCGTCCACCGAAAAGCGTTTGGTGGCCGCGATTCGCTGGCCCGGAATGAATTCAGTTACTTGATCGACGAACAAAAAGGGGTAACGATGAGGAAGGATTCTGAGGATGTCAGATGGTGACGCCAGGTTGCTCACGGTTTTTCCGCATCGGGACCATTCGAGGAGGCGGGCGAGCCTCTCTCGATCTTCAAGAGTTCCCTTCGCAGCGCCGGGTTGCGGGCTGTCCAATCGCCGGGACGGTCCTGGTCAGTCGCATACTGGGCGCGCATCGCTTCCAGTTTGGAATCCATCTCGTCGAGGAAGTGGACGACGAGAGCTTCAGGAAACACAGGCTCTTTCGGCGACCCGAACTCCACTTTACCGTGGTGGGAAAGGATAATGTGCTCGATCTGGCCCTTTAACTCCGCGGGGAAGCCGGGAATCTGACGCATTTTCTCCTGCACCATTTCGAGGCCTATCGAAATGTGGCCCAGCAACTGTCCCCGTGTGGAATACCGGAAGCCGCGAGAGAAACTCAGCTCCTCAATTTTTCCAACGTCATGCAGCACCAGCCCGGCCAGCAGCAGGTCGCGGCGCAGGAACTCGTAGTGGTCGCAAACCTGGTCGCCGAGTTGTACCAGCGACAAAACATGCTCGAGCAGGCCACCCAGAAAAGCATGGTGATAACTCATCGCGGCGGGGGCCCTCTTGTACTTCTCTGCGATCGAGGGGTCTTCCATGATGGTAAGTAATAGCATTCGCAAAGGTCCCTCGGGCACCCGGCGCAGGCGGTCTAGCAGTGTGACGTACATTTCCTCAGGGTCTCGGCGTGAATGCGGAAGGTAGTCGAAAAGGTCCACCTCGTCGGGAGAGCACCTGGAAATCTTGCGCACCCGAATCTGTAGAGTCCCCTGATAGTCCTCGACAACCCCGTCCACCGCCACGATATCCTCGACCTCGAAATCCAGCGCATGCCGATCACAGTCCCACAGTTTGGCGCGCACAACCCCGCTGGCGTCGCGCAGGTCCAAGTCAAGGTACGCGCTGCCCGTGCGGGCGATTTTCCGTTCGCGGGCTTGAACTAGGAAGGTGGTTCGAACCTGGGCGTCCGGGCTGAGGTCGGTTACGAAGCGCTCCTTCATTGCCCTTTATTTGCCAGTTGGGTTTCGCTCGGTCGTTCTTCGCCCGTGTCAACGTATCCGGGGGCCTTGTAGATATAGCTTTCTTTGCGGAGTCGTTTCAGGTATTCCCGCAAATCCGGCTGCATTCTCTGGTCGTAAAGGACTTCGTTGACGCGTTGTTCGACTTCTTCAAATTTGGGAATACCGGCGCTGTATCGTTCCTGGACCTTGAGAATGATATACCCGTATTTTGTCTGGATAGGGTTGCTAAATTCATTGACGTCTAACTTAGCAACCACGGCAGCGATATCCGGCGCTAGCGATGCTTCCTTCATGAATCCCACGTCGCCACCTTGCTCAGCGCTTGGCCCGTCGGAGTGCTTTTTCGCAACCTCCGCAAAACGTTGGCCGGCCTTCAATTCGGCGAGGGCGTCGTTCGCGCTCTTCTCGGCTTCTTCCGGCTTTCGTTTTTCAGTGGAGATGAGAATCTGTCCGAGGCGCACCATGCCAGGAGATTCAAATTCCTTCTTGTGGGTTTCGTAGAATTTCCTTGCGTCGTTGCGCGACAACTGAATCCGGGAGCCTACCTCGCGGCCGATGACTTCTCGCATCAACAGGTTGCGGCGGATCTGGTCTTTAAAGTCCTCGTAATTCAATCCTTGCTTTTCCACATCTGTTTCCAGTTCCTCGAGGGTTGCCAAGTTGTTCTTCTTGCGAATGTCGTCGAGCTGCTTGACTACGTCCGTCTCGACGTTGATATCGAGGTCTTTGGCCTTCTGGACCATGAGGGATTGGTCGATCAGATCGCGTAAAAGGTTCTTGCTTTGTTCTTTGAATTGGGCCTCGAGTTCGGCGCCCGAGTATTCCTGGGCGAGTTGCTGGCGGAGTTTCTCTTGCTCCTGTTCGTACGCCCGTTGGGTGATGATCTCATTGTTGACGCGCGCAATGATGCGCTCAACTATCTTTGCGCCCTGTAGGGTCAGGCAAGCGACGCCCGTTGCCAGCGCCACTCCTGCCAGTAAAGCCCATCTTCGTCTGCTCATTTCCTTTAACCCTCGCCAAACCCGAAGTCCCTTTAATCCTTCGATAGCGACGCGCATGCCGGAGTTGTTTCCCCCAAACACTCGACCCTATCGAGCCTTAGTCATCTTAATGCTAGGTTTGCAATTCCTGCAAGACATTTTGGATTTCCTGCAAAGTATTCTCTCCGAGGTTGCGCAACCTGAAACGCAAGACGCCGTCAGGTCGAAGGCTCGCTTCCCGGCGTCGCCGCACGAATGTGGTTATTCTTCTGGGCTCCAGGGGAGTTTGCTCGTGAAACCGCATCCAAATATCTTCCGCCTTTCTTTCAATGGATTGCACTAGAAGTTGCTCGGCGGCGGATTTCAGAAGTCCATACGAGAGGAGGTTTGAAACTGAGGGAGGAATGGGCCCATAACGGTCGGTGAGCTCGGCTTCGAGTTCCGCACGCGCTTCGGGGGTTGCTAGGCTGGAAATCCGCTTATACAGGCGCAGGCGCTGGCTCTCGTCGGCGACGTAGCTGTCGGGAATTTTGATATCAAGTCCCAGGTTAAGTGTGGTGCGGACCTCAATCTTCTGTGGGGCGCCTTTCAGTCCTTCCACGGTTTGTTCGAGCATCTTCAGATAGAGGTCGATGCCGATGGCATTCAAATGTCCATGCTGTTCGGCGCCCAAGAGGTTGCCCGCACCGCGCAATTCGAGGTCCAAGGCCGCGAGGCGGAAGCCGGCGCCCAGCTCCGAGAACTCTTTCAGCGCCGCCAGCCGCCGGCGAGCCGTAGGGGTCAATGTTTCCTCGGCGGCCACTAGGAAGTAAGCATAGGCGCGGCGGCTCGACCGCCCCACCCGGCCGCGAAGCTGGTAAAGATCGGCTAAGCCAAAGCGCTCCGCGTGATTGACAATGATGGTGTTGGCGCGGGGGATGTCGAGGCCGTTTTCAATCAGCGCCGTCGCCACCAGGACGTCGTACTCGGCCTGCATGAACTTGAGCATGACCCTTTCGAGCTCTTTCTCTTCCATTTGCCCGTGCGCCACACCGATCCGCGCGCTAGGCGCCAGACGTTGCACGATCGCGGCTATGCTGAAGATTGACTCCACACGGTTGTGGACCAAAAAGACCTGGCCCTCCCGTTGCATCTCTTGCAGGATGGCGGACTGAATTAGGCTCTGGTTGAAGGGCGCTACCGTGGTTTGAATGGCCAGCCGGCCTCGCGGCGGAGTCTCGATGATGGAGAGGTCGCGCAATCCGCCCACCGACATGTGCAGTGTGCGGGGGATGGGTGTGGCGGACATCGCCAGCACGTCCACCCCCGCCTTGAGTTTCCTCAGCTTCTCCTTCGCCGCCACTCCGAACCGCTGCTCCTCATCGACGATCAGTAACCCAAGGTCGCGGAAGTGCACGTCTTTCGAAAGCAGGCGGTGAGTTCCGATCAGGACATCCACCTTGCCGGCCTCGGCCTCGGCCACGATCTTTTTCTGTTCGGCGGGTAGCCGGAAACGGCTGAGCATTTCCACGCGCATGGGGAAGGCGGCCATCCGCTGCCGAAAGGTTGTGTAGTGCTGGAACGCGAGGACGGTGGTGGGCGCCAGCACCACGACTTGCCGCCCATCCTGGATGACTTTAAAGGCAGCGCGCATGGCCAGTTCGGTTTTTCCATAGCCCACGTCGCCGCAGAGGACCCGATCCATGGGTTCGGGGCTTTCCAAGTCTTGCTTGATGTCTGCCAGGGCTTTCAACTGGTCGGGGGTTTCCTCGAATTCAAAGGCGTCTTCGAACTCTTTCTGCCAGGGAGTGTCAGGGCTGGTGGGTGTGCCGCCGCACATCTTCCGTTCGGCGTACAACTGCAGGAGTTCTTGCGCCATGTCGCGCAGGGCCCGCTTGACGCGTTTCTTGGTGCGCTCCCAACCGGATCCTCCCAGCCGATCGAGAACGGGTTTGACGCCGTCGCCGCTGGACCGGTACTTCTCCACCAAATCCAAGCGCTCGAGGGGAACGTACAGCTTGGCCTCATCCTGATACGTCAGCAGCATGAAGTCGCGCAAAGACCCGCTGACACTGAGTTGGCGCAGCCCTTGATAGATCCCCACTCCGTGGTCAACATGGACCACGTAATCGCCCACCTTGAGATCGCCCAGGCCCGAAATGAAGGCTAGAGTCCCGGAGTGCTCGCGGCGACGGGAAGCCCAGTCGAATCCTCCAAACAGGTCACTGTCTGCCAGCCACATTTCTTCCAAATCGGGGATGACGAACCCCTCGGAAAGATCGCCGCGGGCCATGAGTGCCACACCGGCAGTCCTGCCGAGTTCCCCACCATGGCGTGGCTCAGCGGAGATGCTCGCTTGAGTCGCGGTGCTGAAGGGAATCTCGTATTCGGTGAGAATTCCGCGCAGCCGTTCCGCCTTCCCGCTGGTAGGAACAACAAGGACCACGGACATGCCTTGCCCTAAATTGCTTCGCAAGCTATCCACTAAACCCTTAACTCCGGCATGGAATTTCGGGGAGGGTTGGGTGAGAAGAACCAGCTCGGGATTGGGTAGGGGAGGGCTCTGCCCTCCCGCGAAGTAGCGCCGACCTTCAGGTCGGCACGCCCCCTGAGCGGGAAATTCGCGGGCGGGAGTGCTCTGTTCTCCCTCGTCGTGTTCTTCGTGGCGCCGACCTTCAGGCCGGCACTCCTCCGGAGCGGGAGTTGCTTCCGTGGTGTTCTCCTGGTTTCCGGTAGCGTGTTCGGGTCGTGCGAAGTAGCCCTCGCCGGCAAGTCCCTGACTTCTCGACTCTCGACTCTCGACTCCTCGACTCAAGGAGAGTTCTTTGAGATAGAGTTGTGGCATTGCCCACATGCTCTGTAGGAACTCTTGCTCGGTGAGGAAGATATCCTCGGGCCTAGGGCGAGGCGGAATGACGTCGCGGACCTCGTCAAAACCCGACGCCAACCCTTCCAGGAATCGCTTCAATTGCGCGTTGCGGTCCAGGGGCTCGTCCCAGAGCACTACGGGGTTGTCAAATAACGCGAACAGGCTGTTGGGGTGGGGTTCAACCAGAGGGGCGAAAAACTCCCATCCCGGGAATGGATTTGCGTACTCGCTCGCCCACTCGGGTTCGAGTTCAACTGGAGGGTTTGTTTGGGCCCCCGCCAGTCGCCGTGGAATGGCCCGTTTCTCAAGAGCGCGGATTAGCTTCTCGAAGAGTTGGCGGGAGCGTCTTATTTCCGAAAGCGGAAGAAGCAAAGCTGCCGGAACGGGCTTTCGCGAGCGCTGCGTATCGGGGTCAAACTCACGCAGGGATTCAATCTGATCCCCGGAGAATTCAAGGCGGAAGGGCCATTCAGCCTCGGGAGGAAAAATATCCACGATTCCCCCCCGCACTGAGAATTGGCCCACATCGGAGACTGGTTCTCCCCGTTCGTATCCCACTCCGCCGAGGTGTTCCATTAGATCGTCGAGGTCCAGTTCATCGCCGACTTTGAGTTCGAGCGCAAGGGAAGAGTAGAGGGCTCGCTCCCGGAAGCGCCCCGGCGCTGCTGCCACCGGGACGTACAACACGCGCGTCCGCCCTCGCGCCACGTTCCACAGGGTCACCGCCCTTTGTTCGAGAATCTCGGCGTGTGGGGAACGACCTTCGTAGGGAGAGCAGTCCAGTGCCGGGAGCGTCAGTACGGCCGGGCTGGAGAGTGGCTCGAGCCAGGCACAAAATGTTGAGGTTGTGCGCTGGAGATGGGCTGCGGTCTCGTTATCCGAAGTCAGGACAACCACCGGGCGAGACAGTTTGTGGGCAACTCCCGCCACCACCAGGGCCTTGGTGGAGCTTGTCAAGCCGGAAATAGTCACCGGCGACCGTGCTGCGGATGAGTCAGCAGTCAGGGCTCGTAAGGCGCTGCGAAAAGCAGCGTGCTCGAGAATGGGATGCAGAAGCGACTGCAAATTAGGCATTGAGGTGAAGGACGTCAGTTGTCAGTGGTCAGTAGTCAGTGGTCAGTTGTCCGTTGAAACAAGGGGGCCAGGCAATTCTGAATTCTGAATTTTGAATCTGAATTGCCCTCTTTCTTCTGCCCACTGCCGACTGCTTACTGCCTACCTTCTGTCTTCTGAGTCCTGACTCCTGAATCCTGAATCCTGAATCCTGACTCCTGACTCCTGCTTGTGACTGCCCTTAAGGCTGCTTGGATGAGCGACGATGTCGAAAAGCCCTCGACGACGGGAATTGAAACCACAAGCCCACCCGCCGCCTCCACTTCGGCCCGGCCGACAATGGCGTCCGGCCCCCAATCACCACCTTTCACAAGTACCTGTGGCAGCATGCGGGCGATGACGGCTTGCGGGGTGAGGTCATCAAAAATCGTCACATAATCGACTGCTTTGAGCGCCGCCAGGATTTCAGCGCGCTCTGCTTCAGGTTGAATGGCGCGCTCAGGCCCCTTTAGCGTGCGCGTGCTGCGGTCACTATTCATTGCCACAATTAGCACGTCCCCCAGCTTCCTGGCCTCAGCCAGATACCGCGTGTGACCAGGATGAAGCAGGTCAAAACACCCATTGGTGAAAACCACGCGTTTACCGCGCCGCTTCAAGTCTTCCACGACCTCAAACGCCCGCTCCGAGGTCAGGATTTTCTCAACACCCATAACAAGCTCCAGCCCCTACCAAAAAAGATCAGCCACCTCACTCGGCGTGTTTCCACTGAGTATTCTAACACGCAAGGTACGGGACGTTCTTGAGGGCACCGGCGGGTGGCAGGTCTTCGTCCCGCAGTCCCCAGCCCCCAGTCCCTAGCCCCTAGCCCCTGTTCTTCAGCCCCACCTACCACCTACGACCTACCACCTACGAGGCACTAACTACCTTTAGTTTCATCAACATTCCCGGTCTCAACGCGTAACTACCTGTGTTTTCTACAACATTCCCGCTTAACTCTGTCCCGTGGAACGCCGACCCTTTGTTTTCATAGACATTCCAGCTTCGTTCCTTCAAATTTAAACAATTCTTCTTGTCTTTCGCTTCCGTGTGCGGACTTGTTGTCCACCTGAAACATGGAAATTTTCCGACCTTTTGGCCCCGCTTGGGACCACTTTCGAGAGCGGACTGGGGGATCGGGGTAGCATCGCAACCATATGTTCCCAGGAGGCCATGACCGCCTCCCTAGCTTCAACTCAGTACCCTAGCCTATCTTCTTCCACTTGTCAACTGACGGGGTGCCCGCTTTAGTCTATGGAAGGGGGTGGGGTCGAGGTTTGCCCCGTCATTTCTTGAAACGACAGCACTACCCAAGCCGCGTGGGATTTTGCGCGCCATGAGACAGCGTGCTATTCTCGAAGGCTTAAGAACTTGTTGAAACGCGCGCGGCGCGGCGCCGGAGGAGCGACGAACAAAACAATTTCCCTGTTCTCTTTGTACCGCCCTTTGCGGCGGGGTTAAAACCCCGCCCTTCCGACGTGCTCGAACAGTCCTTCCAACAAGCTGCTACACCGGCGCAACTATGAAAGCGACGCACACGGTCATCATCGGAGGCGGGCCAGCCGGAGCGATGGCTGCGGAATTGATCGCCCGCGGTGGAGGGCGCGTCACGGTCTTGGAGGAAAAGGTAGGCTGGGAAAAACCTTGTGGAGGTGGAGTGACCCACAAGGCCTTACTACGTTATCCCTTCTTGTTGCCGGCGACCGCCGAAGCGAAGCCCGTCCAGGAGGTTGAGTTTCTGGCTGGCAATAATGCCTCGCTCCGGTTCCAGTTACGCCAGCCCCTCGCCATCTATTCCCGATGCACTCTGAATGGATTGCTACTTCGCCGCGCCGTGGTGGCGGGAGCGGAGGTTGTAGAAGATCGGATCCGTGATTTCCGGCGCTCGGGCTCCGGCTGGGAATTGCAAGGCAAAAAGGGCCATTACGGGGCGAATTATCTCATCCTGGCGGCAGGGGCGCGGACTCGGCTTCGGTCCCTTTTGACGGAGGATTTTGGACCCCACGATTTCATGCTCACCTTTGGCTATTACGTGCCTGGTCGGGACGATTTGCTGCGCGTGCAGTTCTTCGAGGATTTTGAAGGCTATGCCTGGGCGTTTCCGCGCCCTGCTCACCTCTCCGTGGGCATCTGCGGAAAAATCGGTGAGGATAGCATGGCGGGTTTGCGGGACCGGCTTCACGGCTTCATGCGCCGCTTCGGATATTCCTTTGAGCGCGCTCAGGTTTACAGCCACTTGCTTCCCGCGCTCAGTGTGGATACATGGAGCGGCCTCCGGTTGGGCGGCCCGGGGTGGGCGCTGGCGGGAGATGCCGGCGGGCTTGTTGATCCCGTCACCGGGGAGGGAATCTATTATGCGATGCGCTCCGGCGAACTGCTCGCGGAGTCGCTGCTGGAGGGGCTGCCCGAGCTTTACCCTACGCGCGTCCAGGAGGAGTTCGGCAAAACGCTGGCGCTGGGGGCGCGGCTCGCCCGCACTTTCTATTATGGAGAATTCATGGGTGAAGCGGTCCCCACGCGCCTGGTCGAGTTCGGGGCGCGAAGCGAGAGATTCCTGGAAGTCATCCAGGAGTTGCTCGAGGGATCGCAGTCCTATTTGAGACTGGCGGCAAAGCTCTATTTGGGCCTCGCGGTGGCGCTTTGGGACATTGGTAGAGACCCTCTTCGCCAGATGTTTCACGTCGCTCCGGATCGGCTAGCAGGATGCTGAAAAACCTTTGTGAAGTCGCCAAGGCGACTCATTCCGAGCCCTTCACCGTCATTCCGATCCCGCCCTGCGGGAGAGGAATCTCGCCCTGCCCGCTCAGGGTAAACTGCGCGAGGAATCTCTCTCTGGAGACAGAGGACTTGCGAGATTCCTCGTCGTCCCGATCAGATCGGGACTCCTCGGAATGACAGGCGAGGCGGGTTTTTCAGCATCCTGCTAAGCGAGGATATCCCTTCAGGCGGGAAAAAATCTCATGCCCACTAGATCCCAGGAACTCTTTCAGAAGGCTTTGAGCCTGATGCCCGGGGGAGTGAACTCGCCCGTTCGCGCCTTTCGCGCCGTGGGAGGCGACCCTGTGTTTATTGCAGGCGGCAAAGGCTCTTCCATCGCCGACGTGGACGGCAGGAATTACATCGACTATGTCTTGTCGTGGGGACCTTTGATTCTCGGCCATTGCCACCCGGAAGTGATGGAAGCCTTGGCCAGGGTTATCGAGACCGGAACGAGCTTCGGGGCCTGCACTGCGGCCGAGGTTGAACTTGCTGAGCGCCTTCGCGAGGCTTGTCCCTCCCTCGAGCGTGTCCGGCTGGTGAACTCGGGGACAGAAGCCACACTTTCGGCCCTGCGGGTGGCGCGCGCGGCGACGGGCCGGGACAAGATTCTGAAGTTCGAAGGGTGCTACCACGGTCATGGGGACAGCTTGCTGGTGAAAGCAGGTTCAGGAGTTGCCACCCTCGGCTTGCCGGACAGCCCAGGCGTTCCTCGGGCACTGGCGGAGCTGACCGTCACCCTGCCCTTCAATGATCCGGCAGCCCTTGAGGAGGCGTTCCGAATTCATCGCAATCAGCTCGCCGCAGTCATTATTGAGCCTGTAGTGGGGAACTCCGGCTGCATACCACCGCAAGCCGGATTCCTTGAGAGGCTCCGCAAGCTGACGGCAGAGCAGGGAACTGTGCTCATTCTTGATGAAGTGATGACGGGATTTCGAGTGGCCTACGGCGGCGCGCAGGAGCTATATGGGATTCAGCCGGACCTTACCACGCTTGGAAAAATCCTCGGCGGAGGGCTGCCGGTGGGAGCCTATGGAGGGAAAGCCTCCCTGATGGATTGGGTCGCGCCGGTTGGCCCTGTTTACCAGGCTGGAACGCTCTCCGGAAATCCCTTGGCTGTCGCAGCGGGGCTCAAGACGCTAGAAATTCTGCGCCGCCCGGGTACCTACGAGCAGCTTGAGGTGATCGCCGAAAAGCTTGCCTCAGGCTTGGCCGCTGCGGCTGCGAAGGCCGGGGTGCCGCTCACCGCGAACCGTGTGGGGTCAATGTTCACTTGCTTTTTCAGCGGCGATCCGGTGGCGGATTATGCCTCCGCCAAGAGATCAGACACCGTCAAATTCGCTTGCTTCTTCCGCTCGCTCCTCGAAGGTGGTGTCTACTTCCCGCCTTCGCAGTTCGAGGCCGCGTTCGTTTCCACGGCCCACAGTGAGGCTGACGTGACTTTGACCATCGAGGCAGCCGCAAAGGCTTTTGACAAAATCCGATGCTGATGAAGCCCGACGCGCGGTGAGCGGGTTTCTCCAGCAGAGGCGGGAGAAGGTGGAAACTGGAAGTTAGAAATTGGAAATTGGAAACTGGAAGACAAGGCTGCCAGTTTCTAGTTTCCAGTTTCTGGTTTTCAGGATGATTGCTTGAGGGCTTTTTTCGGCAACGCAAGAAGGGGGCGCCATCGGGGGCTTAAACCCTGCAAGGCCTGGTGCTGGAGGGGGGAGTTGAACCCCTTCGGCCCGCTGAAAACGTGCAAGTTATTGATTTTACGAAGTGGGAAAACCGCTAAAACCGCGAAATGCGCCCCAGTTGGGCACGTATAGGGCACACGGAAAACGACTACTCTCAAGGCGGGTTCGTGAACCCGCGAGATGGCATTGGCGGGAGGCTGACGGCTGACCCAGACCCATGGCGGCAAATTAAAAGACAATGTCACGGCAGCGCACCAGTAACATCACTGGATTTTGATCTTGCCTCGAGCCAGACCGCGAAGAGTTCCCTCGATGTCCCTCAGCGTTTCAAGCATTCCTTTGGCTTCGGCAGCCCGCTCGTCGACTTCTTCGGCGAAGTCAGGGTCGGAAGGATACAGGAACTCCCTGTAATCCCGTTCGTCCAGGTCCAGGATGAACTGACGAATGTTCTCTAGGCTCGCCTGCGTACGGTCTTCGAGAAGGGCAACGATTTCAGACTTCTTGGTCGTTTCGTTTTGCATATTCACCCTCCCTCGGATGCTGCCTCAGCGTGATCGGCTGCCTCGCCCAGGCGGGCGGTTAGGGTACGAAGCCAGATGCGTGGGTTGGATCCGTGAACGACGCGCTCGAGGAAGCCCAGCCGTTCCGCCACGTTGGCACGATTCTGTCGGATAGCCTCCTTCGTGGTGGCGGTGTAAGCAGCGAGGAAGGCCTCGATGCTCTGGGGCTTGGAAAACAAGTACGTCGCGTGACCCAGTTGCGGTGTCTCGACGGCGATCCCTCCCGAGGTGTCGAAGATGTATTCATCACGGTATAAGTACAGGCGTCGCGACCGCCGGCAGAGCTGGCGGTAGTATGACTGGTCGTAATCCGGCTTCCAGGTGATTTGGGCGATATCAAAGTCCCCAGGGATACCGAGGTCCCAACAGAGACTGCGCAGTTGTTCCCTTTCCATCGGCTCGAGCTCGATGCGAGTGCGAATTTGTTCGAGAGCTTCAGAGAATTCACCGAAGCGGTGGTAACTCCGTCGCGCCGTTTCAATCTGCTCGGTGATTTCCGCAGGAAGCTTCACGTGGATGCGGCTCGGCAAAGCGATCTCCCATTTAACCAGGTTCCACTGACCTTTCCCGTGACGATACTTGCCCGTCTGGACGAACGTTCCCTGTAACTCGACCTTGGCCCCCAATAGGTGTCTCCACTGGTTCCATGTCGCGTCCCAACCCATTGGCATGGCCGACTGATCGAGTGTGACCTCGAGTTTCCGTCGGACATCGCGGTAGATGGCACGATCATTGTAAAAGTCAAAATTCCGCAACGGTGCAAGGAACCGGCGCTCCCGCCGCTCGGGCTGAAAAGACAGGATTTGGGTCGCGAAGAACGTCAGACCATCGCGCGAGCGGTCCCCGACAACCAGAATCGAACCGAAGCCCCCGTACGGAAAGAGTGCCGGTGTGGACGGATCCTTCAGCAGCGAGTCGTAACAAGCCCTTAGTTCGGGTTGCGCCAGGATGTTGAAGGCCCGCTCCAACGTAGCGCTGTCGCGGTTGGAAGCGCCGGCAGCGCGGAACTCCAATTGTCTGAGGCTGAAGGCTACTCGCAGCTCAGCAAGCGAGGCGGTGGCAGTGATCCGCAGAGCGTCATACAGGCTCGTCTGGCGTTCCCAAGGCTCGCGCCTTCTGGCGACGTAGAAGTAGTCGCGTACCACCTGGCAAGGCAGATGGATGGAGGAAATGCCCAGCCGGCCCGTTGGAACCTCTGCGCGCACGTAAAGTCGCTCTCGCTTATCGGCTTTGGGCTGCGCGGCATAACTGATGGGCGCCTGGTAGATATCACGACCCCGCCCTGAGGACGAGGTCTTGCGGATGTAGATTTCGGTTCCTGCCTTGGCAGAGTCGTTGGCGAGAGGAAAGTTGATTTCGTCGCCGGGGCGAATGAAGGCGGCCAGGAAGTTGGAGAGGAGGATACCGCCACCGTCATTGAAGTGGCAGACCGTCTTTTCGCCTTCCCGCTTAACCCCCGAGACCACGCGACCGAGGATTACTCTGGCGATAGCACTTTCGGCTTGAGTACCTGTTTCCATACGGAGTGCAGGATAGTCAGCCGGGTTGTTTCCGTCAAATGAGCTCTGAGTAGTCCTAAGTGACTCTTCCACAGGTAGACATGGAATCAATAAATTGGACGTCTTGGGATCTGCGTTTGACTTTCGGAATGTGGTGGACGACCAGGAGTTGAAGGAGCAGGTCCAGAAGTCGCGAGCCCTACTTGAGGGAGTAAGCACCGACGCCTTGCGGAACATGCCGCTGATTCGTGCCCGTGTGCGAGAAGGCACGGCTGAGGTAGCTGCCCAAATGAACCTTTTGGCTGGCAATCTAGTAGGCCGTAAGTTTCAGTTCGATGCGGACCGACTTTGTCAGCCCGCGCACCAGATTCGAACCATGCAAAACAAAAGGAGGAACGTGAGGGACGAACACGCCCGTTCCAGCCTGTGCGTCCCACGGTACACATTATGTTGAACAAGGTGATGCTCATTGGATACGTTGGCGCCGACAGCGAGATGAAGTTCACTCCGGGCGGCATCCCAGTGACGAACTTCTCTTTGGCGGTGAAGGAAACCTACAAGAACGGCGGCGGAGAGAAGAAGACCAACACGCTCTGGATCCGCTGTGTTGCCTGGCGGCGATGGGCGGAAATCGCGGGCGAATTCGTGAGCAGAGGCAAATTCCTGTACGTCGAAGGAAGACTCCAGTTAAGGAGTTACGAGGATTGCGAGGGCCGGAAGCACGATGTGACGGAAGTAGTCGTCACCACGCTCAGGTTCCTGGGGCCGTCAAAGAACGGGCACGGAGCCAAGGCGGCAGAAACCTCGAAGGCCTCGGAGCCGGTCGAGGAAAGCGAGAATCCCTTCAACGGGCCGGGAAGCGAGGGCACTGAGGAGGACATACCTTTCTAACGGGTTTCCTCTTCGGTGCCTACATTCGAACGACCCACCCTTATCTTCTCCGGGATTCCAACTTCTTGCTTCCGCGCAGCGGCTCTAACTCCTTCGATGCGGAAGGGGTGCGTGTTTCGTTCTGTATGTCCAGATTCGGAGAACCTCAAAACCCGCGTTGGAGACCACTGGATGGACAGCGCTGCTATCGGCTGGTCATCGATGAAATTGGACAATAAACGTGCCCCCTACGCAGCGGGGCCATTGCGACAAGCGTCGCGTTTACACATCCGAGTGACACCGGTACGTTGCCTTGCCGACTTCCCAGAACCCCGTTTCCGGGGATTTGAACTTGACGAGTCATTTAATGGTTTGTCGAAATTAACCGTAAAGTGGTTGCAGGCTGCGGACGACTGTTTCGAGGTGCGGCATCCAGGAGCTGAGTGGCTTTGCTCTACGCTACGCCGTTGCCCGCGAGTCGATTCCGGCGAGTGCCAGCGCAAACTTCCTCGAAGAGGACTTGTCAAAATAGCCGCAATGAAGGCGAAGACCTTACCAAATCCACCCGCACCCACATCCACTGCCTCCCGGATTTCACTTCCCGGACAAGACCGACATCTGGATCCCGGCTGACCTCACGGCCCCTGGGCGTTTCGCCCACAACTACATGGCCGTAGGCCGGTTGAAAGCTGGCGCGAGGCTGGAAGCAGCCCGAGCCCAAATCGCCGGTATCGCGGAGCCCGACCCTGAACTAAGCAAGCACTACGGCGCCGACCGCCGCGAGGGCGGCCACCTGGAGCGCGCAAAATAACTTGAGCAGGATTACGCTTTCCGATGCCCTGAAAAGAGCTCCTTCCCATTGTGATAGAGGATTCGGTCCATCAGCGGCGCTGCCTCTTCCTCCTTCAGGTATCCTTGCTCAACTTTTTCGGCGAGCACTTCCGCCGTCACCGCCCGGGCCATCTGGGCATGGCCGTAGGCTCCCTCTACATGGAAGAAGTCGCCACCGTATCCCATGATCTTATTTGCAGGTACGGTCTCAATCAACTCATGCAGCAGTCTCTTTGCCACGCCGGGGGCGATGATGTGGAGCCAGCAAAGATCGGGATGAACATTGGGCAAGTTTTTCGCGAGCGTGGCAAACTCACCGCAATACGGGTAGCCGCCATGGAAGAGATCGAACTGAACCTGCTGGTATTGATCCAGCAAATCGCTGAGTTGCGAAGGATTCGTCCAGGCGATGTGGTTCGTATTGCCTGCTTGCAAGCCGGTATGGATCTGAACCGGAAGATGATGCTCTGCGGCTTGTTGAATCACCCTGTGTAGCATGTAGTCTTGCAAAAGCTTATGGGTTGGAGCGTCTGCCGGGCCCAACGAACCTGTGCCGAAGATCTTCCCGAACGCGCGCTCGGCATCGGGGCGGGACACTTCGTCGAAGCGGAGAGTCCGTCCGTAAGCCAGAGCGCACTTGAACCCTGCCAAACCCTGGCGCAATCCATTTTGCACTGCCTTCTCGAGGGCTTGTTCCAAGTCGGCCAGGTTGCTGATGGCGACGTCAGTCACTTTCTCGATGTGACCAAGCTCCTCCTTATTCTTGGCCATTACGATATAGTCCAGGCGGGTTACAATGGCGAAGAACTTTGGCTCGGGCTTTAGCGGTTCGCCACTCATAGTTGTCAAATCATCGAGTACCGAAAGCTCGATTCGCGCCTTTTCCTTCATCACTTTTTCAAACCAGCCGGAGCGGTTGGCGGCCGAAATCCGCTCCGAGAGAAGGTGGTAGGTTTGCTCATTGATGTCTTCGATTCCGTAGAGGTCGCGGGCCGCAATCAGCATGCAACGCCCGTACCCAGTCGTGCGCGCATACGACCAATAAGGAGCAAAATCTTTCCACCGCTTCTCGAGAGGAATATGGGGGTTCTGGAGGTCCTTCACCGCTTCCGGAGACATCCCCGCGGAGACCAGGTCGCTGTCTGTGTAGTGGGAAAAGAGCAGGAAGAAATCGACCTTCCGCTTAAGTCGAGCTTCTTCGTGCCAGAGGTGCTCGTGCGTGTCGAAAATCGTCATGCGGGCAGCATGGTCGCGCAGGGACTTCCAAATGGACGATTCGGACCGTGGCCGGCCCATAACGCCCAGTGGTTGACCCTCTGAGTCCTTTGCCAGCAGCGGATCGACGCCCGACGAGCCGGTCAATGCCAATGGTGTGAAGGCAGCGGTTGCTTCAATGAATCTCCTTCGCGATAAGCCGGGCTTCTGGCCGTGACTATGGGAGATTCCCTGGGGGTGTGTATTCGGGTCATCGCTCATGGATGGGCCTCCTGGTAGAGAATAAACGAGAGTTCCGTTTTGTGATTCCAGTCGACCCTTAACTTACCTCGGAGCGGATGTCCACGCAAGCTGCTCGGGGGATGTACGATGTGTCAGATTTCGTGCAACGCCAGTCGTGGCTCAGTTTGGGGTTGCGGCGCTCGTGTCTGTCCAGAATCGCACGGTTTCTTTCTCGCCGTTCACTGTCACGTCCACCTCGCCCTCGCGAGCCAGGGCGCGAATGCCGGCGTTGACGTCGACTTCATCAGAATTGTTGGCCAGCATCGCCCGAACCACGGAGGTCGGAACCTTAACCGCGATCGTTTTACCCTGATGATGCTCGGGGCTTGGTTGCACAACGACTTTAATCAGCAAATCTCGGCCGGACTTGGCCACGCTCCATTCCTGACCATGCCGCTCGAAAGTAGCGAAAACGTTGTCGGGCGAATTGCGGGCGGCGTCCAGCATGGCTCGCAGATCCGTGCCATTTATCGAGGCCTGCAAACTGAATCGGCCGTGGTGTTCATGACCGGCCGGGATCGAAGGCAAAACCGCCGACGCCATCTCAATGGGGACATTGATGGTCCCGCTGACCTTTCCCGCGCTCTCTACTCGCACATGAATCCAACGCTCGGCATTCGCAGCCATCAGCGCAGCGGCGCTCAGAAACAATATAGCCACGGCTTGATAGATATTTCTCATGACGAGTCTCCTCACGCTTTTTTCCTTTCGCGTCGCGGGCCCAGTTTTCTTGGCATTCACCCGTCCCCCCGTGAGCTTGCGCCGCAATTTTGGAGCGGGCAAGCAATTACCCTTGTGGCAATTGATGTGCCAATCCTAATTGGGTTTAAGTTATTGAAAAATAAACCTCGATAGGCAAGCGCCCCTGACCAAAATCCACCGTACGGGGTGGTGGTTTTGGGCCGGTGCACCAAGTCAGGCGACCGCACCCCCTCGATGGCCAAGTCAATTCCTGGTCCGGACGACCAGATGCAATCTCACGACGAGAAGTTCCAGGTGTGGAATCTGAAATAATTCAACAAGGTCATGGTAGGCCTGGAGTGATTCGAACCCCCGAGCGATCCCGGCTGGCCGCAGACTTCACGGGTTGAGGCGTGAAAGGGCGTTTTTCATTCCGAATCCGGCGAAGTACCCACGTGGCATAGTTTCCGAGTGGGGCGTGATCGGTCGAGGTGACAGGGCGGACCACATCTACGGTTACCTGCACCGTCTCTGTCGTGCTCCCCACAGTCAATTGAAAGTCGACCGCCTACCTCTCGGCTACATCCACCTGCACATGCGGCCGCTCAGCGCGCTCGAAACCATCCGCAGTCGCCGATAAGGTGTAAGAACCCACCGGTAGGCTGGGGAAAACGTACCCGCCTGAGGAATCGGTCGTCGCCGCAAAGTGGATCCCGGTTGCCTCATCGCGGGCTTCCACAAGGGCTCGGGGCATCACAGCCCCGCTTTGGTCAGCGACGACGCCTCTAATTGTTCCGTTTTGAACCAGTCCCAGGGCGACGGCAGTGATGGAGACCGAAGTCACCACGACAGCAAAGGTAGTCTGCTTCCAAGCGCAAAGAGCCATCTTTGCCTCCTTCTCGTTGCATTATTCCGTTGTTAAATAACTAGCCCTGATTTCGAAAACGCACCTCGGTCGCCAGACCGAGTTCGGAAATATAGTAGAAGGGAGATGTTACGTTCCGATTAAGCGCATGTGACTGCGAAGGGTAGGTGGGCGGTTTGGGAATCTCCGGCTGTGGAAGTGACTCCACCCCTTCCTCTCTATTCAGAGCAATCCACAACGATTACAAAGTTCACTGACGGTGTCGATCAGCTCAAGACCTGACAAGTGCCTTCAGAAAAGGACCTGACGTGAGCGAAGCGGTCGTCCTCAGCCCGTCCATAAGGAGGAGAGGCAGCAGGAAAGTTGTGAGTCCAACATAGATGCCGCTTTGTCGCGGAAAAGTGAGATGGACAGGATGAGATCAGGGTTTCTGGGGAGCTTCGGCTTCGGCCCTCGACCCTGACTTGATCAGCCGTATTCTGTCGCCCCATAGCTTCTCTATGGTTCCGCCCTCCTCCAGAGATAAAATAATCTGAGGAAACATTTCTGGCTTTTCCTTCCCGACGAAGAACGCAACGACACACCCAGGTCTTAGCGTGTGCTGCGCATAACCAAGTGGCGCTTCCATGTAACCACATTGCGCATCGTGAATATTTACACCGAAACTCAGAGACGACTCACTGTAGTGTTCCCGCTCCATAAGACTTTTGGCCACAATTTCAGAAAGAGCGGCTCTGCTAACCGTCGCTTTCTCTTCGGTCTTCTTCTGGATAATCTGGCGCCACCTCCTTTCGACCATGGCGACATTTCCATTGCCATCGAACCTGACCAGTAGCCGCGATCCGATGACGGGGACACCGTCGTACACTCGTCCAAATCCCACGTAGTAATCAGTCGTGACCGGGTTGCGAGCCTTGGCATCTTCTGTCCATATACCCGTGTTTCTTACGTTTGAGACAAACAATACATCCAATGCCTCCCCTTTAGATAGCGTGATGAGGTGGTTATTCTTTATGTATGCGAGCGCCATTTCTACAGCGGTTGATATGCCCCGTATCCGTGTCTGGGGAACAGACATGCTCTGTTTCCAGTTTGTATATTTGTACGAGCCTGAGACCCTATCCACCCACAAAGAGGCCGATTTGGACGCTGCAGCGAATATTCCATTCATCTCCCGCACAGCTCCAAATGGATTGTATTCGCTAGAATGCTGTCGAATCAATTCGTCAAGGCGCTTTTTGCAGAGGCCGTCATCGACAGTCTCAAGCATTAAGACGGGGAGTGGTCCTCGCGGTACATAAGACGAGTCCATCTGCCTTACGTTGACATGGTCGCTAGCAAGCATCTGGCGAACTTCAGGATCATGAATCTCAATCTTAGTCACGCTCGGCGACTGACCTTGCCCCGGCAACTCTGAAGGGTTCCTCTGCGCATGTCCGCTTAATGCCAGGACTAGTATTACCACTGGTGTTGCCATGGCCGTGTTGCGTGTCATACCGTGCTCCTTTCTAACGGGTGGTCCGCATAGAACACCCCCATTAGCTTTAACGGCAGTAGTCGTAGGGGATCGTAGCGTTATAGATGGACCGTTCAAAGAAATAGTGAGTGCCCGGGTTATCCTGTAGCGGATTGGTCCAGCTGTCGTACATCATCACGGCGGGGGAGTTCAGGCTGTTGGACGAATCCGCCTCGGCGGAAATGGCTGAAGAATTTGAGGCTGGATCCATATCGAAATACGCAGTCTGGATTGGAACACCTGTGAGGAGATCATATGCGAATGTTGAGAGATCTTTGAGCTGGAATGTGTAGTACTCAATCCAATGTCCGAACACAATGTGATATTTGCCATGGATTGAACTAAAGATGTGGTAAGCCAGTGGGTTACGAGATCCGTCTTTGCAGTTTGTGGTGATAACTGCTTGGCATCCATTGAGGATCAGCCACTTTAGGCGCTTATCACCCAGTTTGCCATAAGCTGTAGACTGAGCTGGATCGTTCCAATGCTCACGCCATTGAGTACCTCCCCCATAGTCACGCGTTGGCCCTAGAAGCGACGACGTGTAGGAGTTGAACAGATAGGTTACTGCGGCCGGAAACTCCTCCGCATCTACGACAGGGCGCTGAACATAATAGTCATAAGGTGTGGTATAGCCCCAGCCCATGTCATCAAGGAACCCGGTGTTTTCGATCCACGTATTGCCCGTATAACTCCAGTAAGAGAAGGGAACATGGGGATGAGGTGGCACTATGGTGTTGTTGTGGCCATAGAAAAATGTTAGGTCGAAATCGTCCCAGGATTTTTGCGCGCCACCGGTTACGGGTAGAACGCTGGTTGGGATGACTTCATCGTTAATGAACCGCCGAGATTCGTAGGGATCCGCATAGGGATCTCCGGCACCGCCTGTCATAACGGCCCAGAACGTCTCATAGGGATCGTACGCTTGGGACACACAAACGTTCGGCTTCCAGTTGTTCTCATATTTGCAGAGCGTGTATACGCCCACCCGGCGAGAACCTATCCATGTTGGGCAGCCTGTAGCGCCATAGGTTCTGAAGAAGAAATCGTTGGCTGCAAACGACCCTCCACCGAATAGTGCCTCACCACGCGAATACGGGTTGTTGCCGGCATACTTCCAGAAGAAGACGACACTGTTCGTATCCTTGAGTTGAATTGTGAGCGGCTCGCCGGGCACGACCGCAAGGCACCCTCGTGGCAGATCAAATCGCCACCAGCCATCGAATCCCTCTGGAATCATGGCAGTCGAAGCGAAGGCTGGCTCACCAGATCTGAGGATCTGCATGGTTACCTGCTCCGCTCCTCGACCATAGTTACCTGTCATCAGGTTGACCTCCACTTCTGCGAGATAAGGCATTGTGGGGGTGAACGTTTGACCCACGTGGTTGTCGGGAACAATGTTTACCGCGCCTCCATCCCAAACGGGATTATTCTCCTGATCGAGAGCCGTTTGGCAGACAGCAATCCTCGCCAATAGGGGAGCGAAGACCAAAACAGCAGCCCAACGGACTAGCATGCGTTTCATAGAGTTCCTCCATAGACTTCGCTCATTGCCGGTCGGGCCGTAGCAGTGCGATCCGGCCCAGCATCGCTCCGAACCGCCGCCGGTTCAGATGCCCTTCCGCCAGCCTAACAACGTCCTGGCAAATAATCCCTGCCTTCTCCGCAAGGGTCTAGAAGCATCGGTTGGCCGCTCATCTCTTGTAAGTCCTTCAAACTGGGATTTCCGATTTGGACCTCTTGCCCGTGCCCATCGTACGCTTCTCCTGCCAGCGACACAACGAAACTTATCACTAGAAAACCCCGGTCAGGTCATTCCTCCCGCCGACAATGTTCGATTTTCGACCGGTTCTTCTAATACCGACTCCGTTGCTACGCATTGACAGAGGGCACCCGGCTGAGAATATGCCATCTTGGTAGATTGCGATTCTCAGCCGGATGCCCTTTCCAGCTCAGCTATTTGAGGCCGCTGGCAAGATTGAACGAGAACTTTACCTTCCGGATCTCGCCGGTGACGAATATCTGCTTGATATCCGCCTGTGCTGGCAGATCAATCATCGTGCTGTATGAACCGTCCAGACTATCCTTAATGCTTTCGACAGTCTTGCCCATGGTCGTTCGGATGTAGATTTCTCTTGCTCTGCCGGGACCCATGTAGTTCCCCAATGCGTCTCTAGGAGTTATCACGATTCTGTACCGAAGAAGCAGCGGATTTTCGATCGGCACCCTTGTCGCCTCGAACGAAGTATTTTTCATCGACGGCCTGATCTCCAGCCGCTTCTGGACTACTTTATCGCGTTCAAAACTGCCCTTCCCGACCAGCCCGGTTGCAAGGAACTCGAAAGAGTACGTCCCCTCTTTGGGCGTCTTATCCACAATTGCCGAATAAATGCCGTCGTTCGCCACCGCGTCGCCGTGGGTTCCGTCATCATACAAGCGGATCGATACGGGTTTCGTTATGCCGGGAAACTTGATCTTTCTATTTTCGGTCAGATAATAGGCTTTTCTGGCGACCGGAGAGAGAATTTCGTTGCCCCGCGTTCCGGGTACGCTACGGAGCTCCTCCGCGCTGATCTTGTTCTTCGCAAACCAGTTACCCAGCCCGTCTTCGGGCATTGTCGTTCTGGCGGATACGTTGGTCAGCCCGAGAACGGGCATGTCTCCCATCGTAATCCTTGCAGTGAGCAGTATTGGATCGCCGACGAAGTAAGTCAGCTGTTCGAAAGAAGGCTCCATTTTGAGCACCGAGTCGAGAATGACGCTGTACTGGTAATGTTCGTTTTGGCCCTGGTTGATCTCTGAGAAGCCGATTTCGATGGTCCATGCAGTCGGGCCTATCTTGCCTGCCTGGCGCAGGAATGATCGGTCAAGGGAAAGGATCGTGTAGGTATTCCCTTTCATAACCGACACACCAGGGGTTGTTCCCGTGAGCGGCACCAATATGCCGTCCGATGTCTTTACTGCCATGCTCAGCCTGTCTCGTTGCGGTGTCACCCAACTCAGGAAGAAGCTGACTGCGGAGTCGTACTCGGAGATATGCACCTCCCGCTGCACTTTGTGACCCGCGATTAGGACCCCCGTGGGATCAGCCGCGGTTTCTAGCCCCAACGCGTCCACGAGAACGGCTTTATATGTTGCCTGAAGCTCCGTGGCGGGAGACCAGGTGGCTGGATCAAAGGACGGAGTGGTTACGTCGTAGAATTGACCGCCGGTGTCGTTCGCCAGCCGGGTAAGGAGCGGATGATCCACGTCGGTCGGCATGCCGAACCCTATTGTGTAGACGCGGGTATCCGTCGTCCGCAGATTGTTGATCAGAGTCGTGACCTCAGGTCCGTTACTGTCCACGATGGTCGGACAATTGTGGTACCCGTCGCTCAAAAGCACGATAGCACGAGGCTTCTCGTTTCCGAACATTCCGGCAGCCGTCGACAGCCCTGCAAGAAGCGGAGTATTGTCTTCCGCAACCAAGCTCGGTGTCGTGCTGTTTACGGCTGTGTTTGTACTAGCCTCATTGACCTGCGCCATCGGTGTCACCGTCTGTCCGTTGCATCCTACGGACGGATTCCACGGATGAGACGGGAAAACCGATATCCCAAAGTTCGTGCGTGTTTTCGCGTGCTCGTTGAGAAGAGTCATGAATGGATACGCCGCCTCCTTGGCTAGGGAGAGGCGTTGCTGTGCCGCTGGAACGTTCATATTGCCGTCGGGGCTCCACGACATACTCCCGGAAGTGTCGAATAGCATTACCACCCCGCCAATGGTGCGGAACAGCGATGCCGACGGGTCTCCGTAGAGGTTGTAGTCCATTTTGTTCATCCAGCTGCGGTCAGGCGCGACATCAGCTTTCGTCAGGTACAAGGCGTGGCCGACCGGCTGGTCTTTCATAATGCGCATGGAGAAGTGATAGGCTAGATCGCCGTTCGTTCCGGATAGCGGATTTGGGTCGTTAGGAGGTGTGAAGATCGAGGTCCAGGACACGCGTGATGCCGAAACCGTTCCGATTGCTCCATGTTCGAGCAGCGAGTAGCCCAGATTAGTGGCATCCTCCGGCCATCCGTTTTCGCATGAGCCCTGGAACACAAATGCGGGCGACGAACCGTTCAAGGAAGTCGTGTTGGCAGAGGTGATAAGCCCCACAGCTCCCTCCTGCCATCCGTGCGTCGACCACGTCACCAGTCCGTAGCCGCCGCTGTTCGCCCACTCGCCGAGCATGTTGCAGGGTGCGGTAGGCGACGTGCTTATCGCATTGATGGCGTTGCATTCCGGTGCCGGCGTGACAGAGACGTTGGATTCGTACACGCGGTAAGTGGAGAATCCGAGTGGGTCGGCAACGTCCTTTTTCAGGGTCGCGCCGATCTGGTAGTCCGACTTATTGTTCCACAGGATCACGTCCGCATCCATAAAACTATCGCGCCAGGCGGGAGGCGCTCCGGTCTCGTAGTCGATGGTTTTCTGAAGTATCGCGTCGAGGGCCGTGTAATTGTTGTTATAGACCGGAATTCTGCCTACGTACACCTCGGGCTCGAAATCGACCCCTCCGGTCCCTTTATCTCCCGTTCCCCAGTAAAAATCGATAGTGCTGTCCACCCGGGTAAGGGCGAGGTTGGTGAGATTCGTACTGTTAAAATACTCTGCATCCAATCCGCCAGCGACATAGCTGCCTGCTACCAAATGATAGAGATGGTCGCTGGGAATAATTCCCACATAGTCAGCGCCGGGCGGCGTCCAGTTCAGACTGACTATTCCGTCCCCCATTGCGTTGTAATAATCGACCTCGATGTCGTGCAGACCCGCGGTTAGGGTCGCGGAGTTGAAATCAGTCGCCAGCGCGTGGCTGGTCCAGTTGTTTATCAAGCTCGTGCCGTCGATAATAAGACGGACCCCGTGTTTGCTAGATGTTACGAACTCGTAGACACCGTTGGAATCGGCATTGATCTTTCCCCTCCATCGCACAGAGAAATTATCGATGGTAACGGCAGGGTCCGGACTGGATGCGTTCGTAGAGCTCATGTCCTCGCCGAATAAACCGTCTCCGTCCAAGTCCCAGTTGCCCGTGAGGTCGGCATAGAAGTAGTCGGTGGGGCTCTCGAAATATGTGTAATAAGTCTGATCGGGCCAGCACATCTTCATCGGCACGTCGCCGATCAAAGGGTCGGGATTCCCTATGAGGAGAACATAATGGATGCCGAGAGGCACGTAATTATTGATTAACCATTGGCGGATCTTTTCGGCAGTTCCGTTCGGTGCCTGGCCAGTCAGGGGGCCGTAATCGTTTTCTGTGACGACCTGTACCTGAAAGCCGAGCGCCGTCTTGTGATTTACGAAATCCGAGAGCTTGGTGCTGTTGTCTTGGATAGCTTTTGTGGTGATGATCACATAATCCGGATCGGGCTCCAGCATCTTGGGCGGGTTCAGCGCCGGAACATAGCGGTACCACTCCTGTGCACTCTCGAAATTGATAAATCGAGATTTGGCCTCTTCATCGAAGAACTTGTCGGCCAGGAGCGGGTCATGCCGGTAGGCTTGCTTGCCTATTCTCGAGAAGGTCAAACGCACTTTCGCGGACCGCACAATGCGCAACTGCTTCTTGACGGGGTTAAACTGAACGGGCGAGAACTGGACCTTGATGAATTTCCATTTGCGAAGCTGGGACTGGGCGACGATCGTCACTGGTTGTTCCGGGAAGAACTGGTCTTTTCCGTAGATTTTCATATTGCGGCCGTTAACGATGTCTTTGCCAAATCCCCAGTTGATATAATCTTTGTCGTCGACGCGAGCCTGCATGGGTGGCGCGGGGATGATCTCGAACTGATCGGGCACGAGTGCGGCCTCGACCCCTTCTACTGTAAGCTTTAGAGTTTTCCAGTCGATATTCGGTGGAACGGCGATTTCATAGATGCGAACCGGGAGAACCGGATCGCCGGGCGAGGTTGTCAGGTTAAAGCCCTCCATGCGGACGACCGACCCGGACTGTTTGATGTCGAGGGTTCTGTGTTCGCTTTTCCGGACTTCGTACTTGGACGACGCAAAGTCCGCGGCAATTTCCGCTGGGACCGGCTCGATGTCGCCCTTGTAGTCGAATACATACGGGTGAAATTCTTGAGCGGGATCCATTGCGTTTTCGGACATCCGCGCATCGGACGATATCGCGGATCCCGCCAGCAGCAGAACAATGGCCACCAAAGCAAGCATGAAGGAATTCTCGTTCTGTCGCAGAATATTCGGTTTCATCTTGAAAGCTCCTTTCACCTCTATTAGGACAAATCGAGGTCGCCACCCCCTTTTCAAAGGTGGACTGCCCACATCGCACCCCTTGGTAGGCGAGATTCAGCGTCAGCGAATCCGCCACGGTCGCCACGCTGCTTCGGATGTTCGATAGCAGGCAGACGCCTAGTACTACTACGTTAAGTTATTGACCTCCCACAGGAGAGGTGCTAAGCTCCGGTCCATGACCGAGAGCGAAATCGAGAAATGTCGAAAGCGCTTGGAACAATTCTTGGCCGACCTGCTGGAGCCGCTGG
>Ga0208039_1000322_pt1 | contig 38014 bp, 32 predicted proteins | sample June2015DPH_20_1_2_FD_184722 | JGI IMG/M metagenome (GOLD analysis project Ga0208039, IMG submission 184722) | Peatland microbial communities from SPRUCE experiment site at the Marcell Experimental Forest, Minnesota, USA - June2015DPH_20_150... | ecosystem: Environmental > Terrestrial > Soil >... | reverse complement strand
CCAGAGCGCTGGGTTGATAATCCAGGTCCTGGATGATCTGTTGAATGCGCACGCGAGTTTCGCGAGAAACATCCGGCCGATCATTGATAACCCTGGAAACAGTTTGAGTGGAGACACCAGCCGCTTTGGCGACCTGCTTTATGGTCGCACGCTTATTTGTATTCATGCTCGCAAACCTCCATATTCATTACTATACCACTATTCCCGTTATCGATAACGAAGGCGCACGCTATCGTTATCGGGAACGACAACAGGGCAACAAACCCAAAAGGTTCTCTTGTCAAGTGACCAGTCTGATGCCACTTGACGTGCCGCCTGTCTCTTGCTAGTATACTGAGGATAGGACGTGAACGATAGCGGGAACGATAGCGGGAACGATAGCGGTCATTCCTCAAGGCAGAAGATTCTCTTATTGCCTCACCTTTGAGCCCTCAGCGAGGTTCTTGTTTCTTGTCGAAGGCACGTAGGGCGGCGTGTCCTTGGCCCACCTTCAGTAGAAGAATGGTTTGCCATCCTGTGCCCTTGTGCGAAGCAGTGATCACTCGCTCTGAAGCGAAATCACGACAACACCCCACAAGAAAGGTGGTGACGAGTTCCAGTACATCTGGTCGGCGGGAGACCGTGCGAGAGCGGAGATTCCACCACCCAGAGCGGCATTCGAAACCAACCATGAAGGAGGTGACAAGAACGCGACTGTGTGAACCAACAAGTGACCGCCACGGGTGAGCTTGTCCCAGCGGATCCTCCGAAAGCAAGCGGACAAGCTCTGATCTGCACAAGAAAGACCTGGTGAGGCTGAGCGACTAACCCCAGTCTCTATTGACGTGTACCGAATCCGAGGAGCAGATTGGGGATCTGTCTCAGAGATGGGTCGCGTGGTATAGTGACTGAACGCGTGCGAGATCGCGCTTTCGTTAAGCGTGCGAGCGGAGCGACTTTGCCAATCGTGAGCGTTGGTTGCTCAGCACAATTGGGTAATTGCCCAAGCTCGAGGAGGACAAATGAATAAGAAGAGAACTCGACGTGAGTTCATGCGGTGGAGCGCTCTAGCAATCGGGGGAACTCTGGCCGCATGCGCCCCGACCCCCCCATCGCCGACGGCGGCACCACCTACACTACCGACCGCACCGACCGCCGTACCGACGGCCGTACCGCCCACAGTGGTTCCCACAACGGCGCCACCCGTGACGTTGTCCTTCTGGAACATGCCGTTCGTGACTCAAGAAGTTTCCGCCAACTATGTCAAGCAATGGCAAACCGCCGAAGCCCAAGCTCTGCCCAACGTCAAAGTTGATCCATTCTACGGACCGGGGGATTATGGCCCGTTACGGACGAAGTACCTGCTGCAAGCGAACAGCGGAACGCCGGATGTGGTCGAGGGCTTGCTGGAAGACATCGCCGTCTATGTCAAGCAGGGGCTGGTGGAACCTCTGGACGACCGGTTCAACGCATGGGCGGACAAGAGCCAATTCGTACAGGCGACCGTGAGCCCGCTGACGATCAACGGCAAGCTCTACGCGATTCCCTACAACACCAATGCCCGCGGCATGGTCTACCGCAAAGACGTCCTCGCTCAGTACGGGCTCAGCGTGCCCGCTACCTGGGATGATCTGCTCAAGACCGCGCAGACGATCACACAAAAATCGAACAAACAGATGTTCGGCTTTTATGTCTGCACGCTGGTAGGTGACCCGCGTGCGCCGCAGGAGTTCATTTCTTGGTACTTCCAGGTAAGCGGCGGCAAAGACATGTTTGACACCTCGAGCGGCACGCCCACATTGGTCGCTACGGCCGACCAGCTCGAGCAGGTCCTGACTCTGTACCACGATCTGTTCACCGGCAATCCGTCAGCTTGCGATCCCAATCAGAGGGGGACCGGTTGGCCGGTAGAAGACCCGGGCTACGCCGCTGGCAAATGGGCCATGGCTCCAATGGGTCCATGGCTGTGGGGCAGAAGGTCGGAAAGCGACACCGCCAAAGATATCTTGACCAACAAGACGGTGATCACACAGCTCCCTATTCCTCAGGGGGGGACGCACTCGACCTATCTGGAAGTCAAGCCCATCGCGATGAACTCGGCGTCGAAGTACAAGGACGCAGCGTGGCAACTGATGGAGTTCATCTGCTCCAAGGACGAGATGGGCATGTGGGATGCGGACTCTGGCGGAATCCCGGCCCGCACAGACTCGTTGACGATCGACGCGTTCAAGGGCGACATCGCTTTCTGGGTCCAGGGTTTTGGCGCGCTGCTTTCTCAGGGTGTGCCCATCAGCGTCGTAAACTGGGGCCCGGTGAACACTGCCAACATGCAAGCCGTGAACTATGTAGTTTACGGCCAGAAATCGCCAAAAGACGCGGCCACATGGCTAATCGATCAGATCCATGGGATGGAGAAAGCCAAGACGCTTTAGCCGAGATCGTGGCCTTCGCTTCGTGAATCGAGGAGGTAGGGCATGCGGGAAACATGCCCTACCTTCATGAAGACGCGCGAGCGCTGTGCAGTGGGACGGGCAGATTTCCTGAGAGGACAGCCGCCGATGAGCGCCGACCATACAAGCCAGTTGAGGAAACGACTCCGAGTCCCAGTGATAAGGGAAAGTCGCCAAGGAGCCCTTCTACTTCTGCCGGCCTTGATCATCATGGCAGTCTTCACTGTCTATCCGCTACTGGACGGATTGTGGATGGCACTGACGGACCAGAATCTGCTGCGAAAGACCATCGACTTTATCGGGCTGAACAATTTCGCCCGCATGCTCTCGGACAATGTCTTCTGGCTTTCCCTCGAGCATTCGATTGAACTCACCAGCCTCGTCGTCTTATTTCAATTCGCCTTGGGATTGGTCCTGGCCTGGGCGATGAGTCAAAACCTTCCCGGCATGACGTTGTTCAAGAGCATCATCATGGCCAGCTGGGTGATTCCTGTCGCCGCTACCGTGACCATGTTCAAGTTCATGGCGCAACCGGACATCGGATTCATCAACATCGTCCTGAAAGCGCTCGGGTTCTCGAACCTAAATCGCTATTGGCTCGGCGATCTCACGTTCGCCTTTCCGTTCATCATGCTCCTTCATTTGTGGCGCAATGTTCCCTTCTATGGCATCGCGTTCCTGGCGGCGATGCAGGCGATCCCCAAGACGTATTACGAGGCGGCCGAGATTGACGGCGCAAATGCATGGGCGAGGTTCCGATACATCACCCTTCCCGGCATTCGGAACATGATCACCGTGATGGTGACGATCCATGTCCTGTGGACATTTAACAATTTTGATTTTGTGTGGTTGGCGACCGGCGGGGGGCCTGTCAATGTCACGGATGTGCTTCCGACATACATCTACCGTCAATCGTGGAGCAACTACGATCTTGGGTACGCGGCAAGCATGGGCACCGTCATGCTGGTTATCCTAATGATCTATTTCGTCGTATACATGCGCGTACTTGAAGGACAGGCGAGGTCCTGATGGCAGGTCGATCCGCAAGCCGAATTCGCACCGCGTTGATGGCCTACCTGGTGGTCATTGTCTCGGTCATCTTCTTCATCTCGCCGATGCTGTGGATCGGTTACACATCTTTTCGAACCCAGGGCTCGATTTTTTCGGGTCAGATCGTTTCTCCCTCCAAGGAGTACACGCTTCAAAACTATGTGACGATTTTTTCAGAAACAGATTTCCCCCTGTATTTTTGGAATTCCCTGAGAATCGGTGTCGTTATTACGCTCTTTTCGCTTTTCGTCTCCATCATCGGCGCATACAGCCTCAGTCGGTTCAACATTCGGTGGAAGAATGCACTGATCATCGGCATCTTTTCGACGCAGATGTTCCCCCAGGTGCTCCTCATCATTCCCATGTACCTCGTGATCGTCGATTTGGGGCTCCTGGACAGGGTGATTGGAGTCGTCCTCGGTCAGCTCATTCTGATCCTCCCCTTTCAGATCTGGATGCTCAAGGGTTATTTTGACAATCTCCCCCTCGACCTGGACGATGCCGCTCGGATCGACGGCTGCAACATTGCCGAGCGCCTACTCTACGTGATCATTCCGATCGCGATGCCCGGAATTTCGGTCGCGGCATTTTACTCCTTTGTCGTTTCCTGGGGCGACTACCTGATCGTCTCGATCATCAACCAGACCTCGAGGACGGCAACCCTCACATTGGTCATGCAAAGGCTGTCCGCGTCGCTCCTCATCCGCTGGGGAGAGGTGGCGGCTGTGACCGTGCTCACCATCGTTCCTACCATCCTTCTCTTTTCGTTTATTCAGGGTCGATTGGTCGCCGGCCTGACCGCCGGCGCGATCAGGGAAGAATGATGGGACCCATGTTCAGTCGTGAGCCTGTGAAGAACGGTGGCTCCGCACTCCTGCAACTCTATGATTCGCTGTGGCGAGACGCGGTAGAGAGCTACGCGGCTGGACGTGTCCAGATCGACCCCTATCTCGTGAACCGGGATTTCGATCGACGTCTCGGCCTGACGGTCATCGCGCGCCCCGATCGGCACCTTTGCGATCAATTCTCTGCTTTGGTTCGCGAGCTGGCTCAGATCGAGCCCTGCCAGCATTTCTATCAGCCAAGCGAGTTTCACGTCACCATCCTTTCCCTCCTCACGGCAACAGACCCGCCTCAACCCTATCTCGCCCGGACTCACAGTTATTTGACGACCCTAACTCCAATTCTATCGGCAGCCGAAGGCTTCGACCTGTGTTTTCGAGGGGTCAGCGCGACGAGCAGTTCTATTCTCGTGCAAGGCTTTCCAGAGAGCGATCAATTAGAGTCGCTGCGTGAGAGAATCCGTCAGGCCTTGCGGGCAAACGGTCTCGGCGCGGGGCTGGACGAACGGTATCGCATCACGAGCGCGCACACCACTCTGGTCCGATTCAAGAACCAGCTGCAGGATCCGAAACGGTTGATTGCGACCCTGGCTACATGCCGTGACCGCGATTTTGGTCGTTCGCACGTCGCTGCCCTCCAACTAGTCAAGAGCGATTGGTACATGTCCGCCAACAGATTGGAGGTTCTGGCCGAGTATCCGCTTTTCTAGCGTACGCCGATCCAACCACGCGCGTCTCGTGCGGCACGTACTCTCTGAACGCGAACCGACCCTCCGGTTCCAATCGAGAGTCAGCAGGGTGCCGCTGCCCGTTTGTTCTGCTGCAGGCGAACATCCCCCGCGTTAGCGCGGCTCGCTCACTGGTGACACTCCTGGCCGAAAACCCCGTACAACAATTGACTTGGATCGCTGTCCTGGCCGAAAACCCCATCCGCCCGACAATTGGCCTGGATTGAACGTGCACAATGCTCCCATCACGCAATCTGACCGTCTATCGAGGGATCGATTTGCAGCCTTCGAGAAACAATCAATCTCGGTGCATTGACAAAGGCGCCTGTCAAGAGGTACCCTTCGCATTGCACTTACGGATCAACCTCGTTGGGTTCGAGGATACTGAACAACGGGTGGCACCCTCAAACGGCTGGAAATCCTGTTTGAGACCCCCTCCCCCACGTTGGGGCTCATAACCCGGAGGTCGCTGGTTCCCTGGACTGGCCTCAGGGCAGGCGAGTCCACCCCCCGCTACCTTAGAAGAACCGTAGCGCTTTGGGCTACGGTTTTTGCTTAGCCCGGTGAATTCCGGTTCCAAAAACCTCCCCCAAGAGAACATCCTCGCATCAACCACGCTTCATCGGGTTCGTCGGAAGACCGTGGCGCTCCGGGCCACGGTGTGTTGCTTGGATTCGTCTGTTTTCCTCGCGAAAATCCCCCCAGAGAGGAGATTTTCGCATGAACCACACTTCATCGGGTTCGTCCGATTTCCAGTACACGCCGAGCACAGCCTCCAAGCCCTCCCGCCCACGCCCCCTCCCCCTCAGCAAGGCCCTGAACGGGTTCACCATCACCAAGCAAGCGGAAGGGCTCAGCCCCCGCACCGTCTGCTCCTATGTCGACTGCCTATCCAAATGGGTTGAGCGCACTGGCGACCAGGACATCTCCCAAGTCACCGGTCCTCAGATCAGCTCCTACCTCGCCTGGTTGCGCACCGAGTACCAGCCTCACCGTTTCGGCGCCAAGACCTACCCCCTCTCCGGAAAAACGATCCGCAACGTGTGGATCGCCTTGTCGTCCTTCTTCCACTGGGCCGAGCGCGAACTCGGCGTCTCCTTCCCCATGGGGGAAGTGCGAGCCCCCCACTCCCCGAGACCATCTGTCCCCGAACTGACGAGAGACGAAGTCGAGAGAATGCTCAGAGCTTGCACCTATTCCCGGTGAACGCTGTCCGCCTCCAGGCACTCCTTCGTCACGCGCCGACCGACTGCCAACCGCGACATCGCTCTCATACTGGTCCTCCTGGACACAGGGATACGCGCCTCCGAGCTGTGCGCGTTGAAGGTCGAGGATGTCGACCTGAGGGCGGGCAAGGTCGAGATCAAGCACGGTTCGGAGGGCGGCGCGAAGGGAGGGAAGGGCCGGACCGTTTACCTGGGCAAAGCAAGCCGACGGGTTCTTTGGCGGTACCTTGCCGGGCGCGATGACGGGCAGGATGGAGAGGCGCCCCTGTTCGTCACGAATACCGGCCGGTCGATGAGGCCTTGCACTCTCCGGCACCTCCTCACGAGGCTTGGGGAGAAGGTCGGAGTTCTGAAGACCTATCCGCACAAATTCCGACACACCTTTGCGATCACATACCTGCGTTCGGGGGGCGACGTGTTTACCCTTCAACAGATCCTAGGCCACGCCACCCTGGACACGGTTCGCCTCTACGCCCGGATCGCCCAATCCGATGTCGCGCAAGCCCACCGCAAGGCGAGTCCAGTGGACAACTGGAGGTTGTAGGATTCGAATGGGTCCCCGCTTCTGGGCTTAACGAAAGGATCCAGTGCCTTGCAATTGCACGATTGAAGCAATTCGACAGGGAGATCAAGACCAGGGAGAAAGGCGGCGCGGAGGAGGATGAGGGAATCTTTGCTTACTGGATAGGCAATCACCAATGCGAGGAGACGAAGATGCCCAACCGGTCCGAGATCTGTGGCCTGCCGGGAAGGCCTCGACTGGGGGAGCACTTTCGCGGAGGTTACCTAGCAGGCAACACTGTTCGGCTTATGAGGGGGTACTGGCCCTACTTTCGAGCCACCTCTTAAGGGATGATTGGCTCTCGGCAGATCGCTTCCCAGACAGCAGGGATTCCACGCTGATGTCCTCGTCGAGATCTGGCCAGTTTATCCCTTCCCGCTCACTCACTAGGCGCCAGTTCCTCCTCTCAACAGGTGAGGCATGAAGGAGTCGCGGGTACCACGCAAGGGGGACGGAGATCGTGCGACCGTCAGTCAAGTCGACGGTCAGCGTCTCATCACTGACAGTTACCCTTTGGGCACGCGCTTGCCGAATTTCAACTGCCGAAGAAGTCATTCCAACCTCGCAACAGCTCTTCTTGATGCCGACGTACATGCTCGCCAATCTGGGTCAGCTCATCCCTGGCGAACCCGCCACTCCCTTCAAGTCTGACCGGGTCAAGCCAGAACTTCGCCACGCTACCCTCCCGCTCAACATGCACGTGCGGCCGCTCTTCCCTGTCGCCCGAGTACACAAAGAACCGGTATGGCCCGATGCGAAGCAGGGTAGGCATATGAACATTATACAGCACCCAAGTCCTGTTCTCGGACTTCCGTGAGCTCTTCCGCCCCAATCTCGCAGCCGAGCGGCTATCTCTCTCCAAGCCCGGAAGATGTGAGTGCGCCATGCGAGATCATCGATGTGGCTAGGCGCTCGAAGGTTGGTGCCGTGGATCGCGCCCCGCACAAGTTGTGTGTTAGCGCCCCAGGCTGACCCTAGCACCCGTGGACGAACACTCATGACCCGACGAGCTTCGGTGCCTCAAAACCCCAGTGAATTCATGAGGCCCGCAGACTAGTGGATCGGCGGCGTCTGCGTTGCGACAAACGTAGGCCTTCGGGCTGGTAGCCCGGAGGCTGGTTGTTCGAGTGCATCCCACGCTACCAAGACGGAGGACCAAGTCCATTCGAGTCTCGGCCCTTTCCTTCCAGACTCGCGACCAAGTGGTCCAAGGTTCCAGTCCTGGCCGCGCCCCCTCCCCAACCATTGCCCACCGACACGCGCTTGCCCATGACGTTTCGCCCGGTTCTTCCACGGTACGGCATCTTGCGATGGGGTTCTCGATCATTACAGGGAGAACAACTACCCGGGGCTTCATCCTTTGGAAAAGCGCTGCGATTTCTGATTGGCGATTGGGGCAGCAAGTGCGACCACGAATGCGCTCGAGTCGCTGAGGCATGCTCCACCGAAGCCCTCAAGATGCCCAACCCTGCTCCAAAGGCCAACGCTGTCTGCGAACGATTCCTAGAGAGCGTCAGGAGAGAATGCCCTGATCATCTGCCCGTTGTCGAGGACAGGCAACTTCATCGGGTAATCAAGGAATATGGCTAATACTTCAGCCGCGCACGGCCACACCAGGGCATTGGGCAGAAGATTCCTGAGGGGAACGTGCCCCAGCCAGACTGCCCGAAACGGGGAAGGCTCATCACGGTTCCAGTCCTCAATGGATCGCATCACGACTGCAGGCACGATGTGCGAGCCGGAAGTCCCCGATAATCTCGGACGGAGTTTTCGGCCAGCACAGGTCAACCCCTACCTCTTCACAGCCCAGCAGTTCGACTCCTCCACGGGGCTCTATAGCCTGAGAGCGAGGTACTACGACCCGAGCGTCGGGCGGTTCTTGAGCCAGGATACAGCCAACTACAATCTCACGAGTCCGCCAAGTCTGAACCGCTATGTCTATGCCGCCAACGACCCGATCAACAGGACGGATCCGAGGGGGCTCCAGGCCCTCACGGAATATTCACAAATGAATGAGGCTGAGGGGGAGGAGTCAGCAGCCCTGGAATCGTATGGAGAGGAGTTTGCATCGAGCTCAGAGAGCTTGGTGGAAGATGTCGAAAGCGGATTTGAGAGCACCCAGACTTGGGATACCACAGCGAACGCTAGGATCCTCAGGGGCAACATGCGCGACGGAGACGTGCTGGGACGGATCATGGAGCCGGGGGACCAGGCGCATCATCTTGTCCCAAGCACCAAGACCCTTGCACAGCCAGCCAGGGACGTCCTTGACGCTGCCAAGATCGATATAAACAGCCAAAGCAATGGCCTGTGGCTGAAACCAGAGGTACACTACACGACTTATACGAATGCCTACTCCGAAGCGGTGAACCGGGTGTTGGCGTTTGCAGAGTCAGGAGGTAGAGATCAAGTACTGGCAGCGCTTCGTGAAATTGCCAGAGGGATCCTCGCCGGCACTTTTCCGTGAACTTGCACGTTCATCGAGGCATTCCATGAAGTATTGGAAATACACTACTGATTCTGACCATTTCCAGACCCTTTATTTGACTGATTACGGCAGGGATAGCCCGCTTCTGTTTCACGACGAGAACTACAAGCGCGGGAGGCTCTTATCCAAGCCGTTCCCAAACGTTTCCGTGGCCTATGTAAAGGATTTGAAAGAACTAAGCCCCTCTCAGCGTGCTCTTGCACAACAGGGGAAGTTGCGCAAAGGAGACTTCCCTTCACTTTATGGACTGGAAGTTGTCTTCAGCGAAAGGGCCCTTCAAGTTCTCGAATCTCTGATACAGGGGGGTGTACAGATCATGCCGCTCCACTGTGATGAGGATCAGCTGTATCTGATTCACATCACCGATCTTATCGACTGCTTGGATCGACCGAAATCCGAAATCAAGTGGGTAACTGGCTATGAGGGGAACCTTGTCTTCCGAATAGACCACTATGTGTTTGATGAAAACAACCTGATCGGAAAGAACATCTTCAAGTTCCCTGAGCTGTTCACCTCGACATTCGTATCAGACGATTTCAAGACAGCCGTCGAAGATCACGGACTGCAAGGTCTGCGCTGGGACCCCCTTCCTTAGAATGGCATCGGGCCAGAACTGGGTGGTTTCACGCCTTCCCGTCGTGGATCGACCGGGCGTGGGAAACTGATCCAGGTCACGGACGGCGCGAACATCACCCTGTGCTGGCCGAAAACCCCATCCCCTGGCGAATTGGGCATGAACGGACTTGCAATAGACTCCCTTGATGGATTCTGACAGCCCATTTAGGGGATTGGTCCTTGCGCTCCTCCGTCATCTACTCAGCCTGGGCCTTTGGCGAACTGATATGCGAAATGGTCTTGACATGTGGGGCGCATCGGGATATGTTTCTAGCAATTCGCCGTCGTGGTTCACCGGGCACGATTCAATCGGAGGTCAGTTGACAGCCTCGGCGGCCCGAAAAAGCGCGCTGAGGGTGCCTGCTCTGGACGAAAGCTCATAACCCGAAGGACCCAGGTTCGAGTCCTGGCCCCGCTACTGAGAAGGAACCGCAGCTCTTCAGGCTGCGGTTTTTGCTTGGCCCGGTGAATTCCGGTCGCGAAAACGTCTCTCATGCAGAGATCCTCAAACCAACCGCGCTTCATCGGGTTTTGCAGATGACCGAAGCGCTCCGGGCTACAGTCCTTCGGTTGGATTGGCGAATTCATCGCGAAAATCCTCCCCGGAGAGGAGGATTTCGCTTGAACCGCAGTTCATCGGGTCCGTCACCCTCGGAGTTTCCATCCGGGCGGAACCCAACGTCCCCGGGTTTTCCGCCCTCTACCCGTTGCCCGGTTGCAATCCCTGGCTACTTGTATTACTGAAGGTCACCGCCTCGCGAGGCGGTCGCTCGCATGGCACGATCTGCCGATGCCGCGAAATCAGATAGGGGCTTATGCGGTCCAAGGCCTATAGCCGCTTACGCGCCGGACCCCGTGTCATCCGGTAGTTAGGCCCCGCCATCATCTCCCGGCCTCTTGACAATGATACCGTTTCGCGTTATTATCCTCCCTGGTGATACGCTCCTTCCGTGACAGCCACACCCAAGCCATCTTCCTCCGCCAGCGGTCGCAGCGCTTCTCACCTGCCCTTCAACGAGCGGCGCTCAGGAAGCTGCTGATCCTGCACGCCGCTGAGAGGATCGAGGATCTTCTTGTGCCGCCGGGCAATCGCTTGGAGAAGCTGTCAGGCGACCGCGCCGGCCAGCACAGCATCCGGATAAACGATCAGTGGAGGGTGTGCTTCGTCTGGAAGGGCTCAGATGCGTACGACGTTGAGATCGTCGACTATCACTAAGAGGAACTGACCATGCGCAATCCGAAGCTTCCACCGATTCACCCCGGCGAGATACTCCTGGAGGAGTTTCTTGAGCCCATGGGTATTTCGCAGTACCGCCTTTCCAAGGACATCAGCGTCCCCCCGCGGCGTATTAATGAGATCGTGCTTGGCAAGCGGGCCATCAGCGCCGACACGGCGCTGCGCCTTGCCCGCTACTTCGGCACAACCGAGCAATTCTGGCTCAATCTCCAATCCCACTTTGACCTCGAAGTACAGCGCGATCGGCTGGGCGATCGGCTAGTCAAGGAGGTCCTGGCTCGCAAGACCTCCCCCACCTCGCGCCTCCCTTCCTTGGCTAGGCCTAACCGCTCGCTATAGCCGACGCGGCTTCGCCGCGCGGGGCATCATGGGCTTGCCCGCAATCAAGGCTTCAATTGAATTGATGTTGCGCCCGTGACGCCGCGCGGATAAGCTCGAGGCCGTTAGATACTATGGAGAGAAGTGGGGACTTGAGAGTGCGGGCCGCTGCGTATCTGCTTCCTCAAACAGGCTCAAAAGGAGGAAGCGATGGATTGTCCTGGCCGAAAACCTCCTATGGCCAGTTGACTGGGTCGTGATCAGGAGAAAGGAGACCCCAAGCAAGAAGGAAAAGGGTTCCCCTGAGCCAGTCTCTCGAACACCAAGCGAGCTTCAAACGGAGCCGATCCATGGACCGGATTAGCACTCATCAACCTTGTCCTGTTTCGGAACTCCGCTATCCCGCAGCATTACCTCGAGTGGCAGGGTCCGCAAGGCGGTGTCCCCAATGATGGCTACAACCGGTGCAGCTCATCCGAAAGGAAAGGGACACCACCAGGGTTTCTGGCGAATAGGGCCATGACTGCAAAGTAACATTTGCCGACAGACCACTCACTCGTGCCGACGCGGCTTCCGCCGCAGGGGGAACCTCTACTTGCCAGGGACGCGCCCCTCAATAGAATACTTGTCGGCCTACCCGCCGCGCGGCACAGTTCGAGGGCGTTGGGCAGCGGCAACGGCCAGGGAGCAACCCAATGAGCAGGGAAGCAACTACTGAGTTCCTCATAAAGTAGTGACATTTGGGCGGTTTTGTGGTAGAGTGGGTGCATGGGAAACCCACGAGGAGTCAAACGGGACGCGGAAGTCTTGGAGGCATTGGAACAGAGGCGACTGCAGGCGGCGCGGCTCTTGCGCCAAGGGAGGAGACAGTCGGAAGTCGCCAGGCAAGTTGGGGTCCACCGCCAGTCGGTGAGCCGCTGGGCCAAACAGCTGGCCACAGGAGGCTTGGCCAGTCTGAAGAAGGCGGGGCGATCGGGTCGCAAGCCTCGACTCAGTCCGGCCGATCTGCGGCGCATCGAGCGGAAGCTGAAGCGGGGCCCAGAAGCACAGGGGTACGTGACCGGGTTGTGGACCTGTCCTGGCCAAAAACTCTATCCGCCCCGAAGTTGAATGACTTCCCAGCCTCGTTCTCGGGCGATGAGCGCTAGCTTGCTGCCGGGCTGGACGGCGACCGGGTGACCCACCAACTCCAGCACTGGCAGATCGTGAATCGAATCGGCGTAAGCGTAGCTCGCCCCCCAGTCAACGTCCACAACCAGTTTGTATACCAGCTCCGTTGCGCGTCTGGCCTTCTCGTGGCCAATCGCCACGGGCGAAGCCAGCCGACCGGAAAACCGGCCATTTCGTGCCTCCACATTTGTACCTACTACGCCCGCCGCACCCAAGTGGGCGCCGATGCGTTCCACGCATGGTGTCAGTCCACTGGACACGATCAACAGCAGATGGCCGAGTTGGCGATGCCGCTCCCAGCACTCAAGCACGGGTCTGACGCCGGATGGCAGGATGAATTTGTTGGCAACCCAGTCGAATGCTCTGGCGGCCTCCTGAAGATCATAGCCCCGGATCAACCAGGGCATTCGAGCAATCGCCGACCGATTGAGCGATTCTTCGGAGATGATCCCGAGCTTGTAGAGGTTGTACCTGGGCATCAACGAGGCGTAGTACAGGAATGCTCTCAACCAGCGCTCGTCCCGCCGGGCGTACTCAATGAACCCACGCCCCATCGGCCTGCTGTATAGCGTCCCCTCAATGTCAAATAGCGCGGCGATCATGATGGTTTGATGCCTGCGCCGGCGCCCTGGCGGCTGTCCTGCCCGAAAACCCCATCCGCCCGACTACAAACCTCTATCAGAGCTGCAATATACTCCATTGACGGGTTTTGATTGTCCGTCGAGGGCCTATTCTGCATGGCTTCCTCAGTCGACCGGTTTGTTGGACGCATACGCCACGCATGGTTGTCGATGCAACTCGCTGCCCTCCAGCTCACCTTTCTATCTCGCTATTCTGTCCTTCTCGGCTCTGCCCTCGACATTACTCGTGGCAATGCCCAACTCGTTGCGGAGAACGCCCTCCTCCGCCGGCAATCTGTCATCCTGTCCTGACCAAAAACCCCATCCGTCCGAAAATGGGCGTGGGTTGGACGTGCACGATGCTCCTACCATGGATTCTGACCGTCTATCTAGGGATCAATTCGCAGCCTTCGAGATTCAATCAATCTCGGTGCATTGACAAACGCGCCCATCAAGAGGTACTCTTCGAATTACACTTACGGATCAACCTCGTTGGGCTCGAGGATACTGAACCACGGATGGTACCCTCAAACGGCTGGAAATCCTGTTTGAGGCCCCCTCCCCCAGGTTGAAGCTCATAACCCGGAGGTCCGATGTTCGCCGGCCTGGATCGCGAGCACGCGCTGCGCGGGCCGAGAGGGCAAGCGAATCCTGGCCCCGCTACTTGAATGAAGAACTAAGATTCTCTCAGCATCGGTCCTCTTTTGGTCTATTCACGCACTCAGCCAGATTCCCCTGCGCTTGATGCTTGTTGAACGCTTCCGCCCCGATGGGTTTCTAACCACTTGATCCTAGGTTCCAGTCCCGGCGGCGCCCCCTCTCCTACCATAGTTCACCAGCAGGCTCGTGTGCATGGCACTTCGTCCGGTCCTTCCCCAGCACGGTATCCAGGGATGGGGTTTTCAGCCAGCACAGGACGCACCCTTCTCCTTTCGTTGGGTTCGGGCCTCACCCAGTGTCCCTGCCACACGGATCCCGGCCCGCCCTCAGCCCCTTCGCCTCAGGCTCTGACCGCCTTGATCTGCTGATGGTTGACGTCCTCAACATGGGAAAAGCCGGCGCGTTCAAGCATACTTTTGTACTCGCCGAAGTCATAGGCAGCCCCGCTGGCTGAGACAGCGTACAGCCACAGCAAGGTGACCCCCAAGCTCGGATCGTCGCGCCTTGCCGCACTGATCACAAGCACACCACCGCGGACGAGCGCGACGTGTGCTTTTCGGAACAGCCGCGCGTTTTCTTCCGGGCCGAAGAAATGCGTGATGTTGCCAAGGTAGATCGCGTCAAACTGGTCCAGGCCGTAGTCCACCGACCATAAGTCACCCGCAATGGTCTTCACCTGCTTTTCAACCCCCAGCGTACCGGCAACCCTGCGAGCTCTTTGCAGAATTGGCTCCCAATCCAGCAATGTGACTCCTACGCCCGGGTGACACCCCGCCAGGGCGAGGGACCTGGGTGCAGGCCCGCAGGCCACATCCAGCACTCGCAGGCCGTCGCGGGCCTGGATACCCAGCGTTCGCCACAATTCATCGCTCTGCTCCTGGTAGGCGTCCGGAGCCGACCACCGGCGCGCATAACACGCGATCCAAGTGTCAACCACCTCGGGCGTCGTAGCGCTGTATCGAATGGGACGCCTGCCGGTGCGGATTGCCTCCGCCAAGCCGCCGTTTCCTTCCCAATTGAATTCCGACAGGAGAAGCCTCCCCCAGTACGCCGGTTTCTCGGGTAGCAAATAGCACTCGGATTCGGGGACAAGCCGGTAGCGAGGGCCATCTCTCTCAAGCAGCTTGAGGCAGCAAAGGTCATCCAGCAACATCCGCGTGCCCACCGGATCCCAACCCTCCTTTGCAGCCATCTGCTCGGAAGTGTCTTCTCCGGTCGCCACTTTGGCAAAAACCTCCATCTCCAAAGCTGCTCGGAAGATGTAGACCTGATAGAATGCTTCGTTCAACTGGTCTAGGACTTTGACTTCAGGCATCGTCTGAGGATGATCGGTCTCCTGGTTCATTGTCTCTTGACCTCCTGCGCTAGTCGCGAGCAATTGAAGCCCTGGCCTTCTCCGCCGTCGGAGCAGCGACATCCCCATTACTTGCCGCCGGTGGAGAGGATTCCGCCCGGCCTGGACGCCTTGGGCCGTGTGCCCCCAGTTCCTGGCGGGACGCTGCCCAACGCGATCTGGACTCTACGCCACGATAGTGGAGAGGACAAGTGCGGGCGCCCAGGGAGGGAGGCAGTCCGCCCCCCTACCTAAGTGAAGAACCGAGGCCATATGAGCCTCGGTTCTTCACTGCTCCAGAATTATGCCCGTTTGCGTTCTACGGCCTGATTCAAGCAAGATCCTCATCGGGAGAACTCAGTTGGCCTCGTCGGGCCAACAACCGCGGGTCGCTGGGCAATCGCCCACCCGCGCCGGAGGTCTATGCAGCCCCCTTTTTGGGATCTCCGCGAACCGCACCAACTGCCTTCGGACTATCATAGACTCCGGCACATCCACTAGGGATCAACTCGCAGCCTTCGTGATTCATCAATCAGGGTGCATCAATCAGGGTGCATGTTAGTGTTCAGTGACAAGGTCACCCGAACGGGTCAGCCCGCCCTGCCCGCGCGGGCCAGGGTGAAAACGTCACCTGAGCGGTCCCTCCATGATTGGCATGGATTTGTAAGGCCGGCGCCAAGGGTGGTCCGGGCCCGGAACGCCAGCTGGAAGCGGCACCCGGGGGCGCTGGGGTTTGGGCTGGACAGAAGGTTTCCTCGCGGCTTTTTTCACGGCCACCCTAGCTTTCTCGGCAGGTGTGAACTTCCCGACCTGAGGGGTTCCCGGATGAAGCGGCCCATGGACGACCAGCGTCCGGCCGTGATAGGTGATGGCCAGGCGCCCATCCATGTAGTGCCGAAGCTCGACCCGTGCACCGGAGTAACCACGCTGCAGAGGTCGCAGTGGGATCACCAGGGCATGGCCTGAGAAAGACACAGTGTTGTCCTTGGCCACCGTGCGCTCAAACTTGAAGCAAAAGAGATCCTCGGACCGAGTGCGAGCTGGCCAGGGAAGGTAGGCCGACCCGGGGTAGGCTGGCGGCTGTCCAAAGCGTGCGTTGAAGGCGGGCAGGAAAGTCTTCAAGAACTGATTAGCTTCGACCAGCGTGCTGACGTTGGCCCGCCGCAGGGCTTTGACCAACCGGTCCTGGAGCGTGCCGAAGAGACGCTCCACGCGCCCTTTGGCTTGCGGAGAGTGAGCCGGAATGAGACGAATGCCCAGGTCACCCGTCCTGGGCACACGGGCCAGGATCGACCAAGCGGCCAAACTGGCTCCGAGGTAGCTTTCCAGCCAGCTGCTCGGCCACACTGGGCTCTTTGGGGCTCTGGAAAATGGTGTGGCGGTCCGCGTAGAGAGCCAGAGGCAAGCCGTGGGTCCGGCAGATCTCGTGGAGCATCAGGAAGTACCCCGCCGCATCCTCTTGCTCCCGGAAGCTCGCATAGACGAGCTGGGACGTCGCGTCATCGATGGCCGCCAAGAGCACCACCTCGGGGCCACGTCCTTCCAGCCAGTTATGATGGCTGCCGTCAACTTGCAGTAACATCCCCGCCTGCGGGTAGCGCTCCCGCTTCTGGTGGTGTCGGCTCGCGCGCCGCTTCCGCGGGCTGGCCAAGCCTGCCTCCCGTCTGAGGCGCCGAACCGTCGAGCGGGACAGGCGGATGGCGAACTCCTCAGCCAGGATCTCGGTGAAGTGCTGGTCGTTGAAGTCTCGAAACTCACCCCGGGCCAGAGCTAGAAGCTTGTCTCGGATCCTCTTGGGCACCCGCCGCACACAGGGACGTCCCCGGTTGCCATGAGCCAGGCCGGCGGCTCCCCGGCGCCGGTACTTGGCCATCAGCCGCCGCTCCTGCCGCAGGGAGACCCCCAGCAGGACGGCGGCCTGTTCCCCGGAGATTCGCCCGACTTGGACCTGGTTCAGGACCTTAAGTCGCTTCTGTTCCTTGCTGGTCAATGTCACCTCGATGTCCATGGGGTGACATTTTCACTGACCAGTTAGCGGGTGACAAATTCAAAGGACTATAGCAATCAATCAGGGTGCATTGACAAACGCACCCATCAAGAGGTACCCTTCGAATTGCGCTTACGGATCAACCTCGTTGGGCTCGAGGATGTTGAACCACGGATGGCACCCTCAAGCAGCCGGATTTCCTGTTTGAGGCCCCCTCCCCCAGGTTGGGGCTCATAACCCGGAGGTCGCTGGTTCGAGTCCAGCCCCCGCTACCTCAAGGCAAAACCGAGGCATTTGAGCCTCGGTTTTGATTCATTCGGCGGGATCGTAGACCGTCAAACACCAGCGAAATTCCCGAGATTCAAAATGGATACGTGGTTTGGCAGCTCGTAGGACTCATAACCGGCAGGTCGCTGGTTCACGTTCAGGCGGACCAGGGTCGTCGGTTTCGTGCTTACCCCAGCTCGTCGGGCTCGTCGCCTCTCTCCTCGGGTTCCTATGCCACATCCGACATGCATGGCACGCCCATTCATTTGTGCTAAGCCCTTGATGACATGTCCTTTTTGACATATACTCCAGGTTAATGGCAGCGACTGACAAGGACATCGTCTGGCTGCATGAGGAGGTGAAGTCGCCCCCCTTCTCTGCGGATGCCCGGCTGGAGGCTGCCGTCCTCCTGCGGCGATTGCAAAGGGGCGAGCGGCTGGGTCTCCCTCAGTCAAGGCCGATGCCTATCATCGGCCGCAGGTGCCATGAGTTGAGGATCGTCGATCAAGATGCGACCTGGCGAATCATCTACAGGGTGGATCCGGACGCAATCATCATCCTGGAGGTATTCGCCAAACAAAGCAGTCAGACCCCTGTCCAGGTGATTGAGACCTGCAGGCAGCGATCGACTAGGTTGGAACGGTAGGCAACCGAGTTGGAGGAAGCATGAATAAGAGCAAGCGGGTGAGGCTCGAGAAGCGCGGCTGGAAGGTGGGGACCGTTTCCGAATTCCTCAACCTGTCTCCCGAGGAGGCAGCGATCGTCGAAGTGAGGCTGGCTCTCAGCCATGGGGTCCGGAAACTGCGGCAGCGGAAGAAGCTCTCCCAGGTCGAGCTGGCCAGTATGATGGGTTCCAGTCAATCAAGAGTGGCAAAGGTGGAGTCTGGGCACCCCTCTGTCTCAGTTGACTTGATGGTCAGGTCGCTCGCTGCGCTTGGCGCGTCGCGAGAGGATGTGGGCAGGATGATTGCATCCTGGCATGGCTAGGCCTCCCCCGAAACTCCAGCCACCAGCTCCATCGTCGAGACCTCATGGCAGATAGCACATGCTTGAAGTTGACCCCGCCACCTTGGGACACCGGGCTCGTCTCAATCGCAGCCGTGAAGGCACCACTGCGAGAGAAGAAACGGCAACGGGTATCCAAACTGCTTGACTCGGGCATTATCCCGGCCGTCTTCGGCAAATGGCGTGAGCCCGCTCACCAAGAAGACGAAGAAAGGGTCACAGACCGAAGTGATCTGCGATCCTTTCGTTGGCACCGTAGCTCGTCGGGCCGGTAGCCCGGAGGTCGCTGGTTTCCTGGCCAGGACACCAGGACGGGCGAGTCCAGCCCCCGCTACCTAGAGAGAACCATGGACCGTCGGGCCATGGTTCTTTTTGAAACCCGCTGGATTCTAGTGGCTGATATCTCGAATGATGGCAGGATACAGCCATGAACTGGAGTCCGCCGGTCTCGTCGAGTCACCTCCGTCCGTCGGGTTCGGGTCCCCTCAGCCAGGCGATCTCGGCTTGCGCCCCTCAACCACCTTGTGTCGCGTTGGCAGAGGATCTGAAATTACGTCTAGTGCGCGTGATTGACGCGTGCGCCGCTGGCGACCACATTCGTGCTTGCCAACGTCACGTCTACCTGGACAAGTGACTGCTTTCACATATATTTGTAAAACAACACACATTAGTTGATTCGGATGTATAGTAGCTGGAAATCGTGCCATCTCGCAGGCTCAGGAGAGAGCTTGCACATGGCGCCAAGGGGACCCGCAGCAAGCTTTGCCTCGCGCCGCATTTTCGGGGGAAACCGGCGCTTTCTCTCAATCGCTCAGCTAGCGAAGAACGTTTTTTGATCTGGAAGCCTTGACCCGCTGGCCGGGATCGGTCACTGAGCCAGCGGCGAGCCAACAGTGAAACCGGCCGGATCGATGGGCCGGATTTGTCTTTTTCCAGGAGGAGACAATGAAGTGGGACTCCCACGAAGTAACGGAGACAGGCCACAAAACCCTGTGGCTGCGGTCTATACTCAATCATAGCTGTTCTTGAGACATTCCATAGAGGACGGCATGCATCATCTGGGACGGATTCTCCTGATCGTTGTGACAAGTGTAGTTCTATCAATTCCAGCCTCAACATTGGTGTTCGCGCGGTCCGGGGGTGATATCCGCGTCAACCAGGCCTCAGCCCTGGAAACGCCGACCCCAAGCCCTGTGCAGGCACAGCTAGCCGGCCTCCTGTTCCACCCGGAGAACAGCACCTATGATATCCAGCTCTCGCTCACCAAGCCCGAGCAGGTCAGCTACGTGAAGGTTTCCATCTGGGACAAGACCAATGGCTCGTTGGTGGCCGCCTATGTTTTTAGCAATCCGGCGAGTTCTAATACGTTCAACTTCCCGACCAACCAGCTGACCGTTGGAGGCGATTATGAACTGCATATCATCGCCGTGAGCCGATTGGATAATACGCCGTTCCCCTTGGTGCAGGACTCCCTGGGGAACGCTTCCACCGAGCTGATCCACGAGTTCATCTTCAGCCCGTCCGCCCTCTCTCCGCAGATCCAGATCCAGTCGGTCACTCAGCAGGCAAATGATATTGCAGTGACCGTCACCACAACCCAATCCGGATTGATCGGTGGCTTCAGCGGCTGGATGATCGATGAGGACACCAACACAAAGGTACCGAACTCCGATTTCACCCTCCCCCCACTGGGGGGGAGCACCGGAACGATCGGGATCCCTGCCGGCGCCAACAACATCCCGAATGGCAAGTACACGCTGGTCGTGCAGGTCCTCGGGAAGAACAACCAGGTGTACTCCTCCGCGAATTACTCGGGGGTTGTCTATACCGCTCTCTCTCCGCAGATCCAGATCCAGTCGGTCGTTCAGCAGGCAAATGATATTGCCGTGACCGTCACCACCACCCAATCCGGATTGATCAGTGGCTTCAGCGGCTGGATGATCGATGAGAACACCAACACAAAGGTCCAGAACTCCGATTTCACCCTCCCCCCACTGGGGACGAGCACCGGAACGATCGTGATCCCTGCCGGGGTTAACAAGATCCCGAATGGCAAGTACACGCTGGTCATGCAGGTCCTCGGGAAGAACAACCAGGTTTACTCCTCCGCGAACTACTCGGGGCTTGTCTATACCGCCAGACAGCCTTCAATAGTCCAGACCATCGGTACGGCCTTGGTCGCCGCGCCACTTTTCCTGGGTTTGATCATCGCGATCATCCTGGCGCTGGTGGGTTTCTTTATGTATGAATCGATACGCTCGAAAAGCATGACCGGGACGCCTGTCATGCAGGGACGCCTGGGCGGAAAACTATCCGGCAGCCGGCGAAAGAGTGGGGTCCTCCCCCTGTCAGACAACGAGCCTATTCCCACACGCGGTCAGCCGCCGGTCTCTCCTGCCCCTCATGTTCCGCCGTCAGTGCACCAACCGCCCAGCCAGCCGGCCCCCTCCCGCCCTCCCGCGGCCCCCTGGGAGGATAGAGCCATGCTCGCTGGTGGAGCAGCGGAGGGCGCAACCATGCTCGCCGCCCAAGCCGGAATTGTCCGGGCGCGCCTCACGGTGGAACGAAGCTTAAGTGACATCTCCATGCAGGGACAGCAGATCTCCGTTGAGCTATTCCCCTTTGTCATCGGGCGGCGTGAGGGCAATCTACTGATCCAAGACCCCAGTCTTTCGCGCCGCCATGCCCAGATCACTTTTGACGGGGCCAATGGAACCTTCTTCATCACAGACCTGAAAAGCAGCAACGGCACGCGCCTCAACGGTGTCCCCCTCGCACCCGGTCAAGCGAAACAGTTGACGAGCGGGGCCGTAATCAACTTGGGCCCGAACGTGGTCGTCCGCTTCGACTTGGGCTGACCTACCGGGAAGGTGAGATCGCAGACAAGACGGTCATCGATAACACGCAGCTGCAGGAGATCGCCGAGTAACTTGCGGCCGAAGGCGAGGAGATAGCGCGGCGGCCGCAAAGAAACGCGGCGCAATGTGCACGATAGGCAAGCTGAGTGAATGGGCAAATTGTTCAAAGGCGAGCGCAAAGGAAACCACGAATAGAGATGTGGCCGCAGCCTTTTCTCTGCCCCCGACTCAAGGTCGTTGTCAACGCGCGGTGTGGGTGAATGCGCTTGGCTCTCCCTGTTGAAAACGCCGAAGTGCTGTAGGATTGTACTCGTCGTTTGCTGAGGCAAGATTCAAATAGGAGGTCCATCGACCAGGAGAAGAGATAGATCACCTTGAATGTTCGTCTGTGAGGCGAATGCCAATCTGTTCAGAAAGGACCCAAAATGCCAGGACCTAGTGCACATCGCATAACCGCGCTCGATTCTGAGAAGCTGAAAAGCATCCACCAAGATTATCTACGAGAGGCGGAGGAGCTCAAGAAAGTCTATAGCCACGCCAAGGACCTGGTTCAGCAAGTGCGTGGCAAGAGTTGGGTAAGCAAGGGCTCTGGTTGGGGAGACGGGAGCTCTGGTCGGGCAGACGCGCGCGACGCGCGCCTTGGTTGGCATGGCAGCGCCTCTGAGATTTTCTTTAAGGATATGGAAGTGGAGGTCCTCCCAACTTTGGACCGTCTGCCCAAGGCACTGGAATTGCAGGCAAAGGGAATGGAGAAAATCGTGGATATCTTTCGTTCAGCAGAGGAAGAAATTCATAGCCACGTCAAGAAGTTTCGCCCCCATGGATAAGCGGGGTGGAGCCCTGAGGTTAATTTGTCCACATTTCTGCCATGAGAAAAGGGAGATTTCATCATGTCTGACGTGATTAATGTAGACTATGCGCTTATGGAGGAATTGGCTACGGATTGTCTGGCCATCGCCTCACGCCTGGAGCATACCGCTGACTTTGTGGCGCACGCGACTACGATACTGCAGGCGAGTGCCATGGCTGGGGCTGCCGGGGAGACATTTGCCGAAGCCCAACGGATGCTTGTGTCGCAGACGCAGCAAATCAGCGAAAAATTCAAGGAGATGAGTAAGGGAATTCAAGGCGCAATTGCGGATATGCAGGCGCAGGACCGGCAAGCCAGCGCAAGATTCCGCTAGGAGGGGTAGAAAATGGATTCCTTCAAAAGTGTTGGTGGTGGAATCAGGGTTGACCATCGGCTCATCGAAGAGCTGATTGACACGATCAAAAAGCAGACTGATCTGATCGACAGAGAGGTGACCAAGCCGTTGACAGCACTTGTCAAACAGGACAAGGAAATAATCTGGAAAGGAGAGGCCGCCGAGAAATTCTGGGCGGACTTGGACCAGAATGTGATCCTTCCCTTGGGCAAAATCGGTAATGTACACAACGATTTTGGTTCCCTGCTCGCTCAAGCCTTGGAGATGTTTTCCAAGGCAGAGGAACAGGCTTTACCAGTGGCCGAAGCATGCCTAAGAGTAGCCAGAGACCTCCCAGCTGTGGATGAGGATGGAAGATCAGCAGGGGGGGCCATGAAAGGAGGGGATTTGGATCGAGACTTCAGGGGGGGTAAAGGCGTTTAGCCGCCCCGGATAACTTGTCTCCACACAGGAGGTGCCACTATGCCCAAATCAGTGCACATGGATAAGCCCGAGCTGAGGAAACTTGCAAAGTCATTGGGGCGTTATGGCGATACCCTGAAAGAGGCCAACACGGCCTTGAAAGGAGCGATGCGAATATTAGAATCGGTGGGGTGGACCACCATCATAGGAGGCCTTTTCAACGATACTTACCTGGAGCAGATCCAACCGAACGTTGATAAGCTAATGAACAAGATGTATGAGTTACAAGGTGACGTCATACTCGCCATCGGTGACATTGAAAAGGGTGACAGGTACCGCAAGCCTAGGGCATGAAATCCATATGTCCCGGAGGAGATCGACTTGGAGGGCTGGGGAGACTTCTCCAAATTGGATAAGGCTTTCTTGCAATCACTCATCTTCCCGGGGCGATGGAGAGAGGAGATTCACATCTTCATCCCACGAATGTGAATGACGCGCAATTCGCCACCTGCTATTTCATGGTAGTTGACATTCGCGCGCTATTCATTCTTGCGAGGCACTTGTGAAGCGAGTCTGCCTGCGCTGCAATGTAATATCGCAAGACTTCAATGCTTGGTGCCAGGAGAAATATTGCCCGGCTGAGGGTGCAACCGAAGTATTCGACAACGGTGAATGGTTTGGTCCGATCGAGATTGTCCAACCAATCGTGACCCTGGGTTCGGCGATCGTCTATCAGGCCAAGCGGGGCGAGGAAGATATCCTGCTCAAGATCGCCAACCCTGGCTGCGAAGAAAAATTGAGGCAGGAAGCGAAAGCTTTTTTGCAATTGGCCAAAGCCGGTCAGCACCCCCTTTTGCCGGTGCTTCTGCCGGCTCATCCTCAGGCATCCATTGAGAACCACCCCTATGGCTGGACGGTGATCCAGGGTCATGTAAGGTACTTCGAGGTCTTTCAGTACGCCGAAGGTGAGACTCTGCGCACTGTTCTGCTGAAGAACCCCCAACTCTGGTACCAGCACGCCGGCTGGATCACGCTGAGCATCGCCGACGTGCTCTTGTATCTGCACCGAACCGGCAAACTGCACCTTTGTCTGAACCCGGACGTGGTCCTGGTCCGCTATGACCGGCAGGGCATACCACGCCCGATGATTCTGGACCTGGGGGTCAGCAGTCCGCCGCAGGAAGTCCGGCAGATCTGGAACGATGACTACAACCTGCCTGCCTACACGGCACCGGAAGTCATCGATGCGACTAGCGGCGCCGCCGGGACCAGTTCGGATGTATACGGCCTGGGGATGCTGCTTTATGAAATGCTGGCCGGCAGGCCCGCATATCAGTACCACCTTGAAAAAGAAAAAGCCATCTACCGGAACATCCTGGCGGGGGATTTTAGGCCCACCGGCCGCGTTGATCTCAAGAACGTGCCAGAGATCGCTGAAAAAGCGATCAACCGCCAGCCCAGCCTGCGCTTCCCGGATGTTCTGACCTTTGCCAACGCCCTTCGCCCCAACTTCCCACCCATCCCCGCGGAACGGAGATCTTTCCGGATCAACTGGCGGATCGTGCTTATCGTCATGGGTGCTTTGATGGCGATCTCTCTGCTCGTGCTATTCGCCCTGTCCTTGGTTCATCAGTAGATCGGGAAGGTGTGATTTGTCCCCAAGTATCTATATTGACCGACCTCCCCGGATCGAACCTGGGCTGCCTTCGGGAACGTACGATATTCCCAATCCGCCGAATAATCAGGTGAGCGGAAATCAGATCCTGACACAGGCCGCCCTGCCAATGATCATGATCCTCGGCTACATCCTGGTCTCTGTCTTCGGTCAGGGTGACCTAGCCATGGTGATCCCCATGATGTTGGCTGTCATGGCTTCCGTCGCGCTGGCGGTTTACTCCTTCAACACGGAGAAGAAGAAACGCGAGAAGACGGAGATCGCCTATAAGCAAAGGATCAGCGAACTTCGTCGAAGAATGGAGAGTGAGCACGAGCAGCAGCGCATCTACTACTATTACAACTATCCTGACCCCGAAAAGACCCTGGTCATTGCCAACGACCTCGAGAAGCAGGTTGAGGCCCGGGAAGAAGACATCCGCTCGGGTACCCGATTGTGGGAAAGGCGTCCATCCGACCACGACTTCCTTCACCTGCGCCTCGGGATCAGCACGCGGCCATCCAAGGTCGTCTACAGGATCGGGGAACACGAGAAGACCGAAAGCTCCTTGTTCCGGGAGGCAACCCGCCTAGCGGATGATTCCCGCTGGCTGCATGATGTGCCCGTGACCGTCCCACTGCACCTGGCCGAAGATGAAGCAGAGAGCAAGGAGGTCGAAGGGGAGACCCGGGAGCAGGAAAGGGGCGCAGAGAAAGCCATCGAAGTGAAGAGAATCACGGTCCGGCATTCCATCGGGATCGCCGCTAGCAATCCCGATAAGGTTTATGCCTACCTGCGAACCATGCTGGTGGACTATGCCGCTTTCCATTCTCCCCAGGACAGCATGTTGTGGGTTGCCGGCACTGGACCATCCCGCCAAAACTGGCGGTGGGCATATGCACTGCCGCACTGCAAGGAAGCGGATAAATCCGAGACGCTCTGTTTTGAGGAGGATCAGGAACCCGGCGAGAATGATGCAGACCGCATGCGCTTGTTCTGGAAGAACATCCGCACCATCCTGGAGCGCCGGCGCATGCGCCTGCAGGACAAGGAAAGCGGTGCAGATGTGAAACTGCCTTTCCTGCTCGTGGTGGTGGATGTGCTCTCACCGGCTCCGGATTGGTCCTGCCTGAAAGACCTGGAGGGGGAGGCGGCCATCTCAACCATCCTCTTGGACGGGCAAAGGCTTGGTGCGGCCATCCTGTTCCTGGTCCCGGACCGATCTTGTGTACCCAGCCGCACTTTGGCGGTCATCGAAGTCCATGATGATCCGGGCGATGAGGACTCAGCGGTCTTCCGCTATGCCGAAACAGGCTTCAACAGCAAGCGGTATGTCGGGCATACCAAGCTGGTTGCCAGCCAGGAAATCGCCCGCAATTTCTCCAAGCGTCTCGAGATGGTCGATATTCGCCGCGGTTACGGCTCCAGCCTGGCCTCGACCGTTACGCTCATGGAGATGCTTGGTGTCACTTCGATCGACCAGCTGCAACAGCTGGCCCTTCAGAACTGGAAGCGCAGCCTGGATCCGGCCTCGGCCGACTGGCTATATGCGGCAGTCGGGCTGCTGTCAGGGAACGAGCCGCGCGTGCTCACATTTTCCGCCAAGGCAGACGGGGTGCATGGGCTCATCGCAGGCTCGACCGGTTCGGGCAAATCCGAGCTACTGATGACCCTGATCCTCGGACTGGCGCTCAATTTCAACCCCAACGTACTCAACTTCGTGCTGATCGACTACAAGGGCGGTGGCGCCTTCGAACCCTTCAAACGCCTGCCTCATAAGGTGGAAATCGTCACCAACCTGGACCAGTCAGCCACTGCCAGGGTGTTTGCATCGATCATTGCTGAGCTTGACCGGCGGCAAGAGCTGAATACCTACACCAACTCTAAAGACATCGTGCACTACCGCAAGAAGGGCCTCAATCTGGATCCTGAACGGCCGCCCTATCCGCACCTCTTCATCATCATCGATGAATTCGCAGAGATGATCGCCGGGAATGCGGAGTACAAGGCACAACTGGAAAGCATCACCCGCCTGGGACGCGCCCTGGGGGTGACATTGATACTGGCAGCTCAGCGCCCGGCCGGCGTAACGGACCAGATGCGTGCCAATATCAAATTTCGCATCTGCCTGCGCGTGGAGACGCCCGAAGACAGCCGGGAACTCCTGCGCCGAGCAGATGCCGCCTTCCTGCCGCCCGGCATTCCAGGTCGGGGCTACCTGCAGGTGGGCAACGAGAACATCGAGTTGATCCAGACCGCATATACGGGAGGGGATTACAAGGGACCCCAAGAGGAAAACGTCGCCCCGAATGTCATCTGGCTTGACCTGCCGAAGAAATCGGCCGCCAAGATCGCTTCGGAACCGCCCAAGCTGTACGACGTGATTGTTGATATGCTGGCGAACCTGGCCTTGAAAGAGTCGCGTCGGCAGTGGCGGCCCTGGCCCGAGTTCCTGCCCAATCAAACGATTGCGAAATCCCTCAGCCTGGAGACTCCGCTGGATACTGCCTACATGAACGACGCGGACATCGAAGTGCTGCGGATGTACAACAAGGAAGATGCGACCACCCTGACCCTCAACGAAAAAGCCACCACATTCTGGAACGACGAGTTTGCCTGGACAGGTGTTCAGTGGGGCAAGAATGCCATGCGACCCCTGATTGGGGTCGTGGACAATCCGCATCAGGCCAGTCAGAGGCCGCTCGGCATCAATTTCCCCAACGGACATGCGGTCGTGTTCGGGGCTTCGGGGCGTGGGAAGACGACCTTCTTACGCACGGTCATCACCAGCCTGGCACTCACCCATTCGCCGGATGAACTTCATGTTTATATCCTCGACTTCGGCGGCCGGGCGTTGAGCGTCCTGCGCGATCTACCTCATGTCGGTGCAGTCATCACCCCGGAGGAAGATGAGCGCGTCCAACGCATGCTGCGCAAGATCAATGAGATCATCGATCAGCGCCAGGTCCTGTTCAGCGAAGCCAGAGCGAACAGTCTTGACGCCTATAACCTAGCGAACCCCACCAGGAAACTACCAGCCGTACTGGTTGTGATAGACAACTTTGCCGAGTTCAAGGAATATTATGAAGGCCTGCTTCCGCCCCTGACCGGCTTGGTGCGCGAGTCGCGCGCCTACGGCGTGCACTTCTTGTTTTCTGCGGACGTGCCTGGCGCTCTGTCTGGCAAACTGTTCGACATGATCTCCGAGCGCTTTACGCTCAAACTTTCGGATTCCTCACAGTATTCTGAGATCGTGGGGCGTGGCGTGTCGGCCGATCTGGGCTCCGTACCCGGCCGAGGCTATATGCGGGAGGGCAATACCCCGCTTGAATTCCAGACTGCTCTCCCTTTCAAATCAGAAGAGGGCGACCCGGAGGGCTTGGCCAAGGTGGGCAAGATGGGTTTGCGCATGAAGGAAATTTGGAAGGATCAGTGGACCACCGAACGCCCTTCATCCATTGAGACGCTGCCTTTACGGGTCACCCTGGAAAGCATAATCAGCCAGGTGGCAGTTCCCGCGGTGCGGCGCTTGAACGCTCTAATGGGGATAGACGACCGCACCCTCCAGCCGGCCCTGATCGACATCGAGCGTCAGGGACCCCACATGGTCGTGATCGGCCAGCCTTTCTCCGGAAAGACAACCACCCTGCGCACCATGATCCTCTCTGTTGCACACAATTATTCGCCCGACGAGGTCATGATGGTGCTGGTGGATTTCTCGCGAAGGCTTTGGAAGGGGAGTGAGCTTTCCCTGGCCGACCTGCCGCACGTCGTGGGGACCATCTCAAGCACCGACGAACTGGACGAATTCCTTGAAAACATGAAAGAGGAATGCGCAGAATTCGACACCAAGCCAAAACGGCGCAAGATCATGATCTTCATCGACAACTATGACGACTTTAGCGAAGAAACTAGCCGCAACAAGGTGGCCTTGTTTGAGGAGCTTGCCGCCCTTGTCCGCAAGTATCAGACCGCAGGGGTTCTCGTGATCGTGGCCGGTTCGGTAGGGATCGTCAATGCCCAGGACGATCTCCGCAGGGTGCTCACAGCTCCCAACTTCGGGATCGCGCTCAAGAGCGCAGATGCTGTCAACCGCCTGAATGGAAGGTTCCCGCGCAGTCTGGCAGACGTGGAACTACCCATGGGCAGGGCATTCACTGTCCGATCCGGCATCACTGCAATGTTGCAGCTCGCCACGCCCTACAGCAATGATGAAGATATAGAAGGATCGTTGGACAAGTGGGTGAAATTGATCAAGACCCGGTATACCCAGCCCAAGGTGAGGTGGATCCGTAAGCGCCCCGAGGGCGGAGGACAAACAACCGAAGCTGCCGGAACAATGGCGCAGCCCGGGACAGCCCGTTCTTCAAAAGAAAAGAGGCAAGGCGAAGAAGGCACAGCAGCGGCAGAAACCGGCAAGTACGACCTCAAAGCCTTGAAGAAGAAGATGCTCCAGAAGGGCATGCCGGAGTCGCTCCTGAACCTGCTCTCGCCGAGCGACATCGTCAAAACCGCCAAGGACATGGGGCTGATCCAATGACAGATGGATCGTAATCAGGCATGACCATGGAAGATTATCTTGATATAGAGATCGATGTTTTCGAGTACAGCGCGCAGCATGCCCAGGTGCGCAGAGGCATTACCATTGCCACGCTGATCCAGGAAACTCTCAAGCAGTTTGATGATATCGCCGCCGATGCCCCGGACAAGTATGCGATCTATGTCAAGGGCGCCGACCGTCCGCTGAACTCAGCATACACCTTGGAACAGCTGGATATCCAACCCCATGACGAGCTGGTTTTTGACTATGTCCGGCAGGTCAACCGGAAGATGCTGGACCCGGAGGATTATGCACTCCTGCGCGAGGAGACGACGGGGAAGGTATACGATATCCAGTGGCAGCCGGCCGTGATCGGCCGCCCCGACGCGGATCTCGGCCATAACATCATCCTGGCTGTGAACGTTCTGCCGCTGCCCAATGGCATGACGGTTTCTCGCAAACACGCACAGATCACCTATTCTGAAGGCCGCTATTATATCGAGCCGCTGGCAGAGCATAACCCGATCTTCCTCAACGGCAAGGAGATCCCACTCAATAGCAAGCGCGAGTTGAAGAACAACGACAGGCTTGGCATTGGGCGTAAGAAGATCATGATGGTCTTTCAAACCCAACGGGCAGCTGAATCGACGTCCGCTGAGGCAAAATCTCAAGCGGCCAAAGGGACACCCATCCCAACACCTCCGACCTCCATACCGATCCCCGAGACGGCCGGTGCGGCAGTCGACAGGGACGAGATCGCCCTACCCGCAGGCGATTACCCCCCTGTCTTCTTGGTCATCGAAAACTGTTCTGCGGCGGACCGGATTGGCCAGAAACTCGCCATCACTGAGTATCCTTTCCTACTGGGACGCTCACTCTCCCCGCTCAGCAACGAAAAAGAGATCTCGCGCAAGCATGCGGAGATCACCTATGACACGCACGAGAAAATATTCTACATTACAGACTTGAACAGCACCAACGGCGTGAGCCTGAACGGAGAGAAAATCCAACCAGATCAACCTCGCGAAATCAAAACCGGCGCCAAAATCGGTCTGGGACGGGTCGTCGTCCTGCGATTTGGAGTGTAGGATTTTGGGAATGCGATCGACTGATTGAGCATGGGTCGGTGCTTCGTCGGCATACTCTATTCTTGTTGGGGTGTCGTTCCTAGCAGGGATGTTGAGCCGGGGTTAGGGACAATCGCGTCCTATCTTGCGGAAATGCGTGATGATCCGAGTTGAAGGTGCGGGCAGCCATGGCTGATTTGATCGGTCAATCGCTCGGACGTTATCATATCCTTGAGCAGCTCGGCAAGGGGGGGATGGCCACCGTCTACAAGGCCTATGACACCAACCTGGAACGGGAAGTGGCCGTCAAGGTCATCCGCCGCGAGGCCTTTCCACCGGAGCAATCGGACCAACTGCTCAAGCGCTTTGAGCGCGAGGCCAAGGCTTTGGCCAAGCTGGTCCATCCCAACATCGTGGCTGTGATCGATTACGGCAGCCAGGACGACAATCCGTACCTGGTCATGGAATACATGCCGGGCGGGACGCTGAAGCAGAAATTGGGTAAACCCATGCCCTGGCCAGAGGCGGTGCGGCTTCTGCTGCCCGTCGCGCGCGCCCTGCAGTTCGCCCACTCGCAGGGCATCATCCACCGGGATGTCAAGCCTTCCAACATTCTCCTGACCGAAAGCGGCGACCCAATGCTGACCGACTTTGGGATCGCCAAGATCCTTGAGGCGGGAGAGGCGACCCAGTTGACGGCCACGGGGGTCGGGATCGGCACCCCGGATTACATGGCGCCCGAGCAGTGGACCGGGACGTTCGGGCCTCAGACGGATATCTATTCGCTGGGTGTTGTCCTGTATCAGATGGTGACCGGGCGTCTGCCATTCATCGCCGATACGCCAGCCGCGGTCTTGATCAAGCACGCCCGTGATCCCCTGCCTCGTCCGAAGTCTTTTGTTCCGGACCTTCCGGATGCGGTCGAGCAGCTCTTGATCAAGGCCCTGGCCAAGGAGCCGGAAAACCGCTTTCGGGATATGGGGGCCTTCGCCGAGGCGCTCTATCAGTTGGCCAGGAAGCAACCCGAGCCGGAAACCGTCGAGGCGGAAGAGACGCAGATCGACCAGATCCCCGAACAGGCCGCTGCTACCCAGACAGAAGCGGCAGGGACCCCCCCTCACCCGCACCCGACCATCTCCTGGAAGCTGTGGGGGCCGATCGCAGCGATCGTGGTATTGCTCGGCGTAGGCCTGGTGTTGGGACCCAGGCTGATCAAGATGGCCAAACCGGCACTCACGCCGCACGCCGAGCTCGCCGCCCAGGTGATGCCCACGGACACTAATACCCCTTTGCCGACTACTGTTTCCATGGCGACTTCCACGCTTTCTCTCCCTGTGCTCGCAGGCACTCCGTACCCGCAGCCAGCTGCCGTGATCTCTCCAGAAAATGTTGGGAGCGTGGTCCAGCTGGCCCGCTGGGGCAAAGGGCCGGTCAACCAGATCGCCTGGTCGCCGGACGGGAAACAGATGGCGGTGGCTTCTTCGCTGGGGATCTATCTCTATGATGCGGAGACGTTTGAGCAAACCCGTTTCATAGAAACTGATTTCTGGGTCCACAGCGTGGCCTTCTCGCCGGACGGCCGCAACCTGGCCTCGGGGTCAGATGATAGTACTGTGAAGCTGTGGGATGTCTCCAGCGGCCAGCTGCTGCGCACCTTCGAGGGGCACACCAACTTTGTGATTAGCGTGGCCTTCTCGCCGGACGGCCGCACTCTGGCCTCCGGATCAGGTGATAGTACCGTGAAGCTGTGGGATGTCTCCAGCGGCCAGCTTCTGCGCACCCTCGAAGGGCATACAGGAGAGGTGACAAGCGTGGCCTTCTCGCGGGATGGCCGCACCCTGGCCTCCGGGTCGGTGGATGGTACAGCGAAGCTGTGGGATGTCTCAGGCGGCCAGCTGTTGCGCACACTCATTGGGCACACCGACTGGGTGAATAGCGTGGCCTTCTCGCCAGACGCCCGGACCCTGGCCTCTGGGTCAAACGACAACACGGTGAAGCTGTGGGATGTCTCCAGCGGCCAGCTCTTGCGCACCCTCACTGGGCACAATTGGTGGGTGCTTAGCGTGGCCTTCTCGCCGGACGGCCGCACTTTGGCCTCCGGGTCGGGGGACAACACGGTGAAGCTGTGGGATGCCGCCAGCGGCCGGATGCTGCGCACGCTCACTCCGCCCACCCCCTGGGTGAATAGCGTGGCTTTCTCGCCGGACGGCCGCACCCTAGCCTCCGCATCACTTTCGACTGCTGTGACGCTGTGGGATGTCTCCAGCGGCCAGCCGCTGCGCACCCTCGAAGGGTATACAGGAGCGGTGACAAGCGTGGCCTTCTCGCCGGACGGCCGCACCCTGGCCTCCGGATGTTCGGCTGATAGTACTGTGAAGCTGTGGGATGTCACCAGCGGTCAGCTGCTGCGTACCCTCGTAGGGCATACAGGCGCGGTGAATAGTGTGGCCTTCTCGCCAGACGGCCGGACCCTGGCCTCCGGGTCAAACGACAACACGGTCAAGCTTTGGGCTGTCTCCAGCGGCCAGCTGTTGCACACCCTCGTAGGGCATACAGGAGCGGTGACAAGCGTGGCCTTCTCGCCGGACGGCCGCACCCTGGCCTCCGGATCAAACGACCATAGGGCGAAGTTGTGGAATGTCTCCAGCGGCCAGCCGCTGCGCACCCTCGAAGGACATACAAACAGTGTAAATAGCGTGGCCTTCTCGCCGGACGGCCGGACCCTGGCCTCCGGGTCTGGGGATAATACGGTGAAACTGTGGGATGTTGCCAGCGGACAGTTGCTGCGTACCCTCGTAGGGCATACAGGCGCGGTGAATAGTGTGGCCTTCTCGCCGGAGGGTCACACCCTGGCCTCCGGGTCGTCAGACAACACGGCGAAGCTGTGGGATGCCGCCTCTGGCCAGCTGCTGCACACCCTCACTGGGCACAATTGGTGCGTGCTTAGCGTGGCCTTTTCGCCGGACGGCCGCACCCTGGCCTCGGCGTCGTGGGATCAAACGGTGAAGCTGTGGGATGTCTCTGGCCGACAGTTTCTGCAAACCCTCATGGGGCATGGCAACTTGCTGAATAGCGTGGCCTTTTCGCCGGACGGCCGCACCCTGGCCTCCGGGTCAAACGATGGAACGGTGCGATTATGGGGGATCCCTTAACGATGTCCCTGACCTGATCCCAAAAAACTGATCTAATCTTCAGATTGGGAACCGGTGGCTGACCGGCCAATTAGGACTGATCACCTGTAGAGGTTCGAATCGCCCTGGGGCATCTATCCATTAATAGGGAGAGATGGTTCCTTTTCTTGGAAATACCTGATGACCTGAGTTGAAGGTGCAGGCAGACATGGCGGATTTGATCGGTCAATCGCTCGGTCGTTACCATATCCTTGAGCAGCTCGGCAAGGGGGGGATGGCCACTGTCTACAAGGCCTATGACACCAACCTGGAACGGGAAGTGGCGGTCAAGGTCATTCGGCGCGAGGCCTTCCCACCGGAGCAATCGGACCAACTGCTGAAGCGCTTTGAGCGCGAGGCCAAGGCCTTGGCCAAGCTGGTCCATCCCAACATTGTGGCTGTGATCGATTACGGCAGCCAGGACGACAATCCATACCTGGTCATGGAATACATGCCAGGCGGGACGCTGAAGCAGAAGTTAGGCGAGCCAATGCCCTGGCCGGAGGCGGTCCATCTGCTGCTGCCCATTGCGCGCGCCCTACAGTTCGCCCACTCGCAGGGCATCATCCACCGGGATGTCAAGCCTTCCAACATTCTCCTGACCGAAAGCGGCGACCCAATGTTGACCGACTTTGGGATCGCCAAGATCCTTGAGGCGGGAGAGGCGACCCAGCTGACAGCCACGGGAGTCGGGATCGGCACCCCGGATTACATGGCGCCCGAGCAGTGGACCGGGACGATCGGGCCTCAGACGGATATGTATTCGCTCGGGGTGGTCCTGTACCAGATGGTGACCGGGCGTCTGCCATTCATCGCGGATACACCGGCCGCGGTCTTGATCAAGCACGCCCGAGATCCCCTGCCAAGGCCAAAGTCCTTTGTTCCCGACCTTCCCGATGCCGTCGAGCAGTTCTTGATCAAGGCCCTGGCCAAGGAGCCGGAAAACCGCTTTCGGGACATGGGGGCCTTTGCCCGCGCGCTCGACCAGTTGGCCAAGAAGCAGCCCGAACCGGAAACCGTCGAGGCGGAAGAGACGCTGATCGACCGGATCCCCGAACAGGCCGCGGCCACTCAGACAGAAGCGGCAGGGAACCCCCCTCACCCGCACCCGACCATCTCCTGGAAGCTGTGGGGGCCGATCGCAGCGATCGTGGTATTGCTCGGCGTAGGCTTGGCGTTGGGACCCAGACTGATCCAGAGGGCCAAACCGGGACCCACGCCGCAAGCCGGGCTGGCCGCCGAAGTGATGCCCACGGATACCAGTTCTCCTTTGCCGGCTACTGTTTCTACGGCAACTCCTGCTCCCTCAGAGCTTCTGATGGCGACTAGCGAATTGAAAATTGCTCAAAACCTGCTCTCCATCAATAAACGGTTTGGCCTAGACATTCAGTCCGATGGCGATCTGGTAGTGTATGACAATGTTGCCGGCATGTCTCTTTGGTCTTCTAATACCAAGGGTAGCCAGGCGGATCATTTGCTTATGCAAAACGATGGAAACCTTGTGCTCTGTACCAAGGATGAATCTCCCGTTTGGTCGTCCCAGACATCTTCCACACAAGGCGATTACTATCTAGAGATGCAAGATGATGGCGATCTGGTGATTTACCGGGGGATACCTTTTGGACTTGATGTTCAGATGTGGGCGACCAACACTGGCTCCACTGGACATGAGGTGTCCATTGAGCTTGGGGCAACAAATCTGTCGAACGGCCTCGCGCAGGTCGGCGATCAGTCCGGTGATGGACGTACGGCTCCTGCCAACATCGGCGGCAAAGAGGCCCGGGTGACAGTGGCCAACGGCGCGCCATCTCGATATGTATACTTCTTAGTCGACCCCGCATTCCTCGCTCCCAGGAGTGAGCATCTCAGCATAACTATCGAGTACTTTGATCAGGGTTTAGGCAGCAACCATTGGTTTTCTCTTGACTATGATTCCGCCGGCACTGACATCGCCAGCCAATACAAGTCGACTCCCTTGATTCGGTTAACCAACAGCAACCAATGGAAGACTGCCACTATTGATTTGCCCGATGCTTTTTTCAGGGGCCGCGAGAATTACGGGGCAGATTTCCGCATAGCGACTCCAGATCTCGATCTGTATTTTGGTACTGTGACGGTGACGAAGAAGTAAGCATGGTGATATTCTGAGAATCGCTGAGCAAGTCTATCCAAAATGCTCCGAAAAATCGGGGCGTTTGACATACCTCCCGAAAGCTGACCCAACTATTAGGTCAGGATCGAGACCGGCAGATAGGTCAGGCAATTCGCACTAATCACCCGTTGTCATGGCTGAAAACCTCATCCTTCGGCCAGTTGACCTGACTTGTGACCAGGAAAAACGGAGACCCTAGGCAAGAAGGAAAAGGGCTCCCTGGAGCCAGTCTCTCGAACACCAGGTTAGACCCATACGGAAGCCCCGGGCCGGGGCTGACAGGACTTCCGCAAGATCCGCGGCAGCATCGCGGATTGATGTCATTCCAAGGCAGAGACCACATTCCCAGGTGTCTGCTCCGACAGTACATGTCCTCATTCGACCACTTGCGTTTCGCCTCGGTTAGGAAGAAAAGCAATAACCAGCAACTCGAACTGTTAGTGTTCAGTGACAAGGTCACCCGAACGGGTCAGCCCGCCCTGCCCACGCGGGCCAGGGTGAAAACGTCACCTGAGCGGTCCCTCCATGATTGGCATGGATTTGTAAGGCCGGCGCCAAGGGTGGTCCGGGCCCGGAACGCCTGCTGGAAGCGGCCCCCGGGGGCGCTGAGGTTTGGGCTGGACAGAAGGTTTACTCGCGGCTTTTTTCACGGCCACCCTAGCTTTCTCGGCAGGTGTGAACTTCCCGACCTGAGGGGTTCCCGGATGAAGCGGCCCATGGACGACCAGCGTCCGACCGTGATAGGTGATGGCCAGGCGCCCATCCATGTAGTGCCGAAGCTCGACCCGTGTGCCGGCGTAGCCACGCTGCAGAGGTCGCAGTGGGATCACCAGGGTATGGCCTGAGAAAGACACAGTGTTGTCCTTGGCCACCGTGCGCTCAAACTTGAAGCAAAAGAGACCCTCGGACCGAGTGCGAGCTGGCCAGGGAAGGTAGGCCGACCCGGGGTAGGCTGGCGGCTGTCCAAAGCGTGCGTTGAAGGCGGGCAGGAAAGTCTCCAAGAGCTGATTGGCTTCGACCAGCGTGCTGACGTTGGCTCGCCGGAGAGCTTTGACCAAATCGGTCCTGCAACGTACCGAAGAGACGCTCCACGCGCCCTTTGGCTTGCGGCGAATGGGCAGGGATGAGACGAATGCCCAAGTCACCCGTCCTGGGCACACGGGCCAGGATCGACCAAGCGACCAAATTGGCTCCGGGGTAGCTTTCCAGCCAGCTGCTCGGCCACACTGGGCTCCCCCGGAACCCGCATCTGGGGTTCTTTGGGGCTCTGGAAAATGGTGTGGCGGTCCGCGTAGAGAGCCAGAGGCAAGCCGTGGGTCCGGCAGATCTCGTGGAGCATCAGGAAGTACCCCGCTGCATCCTCCTGCTCCCGGAAGCGGGCATAGACAAGCCGGGAAGTGGCATCGTCAATAGCCGCCAAGAGCACCACCTCGGGACCACGTCCTTCCAGCCAGTCGTGATGGCTGCCGTCGACCTGCAGCAACATCCCCGCCTGCGGGTAGCGCTCTCGCTTCTGGTGGTGTCGGCTGGCGCGGCGCTTGCGCGGGCTGGCCAGACCCGCCTCTCGCCTGAGGCGCCGAACCGTCGAGCGCGACAGGCGGATGGCGTACTCCTCAGCCAGGATCTCAGTGAAGTGCTGGTCGTTGAAGTCCCAGAACTCCCCCCTGGCCAGAGCCAGAAGCTTGTCACGTGTCCTCTTGGGCACCCGCCGCCCACAAGGACGTCCCCGGTTGCCATGGGCCAGCCCGGCGGCTCCCCGGCGCCGGTAAGCTGGCCATCAGCCGCCGCTCCTGCCGCAGGGAGACCCCCAGCAGGACGGCGGCCTGTTTCCCAGAGATTCGCCCAACTTGAACCTGGTTCAAGACCTTCAGTCGCTTCTGTTCCTTGCTGGTCAAGCCTGCCTGGCGTCAGACAGGGTCACCTCGGTATCCATGGGGTGACATTATTACTGACCAGTTACAGGGTGACAGATTCAAAGAACAATAACAAACCAGCAACTCGAACTTGACATCGGCGCATCAAGGGGATACCCTTTCCATCAATTCGCGATCGTGATTCATCAGGCACGTTCGCGAAATTCCGGTCAAAACGGCCACCGATTCCGGAGTTATCCGGCCACCCCGGACGTGTCCCCATCATCAGCAAGGCGATTGTACCTTAGGCACTCGGAACGGCTTTGGAGCAACGTAGCTTGCGTTGTGATTCCCCATCCAGCGTGATGCGAATGGCGTTGTGGACCAAGCGGTCCAAGATGGCATCCGCAAGAGTGGGATCCGGAATGCGCAGGTGCCAATCCGTCACGGGTTGTCCTAGCCGAAAACCTCATCCGCCCGAAAACGGACTTGGATCGGACCTGGAATATACTCCCATGATGGATTCTGACAGCCTGACGAGGGCTCAATTTGCATGTCTTACTCAGTTGACCGGTT